>Ga0157378_10000001_pt1 | contig 352632 bp, 282 predicted proteins | sample M65metaG_FD_115309 | JGI IMG/M metagenome (GOLD analysis project Ga0157378, IMG submission 115309) | Miscanthus rhizosphere microbial communities from Kellogg Biological Station, Michigan, USA - M6-5 metaG | ecosystem: Host-associated > Plants > Roots > Rhizosphere > Soil | place: USA...
GGAAGTGAGCAGAGGCATTCGTGCCTCTTCCGGTGTGCGGTTGCTCTTCCGGTTGTTGCACTTGATACAAGCCGTGACAATGTTTACGGGCGAGTTATCTCCACCACGCGAACGCGGCAGGATGTGATCGAGCGTTAGCTCGGCCACGCCCTTCTTTTCACCGCAGTACTGGCAGCGGAATTTGTCGCGCATGTAAATCCGCAGGCGCTTCATGCCCGACTGCTCGCGACGGCGGCGAACGTTGATGTAAGTGCGCCGGCGGATTACCGACGGCACAGGGAATTCATCATGCGCCGAACGCAGGACGCGATCGCCGTCGAATTCCTCGACAAAGACCGTGTTCTTGAAGGTCATGATGATGGCGCGCGCGACACTGACGGTGCCGAGCGGCTCGTAAGTTTGGTTGAGCAGCAGAACTCTGCCATTCAGTGCCATACCCGGCACCTCCTTTCTGAAGAGTGATCTTTGGTCTTTGTACTTTGGTCTTTAATCTCTTGGGTTTGATGAGTCAGCTTTCCAAAGACGACCAAGTACAAAACACAAAGTACTAAGCACAGTGTTAGGTTTTTGGAGCGCGCGGTGAGACTCGAACTCACGAATACCGGATTTGCAATCCGGCGCCTTAGCCGCTTGGCGACGCGCGCTGAATGGAACGGAAGGAGAGATTCGAACTCTCGAATCGAGTTTGGAAGACTCGCATGTTTCCGGCTACATCACTTCCGCAAGAGCATTGCCGATTTTGGATTGCCGATTGCCAAGTAGTGGGTGGGGTGAGTTGAGATTTGAATCAAGGACGTCAATCGGCAATCGGCAACCGCAAATCAAAAATGTTTGGGACTCCTGGCAGGACTTGAACCTGCAACCTCGACGTTCGAAGCGTCGCGCTCTTCCATTTGAGCTACAGGAGCGAAAGAAACTGAAGCAATTGATTTGGTCGGGGAGGACAGAATTGAACTGTCACCTCGAGTGCCCAAGACTCGGATGCTTGCGTTACACCACACCCCGAAATGTTAAGGATGAAATATAAAGGATGAGAGATGAAGACGGCGCTGACGAAGGATCGCTTTCATCCTTCATCCTTCCGCCTTCAGCCCTTCACGCAGACCACTTGTTTGATCTCAGCGACGATTTCAACCAGGTCTTCCTGGTTCCTCATCACCGCTTCGATCGATTTGTAAGCGCCCGGAATTTCATCCAGTACGCCTACGTCTTTACGACATTCAACGCCCGAAGTCTGACGAGCGAGATCGTCTTTGGTGAAGGCTCGCTTCGCCGCGCCGCGTGACATCTTGCGGCCGGCACCGTGAGAGCAGGAGTTGAAACTCTCAGCCAAACCGCGTCCTTTGACGATGAACGATTTCGCGCCCATCGAACCGGGAATGATGCCGTACACATCTTTATCGGCGTTGATTGCGCCTTTGCGCGTGACGAAAACTTTCTCGCCATAATGCTCTTCGAGCGCAACGTAGTTGTGGTGACAGTTGACCTGAAGCTCAGGCTTAAAGGCCTCGCGATGATTGAACATCTTGTTAAAGACCTTCAAGAGTCGGGCCATCATGATCTCGCGGTTCTTCATTGCATAGGTTTGCGCCCACTTCAGGTCTTTCCAGTAAGCTGCAAACTCAGGTGTTCCCTGGATGAAGTAAGCCAGATCTGGAGCTGGAAGTTCTGAAAGTCTCCACAGCGACTTTGCCGTCGTGATGTGACGCTCGGCCAACTCCTTGCCGATGTTGCGCGAGCCCGAGTGCAGCATCAACCAAACGAAGTTTTCTGTATCCAGACAAACTTCAATGAAATGGTTGCCGCCACCCAGCGTGCCCAACTGTTTCATCGCTTTTGCTTTGCGATCGTGGACGCCTTCGTGAAGGTCACTGAAGTCTTTCCAGCCGTCCCAGTACGAGGATTCATCAACGGACTCCTTGTAAGCATTAAAGCCGACCGGGATTGCTTCTTCGATCGCCAGACGCAAATCTTTCAACTTAGCGTCGAGAATGCCGCTCTTGAATGGTGTCTTGACGGCCATCATGCCGCAGCCGATGTCAACGCCGACTGTCGCTGGAATCACTGCTTCCTTGGTTGCAATGACCGAACCAACCATGCTGCCTTTACCCAAGTGTGCGTCCGGCATCAAAGCGACATGCTTGAACAAACATGGCAGACGCGAAACGTTGCGCAGCATCGACTGTTCTTCATAGCTGAATTCGTGGTTGGCCCACGACAGAATTTCCCTGTGAGCTCCACCGATTGGTAGCTTTTCGTAAGGCATGCGTCTTCTCCTTTCTAAAGAATAATTGATTATTGAAATAATATGACAGCGACCAGCACGCACGGGCCTTCTGCTCACTGCCTACTGTTCACTGCTTACTGATTTTTGGTGCGCCAGGTGAGACTCGAACTCACAATCCCCTGCTTAAGAGGCAGGTGCCTTGATCCGGTTTGGCTACTGACGCATGGCGGAACTGAACGGACTCGAACCGTCATCGACCTGATCGACAATCAGGTGCCTCACCTCTCGGCCACAGTTCCGTGTGAAAAATTGGCAGCGCGTGTCGGATTTGAACCGGCGATCGTCTGATTGAGACTCAGGTGGCTTAAGCCTGCCTTGCCTAACGCGCCGTTGAGTTTGGGTGGGCCGAAGGGAGTTGAACCCTCACCGGCCGCAGTCACAGTGCGGTGCTCTGCCAATTGAGCTACGACCCACATGAACATTGCCGATTTTAGATTGTCGATTGCCGATTGCTTCCGAAATCCAGAGTCAAATCACAAATCGGCAATTGGCAATCGGAAATGTAGATGGCAGGGATGACGAGACTCGAACTCGCAAATCAACTGATTGAAAATCAGTCCGCTTTCCATTTCGCGTTCATCCCCGTGATTGTTTGGTGCGCGTGGAGAGATTCGCGCCTCTCATAAAGCTGGTCTTAAGTCAGCCGCCTCTTCCAATTGGGCTACACGCGCAAGATGATTTTGAATTGGTACTCGCGAGAGGATTCGAACCTCTAAGACGGAAGGTTTGAGCTTCCGATGTCTGCCGGATTGCATCACGCGAGCATTTGGAGTGCGGCGGCAAGCGCAGCGCGACGCCGCTTTGCATCAACGGTTGACTTTAGTTGCTCAAGAGATCCAAAGCGCCGCCGTTGTCGGCGCACTCCAAATTTGAATTGGTACCGGCGGAGGGATTCGAACCCACACTGTCTAGTTCCTAAGACTAGCGCCTCCTCCCGATTGGGCTACGCCGGCATGGTGAACCCGGCAGGACTCGAACCTGCGACTTGTCGTTTAGGAAACGGCTGTTCTGATTCCGTTGAACTACGGGTCCTAAAGGTTGGTTGCGGAGACAGGACTTGAACCTGCGTCGACGGATTATGAGTCCGTCCCTGGCGGCTTTACGACTCCAGTGTACTCCGCTTCAAACCGATTCAAACTGGCTACGGAGGTAGGATTCGAACCTACGTAAACGAGTTTCAGAAACTCGGGCCTTTCCAGCTCGGCCACTCCGTAAGAATTCATTATTTGGTGGACCTGGCACGATTTGAACGTGCGACCTCGACCTTCGCAGAGTCGCGCTCTCATTCCGCTGAGCTACAGGTCCTCGGATTCTTCCGGCGCTGAGCGAGCTGCGCTGACAGCCACCAGTGCTGTCGCTCGATCTCACCACCGAAACTTTGGCGGAGGCGGCAGGACTTGAACCTGCACGCGCGTTGCGCGGCGATTTAGCAAACCGTTGCCATACCATTAGGCGACGCCTCCATCAATTGGCGGAAGGGACAGGACTTGAACCCGCAAGCGCAAATGCGCGGTAGTTTTCGGGACTACTGCCTTACCAGTTAGGCTACCCTTCCGAAGAAAAACGATCTTTGGTCTTGGTTCTTTGGACTTTGACGTCTGCGGTAGACAGTCAAGTTTGAGCACGAGGATCAAAGCACCCAGGCCAAAGTCCGAAGCACTTCGGTTTGGTGCATGTGGTAGGACTCGCACCTACGAAGTCGTTAGACGCCTGATTTACAGTCAGGTGCTTTTGCTGCTCAGCCACACATGCGCGAATGGAATGCAGATTTCAAATCTCGCGTGCAAGATTTCAAGTCTGAGATCTATCTGTGCTAAAAAATAGATGAAGGCAGAGAGAACAATGCCGCGAACACACTTCGAGGCACACTTCTCCTGAGATGGCGATCTCGCGGACTCTCGCAAAGGACCGAGATCGTCATCCATTGAAGGCTCCCTGCCTTCATCTCTCGCAAATAGGTACTTCGATTGTCAAAAAACTAAAGGAGCGGGCTTTAAGCCTCCCAGGGAAGCTGCCCGCTCCTTCAATTCTCGCGAATTTTGCTTTGAGATTTGGGAGCGGGAGTCCGCTCCCGCTGATTATTGCCTGATTCGACGGCTATCTATGGACGCTTCTCGTCCGAGTCTGCCGCCAAAAATATTGGTTGCTGACAAGCTCAGGCCTAACGCACAGACGACTGCGTTCATGGCGGCGCACGGCTGCCATTTCGTCGAATGTTGTTTGTTTGTCCTACTCGTCATCATTGAAAGTTTCTTCCTCGCAGTGCGCGAACCTAATCGCGCGAACCCTCTTGTATAAAGTATCAATAGCGATCGTGTCAAGATCTTTTCTACGAAAAAGATCTCCGCACCTTCGATACTTACAAGTTCGCAAAAAGTTGCCTATGCTAAAAAAATGAAAAATGAAGAGGTGAGTTAATCAAAAGAAAGGGAAGCGCTTGCAGTTCCGCTTCCCGTTTCGATGCACACGGTTCAAATAATTCTGCTGGTGAAAATGTTCGCGGAAGTCGATCTCGAATTCTACGATTTCAAGAGTGGCGCGCCCGTTTTCACGTGGCGGACTGATGCTGCAAGCTCAAAATAGAATTGCGCGACGATCGGTGCTCTGCTAGGATTGCCGCGCTCTAATTCTAGCGAGCGCAGTATCTGAGTCACACCTGGAGGATGATTCGTTTATGACCTACGTGGTCGCCGAGCCCTGCGTAAATTGCCGTTATACAGATTGTGCAGTGGTCTGTCCCGTTGATGCATTCCACGTTGATGACGACATGTTGGTGATAAATCCTGAAACCTGCATTGATTGTGATGCCTGTGTACCAGAATGTCCGGTGGAAGCAATTTTTCCGGAGGACAAGGTTCCTTCCGAATGGTCGCAATTCACGGCGATGAATGCGGAACGTGCCGTAAGCGGACTTCCCATTTATCCGAGCAGTGCGGGAAAACTCGACCCGTTGTGTCATTAATTGACAGTTCCACAGACCAGTCGACGCGCGGCAACCTGAAACAGGAAGCCGCGCGTTTTGACTTAGGAACGGCCTTTGCTAACCCAAAGTCGAAGCTTGCGGTTTGATTGATCCCCGATTTGCCGCGACAATCGTTGTTGAGATTGGTTGACGAATGAAGAAGGCGACGAAGCGGATCTTGGGTGGACTGGCTTTGGCAGCCGGCGCGGCCGGCGCGATTGGAGCATTGATGATTCGAAATGATGGTGCGCGCCAAAGGCGCCGCGGCAAACAGAAGACCGACATCTGGGCTCGGCCCGGAATGGACGTGGTCTTTCGCGCGGAAGTGATGCCCGGACGCGAGGTGTCGCAGCGAACTTTTCGCGTTCAGCAATTATTGCCTAGTGGTCGTGTCGTTCTTGAGAACTTTATCGGCGAACATGCTGAGACGGAATTTGAACCGGCGAGGTAAGGGGCAAAGCAAAAGAGCAAAGGCCTAAGAAAAAAACCTTTGCGCTTTGTCCTTAGCTCTTTGCCGCTTTACCACTCGTAAATTCGGCCCGCCTCCATCACATCTAGTCCCTTAATTCCGAGCGCTTTGATCTCGCTGACAAGTGTTGCTCGATACGCGGGTTTCAAATGAACGGCGAGGATGTCGATACTGTTGTGACTAAGTTTCGTCAATTCCTCAGCCATCGTTTTTGGGGTCAAGTGCTTGGAGGCCTTTGCCAACTCGTGCATGGAATTTGGAAATGAAGCTTCGATGAAAAGCGCGTTGAGGTTCTTGGTCCTATTGATCAATGACCACAGCTCGTCCGTCGCCGCTGTGTCTGAGCTAAAGGCAACGGTCGATTTCCCATCCGTTACAACAAGCCCAACGGTTGGCACGATGTGATTAACTGCAACCGCCGTTGCTCGCAGGTGCGCGATCGAAAACTCTTCGCCGACCCGGAACGGGACGTATTTCATCACCGGTCCATGCTGATTTCGCAGTTCGGCAAATCGCGGATACACGTTGTCATTAAAAACGTCGCGCTCAAGCAAACCAACAACTTCTTCGGTCGCGTGTATGCGAATGGGCTCAGTCAGCTCACCGAACAGATCATCAACAAAAATAGGCAGGCTGGCGATGTGATCCATGTGCGTATGCGTAACAATTATGTCTCGCACTGAGTGCCGTTGCGCATCGGTGAGCGCCAGGCCAATGCTGCCCGCGTCAACCGTCACTTGATTGTCGATCAGAAAACAAGTGAGACGCTGGGCCGGTGTTGCCCGGCCGGCCTCGTCGAACGAACTCGGTAGAAGTTGGATCTTCAAGGGGTAGTTTAGCGGGTCTCACTAAACGTTAATTCGGGGCAAGTATAAGACAAGAATTGCGGCCGCGCGAACGTTTTCGTGCCAGTGGACTAACGTGTTCCTCGCTGCCGTTGCGCAATCTGTTGCCGAAGTTGCTCTAAACTCGAACGGTAAGTCGCTTCGCGCGCCTGCGCCGCCTGTGGATCCCGGCCAATGCCCCGCGCTGTGCGACTACGATGAAAAGCCAGTTCACTAGCCATTTGATTGCAGCGCATACGTAATCGCCAGCCTGAAAAGCCCTGAGACCAAAGGGCATTCCAGGACATGCCCATACGGCCGCGAATTGTGCAGAGCTTTTCATATTCGCGCTGGTCAAAAAAGCCTGTTGCGTAATCGGGATAAAGAAACTCCTGGACAATGCGACCTTCGCGACGGAGCGAAAAGTGAATCACCATCAGAATCACGACGAACGCCGGTCCCATTACCATGAAATACGTGATGAAGAATCCAAATCCCTCCCCGAACGCTGCCGAACCATTCCACGTCGCGTGCATCAATATCGCCAATACGAAGCCGGCGATCGGCATCACAAATTTTACGAAGCTATTTCGTGATTGTCTTGACCATCCAAGGCCAATGCCGGTCATGCTCGTGAAAAGCGGATGGGAAAATGGCGCCGCCATGCCGCGAAGAATGAAGACCGCCGTCAGCATCTCGGGGCCTTTCTGAATGGCGCGTCCGTAGTAAAGAATGTTCTCGGTCATCGCAAAACCGAGCCCCGCCATTCCCGCATAAACAATGCCATCCACAATTCCGTCGAATTCGTCTTTCTTCCAGAAAAAAAAGATGACCAGGATCAAAGCCTTGGCCGATTCTTCGACGATGGGAGCCGAAATTACCGCACCGACATGCGAAGCTACTTCGTCGCTGCGCGTCGCGATCATCGCGATAATCTCGACGCCGGTGTTGAAAACGAGAGCAATGAAGATCGCCACAAACGCGCCCCAAAAGAAAGTTGTCGCCAACATCCACAGTGGCTCAGATTCATAGCGGTCGATCCATAACAACAACATCACATAGATCGGCACTGGAATGATCGCGCAAAGCATGCCGATCATCAGTTCGACAAGACCTGTTTCCGCCCCAATCACCAGCAGGACGAGCAATCCCAGCAGCGCCGCAAATAGCGCAGCGATGATGGCAGCGATGACTTTTATCGCGCTGATGCGGGGTTGAGGCTGGGGGATTGGCCTGGGCGTATAGTTCGTCACAGTGATCCGAAACCGTCTATGTTCACGTGCGGTGGATGTGCCCGCTAACGGCGCAGTATAACCAGAATTGGATGATGCGAGCTACCGCCCGTCCTCGTTGGTAGCGGAATTTGGACTTGAACATAGCTGCGACGCAACAAAATACGGAGCGATTCATCCCACCATCGTTCTGCAGCAACGGTGGCGATAGTAGTTAACCAGCGCGTTGTCAGCAGTTAGCCTGTTGATGCAATCATGGTTGCAAAGCAGGCGGGGGCAGTCTATTCTACGCGACTCTAAGGCAGACCCCGAGGGCCACCGCCCGGGTTGCAACTTTCAGCAACGCGCATGGTATCCAAGCATCGGAGACACACGTAACCTACGTCGCCGCGGGCAACGTTCGCTCTTTGATTATTTAACCTGCTGCTATTAGTAGAGCAGCAACTCCAGCGCTAGCTCGCCGAGCGAAACCACGTCGACGCTCTGCGGTGGAGTAGAGGTTTCGCCGGGATCAGTTGAGGCGACCGCATTTGAACGGCACGGCGGAGTTTGGGTTTCGCCAGGAATGCACGGTGGCGTTTGGGTTTCACCCGCAAGGGCCGATCCGGTAAGAATCAGCGCTAATGTGAGAGTCGCGAATAGGGTTCTGATATTCTTCATGGTTCTCTCCTTAAAAGCTCTCAAAGGTTTCAAAACGAGTTTGCCAATTCTATTCGAATCGGCGTCTGGAGGCCGACTTATTATCAAACTGACAGAAAGGCAAGCCTCACAGGAACTTACAGTCTCAAAATGAAAACCGCGATACGAATTGATAGCAAAGCCCCCGCTTCGGAAAGAGCTGAATACGCCTGCCAACTGGCGAGGGAATTCGAAAAGGCAGGCGAGTACCAGGCGGCCATCGAATCACTGTCTGACTTCTGGGATGGCGCCAGCGATTCCGTCCGTATAACCGGATTGGACGAGGGCCATCAAGCCCAGTTGCTCGTGAGGGCCGGTTGTCTGGCGGGATGGCAGGGGAGCGCCGATTCCACTGTTGGTACTCAGGAAAGGGCAAAGAACCTGATCACTCGCGGAATCGAGCTGCACGAACAACTAGGCGAGATGGACCGGGTGGCCGAAGCGCGCGCTGACCTCGCGGTCTGTTACTGGCGCGAAGGTGCTTTTGACGAAGCGCGAATAACGCTGGCCCAGGCGCTGAGCATGGTGAGCGTCGAGGATATCGACTTGCGGGCTTCAATTCTGGTACGCGCGGGAATCGTCGAAGTCGATTCGCGACGGTTGAGTGAAGCGATTCGCATCTACAACGAGGCAGCAGAACTGGTTGAGAAGAGCAGCGACCATAACCTGCACGGAACATTTCACAATAGCTTCGGACTTGCCCTTCGGCGGATGGCTGATATCGACAATCTTGAAGCCTACGTTGATCGCGCACTCGTGGAATACGCAGCCGCAAGTTTCCACTTTGAACAGGCAGGCAATACTCGTTATTTGGCCCGCGTTGAAAACAACCTCGGTTTTCTGTTCCACACCATTGGGCGCTACGAGGACGCGCACACGCACCTCGATCGCGCTCGCTCACTGTTCAGCGAACTGCGCGATACTGGAACCGTAGCTCAGGTAGATGAAACGCGCGCGCGCACTTTTCTCGCGCAGGGCAGGTTAATGGACGCGGAACGCTTGATCCGTTCTGCCGTCAGGGTACTGGATCGCGGCGACGAACAGGCCGTACTTGCCGAGGCGCTGACGACTTATGGAATTGTGAAGGCCAAGCTCGGAAAATTTGTTCGGGCGCGACAACTTCTGGATCGAGCAATTCAAATTGCGGAGACATGCGGCGACGCCGAGGGTTCAGGTCGCGCAAAACTGAGTATCATCGAGGAGCTAACGGCGCAAACGTCACCGCAAGAACTTGTCGAGACCTATCACGCGGCGACCGAGCTATTAAAACGCTCCCAGGATCCTTCGACAACCACGCGTCTAATTCGATCCGCATTAATTGTTATTGATGCTCTGCAAACGTCCGAGGACGACACCCAGCCTACGCCCGTCGAAATTTGGGAAAACTTTTCGTTAAAGAAGCAGGTGCGGGCATTCGAAAAGTCCCTCATTGAGCGGGCGCTCCGTGATTCAGGCGGGGCGGTAACGAAAGCGGCGCACATGCTGGGCTTCAAGCATCACCAAAGCCTTATTTCGCTGATCAATAGTCGTCATCGCGATTTGCTTAATCAGCGATCGGCCGTGCGTCCTCGGCGCAGCCACCTATTTTCAAAGTCGCGAAGGACGAAGCGAAAGACAACCCCGACGAGCCGATTGCCGAGTTCGCAAATTACCATTCTTCATATTGACGAGGATCAGCTCGTCGCCGATCAGGTTGGCGAGTTGCTCAAAGCTGAAAATTGGAAACTAGCATGGTGCACGGACGCGGATACGGCGCTCAGAATGCTGACGGGCGATGAGCATTACGACGTCGTGCTGATTGGAGATACCGTTAGTGGGTTGAGTGCGTTTGAATTGGCCGAGCGCGCGCGAAAGATTACACATCGCCGCCGAACGCCAATTATCATGATGGCCTCAAAGGACTTCGAAAAGTACGCTTGGCGCGCCGGCATGGATGCGTTTCTGAAACAGCCTGAGCAGATGAACGAGTTAACAAATACCGTTAATCGACTGTTGCGCGAAGGATCAAAAAACCGCTAATTAGCGTGCGCAGGTAAGCGCGCGTCCACCGTCAATCGAATACGTCGCTCCGGTTATCCACGACGCTTTGTCGGAAGCGAGGAACAATACAAGATCCGCGATCTCCGAGGGATTTCCAACCCGGCCCAGGGGATGCGTCGTGCGAGAGTGTTCCAGAAACTCGACGTAAGCTTTTTCGTCCATTCCACCGCGTTTGTGAATATCGGTCACCACGACGCCCGGATTAACTGCATTAACTCTTACTTTTTTCGCGGCCAACTCCAGGGCGGCACAGCGAGTTAGTTGATCCAGTGCTGCTTTGGAAACACAGTAAGCCAGTACGCCCGGAAATGAGCGGAGTCCGGTGACGCTCGAAATGTTGACTATGTTTCCCGTCGTCTCAATCAGGTGAGGCACGCATAGCTGCATCAATTGGAAGGGTGCGCGAAGATTGACATTCATCAAAGCGTCCCAGGCGACCAGGTCGGTATTCTCAATTGTGCCGGTCGAAATATGGCCTGCCGCGTTCACTAATACATCGAGACGGCCGAAGGTTCGGATCACATCTTCAACTACCCGCCGCATGACCTCGTGGTCAGTCACGTCCGCGGGGATTCTCAACGCTTCGTTTCCATCGGCGGCATACAGTTCATTTAATGCGACTTCATTGCGACCGACCGCCGCCACGCGCGCCCCATTGCTACGAAACGCGCGGGCTACCGCGCCGCCAATTCCGGAAGTGGCCCCTGTCACCATCACAGACTTACCCACAAAGCTGTTGTCCATCCAAAGCCTCCCGCCGTCGGTATTGCCGAGGCAATTCGATCAGTTGCCCTCGGCGTGCAAACGTCCCGAGTATGTTTACTATAACGGAAGCCGTATACGCTATTGACTTCAGCAGCATGATTGCCTAAATCGGCCACTTTTTGACTAGTTAGACGTCTTTTCTCTTGTTATTATTTGCGACAATGGAGCGGCCGCAATACAGAAGCAATTCGACAGTAAGTGGGCGCGCCTCTCGACAACGGATGGCGCGCCGGCGGATGCCGTCTACCTCCGCTTATATGGTTGCCGCGGCGGCCGCATCGGCAGCACTATTTTTTGTTTTGTGGTGGATGTTACAAGGTGAGGAAAATCCGTGGGTGCCGGCGGGACTTGCTGCGAGTGTTGTAATGCTTGTGGCAGCATCAGCCCGCGGACTGGTCATGCGGCGGGCGTTGACGCGCTATTTGCTTGAAGAGGAACCTCGTGCAGTGGGGCACGACCGCACGCGTTCTGCAGAATATCGTGGGCAGCCACCGGCGCTCTCGCAAAGCGAGATCTTGCGTGGTCTTGAAAGACAATCGGCGGAGGCCGACGCTACCAATAGACATCCGGAGCTGCATCTAAGAGTCTTTCAGATGTGCGGCGATTTTCTTCACGTCGCCGAAAAGTCTTTGGCGTCGGCGACCATCTCCGCCGAACGACGGCTGACCGTTCGCGCGCGGCAAGAGCGTGTGCGCGCTTTGCAGAAACATCATATGCTCGTGTGGGCGAGGAATTCCGCGCAGTCATTGACGCAAGAAGCTCAACAACGCGCTCGGCTCCACGAAAAGATTGAGGCCGCGAATCGGGCGCTGGACTGTATCGACACCGCGCTCGCAAATTATCCTGAAGAAGAAGACTTACAGAGATCAGCCGCCGCGGTGCGCGAATTCGTGACTACCAGTCGCGTCGCTCACTGGGTTGAACTAGCACAACGCGCATCTTTCAAGGGGCGCTACGGCCGCGCGATTGACTGTTATCGTGACGCGCTTTTCTATTTGACGCGGGCTGAGGGTGATCATCACCTGGCCGCTGAACAGATAACCAGGGAAATTGAGTTATTGCGGGCTCGGAGGGCGACACATAGCGTCGTCGAAACCGAGCAGGGAAAGACCCGACGCGCCAGGGAAAATTAACTTTGCGAAGTATCACCAGCAAATGTCCAAAGTGTGGTAGCAACCGGATTCGTCGTGGTTACGACCCTACGCCGTGGTATATGCGATTGTTTGGCATACGTCGTCTTTTATGCGACCATTGCAACTGGTTATTCACTGGATTCGGCATTCTTTTATCTCCCCGCAGGACCAAGCGGCGCGCATGATGCTGACTTCGTTGCGTTAAGGAATGACATTTGAGCAGTTCGTTTTGTAAGAAATCGAGGTAGTTATGACCAAAAGACTCCTGTTGATCTTGAGTACGATCTTCGCCACTTGCGGACTGTTTGTCGTCTTGGCACAAGACCGGCCTCAGAGTCCCGCACCGGAGACTGGCAGTTCATCGACAGCCTCAGACGTTGAGAATCAGGGCGGTCATCGGTATCGCGTTGGTCCGGGTGACTTGCTCGACGTGCGTGTTTTTGGTCAATCCGACTTGAATTCAACGGTGGAAGTAGATGAGGACGGCAATATTTCTTCGCTTCCATTCATAGAGGAGCCAATCCCCGCGAAGTGTCGCAATGAAAAGGAAATTCAAAAGGCGATTACCGATGCGTACGCAAAGTACATCGTAAAGCCGCGTGTCAGTGTTCGCGTGCTCGAAAGACACAGTCGTCAGCCCGCTTCGATTTTTGGAGCGGTCCGGACACCTAAGAGCATGGCCTTAACCAGACGCATACGCTTGCACGAATTGTTGGCCTCAGCGGGTGGAATAACCGCGAGTGCAAGTGGGTCAATTCAGATCATGCATACCGAGCCGGAACTATGTCCTGAGGCGGAAGAGATCGCTGAGAATTTAGTCGCAAAAAACTCAACAGCAAATCCCGGGACGACGACAGATGCGGACGCAAAGCCGGATGGTAAGGAGCCTGGAATTGGCGAGCTGCGAATGATTCAAATCAACACCATTAAGAGTGGTTTCGGCTCGGAGGATCCTTACATACGTCCGGGCGATATCGTCATTGTTACGGAAGGTCTGCCGGTTTATGTTACTGGAATGGTTGCGCAACCAGGCCCAATTGTTCTCAAGGATCGGATGACGCTGCGACAAGCTATCGCGATGACGGGAGGGCCCCAGCGACTGGCTAAGTCTGAGGTCTACATCTACCGTCAAAAGGAAGGACAGAGCGGTGTCGAGCCATTGAAGTTTGATTACGACGATATCAAGAGGGGCAAAACGCCCGATCCGTTGCTTCAGCCCTACGACATTATCGATGTCGGGCGGAGTTCAACATTTTCAGCGAAGGGTCTAGCTGATTTATTCCGTGGCATGGCGACAAGCAGTATGAGCATCATCCCGCAGCGAATCGCATATTAAATAATTGTCTGTAGGAAATATGAGTCAACGAATTACAAAAAAAACGAAGAAGCGTCGCAGCCTGACCTATCTTTGGATTGTGGGAATGGCATTGGTGCTGGGATTGCTCATCTATTTCGAGAAGACAGAACTTCTCTACGTTCTCGCCACGCTCGGCGTTACCGCGCTGCTCGTGATTGTCGCCACTGCTGATCTTGGCGCACACGACCGGTCGGACAACACGCTGCCCAATGCACAGGCCGCCGGCAGCGGCATCAGCTCAAATCCGGCCAAACTCTCCAGCAAGTGAGCGCGACTTAGGTTCGCGGCGCGACGTAACTCCGTCGCGCTTTGACGACCAGTTTGCCCCGCGACTTCTGCGCCGACTGTCCCATGTCAATCTTTAACTTGCGCGTCGTCCCGTCGCGTTTCTTGTTCGTTGAAACAAACGCGAGGTTGTAGCGCGTGCGCAGGTGACTGACTAGTGTCGCGAAGGTAGTATCGAGATTCTCAGGTTTGTCCTGTAAGACCTCGCCTCCGGTTTCGTTCGCCAGTGTCTGAACGTCCAGGTACGGGGCCCCACCGAGCCGTCCAACTCGCGTCGCCCACTTCATGATGCCGTTTTCCATTTGCTGTTCGCTCGTGCGTGGAAGAATCGCAGAAACAACCGCCCCAGATTCGAAGACCGCCTGCGAAGCAGTTTTGTTCGATGGTCCACCCATGCAATCAAAGTCACGGGTAACGCCGGTGATGGCGACGATGACGCGCCTGCCGATCGGATTACCGGCGCGCTGAATGTAATTCGCCGCGTCGAAAAAGGCTTTGTTCAGACAATGGTGGGCCTCTTCGTCGTGCGGCGGAACGTGTTCCAGCGCATCAGAAATTAGCGCGCGATCTCGGGTAAAGGGCTGCAGTAGTTCGACCTCATCGTGATAGGTCATCACTGCGACTTCGTCGGTGGGTTTTAATCGCGCGATGGCGTCATGGGCGGCGTGACGAACTTCAGTGCCGAAAGGATCGAGGCAGCCGCCCCGATCGACCAGCAAGAGAACTGAGAGCGGCAAACTATCCTGACTGAAATGCGTGATCGTTTGCTTCACGCCATCTTCGGACAACACGAAATCGTTTTTTGCCAAATCACCGACAACTCGTGCTGTCTTTTTGTCGAGCACCAGCGCATCGATCGTTACCAGGTCGACATCAACCTTAACGGTTTCGTCCGGTGCGCCGGAAGAGTTTGTGTTGCTAGAAGTGGTCCGCGGCCGTGTCTGGGAACGCGCGGAAAACAAAAAGGGAAGAGACAGCGCGGCAGAGATCGTAATAGTCAAGATCAATTGCGCCGTAAAGCTTGATTTTCTAAGGAAATCGAAGAATGTCAGGTACTTCATGAGCTTCTCCTCCGTTTTCAATTTGCAACTGGCAAGAACCGAGGAGAGCGTTTGGTTGTTCTACGCGACTGGCGCGAAAAGGGTTTCGCCGAGGAGAGATTTTTGACTGCCGAATGATAGCTGATCCCCCGTCTGTTTGAAAGAGTTTTTCGCTCGACAGTCGTCCTATTACTCAAGCCACACCGCGTTGGCTTTTTGCCTCTGCGTCGATTAGAGTATCGGCGACCCAGACGAATTCACACCTGTTTTTCCGGAGGCGTCCATGAAAAGATTTAAGTTCGCATTAGTAGTGCTGGCGGCGGTCGCCATGCTGGCGATTTCATTGAACGCATCGCGCTGGACGGTGCATGCGCAAAAGAATGGCGATGGCGGCGGCGGCTCACCGATTGTTTATCCAACCACGAAGAGGGTTGAGGTTGTTGACGATTATTTCGGCACCAAGGTGCCAGATCCTTATCGGTGGCTGGAAGACGATCGGTCTCCGGAAGTTGCTGCGTGGGTCGAAGCGGAGAACAAAGTTACGTACGCATATCTCGATCAGATCCCCTATCGCACGGCTATCAAAGATCGACTGATGAAGCTCTATAACTATCCGAAGTATGGAGCGCCGACGCGCCGTGGGGAATGGTTCTTCACAACCAAGAACGACGGGCTACAAAATCAAAGTGTCTGGTATATTCAGAAAGGACTCGACGGTACTCCGGAAGTCATTCTCGATCCGAACAAGTTTTCCGTGGATGGGACTTCGCGACTTGGTTCGCTGACCATTTCGAAAGGCGGAAAATACATCGGCTATGGGATTTCGGAAGGTGGTTCAGACTGGAATGAGATTCATGTGCTCGACGTCGCTACCCGAAAACCCCTGAACGACAAAATCGAATGGGTGAAATTCTCCGGCGCTTCGTGGAAAGGCGATGAAGGTTTCTATTACAGCCGCTATCCGACGCCTCCCGAAGGCAAAAAGATGGCCCAGAAAAACGAATACCAGAAGACCTACTATCACAAAATTGGCACGTCGCAATCCGAAGACGTCCTGGTCTTTGAAGACAACAATCATCCCGGCCAGTTCAATGGCGTCGGGCTCACCGACGATGAGCGGTTCGAGATCATGACGCACTCAGACTCGACGACGGGCAAGAAAGGCAACTCGGTGTTTTATCGCGATGCGTCAAAGGGCGAAAGTGACTGGACGCCGATCGTCGCCGACATTGCTGATGACGACTACAACGTTATCGATGATGTTAACGGCAAGTTCCTGATTGAAACCAATCATGGTGCGCCCAATGGCAAAGTCGTCGTTTACGATCCTGCCAATAAAGCCTGGAAGGATCTGATTCCCGAAAAGCCCGAGCCTCTGGAAATCAGCAACACGGTCGGCGGCAAGTTGTTCGTGACTTATCTGAAGGACGTCACCACGCGCGCATACGTTTATAGCGTTGACGGAAAGCTGGAAAACGAAATTGCGATGCCGGGACCGGGCTCAGCGATTGGCTTCGGCGGCCGCACGGACGACAAGTTCCTCTTCTACAGCTTCACTTCTTTCAACTATCCGCCGACGATTTTCAAGTACGACATCGCGACGAAGAAATCATCTGCCTATCGGACGGTGGATATTCCCGGTTTCAATCCGGCGAGTTACGAGACGAAGGAAGTCTTCTACAACAGCAAAGACGGCACGCGCGTCCCGATGTTCCTGACGTACAAGAAGGGCATTAAACTCGACGGCAATAATCCGACGCTGTTATACGGATACGGCGGCTTCAACATCACAACGTCACCGGGATTTAGCGCCTTGCGCGTGGCGTTGCTTGAACAGGGAATGATTTACGCGTCGGCCAACATGCGTGGCGGCGGCGAGTACGGCGAGAAATGGCACGACGCCGGCACGAAGCTGCAAAAGCAAAACGTGTTCGACGATTTCATTGCCGCAGCTGAATACTTGATCAAGAACAAGTACACCTCATCCAGCAAACTCGGTATTGAAGGGGCTTCGAACGGCGGTTTGCTTGTGGGCGCCGTCACTAATCAACGGCCCGATCTGTTCCGCGTGGTGCATCAACATGCGGGGGTGATGGATATGCTGCGCTTCCACAAGTTCACGATTGGCGCCGCGTGGATTTCGGATTACGGCTCAAGCGAGCAGAACGAAGCCCAGTTCAAAGCGCTGCTTGCCTATTCGCCGGTTCATAACGTGAAGGCCGGCACGAAGTATCCGGCGATTCTGGTGACGACTGCCGATCATGACGATCGCGTGGTGCCAGCGCATTCGTTCAAGTACGCCGCTGCGTTGCAGGCGGCACAGGCAGGAGACAATCCCGTGATCATTCGCATTGACACGAAGTCCGGACACGGGGCGAGCAGCACGACGAAGCAGCTCGAGCAAACCGCGGACATCTATTCGTTCTTCTTCTACAACCTCGGCATCACGCCGAAGTGGTAGGGGAGGGGAGCGCAGGCATCTTGCCTGCGGGCCGCGGCCATCCTGGCCGCAGTCAAACGCCGAAGTCTTTAAATAAAATTGCCCAGGGTAAGCGCCCCTTACCCTGGGCCTTCTGTTGCCTGGAATCTTCTGTGGATATTGAGGACTAGAATCTCAGCGACAAACAACTTAAGCCGCCATCCATTTTCTGGAATTCCGACATTTCAAGCGCGATCGTTCGATAGCCTAACCTCTCAAGGCAATCTCCAAGTTTCACGCATGCGCTCGGGATCAAGACGTAGTCATTAATCCGCACGCAGTTCGCCCCATATTCTTCTTCCGGACACACGCGAATATGCTCATAACCAGTGAACTCTTCGCGATGCGCCAGAGCATCCGTTACCACCAATCGGTTTTCACCGAGATACGCGAGTCCGCTCTTCAAGTGGAGCAGTGTGCTTTCCCGTTGAATGTCGACAAAGCCCAACGTGAAATCGGACGCCGCGAGCCACTCGGCCAATTGTTCGGCCCCTGCTTGATTTGTCCGTTCTGAAATGCCGATGAAGAAATGATCTTCCGCTTCACAGACATCGCCGCCGTCAATGGTTCCCGGAGCTTGAATCGTTTGAATGCCGGCAGGGGACAGGAAACTTCCCAGCAATTGACTGATGCTTTGTACTTCACCGCGGCGGCTCGGCGCGCCCGGACGCGTCAACATTGCGGCGCTTTCGGTTAACACGGCCGTGTCTTCAACAAACGTGGAATCAGGATAAGCGAAATCGGCTTCAAGGTACGTGAGCGTCAAACCGCATTGCTCGAGTGCTGCGCAATAGTCTGCGTGTTGTTTCAGGGCAAGTTCGTAAGAGGGAGCGCCAAGGCCGGCAGTACTCAAGCCATCGGAAAAATTTCGCGAAGGAGGGCGGACGATGGCGCGGGTGAGGATTCGAGATGACTGTTTCGCGCCCGTCACTTTGGACTGTTGGGGAGGCGTCATTAAGCCCCCCTCATATTACGAACTAAACCCACGCTTCTTCATGAGCGCTTCGACCCTGGGATCTCTTCCGCGGAAGTTTCGATATGCTTCGGCGGGGTCGATCGTGTTACCGACTGAGAAGATGCTCTTTCGCAGACGATCCGCGACCTTCTTATCGTAGGGTCCGCCCGCTTCCGTGAATGCGCCGAACGCATCCGCAGTCAGGACATCCGACCAGAGGTAGCTGTAATAACCGGCGGAATACGAGTCGCTCGAAAAGACGTGCAGGAAGTGCGGCAGCCGGTGACGCAAGACAATCTCTTTCGGCATTCCGATTTCCGCCAGCGTGTCTTTCTCAAACTGACGCGCGTCAATCTTTTTGTCACCGAGCAAATGCAACTTCATGTCGAGAATCGCCGCCGCTAAATACTCAACCGTGGCAAATCCCTGATTGAAAGTCCTGGTGCGATTAATCTTGTCGACCAGTTCCTGCGGAATCGGTTTTCCTGTTTGATAGTGCAGAGCGAACTTCTGTAGAACTTGAGGCGTCGACAGCCAGTGCTCCATCAGTTGCGAGGGGAACTCGACGTAGTCGCGCGCGACGGCTGTACCGGACAGCGACGGATACGTGACATTGGAATTCAAGCCGTGCAGCGCGTGACCGAATTCATGAACATCGTCGTCGCGTCGTCCCATGAAATCAGCAGCGGCTCGCCGGGTTTGCCCTTCACAAAGTTCGCGTTATTCGAAACGATGGTGGTGATCTCACCGTTGACGCGTTCCTGACTGCGATAAGCATTCATCCACGCGCCTGACCGTTTGCCGGGGCGCGCAAACGGATCGAAGTACCAGAGCCCGATGTGTTTGCCGGTGGTCTTATCCGTCACTTCCCAGACTTTGATGTCCGGATGTGCGACCGGCACGTTCGGAGCGGGCGTGAATTTGAAATTGAACAGCTCGCCGGCGACCCAGTGAATCGCCTCACGCAATTTGTCGAGCTGCAGATATGGCTTCACTTCATTTTGATCGAGGTCGTATTTTGCCTTCCGCACACGCTCCATGTAGTAGCGATAATCCCAGGGCTCGATGGTGATTTTTGCGCCTTCTTTGTCGGCCAGCGCCTGCATGTCCGCAACTTCTTCGTGGACGCGTTGCACCGCTGGCTTCCAGACGCCCATCATCAACTCCATCGCGCGCTCAGGCGTCTTGGCCATCTGATTTTCGACGCGCCAATGCGCATGCGTCTGATACCCAAGCAGCTTTGCCCGTTCCGCGCGCAATTGCAGAATCTGTGAAATCGTCGCGTTGTTATCGTGCTCGTCGCCGTTGTCGCCGCGCATGATGAACATGCGCCAGACTTTTTCACGCAGATCGCGACGGTCTGAAAAAGTCAGGAACGGCTCAACTGAAGAGCGCGTGTTGATGATGAGCCAGCCTTCCTGCTTCTTCTCCTGCGCGGCCGCGGCGGCAGCGTCGCGCACTGACTGCGGCAAGCCCGCGAGATCGGCTTCGTTCTTAATCTGGACGAATTGATTGCCCTCTTCCCACAGAACGTTGTTGCTGAATTTGGTGAAGAGTGACGCCAGTTCCTGGTTGATCTGGGTGAGGCGCGCTTTCGACTTCGCATCGAGTTTCGCGCCGGAACGCACAAAGTTGGTGTAGTCGAGCCAGACCAGTCTTTGCTGCTCAGCCGTGAGGTTCTTTTTATTCGGCGAGTTGTAAACCGCTTCGATCCGTGTGAAGAGCTTCTCGTTCTGCGTGATCTTGTCGCTGAACGCGGCCAGCTTTGGCGCCATCTCTCGCTGGACCACTTGAAAATCTGCGCTGCTCATCGTCGATTGCCAGACGGCGTAAATCGTGCCGACGCGATCCAGCGTCTGTCCGGCCTTTTCCATGGCCACGATCGTGTTTTCGAAGGTCGGCGGCGCGGAATCGTCGGCAATCTTGTCGATTTCTGCGAGGTTCTCAGCCATCGCGGCTTCGAGCGCCGGCTTGAAATACTCGACCTTGACTTGATCGAAAGGCGGTAAGCCGCCATACGGCCCGCTCCACTCTGAAAGCAGCGGATTCGGATCGGCTGACTTCGCGCGGCCCGCGCGCGAACCGATGTTTCCGATGACCAGAGCCGCGATAGCTGCCACTACCGCAGAGGTGAGCAACATTCGTTTCCAATTGTTGGACATTAATCGAAGACCTTTCGTTGAGAAATTCCTGGACGGAGAGACGAATTTAAGTTCGTTAGTATATGAGTGCGCGCGCCACCTGTACAGCGAGCGAAGAGTATCGGTTCGATGCGGCCTGGCGTCGCGTATTGGTACTTTTCTCGGGATCGCTCTGGCATAAATCACTCTCGCGAAAGGTCTTGTTCGTTGGCGTACTCATTGCTTGGGAAAAGAGTGAAAAGGGAGGCGAAAATGAATCCATTGACGATAGCTATTATTGCGTTTTTTGCGCTGGCGGTAATCGTCGCCATTGCTTTTAGCGTTTGGTTTTACTCAACGAACAAGCGTAGCAAGAGACTGCGTGCTGAGTTTGGGCCCGAATACAGACGAATGGCGCGCGCTGAAGGCGATGCGGCTGCGGCTGAGAAAGTGCTTCAGGAACGCCAGGCCCGCGTCAGGAAACTGGATATTAAGCCGCTGACCGATCAGCAAAGAAACGAATTTGCTGACGCCTGGGAATCTGCTCAGGCTGAGTTCGTTGACAATCCGACGGCTGCGGTAGCGCACGCTGACGCGCTGGTTCAGCAAGTGATGAACGTGCGCGGGTATCCAGTCGGAGACTTCGATCAACGCGTGGCTGATGTCTCAGTCGATCATCCAGCTGTCGTACAGAACTATCGACTCGCACACGATATCGCGGTGAAACACGATCACCAGGATGTCGGAATGGAGAAGCTGCGCGAAGCAATGCTGCACTATCGCGCGCTGTTTGCGGATCTACTTCACGACGGTGGACTAGAGCCGGTGAGAAACGTTCGCGGTGAACGGCAGCCGGACGCGCGGCGCGCAGCGTAAAGATCAGAAGGCAAAAGGCAAAAGGCAAAAGGCAGGACGGGCTGCTTACTGCCTTCTGCCTATCGTCTGTTGCTGTGCCAGACTTTCTTCTTTGCTTGCTTCTTGCGTCGTTTGGTTCCGGTTCGGCGCGGAAGCTTTTTCGGATCACCGGTGGCTGCTTTCTCAACCACGCCGCCTTCATCTGTAGCAATTTCTGCGAGCGTTCGCTTGGTCAGTACTGAATAGGGCTGTGTCTCAGCTATGTCCTCGCCTGCTTCCGCGTACTCGTCTTTGTGCTTGATGAGCAGCCATTGCCGGTTGCCGGTGCGCACGAGCACAAACGAACCTTTTAACTTTTTCCCAAGCAGAACGAATTTGAGGTCGCCTTTCTTCAATCCATCGGAAACCTTCTTCACGTTCTCCGGCGCATAGACACCGTAGTCCCAAACCATCACAGTACCGCCGCCGTATTCGCCTTCGGGAATGACGCCTTCAAAGTCTGCATAATCGACTGGGTGATCTTCGACCTGCATGGCGAGTCGCTTTACGGTTGGATCCATGGAAGGCCCTTTCGGCACGGCCCATGACTTCAGAACGCCGTCAGCTTCCAAGCGAAAGTCGTAATGCAGCTGCGTCGAGCGGTGTTTCTGCACGACAAAAATATTGCCGAGTTCTGAGGTTTTCTCTTCCGGCCCAGGCTCGGGAGTGACGTTGAACCGGCGCTTCTTTTTGTATTCTGTGAGACCCATGCGCCTAGTTTCGGATGTCGAGTTTGAAGTTTCAAGTTGGGGAAGTGTCAGAAGCCCGACCGTGAGGGAGGGACACTACGAGAGCTGCCAGTCACAGATTCATGCAGAGAGTGGGTCTAAATCGTTTAGGTCTCACAGGTCTGTAATTCGTTTGTCGTTGCCGCCGCGGACGCTGCCCTCTCTCACGGTCGGGCTTCTGACGCCAGCGGCAGGACGATCTCAACAACTAACCCACCATCCGAAGCGTTGTACGCGCGAATGGTCCCGTCATGGCGTCGCACGACGCGCTCGGCGATCGCCAAACCGAGACCGGCGCCCCGGCCACTGGCATCGCCGTCGGTAAAACCACGATGAAAAGGCTTGAAGATGTCAGTAAGAAGTCGCGGCGATACCCCAGGACCGTGGTCTCTGATTTTCAGGACCACACTTTCGTTGCTACTCGCATTGACTTGATGAAGTGATACTTCAACGGTGGTTCCGTTTGGGGCGAACCGGATCGCGTTCCGTACGACATTTTCGATTGCGCTCCGCAACATTTCGGGAAATCCACTCATCGTGCACGAATCGGCATGCACAACCTTAACTTCGCGCTGGCGTGCACGCGCTTCAAAGTCGCCGTCCGCCGCGACTTCCTGAACCAGATTAGTGAGGTCGAAAGTCTCTCGCCGCGTAAATTCCGCGCCGCTGTCAATGCGCGTGAGCGTCAACAGTTGACCAATCATCTTGTCCAATCGCTCAGCTTCAATCCCGATCCGGCCCGCGTATTCCGACATCTCTTCAGGCGAACCGTGCTGCAACAATCCCAGCGCAACCGTCAGCCGTGCCAGCGGCGATCGCAATTCATGAGAAACATCGCCGAGCAAATCTCTCTGCGAGTTAACGAGCGACTCGATCTGTTCCGCCATGCGGTCGAAGTTGCGCCCCAGCGCGCCAATCTCGTCATAGCGATTTCGTACGCTACGATCGACGCGGGTCTCGAGCCGCCCAGACGCCAGTGACGTCGCGGCGTCACTCAGGCGCGACATTGGTTTGGTGATGTGGCGCGTCAACAGAAAACAAAGCACTGCTCCGAACAACCCAATCGCCAGCAAACGAAGATAGGGATGCGTTCCGACGGCCTCTGAAACCGGCATGATCAAATTGGGTGACTGTTGGAACGCGAGAGTGTACTTCCGGCCGCTCGGGCCAGAGACCAACCGCATGGCTAGCCCTTGACGTGGGCTGACGAGCGAAAGATTCTCGCGCGCTGTTCGCTCCAACCCTTCCTTGTTCTTCGCAAGTTTCAAAATAAGTTCGGGAGCGCCGCGATCAAGCAGGGGATTGCCGTCTTCGTCGAAGAAGTAAAACCGCACCGACTTCTGCGCCTGTAGTTGATCGAGATATTCCTGCACCGCCTCCTTGCCGGACTGCTCGTACATGCGCGCGCACTTCTCGGCTTCCATCGGCATGATGGTGTGCAACACGCTTTGCCAACGCGTCTCGTAATAGTTCGCCAGAATGCTTGACGTTTCGAGCGACATGCCGATGATCACGACAATTACGCAGAAGCCGGCGAAGATTTTAAAGAAAAGAGTATTCAAAGTTTTAGGCGGTCATTTCGGCAGGCAACGCGTAGACGTACCCGATCCCCCGCACGCCTTTGATGCGCTCGGTTCCTTGCGGCAGCGATCCGATCTTTTTCCGCAGATTGCACACATGTGTGTCGATGCTGCGATCGAAAGGCGAGAACTCGCGACCGAGCACATCGCGGGTGAGTGTTTCGCGACTGATAACTTGGCCGGGGGCTTGCAGCAGAACTTCCAGCAGATCGAACTCAACAGAAGTTAGATTCACTGTCTCTCCCTGCCGCCGCACGACGCGCGCGCCGCGATCCATCTCGACATCGCCAACGATAAGCGGCGTGCGCGCTCGTTTCGCGTCATCGCCTCGCGGCTTGATGCGCCGCAGAATCGCGCGAATGCGGGCAACGAGTTCCTGCGGATTGAAGGGCTTTGCGAGATAATCGTCGGCCCCCATTTCCAAGCCCAGTACGCGATCGAGCGCATCACCTTTCGCCGTCAACATAAGCACTGGAATGTGCGATTGCGCGCGAATGCGCCGCAGCACATCGAATCCGTTTACTTCCGGCATCATCACGTCGAGCACCACCAACTCGTAACTCTTTGAAAGCGCTCGTTCAGCACCCGCCGCGCCGCTGTTTACTGATTCGATTTCGAAGCCTTCCTGCGTCAGAAAGCGGTTAACGAGTTGGCACAGTTCGACGTCATCATCTATGACGAGTATTCGTTTCGCGCCTGTGTCGTGCGTGGTTTCCATCAAATAGTCCCAGTGAGAAGCATTCTATACGTCGAGACATTTTTCGCCGTCAAGAACTGTCAAGGATTGGTAGTAGCTCATTTTGAAAGAGTGGCACGGGCGGCCCGCCCGTGAAATCACGCGCAAGATGCGCGTGCCACCTCAAACTGAGCCGCTACAAGGATTGCATTGATTTGCGGCCTTAACACTTCTTAACAGCGACTTGGCACTTCTTGACCGATCATCTCGCAAGAGGAGCGTATATCTCAACTATGAAAGCCTTCCGCGCAGTCGCTTACCTCGGTGTCTTTGTTAGTCTCGCCGCATTTGTTTCCAGGGCCAACAATCCAGTTCAGGAAAAACCGCAGAGTGTCGTCGGCGTCGTCGCCCAGACAGATGCCGGCAACAAAACGCTGACAATTCGCACTGACACCGGTGAAACGGTTTCGATCCAGACCGACTACAACACAACTCTCGTTCGTATTCCCGCCGGTGAGCGTACGCTGGCGAATGCGATCACAATTCAATTCAGCGAGATCATGTCCGGCGATCGCGTGCTCAGCAGCGGAACGCGTGCGGGACAAAACTTCGTCGCCCAACGAGTAGTAGTGATGCCGGCTGCGGAGGTTGAAAAAAAACGGCAGCATGATCTGGATGAGTGGAAGCAACGAGGCATTGGCGGAATTGTGCGCGAAACAGACGCCCAGGCCGGCACAATCGCGCTTGAGCTGCGGGGCGCTGGCGCGGGCACGCGCTTGCTGGTTGAAACCACAAAGGCCAACTTCCGTCGTTACGTTCCCGGTTCACTTAAGTTTGAAGATGCGCGTGCAAGCAAATTCGCAGAAGTACGCGCCGGCGATCAACTGCGAGCGCTCGGCGACAAAACTGGCGAGGGAAAGTTCATCGCCGAACAGATCGTCTCGGGCGCTTTCAAAACGATTGGCATCAGCGTGGTCGAAGTTGATCAGCAGCACGGTCAAATCCGGGGTGCGACGCTTGATCAAAAGAAACCAATCACGATTGTCATCAACAAAGATTCGGTTCTGCGCCGCATCACTCCACCCGTTGCAACCGCGATAGCCCAAAAGGCAAAAGGCGACGCGGCTAAACCTGCAGCCGGCGCCAAACCTACTTCACCCGTCATCGATGTGCAGCAGATGGTTGATACTTTGCCAACCATTTCACTTTCGGATTTGAAGCCGGGCGATGTGCTGGCAGTAACTGGCGCGGTAGAGTCAGACAACTCGCAACTCGTGGCAATCAAAATCGCCGCCGGCGTCGAACTGGTGTTAAAGGCGCTGACACCACCGGGCAGGCCACAAGTCGTGCGTCTTAGCGCCGGGTTGCCAACAGTTTTCGATTTCAGCGTGATTCCGGTGAATTAAAAGAAGAGGACGACATGAACAATAACGCCATTACATTTCGCGTCCTGAATCTCATAATTGTTTTTGTGCTTTGCGGCTTTGCCGCGTTTGGTCAACGGACTACATCGTTACGCGGACAGGTGTCGGATCAAGTCGGCGCCGTAATCGTCGGCGCGACCGTCACGCTTGCTGACGCAAACGGCAAAAAGGCATCGACCCAGACCGACAATAATGGCGCATATCGATTCGACAATATTGCGAACGGCGTTTACGGCTTGACTGCACAGCAGAAGGGCTTCGCGTCTGAGACGGTCGACGACCTGCAAGTATCAGCGGGCGTCAACACGCATAACTTTCAATTGAGTGTGGCGATCGAAGAGCAACGCGTGACGGTAGACGACATGCGGAGCGTTAGCACCGATCCGAACAGCAACAAGACAGCTCGGGTCATGAGCGGTAAGGACTTGAATGCCCTGTCCGATGATCCTAACGAACTGGCCGCGCAATTAGACGCGTTAGCCGGCCCAGCCGCGGGCCCAAACGGGACACAGGTTTTCGTGGATGGATTCACTGCTTCCAACGGCCTGCCGGACAAGCAGACCATCCGCGAAATTGTGATCAATCAGAATCCATTCTCAGCCGAATTCGAGCGTATCGGCTTCGGCACCATCCAGGTTTTTACGAAACCGGGCACCGGCAAATTCCACGGCGGCACTGCGTTTACGTTCAGTGACGCCGCTTTCAATTCGCGCAATCCATATGCGCTGAACAAGCCTCCGTATCAACGCCGGGCACTCGAAGGTAATCTCAGTGGGCCGATCACGAAACGAAGTTCGTTTTTCTTTAATGGGTCACGCCGCGATATTGAAGACACGGCCGTCATAGCGGCGACCACCCTGGATGCTTCCCTCAATCCCCAGAAGGTAAATTTGGCCCTCGTTACGCCCAAGTCCTTTTGGAACATCGGGCCGCGATTTGATTTGGCGGTAAACCCGAACAACACTCTGAGCGTGCGCTACAACGTCAACGCGCAAAATCTGGAAAAGCAAGGCGTCGGCGGATTCGCTTTGCCCTCGCGCGCCTATGACTATTCCGATCGGTTGCACATCTTGCAGGTCGTGGACATGGCCATTGTGAATCCGCAGACGGTTAACGAGTTTGGTTTCCAATACATTTGGTACTACATCAAACAGCAACAAGCCGACGCGAGTCCCGGGCTCATTGTGAATGATGCATTCTCCGGCGGAGGCGCACAGATTGGCGGCTACTCGTTCAAGCGTCATGAAGGCGAACTGCGCGATTACCTTTCGATCACGACGCGCGCCCATACCATTAAGTTCGGCGGCCGTCTGCGCTGGGCACACATCAGCGATATCGCGCCGAATAATTTTGGCGGCACGTTTGTTTTCTCAAGCCTCGATCGTTACCGGCAGACACTGCTGCGCGCGTCGACGCCTAGTCAATTGATCATCGCGACCGGAAACCCTTTTGCCGAAGTGAAACAGTGGGACATCGGGCCATTTTTCCAGGATGACTGGAAGATGCGGCAGGACTTTACCCTGAGCCTCGGACTTCGCTACCAGTATCAAACGCACCTCAACAGCAAATTCATGTTCCCGCCCAGGCTCTCGTTTGCATGGACGCCGTGGATGAATCCGAAAGGGCCGCCGAAAACAGTTATTCGCGGCGGCGCGGGAATGTTCTATGACCTGGTCCGGACGTCCGTGACCTTGCAGGCCAACCGCTATGACGGCCTGACCGAGCAGCAGTACATCATCACAGATCCGGCGTTGTTAGCACTCTATCCAAACACGCCGCCGCCGGCGGCACTGGCTGCTTTAGGCCAACCGCAGACCATCTGGCGAAAGGTTCCGGACCTGACGCAGCCTTATTACATTCAATCTTCTCTTAGTATCGAACACAGTTTGCCGCACAGCACGACAATGAGCATCAGCTATCTCGACACGCGCGGCGTGCATCAGCTGCGTTCGCGCAACATGAACGCACCCGCGCCAAACACCGGCATTCGCCCGTTTGGAAACGGGTTCAACATTTATGATTACGAAACGACGGGCTGGTACCGTCAGCATTTGCTATTGTTTAATCTGCAGTCGCGGCTTAATCGAAAAATTAATTTCAACGCGAACTACACGTTAGGCAAAGCCAATGGCGACACGGATGGCGCGGGATCGTTTCCGGCGAATTCGTACGATCTGCAGAGTGAGTTCGGACGATCATCATTCGACGTGCGTCATCGATTTACCCTCACCGGCTCATTTGAGACGAAGTGGGGTATCGGATTGTTCCCGCTCGTGATCGCGCAATCAGGAGCGCCCTTCAACATCATCACCGGGCTGGACACAAACGCAGACACGATCTTTCTCGAGCGGCCGGCCTTGGCAACTGACCTGACACGACCATCGGTGCGGCAGACACCTTTCGGCAATTTCGATTTGCTCCCGCTCCCGGGCACGCCGATCATTCCGCGCAACTACGGCCATGGGCCGAGTTATTTTTCGGTGAATCTCCGCATCGCAAAGACTTTCGGCTTTGGCTCAGTCGCCAGTGCGCCCGCACGCGCGCAGGCACCGACCGCTCCGGGGAAGGGCGTTCCTCCGCAACCGGCCAATGGCGGCAAGACCCCAGCCACTCAACCCGCACGAGCCGCGGCGTCAGCGTCCGCACGGCCGGAGGACAAACCGTATCGGCTGACGCTCTCTCTGTTTGTTGCGAACGTTCTCAATCACACGAATGCGGGAACCCCGATCGGCAACCTGAGTTCTCCTTTGTTCGGCACCTCGAATTCGCTTTCGGGTTTGGGCCAATTCACATTTGGAGCGAGTTCAGCGCAGAGTAACCGCAGCGTCAGCCTGAGAGTGCAGTTTCAGTTCTAGATTTGGAGTGCGGTGGCAAGCGTAGCGCCTCACTGCTTTAGATTCACCCTTTGAGATTGGATCTAAAGCGCCGGCGCCCTCCCGATAGAATTGGGACTCTGCCGGCGCACTTCAAAACGTCCTAAGCGCTCACCGCTTCTGCTTTCTCTTCGAACAACGAATCCTGAATCGGATCGAGACCGAGCGCCTGCCGCACGCGGGCAAAGCTGCGGCGATGAATGGGCGTGGCCCCTAGTTCTTTCAAGCAGCGGCAATGCTCTGGCGTTGGATAGCCTTTGGGAGTTTTGAAGTTGTAGCCAGGATGGATGGAATCGAATTCCGTCATGATTGCGTCGCGCGTAGTCTTCGCAATGATCGATGCGGCGGCGATGCTGGCTGAGAGCGCGTCGCCTTTGATAATGCCTCGTTGCGGTGTCTGACAATGCGGAATGCGGCGCGCATCGACGAGCACGAAATCTGGGTTTGTTGTCAGCCCTTCAACCGCGCGACGCATCGCGAGCAATCCCGCGTGATAAATATTCAGCGTATCGATTTCTTCGACTTCGGCGCGTCCCACCGACCAGACAACGGCATCCTGTTTGATTTGCTTCGCCAGTTCAGCACGCACTGATTCATCGAGAATCTGCTTCGAATCGTTCAGCCGCTTGAGCTTGTAATTTTTCGGGAGGATCACGGCGCCGGCGATAACCGGACCGGCCAGTGGCGCCATACCGGCTTCGTCGACACCCGCGATGAAGTTGAACCCCTGTTCCCAAAGATCGATTTCAAACCGCAGCAAATTGTGAAGGCGTTGACCCTCGGCGCGATTCTTTCGCCAGCGGTCGCGAATCTGTTTGGCGAGCTGATGTGCACCCTGACGCGTGTCAGATTCCAGCGCTTCAACCAGCCCTTTCGGCACCGGTCGCGAGCGGTCGACGTAACGCTCCTTCAATTCGGGAATTGATTTGGCGAGAAGTTCTTCGAGTGACGCCATCTGTGGCCGCAGATTAACGCGGATGGTCGGGATTTCAAAATAAAACAATCATCGGCAGGTAGTTTGTGGAGGTCTGACAGGTTGGCAACCTGCCGTACTCCCCTAATGCAGCGCGGGATAATTGGTTTCGCCGCGCAAGGCAGCCAGCGCTGCTTCATCCAGAATGTAGACATCGGCTGCGGGCGTGTTGCCGACGGAGACGGTGAATGCAGGTTTGGTTTTCTGTCTCAGACGCTCGAGCATAGCTTGATTGCTAAAGTACGTTCGTCCGCGCGCATCGATCAGAAAATCTCCTGCGACAAATTTGTTGAGGTCGTCGGGCGCAAAGAATTGGCTGCACATCAAATCTTCGCGTCCTGCACGTTTCGCGTAGTAGTCAGCCAGGAGTGGAATCTCGGTGCCGACGCGCGCATTCGGCCGCGCGCGCGACGCAACTTCCTTGAACGCGTCAATCATGTACGCGTCGTAAAACTCGTCCTGGGGAAAATATGCGCCGGCTTTCGCGCTGCCGCCGCTGATTGAGTTCATGTATAGACGAAAATGGGGCGCGGCACTCGAAGCGGACCACATTGTCGAGATGATCACTAACGAGACCAAAGCCGCGCGCGCATAAATTCCGACGGCCGGCTGATCGAATTGCGTGCGGAAAAACCTGCCGAGTGCGCGACCGGCGAACTGAATCGCGAGCGCAGCGGTGATGATTACAGCCGGCATCAATGACGTCGCATAGCGCGTGAACTTTCCGCCCGGAAAGATGAACGTTAGTCCCCAAAAACCCAGCCAAAACAAAAGCAAGTAACGTCCGTCGCCGGTGACGCGCCGGAACAGCAAGACAACACCACCGGCAAATGCGATCAATGCGGCCACGGGCAGCTTCGCTCCCAGTAGCACAAAATAAAAATACCAGGGCTCACCACGCACCCAATCAACCACGCGATGCGGATAAAGCCGCCCCATGAATTCGTAGCTGTCGTGGCCCATCAACTTGTAGCTGGTGAACTTTGCAATTGTGCGCCACGTCTCGGGCAGCAGAATCGTCGGATTGAAAACCAGAAACGCAAGGCCCATCACCAGGAAGAACTTCAGAAACTTCTTCTTGCCCAGACGCCAACGGGTCGGCGGCATCCCTTGAAAAGCGTAGTAGTAAGCCACGGGAATTCCCAGCAGTTGAGGGACGTATTTCGATGCCATCATCGCGCCACATGAAGCCGCCGCTGCCCAATAGAACTTGTTAGGATTGCGTTGCGGCTGACTCTCTGCCACGCGCTGTCCGCGCAACCAAAATACGTTCATCAGCAGAAAGAAGAAGACGAGGAAAGTGTCTTCCTTGGCGATGCGATTGAAACTGATTGTGAGCGGATCGAATGACCAAAGCGCTGCCGAGATCAAACCAACTTCCAGACCGAACAGTTCCATCGCGATTAGAAAGATGAGCACGGCCGCAAGCGCCCCCAGAAGCGCGCCTGGAATTCGCAGTGCAGTTTCGACCGGAATGTTTAGCTCGGGATGAGAGGCGACGAGTGTGTTCCAACGCTCACACGCGATGACACTCACTGTCAGCGCGGCTTTCATGAGCAATGGATGCTCGCCATTTGCTGATGTCAGTCCACGTGCGCGATATTCCGTGACCGCATTCAGCTTATTCAGCTCGTCTTCGCTGAGAGCCTCTTTACCCAATCCGACTATGCGAAATCCGAGACCCGCCAGTACGAACATGCTCAACATCGTGGCGAGGAGCATGCGGCTCAACGAACGAGTTCCTATTTGGGAAAACAGATCCGGCCGTAATCCGGCGGTAACGATGGGAATTGCAGGGGACAAACTGGGGCGAAACCTCCAAAAAAAACTATGACGCCTCTGGTTTCTTAACGTCGAAAATTCAAACTCACGAAACGGCAAAGCTTACCGTTATTAGGCGGTGTGGGGCAACCTCTGAATGGTTTAACGATGCGCCACTTGTCGGCGATTAGCTGCGTTTACACGTGCCGCATTGTTGATTCATGCAGGTTTTTCGCGGCACTCCGGTTGCGAATGTCAGGGCGCAGTACTTCAACCTTCAGACTGAGGAAAAAATGCAAAAAACAATATCCATGATCGCCATGCCGCTTGCGGTGAGCATCCTTATCGCAACCATAGCGCCCGCAACATTTGCGCAAAGACCGAGCGACTGGACGACCGTCCAATCTGTCGCGATTGATGAAGACCTTTCGATCAAACTGAAAGACGGTCACAAGATGAGCGGAAAATTCTCGAGCGCAAACGACTCTGAATTAACAATCATCCGCAAAGGCAAGCAGCAGGTGATTACGAAAGACCAGATTGCCGAAATCTATCTGCTGAAGCGTAAGGCCGAGAAAGGAAAGTACGCGGCAATTGGAGCGGGCATCGGCGCCGCTGCGGGCGGCGGTATCGGCGGAGCTAAGGCGTCGCAGACAAGCGATGACGGCGGAATTTACACAGTCGTGGGCCTTGCCTTCGGGACTGGATTCGGAGCGTTAGGCGGTCTTTTGTTTGGCGCCGGGAAACGCAAGCACGTGCTGATCTATCAGGCGCTGTAGCGGTCAGATAGTTTTCCGCCCGTCCACGATATCAGGGGTAATTTTGTACAGCGCGACATCAACGGCGCGACCCCAGGTGTCGAGGCTGGTCGCACTAATCGCGGGCGTCAGTGACGGATTGCGATTGAGAATATGCTGCATCGCGTGCTGTACGTCTTCAGTGTTCGTGAGTCGTTCGGCGCGGCCAATCGCCATCACGCTGCGCCAGTGTGAACTGTCGGCAACCTCTTCGACCTGCAGACAAACTTCGGGGTTCGATTCGATAAAGTGCGTCTTCATCCCTTCAGTCGTGAAGAAGTACAAATGCTTACCGTCGAACGCGTAATTCATCGGAACGACATAAGGCCTGCCATCGCGCGCACAACCAAGATGTCCGAAACTCTGCCGTTCGAGCAATTCGTGCATTTCGGCCTGAGACATGTCTTCAACTTTCAGCATGAGGGAATGATACCGAGGTTTGCGGCGTCGAGCCAGCGGTAAACAATACAGAACCGCGAGCGGCAGCGAGCGGGATAAGAGCGCAACTTAAACAACCTCGAAACTTGAGTCCTTACCCGCTCGCTACCGCTCGCGGTTCTGTAATACGGTTCCAACTACATCATGTCTTGTCGCGCTTGTTTTGCGCGGGCGGCGCCGATTGCCGTCTTCACTTTCTTTTCTTCTTCCGGCGGCGGCAGCACGGCTTTCATGCCCAGCGATTCAATCCAAAGCTCGCGCGCCCATCCCTGTGTGTGATAGAGGTGTTCGTCTTCTTCCTCTTCGACTTCTTCGTGCGCAGCCTTTAAAACTTTTGCCACGTCAGCTTTTGCTTTCTTTGCCGCTTCGCCGATCAGCTCCCAGTTCATGTGATCCTTGGTTTCGGCGAGCACGACACACTCAGCTGCGACGACTTGCGCTGCTTCGGGCTGGCCATCTTTGAGGGCCATCTCCATCGCTTTCACCAGCGATTTGCCCGTGTGACGCACGACCTGCCGGCCGGGCGTTTCCTTTTCCGGATCCAAACCGAGCTCATCCATTACGTTCTGCACGATTTGGACGTGGTTGCGGGTCTGCTCCAGATACTCTTCCCACTCTTCCTTTAGTTCCTCATTTTGCGCGCACCGCAGTGCCGCGGTGTAAACCTCGACACCGCCCAATTCGGTTTCCAACGCCTGATACAAGAGTTCGTTCAGTTGTTGATTGTTCATTTGCTCCTCCCGTGTTCGAGTTCAGATCTGTTCTTCATCATGCGTGCAAATCGAAGGCCGAAAGGAAATTCTCACGAAGTTTTGTGAAACCCTTGGCATTGTGGTTGCCCTTGGTAGTTATCGCGGAAGAATGTTAGTTGCGATGCTGGGGAAATAGACAAGTTCCAAGGCTCCAGCGTATGGGAGGAGTACATCAAGAACCTCGCAAGGACACTGCCGGAGACAGAATAGTTGAGACAGGTAACGGTTACAGCGCCTGAAGGGAAAGGGAATGACGTTGCGGAAATCGCGTTTTCCGTCGGAATTCGCGATGTTTCGCTCATTGAAATTCGCGCCCTCAAATCTGACGACAGCGAGCGGCGCAAGGACCACATAGAGATTGAAACAGCCACGCACCTCGCGAAAGCGTTCGTTGAAAAGCTCAGCGCCAGTCCATTTTTCAACACAGAAGAATATGCGATCACCATCCGACAGCCGCGATCGATTTACTCATCGCGTGACATTCGCAGCCTCACGCGGCCGTTGGTCGAGCCAACCAGCGATTTGTTTCAGGAGCTGTGGCAGTTTTCCCAAATCACGTTTGGCTTCATCGGTCGGATTTACATTGGGGCGGTATTGCTGGCGTTCGGCCTGGTCGACTATCGCTTGCTGTTCATGATCGCGGGGCTGCTCTTCATTCCCCTCTTGCCGCTGATGTTGGGAATTGGATTCAGTCTGCTGACGCGTCAGTGGAGATTGCTTGGTCAGTCGTTTCTTGCGCTCTTGACCGCGACCGTATTGATGGCGGCGGGCGGAGCGACGGTCGCACTCTTCAGTCAGCCACCAATTCGCTACGTGGAGGCGAACTCCCTCCTCACCGGTTTTGTGATTTCGCTCGCAGTCGGTGTCGCAGCGGGATTGGCAACCAGCGACGACGTGGGTCGACGCGAGATGATTGGCCTGGCGGCGACAGCGCAAGTGGCAATCGTGCCGACCTGGTTCGGACTCGCGGCAGTGCTGGGATTGCCCGCCAACGACTCGGTGTCGGCGAAGCAGCGAGCAATGAGTCTCGTCATCAACGTCGCCGGGATTGTCGTCGCTTCCTTCGTCACCTACGCAGCACTGCGCATGCGCGGTGAATCGTTGCGTGCTTTTAACAAACCAGCGACAAGATCATCAGAGTGACAGTCCCTTGGGCGCCAATGGCAACGCGCGCAATCTAATGCCGGCGACATTGAAGATTGCGTTAGCCACTGCAGGGGCCAATCCGACAATGGGAGTTTCGCCGGCACCCGCCGACGGAATGTCTCGGCGGTCGACCAGCACTGCTTCTATCAATGGCAGATCGTTGAAGCGGGGGACACGGTAACTGGAAAATTTGGGATTGAGAACCTTCCCATCTTTGAAGTCGATTGATTCGAATAGTGCGCCGCCAATCGCTTGCACGATTGCGCCTTCGATCTGGTTTTTGAGCTGCATGGGGTTAACGACTGCGCCGCAATCGAAAGCCTCTACGACACGCACGATCCGCACCCGCTTGTTCCTGGAGTCTTCTTTGCTGGTCGGCGATTCGAGCGCAATCTCAACGCACGTGGCCACGTAGGCGCCTTTCTCGAATCCGCACGCAATACCAAATCCGTGATTGGCCGCTGGCTTTGATTTTCCCCAGCCGAACTTGTTCGCGACAGCGGTTAGCACACCTCGTAGTCGCTCGTCTTTCGTGTTTTTCAGCCGAAATTCGAGCGCATCCACATTCACCGCATGCGCGAGCTCGTCGATGTGCGATTCGCGCGCGAAGTGGTTTGCCGTGGCGGCAAGTCCTCGGTAAGAGCCCTGACGTAGCGGCGAATTTGATTCGTGGTACCGAATGTCGTTGTTTGGAATATCGTACTTGATCTGAATTCCGGCAGGACCCGAGTTGTAGTTATGAAACTCCCACGCCGTGATCGTGCCGTCGTTTTTCACGCCACTCTTCACATCAATCACGCCGGCCGGGCGGAAGTAAGCCCAGGTAAATTCCTCTTCGCGCGTCCAGACGAGCTTTACGGGTTTCCCCGCCGCCTTCGCCAGTCGCGCAGCTTCGATCGCGCATTCGCCGGTGTGTTTGCCACCATAAGCCGAGCCGGTGTCGGGGACCATCACACGAACCCTTTCCGGGGGAATGTGAAAAGCATCAGCCAGTTCGCCGCGAACACCGAAGGGCCGTTGCGTTCCGGTCCAAACCGTGAGCTTGTCGCCAATCCATTCGGCAACCGCGGCGCGAGGTTCAAGCGGCGCGTGCGCAATGTAAGCGACCGAGTAGCTCTGTTCGAGTTTCTTATCCGCCGCGGCCAGCCCGTCGGCAATTGATCCTTGCGGACGCGAGCCGCCCCCTCCCCCTTCTCCTCCGCCGCGCCTTTCGTTTGCGGGCTTGCGAAGCAAATCGAATAACTCGGCATTCGACGGCTGCGGCGCTGCTTTCCAATTGGCGACGATCGCGTTCGCGGCTCGGGTCGCAACCTGCTGATCGGATGCGGTGACGCCGATGAAGTTTCCCTCGGTGACAACTCTTACGCCGGTCATCGCTTCCGCTGCCTTCGCATCGGCAGACACCAGTGTTGCGTTGAATGCAGACGGGCGCACGACTTTGCCGTAGAGCATTCCTTCACGTTGAATATCTGTCGTGTATTGGTGTGCGCCGTTAACAAAGGCTTTCGCGTCGACTTTAGGTACCGAAGTCCCGGCGGTCGTCCAGTCTTTCGGTTGAGTGATGGGAATGTCGGCGGGAATTACTTTGACGAGCTTGCGCCCTTTTGCCACTTCCGCCAGCGTCAGAGTTTTAGACTTGTCGTGGTTTACAAAACGCGCGTCAATGATTTTCAAGTCACTTGGTGCGACTTTCATCTGTTCAGCCGCCATCGCGATCAGCATTTCACGCGCGGCGGCAGCCGCTTTCCGCAGTTGCGGCGCCATCGTCGGCGTCGAGCGACTGCCAAAGGTGCCCATATCGAAAGGCACAACATCCGTGTCCCCCATGACTAGTTGAACTGAACTGATTGGCACGTGCAGTTCATCAGCGACCGATTGCGTCAACGTCGTTCTCGTGTTTTGGCCAACCTCCACTTTGCCGGTGAAGACCGTGATCGCGCCGTCTTCGTCGAGGTGAATCCATGCCCCTACATCATTCGGCAAGCTCTGATTGAACCCGCCGCGTCCGGCTTCGCCCTGCTGCTGCGCGAGCGCGCGCGTCACCGGCACAACGAAAACGATGCCAAGACTGAACCCCTTGAGGAAATCACGACGATCGAAAGAAAAGTTGTAGAGCGGCTTTTCGAACAGTTCAAAGCGATCGGGCTCAATTTGGTTAACGAGATTTTGTTCGTCGATCATCACGCCGCCTCCTTCGTAGTGGGTTGACCCGACGCAATTTGAATCGCTTCGATAATTCGCTGATAGGCGCCGCAACGACAAATGTTACCGTTCATGCCTTCGATGATTTCATCACGTGTTGGCTTCGCAGTTTTCTTTAAGAGACCGGCGGCGGACATGATCATTCCCGAAGTGCAGTAGGCGCATTGCATCGCGTCAGCTTTGATGAACGCGTCCTGCAACGGATGCAGTTGTCCATCGCGTTCGAGACCTTCGATGGTGGTGACTTGCTTGCCGGCCGCGCGCGCGACTTGCGTGATGCAGGAACGCACCGGTTGTCCATCGAGCAACACGGTGCAGGCGCCACACTGTCCTTCGCCGCAACCATATTTGTTGCCAGTCAGATGCAGATCGTTCCGCAGCACTGACAGCAAACTGGCGGTCGCGTCGACATCCACTGACATCTTCTTGCCGTTGACGTTTAGGTCAGTTACTTTGGCCATAAGGCTCTCCTCGAAATAAGCAGGCCGTTCTTTTTTCCCGGAGGTGTGTGCAAATTATAACTCCGTCTTTGCGACTTAACCCAAAGCGTGATTACAATCCGGCCACGCAATCAATTGCGAAAACGTGTCAATCTTCTGGAGACAATATGAGAGCAAGTCGCCTATGCAAACTGGCCGCAACTATCGTCATGATTGTGATCTCAACCTTCGTTGTATCTGCTCAACAGATGACGCCGCGCGAACTCGCCGACTACATCAAGAGTCACTACACAAAGCGCGAGGTTTACATTCCTATGCGCGACGGCGTGAAGCTCTTCGTCTGCATCTACGAGCCAAAGGACAAAGACCACAAATATCCCATCATGTTCGATCGCACGCCGTATAGTGTCGCGCCGTATGGGGCGAACGAATACAAGACACTGCTTGGCCCAAACGAACTGTTCGCACGCGAAGGTTACATCTTTGTTTACGAAGACGTGCGCGGGCGCTACATGAGCGAAGGCGTTTATGAAGACGTGCGGCCGTACCTTCCGAACAAGAGCGGCAATCAAATCGATGAGACGACCGACACCTACGACACAGTTGATTGGCTGATCAAAAACGTGCCGAACAATAACGGCCGCGTGGGCGTCTGGGGGATTTCCTATCCGGGCTTTTACACGTCGATGGCCGGCATCGACGGCCACCCGGCGGTCAAAGCGATTTCACCGCAAGCGCCGGTCTCAGACTGGTTTCACGGTGACGACATCAATCACAATGGCGCGCTGTTTCTGGCGCAGAACTACAGCTTCTTTGCGTATTTCGGCCAGCAACGACCGGCGCCGACCGGAACGAACGATTATGTGAAGCCCTTTGCGTCGGGCACGCAGGATGGATACAAATTTTATCTGGACATGGGCGGGCTGGGAAAATCGGGCGACTGGTTTTGGCAGAAGATGGGATTTCGCTCGAAGTTCTGGGACCAGATGTTGCTTCATCCGAACTACGATCAGTTTTGGAAAGAGCGAAACATTCTTCCCAACTTGAAGAACATCCACGCCGCCGTGATGACGGTTGGTGGGTGGTACGACGATGAAGATTTGTTCGGCGCGCTGAACACCTATCAGGCGATTGAGAGACAGAATCCGGGAATCTTCAATGTGCTGGTGATGGGTCCGTGGTGTCACGGCTGCTGGGAGCGCTCGGAAGGCAGTTGGTTGGGGACCGCGTACTTTGGCGGCAATGTCAGTCTCGATTATCGCCGGATTTTTGAGCTTCCGTTCTTCAATTATTTCTTGAAAGACAAAGGCGACATCTCCCAGATCAAAGAAGTTAATGGCTTCGACACGGGCACTTACGATTGGCGAGAGTATGCGAACTGGTCGCCGTCGAGCTCGAGCGATTCGGCGCTGTATCTACTCGACAACGGCCAGTTGAAGTTTAGTGACGGTGCGACCGGCAAGCGCCCGCCGGACGGAACCCGAGCCTATGACGAGTACGTGAGCGATCCATGGAATCCCGTTCCTTACACGCAAAAGATCACGTTGAATTATCCGCGTGATTTCATGACCGAAGATCAAAGGTTCGCTGCCACCCGACCCGATGTGCTCGTCTATCAAACCGACGTCTTAAAAGATGACATCACCGTCGCTGGAAGTATCAAGCCTGAGATCTTCATATCCTCGAGCGACACCGATTCAGATTTCGTTGTCAAACTGATCGATGTGTTTCCCGACGACTATCAATTTCCCGAGACTGGCAAGAAGCTGCCGAATGGCGATCCGGAACGAGTAACTCCGCCCCAGGACTCTGCATGGTCAGTCTTCAAGCCCGGCGGCTATCAAATGCTTCTGCGCGGCGAGCCGTTCCCCGCGCGCTATCGCAACAGCTTTGAAAAGCCCGAGCCGCTGGTGCCTAATCGACCCACGAAGATTTCGTATGTGATGCCGGGCATAGTGCACACCTTCAAAAAGGGTCACCGCATCATGGTGCAAATTCAAAGCACCTGGTTCCCGCTGGTCGCGCGCAATCCGCAGAAGTTCATGGCGAACTACAAGCAGGGAACCGGCGCGGATTTTCAAAAAGCCACCGAGCGTGTCTATCACTCAGCGCAATATCCGTCGCGGATTGTGTTGCCGCTGATGAAACGATAGTTACAGAACCGCGAGCGGTAGCGAGCGGGATAAAGATTCGACTTTTGGAGACGTTTTCCGAAGCGGTTCTTGTAAGTTGGATCCTTATCCCGCTCGCTACCGCTCGCGGTTCTGTATTGTTTGCTCATGAAACGTGCTCGCCATTTACGACGTATCGCTTACTGATTCATGCAAATTACCGATCTCCAAATCCCGAACTACGAACGCGTCGCATCCGCCCACGAAGCTGATTACCGCGGCTTTGTCGCGATTCACAGCACCAAGCTCGGTCCCGCCGTTGGTGGCACACGGTTTTGGAGGTACGCGAGCGATGAGGCTGCGATTGAAGACCTACTCCGTCTCGCGCGCGGCATGACTTACAAGAACGCGCTTGCGGGAATCCCGTTTGGCGGTGGGAAGTCCATCATCCTTCGACCGGGTGGCGAGTTTGATCGAGAAAAGATCTTTCGTGCGCATGCCCGCTTCGTCAACATCTTTGGCGGTCATTACATCACCGCGGAAGATGTCGGTACAAACCCCGATGACATGGCGATTGTGCGCCAAGAGACGAAGCACGTAGCCGGGCTCCATGGATTATCCGGCGATCCTTCGCCATTCACCGCGCGTGGAGTATTTCGCGCGATGCAGGCTGCGGCCAAGTATCGTTGGGGAGCGGATTCGTTGTCCGGAAAGACGATTGCGTTGCAGGGCGGCGGCAATGTGGGCTATCACCTCGCAGCGAACTTGCACCAAGTGCAAGCTCGCTTGATTGTTTCGGATGTTGACTCGGGTAAGGTCAGCAGGCTGGTAAATGAATTTGGCGTCAACGCAGTTGCGCCTGAAGAGATTTATTCAGTCGACGCTGATATCTATGCTCCCTGTGCACTGGGCGGGACCATCAACGACGACACCATTCCTCAATTCAAGGTCGAGATAATCGTCGGTGGCGCTAACAATCAACTTCTCGAAGAGCGGCACGGTGATGAATTGCAGCGGCAAGGAATTCTCTACACGCCCGATTACGCTGCCAATGCAGGTGGCATTATTAACGGTTGCCGCGAGCTGCTCAGTTGGGAACCGTCACAGTCGCTCGCAAAAGTTGACGAGATTTATGACACGGTACTCGCCATCTTTGACACGGCGACAGCGGCAGGGATTCCGACTTACAAAGCTGCGGATCGTTTGGCGGAGAAGCGATTAGAAGAATAATCCACAGATTACGCAGATTTACCATACGAATAACGGGGCTCGTCGATCTGTTTCTGCGTAATCTGCGCAATCTGCGGATGAATCCGGCTTATCTCCCAAACCGCGACGCAGTCAACGTCACATCAGCATGCGACCAGGCTTTCTTGAACCGCTCTTCAACTAAGGCTGCGTCTTCGTTCTTGCCCTGGGCTTTCAGCGCCTGCATCAAACCGTAAAGGGACCAGCCGCTTTCTTTGTTGCGCCGCAGATCTTCCCAGTAAACGGTTTCCGCTTCAGCCGGACGGCCGGCCGCCAAAAGGATCGCGCCGAGGGAAAGCCTCGGCGGATAGTGAAACTCAGCCGGTTCGGTGTAAACCAACGCATCTTCCAAACGCACCGCGCGTTCAAGATGCGCAATCGCCGTGTCGTGCTTTTTGTTGGCTGAATCGATCTCGCCGGCCAAAACTTCGTGCGCAATTGTCAGAATCGCGCGCGCCGTGTTCGGTGAGAATAGCGGCCCATCCAGCGACTTGTCCGGCATCAGCGCTTCCAGCTTCGCGAGCTCAGCTTCCGCATCGCTAATCTGCCCTTTGCCAAGAAACGCGGTCCCCCGCGCGTAATGCCACTGGCCGGTCAGGTAGGCGCTAATCGCCGGCGGCTCAGGCTCGCGCAACATTTCGTCCCACTTTCCAAAACGCGTTAGCGCGTAATAAGGCACGACGCGAAAGCCTGCGAGCAGCGGCACTGCTTTCAAAGTTTCGTCGCTGACTTGCGAAGCTGCTTTGCGCGCGGCTTCGATCGCGATCTTGCTATTGCCTTCGGCAGTCGTCGCAAACCAGAGGAAGTGCAGGTTGTGCGGATAATAAGCCATCGGATACAGGCCCTGCGCGCGACACTGTGCGATGTAGTCTTCATCAGCGGCAATGGCCATTTCGTTACTCTTTTGCGCATCGGCATAACGTCCCACCCGCTGATAGATATGCGCAGGCATGTGGACCATGTGACCCGCAGCGGGCATCAAAGTGAGCAGACGATCGGCGGCCACCTCAGCTTTGTCTGCCTGGAATGCTTCCATCAAGTGAATGTAAAAGTGCAGTGCGCCCGGATGGTTCGGATTCTTTGCGATCACTTTTTCCGTGAGCGCCACGACCTCAGACGTGCGGTCATAAGGCGTGCCGTCGCGTGTCCAGTAGCCCCACGGACGCAGGTCCATCACTGACTCGACGTAAAGCATCGAGATGTCATCATCATCCGGGAATTGCAAATGAACTTTGCGCATCGCATCAGCGTAAGCGACGTCATTGGTCCGTCGATCTTCGTGACGTCCGTTATAACGAAACTTCAGCGCGTCGATCAACGCTTGCTCGCGCGGCGAGGCATTCGCTCGCAGGGCATCCGCTTTCTTGATTGCGTCGAGCGCCGGTTGCTCACTGTCCGGCGTCATCGGCGCGTTGATGTTCGGGCCAAGCGCCAGCGCCTGACCCCAAAATGCGATGGCCAGATTCGGATCAAGTCGCGCCGCCTCGCGGTAAGCGCGCCCTGCTTCGGCGTGATTGAACGCGTAAGAAAGATTCAGGCCCTGATTCATGAAGAGCTGTGCCTGGGCGTTCTTGGTCGACACGGGAAACTTATGATTGCCGAGCTTTTGCAAACGCGGCGCCACGGCGCCGGTCGGCGAGACGCCTTGTTGGGCCGGCTCTTTGTAATGCACATGATTCGGCAAATTCTGATCTTGAGCGAGCACACCGAGTTGAACTGCGCTCACGAATAGCGCAGCGGAAATAAATGACTTTAACGCGTGCATAGTTATTCCTTTCCGGGGCGAATATGAACAGGAGGAGGGGAATTCTATGCGAGCCGGAAAAATCCGACAAGTCTTTTGCCGGCGGAACAGGGCACCAGCGATTTGTCCGCTACCGTAATCCCCACGTTTAAGGCAGCGCCATAGGCTGCGTTATGCTTCAAAACACAAGCAAATCTGCAGCGCGCTGCGAGAAGTGTAGGCGCAAAAAGTCTCTGGCAGCGCGTGAATCAGAACGGCAAGCCTCGATTGGAGTGTACCGGCTGCGGGACTGAACTAAGGTTGGGGTGTTTAACTAGCTCATTACCACTTCCCAAACAGATCGGCAAGATGATATAAAAGCTATACTTGCGGTGGGTTCCGAGAGACTACCACCACGGAAAAAGGGCGACGACTCTGTGAGCATCGTTGCCCTTTTTTTTGGCTCGGTAAGACGGATCGCAGCGCTAGTGGAGCACTACCAGCAACGTTAAGAACTGGATTCGGAGAGGAGCGCTGCAAGCAGCCGTTAGGTGAGAAAGTCTTCGCGAATTGGCGTGAAAATATCGAGGAGGACAACCTCTTCGTCCATCATGGTGGCGCCATGCCAGCAACCCGAAGGGAAGTGAAGAACGTCGCCCGCCGAAGCGATTCGTTCCTGGCCTTCAACAAAAAAACGAACCCGGCCCTGTATGACAATCGACATCTGCTCATGCGGATGCGAGTGTTGCGGCGTGACGAGGTTCGGCGCAAAGCGGAAGCGACAGATCATCAGATTGTCGCCCACAACCATTTGCCGCTCGATGCCTTCTGAAGGATGCTCGATCGGAATCGTGGACCAGTTGACGTGTTGCCACGATGCATCGGTCAGCGTCGCCTGGTTTGTGGACATGTGTAGTTACTTTCCCGCAACGGCTTCGAGTCCGGAGCCGCCGGCAGCAAACTCCGGTTGCACATTCACGACACCGTACTGGCGATCTTCGCCTTCGCGAATCGCCGCCATCATCCAAAGAAAGTTTATTTGCACTCCCGGCGCGGCCACGTTCGGGTGATAGCCCTGAGGCATAAGCACGATGTCACCTTCACGAACGACTTGGACAAGCTCAGGCTTCTCGGGATTCGTGTAAACGAACTGGACACCAAACGCCGGCGCGGGCATATCGATGAAAAGATATGCCTCTTCCAACATGCGGGCGTGTTCGTGAGGCGGCCACGAAGTCCAATTGCCCGGCGTTGAGAAAGTCACACCCGCCATGATGCGGCCTGCTTCAACGTTCGCGCCAATAAGGACATTGAGATCGCGTTCCGCGGGCGGTTTGCCGGCGATCATGTGCAGTTTCGGATTCGCGCGCACCTCCCGATACGACACAAACTTGATCGGATACTTTTGTGTAACCGGTGCTGAAACTTCAGCGAGGTCACAGCCATTGGTTCCAGCCGCAACTTCAATTTCCGAATCGCGCGGAATGTAAACGGCGTCGTACTGCGACAATTCGAAGGTTGCGCCAGCTGTCGAAACCTTAGCTTCGCCTTTCAGGCAAATTAGACCGGTTTCGTGATCGTTGTTTTGAAAACGCACCGGAGCCTCACTTGCGCCGATAGTGATGCGTGCGTAATTTAAGAACCTTGCTGCGGTTTTTTCGGGCGTAACACTCAGTCGCCGACCCGCGCCCTTGTCAGTTGCCGGAACAAAACAGGTTTCTTCATTAATCGGAAAGAGTTTGATTGCTTCGGTTGCCATCGTGAAAAGATTTGGAGCGGGAAAAGTTAAAGCGAGACAGTTTGTTCGGCCCAAAACTGAAACTCGCGATGTTTGTGTTCTTCTGCTCTTGCGGGCACCTCGCCGCTCGCCACGCGACGAACGTGTTCGAAGACGCGCGCGCCGACTTCATCGATCGTCTCAGTTCCGTCAATCACGCCGCCCGCGGACAAATCGATGTCGCGCGACATCCGTTCAAACGTCGCCGTGTTCGAAGAGAGCTTGACCACCGGCGCAATCGCATTACCGATCGTCGTTCCGCGCCCGGTGGTGAACACGATGACGGTCGCGCCCGCCGCCACCAACCCCGGCGTCGATTCCTGATCGTAGCCAGGGCCTTGCATCAAATTTAGGCCGCGCACCTGTGGTGTCTCCGCATATTCAACGACGCCTTCAACCCGCGTGCTGCCGGCTTTTGCGATTGCACCGAGCGATTTGATCGTGATGTTCAGGAGACCGCCGGCGATGTTGCCTGAGCTCGGATTCTGACCAAGCACCGCGCCGAACTTCGACGCGTACTCTTTGTACCAATCGACCATTCGATAGATTTCACGAGCCGTTTGCGCATCTTTCGCGCGACTGGCGAGGATATGTTCCGCGCCCGAGAACTCGGGCACTTCCGTAATCAGGACTGTTCCGCCCGAACGCACCAGCATGTCCGCGGCGCGGCCCAAACTCGGATTGGCCGAGATTCCTGAAAAGCCATCCGAACCACCACACTTCTCTCCCAACACGAGTTCACTCACCGAGATTTCTTCACGCACCGCGCGATTCACTTCGGTTAGCATTCGCTGAACATCCTCTAATCCGCGCTGAATCGCTGCTTCAGTGCCGCCGATTTCCTGAATTCCAATTTTCGCGAATGGTTTATTGAAGGACTTGTGTTCCTTTTGAAGCCACTTTTCTACGTACGCAAGGTTCGTTTTTTCGCAGCCAAGGTCTATGAGAATGACACCGCCGACGTTCGGATGATCCGCGTAGTTCGAAAGCGTGCGTAGCATCACATCGATCGTCGAGCCATCCTGGCAACCGCAACCCTTGTTGTGAGGAATCGCCACGACGCCGTCAACGTTTGGAAACTTCTCGCGCTTGTAGTGCAGAAATTCCGACATGATTGAAATCTGCTGCGCTTCGTGACTCGCGCACATCGAAGTCGGCACAATCAGAATGAAGTTGCGCGTCCCCGTGCGGCCGTCGGGACGGCGAAAGCCCATGAATGTCGCCCGCTCGGTCTCCGGAATGTAATCGGGTGCGGGGGTGTAGAGTTCCTGCGCAACCGAGCGGACGCGCGGCACTTGGTCCGTCATGTTTTCGTGCGAAATAAGCTGTCCAGCGACAATGCCCAGGCTCGTTCCAATCGGCTGCCCGTACTGCAACACAAATTCACCTTTGGGAATTCTTTTAATAGCGAAGCGATGTCCCGGCTGCACCGTATCTTTCATTTCAATGAGGGTCCCGTTCGGTACAGCGAGTTCTAAGCCTCGCGCAGTCTCGTTCTTCACGACCGCAACGTTGTCCGACGGATCAACAATGATCGCGTAGTCTTTAATGAGTGCGCTTGGTTCAAGTACAGTCGACATACTTTACTAATTCATTACATCCGGCAGAACGAGAGATCTGACATTTGGATGCAGCCGCAGCCAGAGCCCGGGATTGTCATCCAATTGTTTTGCGCGTGCCTTTGGATCATCAGCTAATTCTGTTTCTAAAACGCGAGCGTAGCATTGACGCTTTGCCGGGGCAGTACTGGCATCGACGATCGATTGAACAATTCTGCGCGCGCCAAGAATCGCCCCAGGTCCGAGCGTTAGGATGTGCGTTGCAGCGCGACACTCTGCCTCATCTCGTTCGGTAACTGGGCTACCGCCAACTTTGAACTTGTTGATGTGATGTTCAAGGATGCTCTGCGAAATCGGAATGATGCCCGCGACGTCGGAAACAGTCGCGCCACAACGAGGCTTGATGTAGCAAAGATGAGACGCGTCGCTCGCTTCTGGTCCTAAACCGAGAAAGAAAATATCAATCCCACCAAGCGCCTCAAGCTTCTCGATATACCTCGTGAGTTCAGCTTCGAGATCGTCGGTTTGGGTCTGCATCGGGGTAAAGCTTTTCACCTTTGCAAAAAACGCATCACCCAGCAGTCTTTCGAAATCGCGGACAAAGCTCAGGCTATTGTCCATTCGCATCGGCGCGAGCGCATCCTGGGTAAAAACATGGAAGCGGCCCAGCAGATCGTCGATCTCTGAAGTCTGCGCCAACTCGCCAACAATCCGATACATCGCCTGTGCGCCGCGCCCGCCAAGAAGAATCATGACGATGTCGCCGTCTTTCGACTCGGCGATCTGTTTCAACTCCTCGAGCTGTGCGCGTCCGACTGCTTCTTCGGACTCCAGAATTTCAGGTTGGACTTGATTTGCGCGTCGCGCGAGACGATCATTATCCGGGTTGCCGTAACTCAGCCAAATATTCTGACTGCTGACGCGCCGTGACAACGTTCGCGGCACCGTGACGGCTTGATAACTTTGCTGGACAGCTTGGGATTCGTGCATGACGCTTAGCTGAATTGGTCTAACCAATTGAGCTTCAGGAGTCGGTAGTTTTACCACAGACCGACTGACAAGCACAAGCAAATTGTTCGCTCAAACTTGTCTTAGAACCTTCAGGTTTCGCCGAAAAGTCGCAGGGTTTTCGCTTGACATGGGCAAACCGGCGATGTTACAGATCCTCACCTCAAATAGAGCAGTGGTATGACCTTTATCGTTTATGAGCTACTCACCACTTGAATTGACAGGTAAGGCGGCGGTTGTGATCGGCGGTACGTCCGGCATCGGTCGCGCCATAGCGCACGGCTTGGCTGAAGCGGGCGCGGACGTGATTCCAACTTCGCGGCGGATAGAACAAGTCAATGCGGCCGCGGATGAAATTGAAAAGCGCGGACGACGGAGCGTGCGAGTCGCTTCGGACGTCCTAGATCGCGCGTCGCTGGAAAATGTCTTGAACGAGAGCATCAACGCGTTTGGCAAAATCGACATTTTGGTTAATTGCGCAGGACGAACAAAGCGCGGTCCAACAATTGATTTTCCGGACGAAGATTGGGGCGCGATCATCGAGACGAATCTCACCGGCACACTGCGCGCGTGTCAGGTTTTCGGCCGGCACATGCTCGAGCGCGAATATGGACGAATCATTAATATCGCGTCTCTCTCGACGTTCGTCGCCCTATTGGAAGTGGCGGCGTATTCCGCGAGCAAGGCGGCAGTAGCGTCACTTACGAAGTCGCTGGCGCTTGAGTGGTCGCCGCGTGGCGTGAACGTGAACGCGATTGCGCCGGGCGTTTTTGAGACCTCGTTGAATACTCATTTGCTGCACGATACCCCGCGCGGCAATGAATTCAAGATGCGCACGCCGATGCGCCGCTTTGGAAGCGTCGAGGAGCTTGCCGGAGCGGCAGTGTTTCTCGCTTCTGATGCAGCTAGTTTCGTAACCGGTGAAGTGCTGGTTGTTGATGGTGGCTTTCTCGCCAGTGGCGTTAATCAGTAGATCCTCGGCGGCGACAGCCGTTTGTTTGGCGCTCAATAATTCTCAAGCTGATTTCTCGCGCAGATGCACGACAGAGCTGACACACTCGCACAAACCGCTCCACCGCAATCGAAAGCTGCCATCGTTGATGAGCCGCAGACTGCAACTGTAGCAGGCGCAGCCGCGGTTCCTGATCAAGGGAACACACGCGTTGGCCGGCTCAGCGTACCTCATTTCAATCGCTGCGATTCACCTGCTCGTGCCGAGGCTCGAGCCGGCGCGAATCAGAACATGATAAAGTCCTCCGCTCGCCATGCCTGACAAATTGAACATCAAGCCGAAAGAAAATTGTCGCTGGGATATCGTGTCGCTGGGAGAAGTGATGCTGCGGCTCGATCCCGGCGATGGCCGGATTCACACGGCGCGCAGCTTTCAGGCTTGGGAAGGCGGCGGCGAGTACAACGTCGCGCGTGGGCTGAAACGCTGTTTTGGGTTGGATGCTGCGATTGTGACGGCGCTCGCTGACAATTCGGTAGGCCGGCTTGTGCAGGATTTGATCTATCAAGGCGGTGTCGATCAATCGCATGTGCGATGGGTGAAGTTCGACGGCGTCGGACGAACGGTTCGTAATGGATTGAACTTCACTGAACGAGGCTTTGGTGTCCGCGCCGCGCTGGGTTGTTCCGATCGAGGTCACACCGCGGTCTCGCAACTGAAGCCAGGCGATCTTGATTGGGAAAAGATCTTTGGCGGAGAAGGCGCTCGTTGGTTTCACACGGGCGGAATTTTCTGCGCGCTGTCGGAAACCACGCCGGCAGTCGCGCGCGAAGCGATGGAGGCGGCGAGACGTCACGGCGCGATCATCTCGTACGACTTGAATTATCGCGACTCGCTTTGGAAATCGATCGGTGGACGCGAGCGTGCGCAACAAGTCAATCGGGAACTCGCTCCGCTCGTTGATGTCATGCTCGGCAACGAAGAAGACTTCACCGCTTGTCTCGGGTTCGAGGTGGAAGGGGTTGATGAACACCTCGCGAAACTCGAAGTGCAAAACTTCCGTCGCATGATCGAACGTGGCGTCAAAGAGTTTCCGAATTTCAAAGCTGTCGCGACGACCTTGCGCAATGCGAAGACCGCGACCATCAATGATTGGGGTGCGGTTTGTTTCACCGGAGGCGAACTCTATCAGGCTGCGACGCGTGAAAATCTTGAAATCTTCGATCGTGTGGGTGGCGGTGACTCGTTCGCATCAGGATTGATCTACGGATTCCTGGCGGGCAAAGGAGCGCAGTACGCTGTCGAGTGCGGCGCCGCGCACGGCGCTCTGGCGATGACGACGCCGGGCGACACGACGATGGCAACACTGTCGGAAGTTGAAAGAGTGATGAAAGGCGGCGGGGCGAGAGTAGCTCGATAGTTTTTCCCCTCTCCCGTTGGGAGAGGGGCCAGGGATGAGGGACGCAGTTAGCGGTGAAGAAAAAACAAAGAATATTCTTTTTCTTTTTTTCGTTGCTAAGCCCTCACCCAACCCTCTCCCAGAGGGAGAGGCCTAAGATCCCATGAACAAATCTGAAATCCTGCAGCGCATTCGCGACATAGGAATCATACCGGTCGTTCGCGCGTCTTCTGCCGACGAGGCCATTCAAGTTGTCGAAGCTATTCGTGCTGGCGGAGTTTCACTGCTCGAAATCACGATGACAGTTCCTGGCGCCGTGCAGGTGATTGAAGAATTAACGAAGACGTTTGGCGACGAAGCGATCGTGGGTGCGGGGACGGTGCTCGATCCCCAAACGGCGAATGCGTGCATCGAGGCCGGCGCGAAATTCATCGTCAGTCCCGCATTGAACCTCGAAACAATAGCCTTTTGCCGTGAATGCGACGTCGCGGTCATGCCCGGCGCGCTGACGCCTACTGAAATCGTCACCGCGTGGAATGCAGGTGCTGATTTCGTGAAGGTCTTTCCATGTGGAGCGATGGGTGGCGCGAGTTACATCAAGTCTTTGAAGGCGCCGCTCCCGCAGATCGAACTTGTGCCGACCGGCGGCGTTACGCTCACAACTGCCGCGAGTTTCATTCAGGCCGGCGCTGCTGCGATTGGCGTGGGTGCGGACCTGGTTGACGTAAAAGCAATTCGCTCGGGTGAAGCCCACAAAGTCACCGAAACTGCTCGTGCCTACGTCGAGGCGGTACGCTCAGCGCGCGCGTCATCAGCAGCCGTGTAGAACCTTACTTCACAAAAATCGTGTTTCGAATGGTTTCGGATTAACTCTTTCCGAAAGACTTTTAGGCAGCTTCTTCACCGCGATTCGATTCGTTCTCTTCCGATTCCTGCGCACGTTGCGCCAGCATCAGGTGATCTCGCATGGCGTTTCGGGCCGCATCGGAATTGCGATCGCGAATCGCGCGATAAATCTGACGGTGCATCTCTGCAGATTCCTTCAAATCACGAGCCCGATTGACGGTCTTCCTTCGCACATCGAAGAGCACGGTCGCGACCATGTTCATCAGCGCCGTCATAATGCGATTACCAGATGACGCCGCGACCATCTGATGAAAGCGCATGTCGTGGACGAGAAATTGTTCCGGATCGTCGAGCGATGCGAACATGCCGGCGATTTCTTCAGCCAGGGTGGCCATCTGTTCGCCAGTGGCGCGCTCGGCAGCGAGCGCGGCAATCGCCATCTCCAGCGATCTACGCGCTTCGAACATTTCGCTCGTCGTGAATCCGTGCAGCGACACCATCATCCGCAGTGGCGCGCTGTCGAGCGCGGGTGGGCCATCAGATTCGACGACGAAAGTTCCCGCCCCTTGTTTGGATTGGAGCACCCCGACTGCCGCCAGCGATCGAATCGCCGCGCGCAGCGTCGGCCGGCTCACGCCGAGCAACTTCGCCAGATCGCGCTCCGGCGGCAGGCGATCGCCGGGACGCAATTCTCCGCGGTGAATCATCTCGCGCAGTTGTGTGACCACCTCTTCAGAAGTTGAGCTGCGACGCTCGGGGTCAACCGTTTTGAAGATTGAGGTTGTGGAATCGGTCATTGGAGTCACGCGATCGACGGAATGTTAAGCCTGTTTTGATTGACTGTCACCTGAATTGGCGCTTCTGCAGTGTCCTTGGCGCTTTCAACGGCTTTGCCGTTGATGACAACGTTACGCATAGTCAGGCCCTGCACATTCTTCACGATGTTGTCCTTTGCGACGTTTTGAAAGGTGCAGTTTTCAAGATTCACACTATAAATCGGAGCCTTATCCAACCCTTGAAGATCCAGCGCGCGCTGGCTCTTCGAACTGCGCAACCCGTTGACGTGAACGTTCCGCACGACCGGCGTGAACGGCCCGTTCTTGCCTTCTTCGTAATTGAAGTCGATCGTGATCGCCGCGTCCGCGACTTCTCCGACTTCGATGTTCTTGAAATAGAAGTTCTCGAGATTGCCGCCACGTAGCGCGTTGTTTTTAAAGCGGATCGCGATGTCGAGATTCGGACTGTCGAGCCGGCAATCGTAAGCAAAGACATTGCGCACGCCGCCCGAGATCTCGCTGCCGATGGTGATGCCGCCGTGACCGTCGCGCATGTGACAGTTGCGAATGATGATGTTTTCCGAAGGCACGTTGACGCGGCGTCCGTCGTTGTTGCGGCCCGCTTTGATCGCAATGCAGTCATCACCGGTGCTGAACGTGCAGCCTTCAATCAACACATCCTTGCATGATTCAGGATCGCAGCCGTCCGCGTTCGGGCCAGTTTGTGAAGTTGCGGAAGCTTCGCGCTCAATGTTCACGTTGCGCACCGTGACGTTGGTGCAAAGCACCGGATGCACTTGCCACATGGGCGAGTGCCGCAACGTCACTCCTTCGATCAAAACATTGCGGCTGCGGTAGGGCTGAATGAACGACGGCCGCAGGTAACTCCCCTCACCAAAGATGCGCGCACGCACCGGTGTGCCGGCCGCGACCATCTCATAGAGTTTGTTTCTCGCCGGCGTTTGAATCGGATCGCCGTTCTTCCATCCACAGCCGGTGCGTCCCTTCCAGGGCCACCAATATTCGCAGCTCGCGTTGCCGTCGATAATGCCAGTGCCGGTGATGGCAATGTTTGTCTGCGCAAACGCATAGATGAACGGCGAGTAGTTAATCAGCTCCATGCCTTCCCAGCGGCTGAACACGAGCGGCAGATACTTCTTTGGATCGCGGCTGAATTTGATCGTCGCGTCTTTCGTCACGTGCAGATTGACGTTGCTCTTCAAGTGAATCGCCCCAGTGTGGAAAATGCCCGCCGGAACAACCACGCGGCCGCCGCCCGCGCGTTGGCAAGCCGCGATCGCTTTTTGAAAAGCCTCGCTGCAGTCCTTCTCCCCATCGCCAACCGCGCCGTAACGAGTAACGACGAAGTCACGCTTCGGAAATACCGGCGCCTTGATGCGCGCCAGAATTCGCGGCATCTCAGCCCACGCATCAGTCGCAGATGCATCCGGCGAAACCGCGCCGGTGATTGAATGCGCAGAGAGTGTGCGCGGGGCGAGCAGCAGCGCGCCTCCACCAATCAGGAGTTCTCGAATGAAGTCACGACGATTGTTCATGGTCAGTCAGGGGCCCGGCTTTGATAATTCAACGGGCATGCTTAATTTTGCCCGCCAAATTGCATAATCAACCTTCAAAAGCCTTTCAGGTTCGTCGGTGTACCAGCGATATCCATTCCTTCGCTCCGCTTCAATTTGCGAAACATCGTAACGGATGACGCTGTCGCGGCCGGCGAATATCGGACGGTTCGTTCCGATTTCATAGAAACGCGCCCACAGCGGTCCGCTATTCGCGTCACGTATTAGCTCGCGATCAAAACCATTAGCCGTGGGCGTTTCCTGCCAGCGATAGCCGTTGATTCTGGTCTTCTCGAACCAGGCGACCGCTGATTCGATCGCGTCGATCACGCGCTGACTCGGATGCTCGATCTTCATCAGGAAGCGCACAATGCCGACGCTCTCCAGGCCGCTCAATGAGACTGGCTCGAATGCTCGCGCGGCTGCGGGTTTGAAAGTTACTTCATCATGCTGGGCGCACCACACCGTCAGCTTACCATCGACGACGACCTGCGTTTTCAGGATGACTTCTACGCCACGGTCAACCGCCGTGGACGCGCGCACACGCAAAGCGTCATCAACAAAACCATACGGCGATTTCTTCTTCGCAATGTCGCGCAACAACCCGAGCACGCCGGTCATCGCATCGTCGTTGTAAGTGATGTGTGTGTAGTAACCATGATGCAGCGGAAAGAACTGCGGCCAGCCGCCATTCGCGTATTGCGCTTTGAGCAGATACTCGACTCCGTTGATGAAAGCCTGTTTGTATCGATCATCCGCTTTCGCGCCGTAGACTCGTGCGAGATATTTCAACTGTGTGTAAGTCGCGCCATTATCGATCGTCGAGTCGACTTCGCTTTTTTGCTTCAATAGAGCGGTTTTCGTGTCGTCGCTGAGAACACTGGCCATGTCGATATTCTTCGGCCACCCGCCGCTGTCTCTCTGATAAAGCAGCACGTTGTCAGCAATGCGTCGCGCGTCCTCGCTTCCATACCACGCCGACTCGCGCTTCAAAACGTCCGGCCATTTTGCCGGCAGAGGTTTAACCTGCTGGTTGTGCGCTGGCGCATTCGACTCACACAACCACACGGCCATCAAAGCGAAGGCTGTGACGATTACACTTGGCGCTACTCGTTTCATCTGTGTGGTCGATTGAAAGTGAGCCGCCCGGCCGCTCCGGGCCTGCGGCGGCTCAAGTGAAAGTGAAGGGAACCGCTCGGCGTCTTAGAAGACGAACTTCGCTCCAAATTGAATGTCACGCGGATTGTTTCGTTGCGTCGGGACAATTCCGAAAGCGGCCGCGTTGCTCGGGTCGAGACCGATGCCATTGCCGAAGTACGGATGATTGAACGCGTTGATCGCTTCTGCGCGCAACTGAAGCTTGGTCGTCTCGCCGAATTTGAAACTCTTCGCAAGAGACAAGTTCACGTTCAGGAACGGCTGATTACGTGCCGAGTCGAGCGTCGTCGGCACATTGCGCAGGCCCGTGTTGAAGTTATTCAGCCTCACGATGCCGGCGCCGTTGACCAGCGGAACCTGGAACGCAGAGATGTCGATGCCATAAATCTGTCCCTGCCCGTTGTCCTGACCGGTCAAGGTCGTGATTTGGTGCACGTCACCGCCGTAGTACCAGACCTGTGTCGGACTGAGAATGAACGGCTCGCCACTTTGCCACTCGTACGTTCCGTTCAATTGCCAACCGCCGATAATCGCATCCGCCCAGCGATTGACGTTGCGTCCTAAGCGCTGGCCCTTGCCAAACGGCAACAGGTACACGACCGAAGTGGTAAGGCGGTCCGGTCGATCATCCGGCGAGATCCGATCCTCAAGGACCGTATCAGTCGGGTTTAAATAAGTAGTCTTCTCAGTCAGCTTCGAGCGCGTGTAAGACGCAGTGAAAGTCAGGTTCTTTGAGAACCGTTGGCTCACCTGAAGTTGCAGAGCGTTGTAACGGTTCGAACCGGTGTACTCCTGAACCCAAAGATCCGTGTACTGCGGAAACGCCAACAGCGACTGCGCCTTTGTAATTGTGGTCGCGCTGTTGAACGGACTGCTCGATGGAAGCAAAGTTCTAAACGGATTGGGAATCGTCGCCGACAGAAGCGTGTTCGCCGCTGTATCTGTCGCGACGTCCGTGCCCAGGAATGAGCGCGGCACGAAGTTGACGTTGCGACTCACCGGCATGTCATAGCCCCAAGCCGAAATGTAGTTCGCTTCAACGACGAAATGTCCTGGCAGCTCACGTTGAATGCCCACAACTACTCTCGCGAACTTTGCATTCTTGCGGTCCACGGGCAAAGCCGGCGCGTCCTGAGTACCGACTGCGATTCCTGTTGATGTGAGCAATCCCTGGCTATTACCGGGCGATGGTAGCGCACCGGCCGGGAATGGATTAGAAAGCGTGCCGACGAAGGTCAGACCGTTATTGTTTGACGCGATGAACGGCGTGTTTCCGGCAAAACCCTGTTGCAGACCAAGTGCTTGAATCTCGCTCTGGTGCGGCGCCATGAAAATTCCAAACCCGCTGCGCAGAACCGTCTTCTCGTTGGCCGCATACGAAATGCCGAGGCGCGGTTCCCAATTGCCTCTGTCCGTTGTCCACGCTTCGTTGTCATTGCTGGTTGCGTAGGTGTAGCCGCCGCGCACATTGAAGTTAGCTGGAGTCACCAGAAAGTTGCTCGGGTTGGCGTTGTAAGCTGTTGTGTAAGCCGCGCGCACCGCGTTCTCAATCGGCGTTGGCGTCGCTAAATCAAAGCCACGCTGAATGCGGTTGTAGCGTTCGGTCAATCCACCTTCCAATTCATAACGCAGTCCGAGGTTTAGGGTGAGCTTGGGAGTCACGCGCCAATCGTCATGAAAGAACATTCCGTTGTAGAGTGACTGGACAGAGTAGTTGATCGAGTTGTCGAGCTGACTCGCCGTTGAGCCGGATCCCGTCGACGAAATTCCTAAAAGGAAGGCCGCGATATCTCTCCCGTAAGCGTTGCGCAGTGTGCTGGACGAGTTGGAAGCCGGCGCCGTGTACAGGCCGTCAAAGAAGAGACGGCTGCCCTGGTAGCCGTTGCTAATGAAATTCTCACGCACGACGCGCCAGTCATAACCGAACTTCGCCGTGTGATTGCCGAAGGTCCTGGTGACTGTCGGCTGAATTGAACCCATCATGAACGGTCGTAAGCGGCCGAGGTTCCAGTCGGAGCGCATCGAACCGAGGTTCGCGCGAATCGGCCGCACCGCATCGAGATTTCGGATCTCGATCATCGGGAAATACTGATACCCACGAAAAGCGGAAAGCGCCGCGGCCGAAAATCCGAGGCTGGCCGGATCAAGTTCTGAGGCCGGATGCCGCTCCTGAGTGAACTTGTTGAAGCTGCCGCGTAAATCAAAAACAGTGCTCGAGTTGATCAAGTTCGTGTAGTCAACGTTGCCACCGTCATTCGTGCGATCTTCAAAACCCTGCGTGATCGAAACGCCGTTAAAGTAGCTGTTTGGCGAATCGGCTGCCCAGTCGTAACGATCCTCGGGATTGAAGCTGTGATAGTACTTGCCGAAGATCGATTGCTTGTCGTTGATTTTGTGATCGATGCGCGTGAGCCAGGCGCGATATGTTTCGTGCCGGATTACGTTCGAGAAGTAGTTGTTCTGTGTCCCGTTCGATATACCAGCCACGTTCGGCAGCGGGTAATACTTCAGCAACGCAACCGCGATCGGATTGAAGAAGCTCGACGGGATGATATTGCAAGTCGATCCCGCGGGTATTGCTCCCGAAGTTGGACATCCGAACGAGGTCCGCACAACGTTACTGCCACTCGTTGTTCCGGAGAATGGGTTGTAAATGATCGTGTTCGCCGAATTTGTTACGTTCGATGTGTTGCCAAGCAGTTCAGTGAAATCACCATTCCTCATCTTCGCCGTCGGAACCGAAAACAGTTGAGGCTCTGCAGTGTTGTCGAGCAGGCGCTCATACGAGAAAAGAAAGAACGTCTTGTCCTTGCCGTTGTAGATACCGGGGACACTCACGGGCCCATTCACCACGCCACCGAAGCGATGATACGTGCGAATCGGTCGAACCTGTCCGCTGCGATTGGAAAAGAAATTGTTTGCCGTACGGCTGCGGTCGCGATTGAAGTAATAGACCGAGCCATGAAAGTCGTTGGTGCCGCTTTTCACAGCGACGTTGACCGTGCCACCCGCTGAATAGCCCTGCTGCGCGTCGAACACATTGGTCTGCACCTTGAACTCCTGCACCGCGTCGGCCGGCGGCGAAAATCCGACGGCGAAATCGAATGCATAATTCGGCGAGCCATCAAGGGTGATTTGATTCTGTGCGGGTGCCCCATTGACACGAAACGCGGCGAGGTTGCCGTTCGAAATTGGCGCGGTGAACATCGGGTTTCCGGTGTAAACGACTCCGGGCGCCAACGTCGCCAACTGGTAGGCCGTTCCTTCAGATAATGGCAGTTCGGCAATCTGCCGCCGTTCGATCGTCGTTCCCGTGGTGACGTTGCCGGTTTCCAATGGCTGAACAGCTGTGACCGTCACGGTTTCTGCGACGCTGCCGGTTTGCAATTGCACATCGAGGGTTAGCTTGTCAGCCACGCGGACCTCGATTCCTTCACGGACGTCGACTTTGAATCCTTGCATCGTAACGACCAGCTTGTATTTCCCGGGCATCACAATCGGGAACGAGTAACTGCCTTCTGCATTGGTCGTAGCGCTGGCGATGTCGTTTGTGTCGATCTTCGTCAAATCGACGCTAGCGCCAGCGACCACCGCGCCATTTGGATCGGTTACCCGGCCAGTGATCGAGCCTCTAAATTCCTGGGCAGCGGCGACCGCGCACACACCCATCACGAGTAACGCAGCCACTAGACTGCGGCGAATAGTTTTCGTGCTCATTGGAAACCTCGCGTTTTGAGAAAAGGTTGATGTTGGTCTGACCAATTGCAGGACGCTCGGTCGGACGTTAATTACGCAAACCCCTTGAAGCGGCGCGTATTCTGCCTAATTTGGCCAAGGCTTGTCAAGCTTTATGTGACCACCATATAATCCGCCGACCAATGGGTCTTACCAATATCAGTTTTAGACTAAAAAAAAGACGCGCATTTCGACTCGCGCTGTGGCTCCTTCTCGGCTTGGTTTGGGCCATTTCAGCGGCGGCGCAGCAACCGATCACGATCTACCTGGCTGGCGATTCTACAATGGCCCAAAAATTACCGGAAAAGCGGCCCGAAACAGGTTGGGGCGAAGCGCTCGGGCAGCTCTTCCGCAAGAACTCGGTGCGTGTCGACAATCGCGCCAAGAATGGTCGCAGCACCCGGACGTTTATTTCGGAAGGACTGTGGCAAGGCATTATCGACTCGTTACAGAAAGGGGATTGGGTCTTCATTCAATTCGGCCACAATGATGAATCTAAAGAAAAGACCGACCGCTACACACCGCCCGGGGATTACCGGGCAAACCTGATTCGGTTCATTAATGAAGTCCGCGCGAAGAAAGCCACGCCGGTTTTGTTGACACCCGTCATGCGGCGTCGCTTCGACGACAAGGGCGTCTTCTTCGACACGCATGGAGAATATCCGGACATCGTGCGGGCAGTCGCTCGTGATTATCGCGTGCCGCTGATCGATATGCATCGAAAAAGCGAAGCCGTCCTCAAGCGATACGGTGCAGAGCCGTCGCGCAAACTGTTCCTGCAACTAAAGCCCGGGTAGAATCCAAATTATCCAAATGGCATTGAAGACAATACGCACTTCTCGCCGAAAGGCGCGCAAGTGATGGCGGGTCTCGTGTCCGATGCGATTCGTGAATTGCACCTGCCACTCGAAAAGTTTTTGAAAAACTCCAATGTCCGACAAACTTCAGTTTGTCGCCTGAACTTCGACAAGCTAGAGTTTGTCGGACATCAAACTGCACCACTACCAAAAGGTCGAGTCTGAGGAAGCTACTGGTTGATGATTCCAATCGAGCGTTCGATTCGCATCGTGTTTTGCGCACTGGCGGTCGTATTGCTGTCAGGGGTGACCGCATCTGCGAAACCAACCGAGATCACCGTCGCACTCGACGGCAGCGGCAACTTCAAGAGCGTTCAGGAAGCCATTATGTCGGTACCTGCCGCTACCGCAGCCTCGCCCGTAATCATTCGCATCAGACCAGGCACTTACCGCGAACTGATCTACCTGCAAAGAGAGAAGCGCTTCTTTCGACTCGTTGGCGAAGATGCTTCGCGAACAATTCTTACCTACAACCTAAACGCGAACATTCCGGGCAGCGATGAAAAACCGATTGGCACTTTTCGCACGCCATCCACTCAAATCGACGCAGATGACTTTGTTGCTGAGAACATTACGTTCGAAAACTCGGCCGGCCCGGTCGGACAGGCGCTGGCCATCCGTGTCGACGGTGACCGTGCCATTTTCCGCAACTGCCGTTTTCTCGGCGGGCAGGACACGATCCTACTGAATCGCGGTCGACAGTACTTTGAGAATTGTTATATCGAAGGCCATGTCGATTTCATTTTCGGCGCAGCGACTGCATGGTTCGAGCGTTGTCATATTCATTCGCTACGCGACGGCTACATAACCGCCGCGTCGACCCCTTCCGATGTCGTCTACGGTTTCGTTTTCTCGCACTGCAAAATTACCGGTGCCTCGGGAGTGAAAACTTATCTGGGCCGGCCATGGCGCGCTTACTCGGCGGTCAGTTTTCTGGAGACGGAAATGTCTGATGTTGTCAGGCCGGAAGGTTGGCACAATTGGAATTTTCCGGAGCGCGAGAAGACTGCGCGCTACGGTGAATTCGCGAGTACCGGCCCGGGCGCAAACCCGCGCGGGCGGGTTGCTTGGGCGAAGCAACTCACCAAGTCAGAAGCACGAGCCATTACGATCAGAAAGGCTCTAGGCGGCCCCGATCGTTGGAATCCGAAGACCGTGAAGTAGGGCTTGTAACGCCGAAGGCGTTTGCAAACACTCAGCCCAGGGTTGCGCGCGCCAGGGCGCTACCCTGAAAGGGTTGCCAAATCGTCTATTCCAACGCGAACCGTTCCGAACTCCTCCAGAGTTCGTTTTTAATGCCTCGATTACCAGCCCGAGGGCGTCGCCCTGGGCTAGAATTTGCGAACGCCTTTCGGCGTTCTACACCCTACGCGCCACGACCAACACCCTAGACCTCTCGCCTGCGATATAATCTCCGGCGCTTTCAAACCATAATTTCCCTGAGGAGACTTCTTACGTGCGCTATTCAAACCGACTTGCTCTTATTGTCACCATCGTCGCGGCCTTCGCATTTCAAACCAAAGCTCAAACACAACTTCCGGCTGAGATCACGGAAAAGATCGACAAGCTTGCGGCCGACACGTTGATGCGCACAGGCGTACCGAGCGCGTCCGTGGCCGTCGTTAAAGACGGACACATCGCTTACGTCAAGGCGTACGGCGATGCGAAGCTCGAGCCGAAGACGCCGGCAACTTCACAGATGCGTTACAGCATCGGCTCGATCAGCAAGCAGTTCACCGCCGCCGCGATCCTGATGTTGCAGGAGCAGCGCAAACTTTCGCTCGACGACAAAGTCGCGAAGTACTTTCCCGATCTCACGCGCGCGAATGAAGTCACGATTCGGCAATTGTTGTCGCACACTTCGGGTTATCAGGACTACTGGCCGCAGGATTACGTGATGAAGCCAATGCTCTCGCCGACAACCGCGCGTGCGATCATGGACACGTGGGCGAAGAAGCCGCTCGATTTCGAGCCGGGCACGAAATGGCAATACAGCAACACGAACTTCGTCATTGCCGGCGCGATTGTCGAAAAGATTGCGCGCATGCCTTTCTTTGAGTTCCTGCAACAGAATATTTTCAAGCCGCTCAACATGACGAGTGTGATGGACATCGATGCGTCGCATCTGACGGAAAGTGATCCGACGGGCTACATGCGTTTCGCCCTCGCGCCTTTGCGAGTCGCGCCGAAAGAGGGAACCGGTTGGTTGTTCGCTGCCGGTGAATTGGCGATGACTGCAGAAGATCTCGCAAAGTGGGACATCTCGATCATCGATCGCAAGCTGATGAAGCCGGCTTCGTATGCAGAACTTGGCAAGACAGTGTTGCTCAACAACGGAGTCAGCACGGGCTACGGACTTGGCGTGACTGTGACAATGGCGCTGAACCGTCCTGCGCTGTCGCATGGAGGCGAAGTCTCAGGCTTCGTCGCGCAGAACCTCGTGTTTCCGGAGGATCGTGCCGCGGTCGTCGTGCTGACAAACCAGGACGCCTCCGGCGCCGCCGGTCCCATTGCGTCCGGCATTCCGCCATTGCTGTTTGCGACAAATGATCCGGCGACGCCAGCGAAACTCGAACAAGCGAAAAAGATTTTCGAAGGGTTGCAGAAGGGAACGATCGATCGTTCGCTCTTCACCGACAATGCGAACGGTTACTTTGACGAACAAGCACTGGAAGATTTCAAGAACAGTCTCGGCCCACTCGGCAAATGGGAATCATTCAACCAAACCGGCCAGAACCTGCGCGGCGGCATGGTTTACCGGAATTACATCATTCGCTTCGCGAACAACAAGGCCGTTCGTGCCTGGACGTATGAGATGCCGGACGGAAAGCTCGAGCAGTTTCAGGTGGCCGTGGCGAATTGAGAATGATGAGTATCGTGTCTTCTCTTCGGGATCGTGATGAAAGACTTCCGGATCGGCCGGCTGTCTGAACTACATCGCGATCTTCGAGAAGGGTTACAATGCGCGATTGAAATCGCAGCGGGAGCGCGATCGAAGCGTGGGCCAAAACGATGAGAGTAATACTGCAAATCTTTTGCGCTAGCTTATTGGCGTCCATGGCGATCGCGATTCAGGCGCAGACTCCTGCGCCGACTCAGGCAGATCGCCAGCGAGGGATCGATCCCGATTTCGAACAACGTCAGAGAGATCTCAGACTCTTGGATAAGTCGATGAACGCCCGCGAAAGCCCCCGCGAAGTCACGAAATCCAGTAAGCGGCGTGACCCAAAGGTGGTGATGGCGGAAGTCGCGGAAGACTTCACGCGCCTTCAGGTCGTGAACAACGACCTGGTTGAAGCGGCCTTAGGCTCGGCCCCGCTGAACCTCGAGTTCGTCGTTAAGTCCGCTGCCGAGCTCGTGGAACGCAGCAAGCGGTTAGGGGAAAATCTGGGACACCCCGAGCCCGAAAAAGGAAGCACGCCGCCGAAGCTGGAACCGTTGACCAATGTCGAAGAGTTGAAGCGCGCGCTCGCGACGCTGGACAATCTGATCACTGAATTCACGCACAATCCGTTGTTCACAGATGCCCGCACGCGCGACGCTGAATTACTCGTCAAGGCGCGCCGCAATATCGCTGAGATCTTCGAGCTGAGCGCACATATCAAAAAGAACGCCGAAGAATTGAGCAAGGCAGTCAAGCAGTCTTAGTAATCGGCAGTCGCCTAATTTCAGTTCCTCTCTGCGTTTCTTTGCAACGCCCTCGGTCTTGTCCTCTGCGGTTTCATCTCAAACGTTCGGATTAACCGCAGAGGCTGCCGAGATTTCGCAGAGCCCGCAGAGGAAATCGAAATTAATCGAAGAATCGAGGGGCCAGACACCGATGTTTCGGTTCGCCGGTTAAATGTCTATAGACTTCCGGTGGTCACAGCGCGGGCACGTTCGTAAGTCACGTGAATAACGCCATTCGAGCCGACTATGCTTTCCGTCACCTTGAAGGCGGCCGGGATCGTACCATCCGCAAACAGACGCTTTCCACTGCCCAACGTGATCGGAAATATCATCAGCCAGAACGTATCGACCAAGTCATGTTTCATCAGCGTCTGCAGGAGATTGCCACTTCCCCAAACATGTAGATCCGGCCCTTTCTCTTGCTTGAGCTTGGCGACTTTTTCTGCAACATCTCCGTTCAAAAACACCGACGGCTGCCATTCGCTCGACGTCACGGTATTTGAGGCGACGTACTTGGTGGCCGTGTTGACGGCGGGCCATATATCGCCATGTTGCGGCCAAAACGCCTTCCAAATATCGAAAGTCTTGCGCCCCAGCAACAGGTCGAGCGGCATATTCAACATTCTATTCAGGGCCTTTTCTATCGCCTCGTCTTGATCGTGATAGGGCGCTGCCCATCCGCCATAGGCGAAGCCGTCGCTCCGATCTTCTTCCGGCCCGCCCGGGGCTTGGATGACACCATCAAGCGAGACATGTTCAAGCACAATAATCTTTCTCATAGTTGAGTTCCTTCCGAGTCCCATATCAGACAGGATTGACAAGATTAAACAAGATGACAGAAAGCCATTAACAACCTGGCAGGCAACTTGGCCCTGATCAAATCTTGTCAATCATGTAAATCTTGTCTACTGATTTGCTCTTAGTTCCGGCATCGCCGACAGCGTTGTCACTGCTCCATGCGAGTCTCGTTCACCTCAAAAAAAAAGGAATGAAGAGCAAACAATCAAACGGGATTGACAAGATTAACAAGATGACAGAAAGCCAGTAACAGCTTAGCAGGCACCTTGGCCCTTCACTGATTTATTTCAAATCTCGTCAATCATGTAAATCTTGTCTACTGATTTGCTCTCTTAGTTCCGGCATCGCCGGCAACGTTGTCACTGCCGCTCAGTTGCTTCAGTTAATCTCGCGCACCTAGCCCGCCACATCGTAGGCAATGGCACCGTTTATTGAATCATTGATTCAATGGATCAATGATTCAATGAATCAATTATTAATGCCTGCCTTCACCATATAGTCGAACGGCCTGACCGGAATTCGACAAATTGTCCAGGAAATTTTTCATGTGCGTATTCACAAGAACGCGTTCACCTGAAAGGTGCGTATTCACGCCGCAGGCGTGAAATTTAATAGTCGTGGGCAACGCCCACGGACGGGAATAATGAAATGTTTCGTAATCAAAAATCGGCAATCGCAAATGATCATCTGTCACCCGCTCCGCGGGCTTCATCATCTCTATTCGATGTGTTCCTGGGGTTCCGCTTCGCTCCGCCCCAAGCTTTATGCTGACACCCGCTTCGCGGGTTAAGTCCCGGGCGCAGTTATTGGGGAATTATCCAGGGCAAAATGGCAGCTTTGGCTTGGGTTCTAGGTTCAGATTGGGAAAGCGCGTTCGATACATAGGCTCATCAGCAGCCCCGCAATAGAAAGAAAGACCTAGGGTCAGCTGATTTTACGATTCTCAATCAGAATAAAACGTTGCGCTCAGATGAGATGCGGTCATCGTCAACGGCTGGTTTGGGCGGGATACTTCTTGAACATCTTAGTCACGGCCTTTTTGATCAGTTTCTCGACGCTCCTGGCGTCGGCTGCTGGATCGGCGGATGCAGAACGGTTCAGCGTTTCTTTCGCTACTCCGCGAAAAACGCTCCGGTCACTCTTCGCGTCGACCAGGTCAATCAGAAGCGTTCCGGTGGTTATGTTCATCAGCGCTGCGGGATTCGTGTAGCCACCCCAGACGGCATAGTTTACGTTCCAGGTGGGCCCCACAGTCTGAATGTCCACGCCTGCCGCAGCCACAACGGCGACCTTGATATCAGGATTGTCGGCGCTCCTGGTAAGCCCTCTCGCGGTCAACTCGCTTTCCACTGCGGTGACGATCGTTTGGCTGATGATTGGGTTGCGCGCCACCATTCCTTCAGCCCAGCCAAAGGTCTTAAGAGTTGAAAAGTTTACAGTCGTATCGACATCGACTTTGACGTTTTGCCCGAACACGGCCGACGTGCTCAAAAAAAGAACTGCTGCCGCCAGGATAATGGATGGTTTCATTTATCGCTCCCTCGATTAGCTAATCACATTGCCTGATTTTGCGAATCATTGGAGCCTGTCAAAACTGACAGTTTGTCTTTGGCTGGATATGGAAGTTGGGTCTCTCTTGTGAGTCCGCGAAGCGGCCGATAGCATAAAGCCTGGGGCGTGAGCCCCAGGATTGCAGCAGAAACAAACGTTCGAGCCCGCGAAGCGGGCGACGGCCTCAAAGGAGAATTCCATGCCCGACTCCTAAGCGAATCTTCTCTATCACATCGTGTTCTCCACTAAAGATCGCCGTCCGGTCATCACGTCTGAGTACGAGCTGCGGATTTATGACTATATCGGTGGAACGATTCGCTCACTCGGCGGAATTTGTTTGGAATTGAACGGCACTGAAGACCATATTCATCTTCTCACCAAGTTGCGGCCGGATCGCGCAGTGTCTGACGTGCTGCGCGATCTGAAAGCGAACGCGAGCGGTTGGATGCACGATGTGTTTCCGTCACTCAAACACTTTTCATGGCAACGTGGTTACGGTGCATTCAGTGTTAGTCAAGCAAACTTAGAAGAAGTCCGCCGATATATCACGAGACAAAAGGAGCATCACAGAAAGGTTTCTTTTCGCGATGAGTTTATTGAATTCTTAAAAGCGAATGGAATTGAATACGACGAACGATACATCTAGTGTGGGGACTATCGCCCGGTTCGCGGGCTCGATTGCCTTTTGGTGACCCCGATCCTGGGGCTTGCGCCCCAGGCTTTATGCTTACGCCTACTCCGCAGGCTTTAGAATTTTCAATTTGCATTTTTTCAATTTACAATTCGCCATCCCTATCACTCTGACCCAATGATCACTCCGCCGCTCCCCGAACAGATAGACCTCCATAGCGCATGTGGCGGCGCGACGAAGACCTCCGCGTTGAAAGCGCGGTCGACGCCGAACGTGTCATCGATTACATGCCAATATTCTTCAGATGATAGCGACTGGTATCGTAATAACGTTCCACGTCAACCGTCTGAATCTTGCCGGCGACTTCCGAAATATCCACGAGGCTTAAGTCGCACGCGGGTGCGACGCCGCGCGCAGAGATCATCTTCCCAAACTCGTTGCCGGCGACAGCTTCCGCAGCACGGGCTCCGAACAACAAACCCATAATGCGATCGATCGCACTTGGCGGACCGCCGCGTTGCGGATGCCCGAGCATCACTGCGCGCGATTCGTATGGAGTTTCACTTGAGATTCTTTGTGCCAGCACCTCTCCGATACCGCCCAGACGCGCATGGCCGAATGCATCGTGTCGATTGTCGAGCGTGATTGTCTCGCCGTCTTCCGCGCGCGCGCCTTCCGCGACTACGATGACTGCGTAACGCGGTCGCTCCGCTCGTCCCGGAATCAGTCCTGGTGGGCCAATTCGATCATGGAGAATGTGAAACACTCGTTCGTAATGGAATGGATGTTCAGGAATCAAGACGATGTGGGCCTGGCCGGCAACTCCGGACCACAGAGCGAGATGTCCCGCGTGTCTTCCCATCACTTCGATGATTTGCACCCAGCCGTGTGAACCTGCGGGCGTGCGTGAGTGCTCAATGATCTCAGTGATGTTCCGCATCGCCGTGTCGAAGCCCAGCGTGTAATCCGTCCCCGCGAGATCTTTGTCGATTGTCTTCGGAATGCCGACTACCTTCACGCCTTTTTCCGACAGCTTCGCGGCGACTCCGAGCGTGTCTTCGCCGCCGCATACTACAACTACCTCCAACCCAACCTGCTCGATGTTGGCCAGGACTTCGTCGGATCGATCCTGATGCTCGCCTTCTTCATTGACCTGGCGAAAGGGATTAGTGCGCGATGAGCCGAGATTTGTTCCGCCGTCGCGATCCCAACGCCGCACAGTCGCGCGGTCGAGCGCCAAAACACCGGGCCGGGGATTGAGCAGACTGCGCCAGCCGTCGAACAGACCGATCACCTCGAGGCCAAGTTCTGAGCCGCGATAAACCAGACCCTTGATGGCTGGATTCAAACCGGGGGCGTCACCACCGCCGGTTAGTACGCCTACTCGTTTTGTTTTAGCCATGAGCGATAGAAATATGTTCGCATCGCATCAGCGAACTGTCTAACGGCAAGGCAGAGTTGTGACCTGTATTTTCGGTTTTCAAGTAGGTAGCCAACCCGCGTAGCGTTGAATGAAGTAGCCGTGGGTATCGCCCACCTAATCCCGAATAGCGAGTCGGCAAGGTCTTGTCACCGCGGTTCCGCTTCGTTCCATCCCAGGCTTTATGCTGACACCTGATCCGCAGGTTAATCCGAACAGAACCTCCCTGGTGCTGCAAAGACGAAGTCATGTGCCGCGGTCGCGCTACTAAGAGATCTTGACTGGGTATGGTGTTAAAAACGTGCGGCCATCCTCGCATGCAGCCCGCTCCTTCCACACCCTTGAGTGAGGTTGTTTCCGGACCATGACCTTCGGCACATCCGCGCTAAACCTCTCCGGTTTATACTGCCCGCGGTCTAATCCAATCCTGCTTCAGGACCATGACGGCAGCCACGCACACAAAGACTCGTACCTTCGGACTTAACAGTCTTGGATTTGTTCTGGTAGCCCTGACTGCTTATCTCTCGGCCCTCATCACTATGGGGTATGTGTTGAATACGATTAGCTCGCGGAAAGCCATCGTTCTGATCGCACTCGCCAGTCTCTATTTGGTTAATGGTGTATTCGGTTATGCCTGGGCCCGGAACCGGACATCGAGAGGGTCGTCACTGACGTACGTCGCACTGCAAATCATCTTGTCGGTAACGCTGTTGTATCTGGCCAAATCGCCGGCGCTCTTGCTTGCGATGTTTCCTCTGGCCGGGCAGGCGGTCGTGATGTTGCCGTTTCGCTTGATGTTGGCAACCTGCGCCACGATATGGCTGGCGGTGGTTTTGCCGATGGCGATCTTTGGCGGGTGGGGCCCAGCCGCTGTCCTCGGAATGTTCTTCCTCGCGGGAATTGTTTTCGTGGTAGTGATCACGTTACTGGCGGTCAAAGAGCAACGAGCCAGAGCCGAGGTCGAGAGACTTCTGGCTGAACTGAAAGACGCAAACGACAAACTGCGGGCGTATGCCGACCAGGTGGAAGAAGTCGCCACCTTAACCGAGCGAAACCGTTTGGCGCGCGAGATTCACGATAGTCTCGGTCACTATCTCACCGTGGTGATTGTGCAAATCGAAGCGGCCATCGCGATGAAGGAAAGCGACCGGGAACGTAGTCTCGCCAGCTTGCGCAAAGCACAGGGGCTGGCACAGAAAGGGCTGGCCGAAGTAAGACGCTCAGTCACCGCGATGCGCTTGCCCGGTGAATCGCGTTCGCTGATTGAGGCAATGGAAGCTTTATTTGAGGAATGCCGAGCTTCGGGCGTGCGCACCAACTTTCAGTTGCGCGGAACGCCGCGCAAACTCACCGCGTCTACGGAGTTGACGCTGTATCGCGCCGCGCAGGAAGGCATCACCAACATCCGCAAACACTCCAGCGTCAACTCAGCCTCAATATTACTCAACTATTCGGATGACATCGTCAGTTTGATCGTCCACGACGATGGCTTTGGCGTAAGCAATGTGGCACCGGGTTTTGGTTTAATCGGATTGCGCGAACGCGTGCAGCTAGCGGGTGGCGAAGTCAAAATTACCAGCGGGGTGAATCAGGGTTTTACCCTGGAGATTCAATTACCCGGATGATCAGAATCCTAATTGCAGATGACCAGGCACTTTTCCGCGAGGCGCTCAGAACGCTGATCTCCCTGCAGCCTGATTTCGAAGTTGTAGGCGAAGCTGCCAACGGCGCGGAAGCCTTCACGTTGGCCCAAAGATTTCATCCTGCCGTCCTGCTTATGGATTTACAGATGCCCGTGGTTGACGGGGTCACGGCCACGCGACGGCTGCATGCGGAACAACCAGGCTGTCGGGTGATTGCTTTGACCACCTTTGACGACGATAAATATGTCTTTGAATGCCTGCGGGCCGGAGCGGTCGGTTACCTGTTGAAGGATGCTCCTTCGGAAAATCTCTTTGCGGCGATTCGTGCTGCCGCGCGCGGCGAATCTTTCCTGCAACCCTCGGTTACGACTCGGGTGATTGCCGAACTCACACGCCTTTCCGATCAGCCGAAAGCGAATCCGCTTGACCTTGTGGAACCGCTCTCAGAACGCGAGCGCGAAATCCTGCTACTTATCAGCCATGGCGCGAGCAATCGTGAGATTGCCGATAAGTTATTCATCACCGAAGGCACGGTCAAGAACCACGTCAGTAACATCCTTGGCAAACTCGATGTTCGCGACCGCACTCAGGCGGCGCTTAAAGCGCGCGAACTCGGCCTCGATTAAGCGTCTAGTGTCGTTAGGCACGGCATATTTGTCGATGCGAACGATGTTTATTGTTTAGTCCGTTTATGGGCGACATCATCTGCCGCTCCTGCGGAACTGCGATCCGTCAGAGAACGTGTTTCTACAAATATGTTCGCCGCTACGCGGCTGAGAGCGCCCGACTCTGGACGTTTTAAGTAACTCCACGGTCACGACGAATTCATGACTACGCTCATGACTTAAGACACATCCAGTTTTCTTTCAATGGTGCTAGGTTCGGACTCTCAAAAGGAGTGAGTCGGCATGAGAGTCAAAATCATGAAACGAATCTGGATCCTCGTCGCTCTGGCCGCGATCGCATCTTTCATTTGTGTTTCCAAGAAGACTGAGGGAACGTTAGCCCAGACGCAAAACTCTCAAACTCCCCGCACCGCGGCTCAAGCTTTCAAGAATATTCAGGTCATCAAGGACATGCCCGCTTCGCAACTGCAGGGCACGATGTCATTCATGGCGGCGTCATTGGGAGTTGAATGTTCCCACTGTCACACGCCACCAGCGATGGAGAAGGACGACAAGCCAGCCAAACAGACAGCGCGGCGCATGTTGGTGATGATGAACGAAATCAACAAAAACTTTGACGGTAAGATCGCAGTCAATTGCGCCACCTGTCACCAGGGACACACTCGGCCCACGGCGGCTCCGCCTTTACCTTCGCTGGCTGGGCCAATTATTTCTACTGTGGCCGCCGGACACCCATTGCCCACCGTCGATCAGATATTGGAGCGCTACGTCAAAGCGTTAGGTGGTGAGCAGGCTTTGAGCAAAGTCAAAACACGAAAGCGCTCGGGCGCCGTTGAAGTCGCAGGAGTGCAAGGAACGTTTGAGCTTTACGAGGCTGCGCCTAATAAGCAGTTGCTCACTGGCACGCTGCCGCCGCCGCTCGGTTCAGTAACGCAGGCGGTTGATGGGGATACCGGCTGGGTCAGGAATCAGAACGGTGTCTTTGACATGAGCGGTAACAGCGGGGCGCAAGCAAAGCTAGAAGCGAACTTTTATCTGGACACCCGGTTGAAAGATCAATTCAAAGATATGGCGGTCTCTGGAAGGTCGCGAGAAGGGAATCGCGAATTCTACGTTATCGACGCCACCCGTCCTGACAGCACAACGGAAAAACTCTTCTTTGATGTCCAAACTGGCTTTCTGGTGCGGCGGTCATGGGAGACGCGGACATTTTTCGGAGTCTTGTCTAGCGCTACTGATTTCGACAACTACAAAAAAGTCGGAAGCATTTGGCTGCCTTTCACCGTTCGCCGCATTCGTAACGGTACAACATTCATGCAGCAGATTGCGGAATACAAACTGAATGTAAAGATGGAAGATACAATGTTTAAGAAGCCTGCGCCGCCGAAATGATTTCGAGAGGAAATGACGGGCTGGATCGGCTCGTGATGAGGCGAGCATTCGAACTGATTTCGTGTTGAAGTCCACCCAGTTCTATTTATCGATTTTCAACTCACGCAGATCGATCTGATAGATGTCGCCGAGCCCATTCCGCGGCCCGCGCAATTTATTCATCAGCTCGGGATATTCGACCCGCTTGTCTTGTGGCTTATCGGTAAAGCTTCTCGTGCTGGTCCACAAAAAGTATTTGCTGGCTCGCACTTTTATTTCATCTCGAACCGCCCGGTCGCGGGCGCCGCAACGCCGAGTCTCGATATTTGGGTGATGGAGAAAATGGCCACTGGTTGGAGCGAACCGAAGAATCCTGGCGCCCCAATCAATACTCCCGGCAGCGAGTGGTATCCAACGATTGCCGCGAACGGGACGATGTATTTCGGCTCGGATCGCCAAGGCGGTAAAGGCCGTACTGACATCTATCGTTCGCGTCTGGTGGATGGCAAGTACACTGAGGCAGAAAATCTCGGGGATGAGCTCGTAAAACGCAATGGAAATGTCCATGTCACGCTTGTCAATGACGGCTGAGAGTTCCCCCGAGAAGGCGCCGCTGATCGTGACCGTTTCAGCGAACGGTTCTGAAACGAAAATCAGAGCACCGCTGGGAGCGGTGTTGTTGATGATCGTGTTTGAGAAAAGATTGTTCTGATTCTGACGGTCGCGAAAATCGACTGTGTCCTGCAAGAAGTGTGATGACTGCGGCTTGTTGGGCGACAGCAAATGATCGTTTCCCATCGCGGTGCCGGTGAGATAAAAGGTGAGCGTCTGTTGGCTCATGCCGGCCAATGTCGCCGCATGTCTCCATTCGTTCGCGCCCATTACTTCGTAAGTGATCCGATCTTTCAGAAGGTCAGGCTTCTTCCCGTTCTTGAGAACATAATCAAGCCATTGGTACGCGAGATCCTGCATGTTGACCATCGCGATTGGATCGATGTTGTAACCCATCAGATTCGCCGCGGGATTGCGTTGCGCGCCGGGATGATCGTATGGGCCGATCACCAGGTAATGATTCGCGTTCGGATTATTCTTGTAATGAAGCTTGAAATAGTGGAGAGCTCCAATTTGCGCGCCGTCGTAATAACCTGTTGTCGACAGCACGGGAATATTCAGGTGAGAGAATTCCGCGGCGGTCGGTGTTAATGATCGCCAGTATTCGTCGTAAGCGGGATGCTGCAGCCACTTCTGGAATACTCGGTTTGGCGCACCGCCGAGAGTGTCCAGGTTACGGTAAGGGCTTCCGTCCGCGAACCAGCGATTGTAAACATTCTGTGCCAGTGGTTTGTTGGTCAATCGAGCATTTGGCCAACCGAGACATAAGACCGATGCACAAACGTTATTTTCCATCGGCGTGTCATAGCCCGGCATGACGGCCACCTGAGGCACGATTGTTTTCAAGGCCGGATGAAGATGCTTAACCGCCGCCCACTGCGCAAATCCAGTGTAACTGCCGCCGAGCATTCCAATCTTCCCATTGCACCATTGCTGCTTGCTGATCCAGTCAATGACGTCATAAATGTCATTACCTTCATGTTCATAGGGCCAATAGTCATTGAGATTGCCGCGAATGCCGCGCGCATAAACTAATACGCCAACGTAGCCTTTGTCCGCGGCCGTTTTTCCGAACGCCAGATCGCGCTCGCCCTGGTCATACGTCGTATAAAAGAGCACCACCGGCAGTGCCGCGATCGCGCCTTTTTTCCGGGTAATGATTGCCGCCAAAGAGGCGGCGTCCCGGGTGCTTATCGAGACATTCTGTTGAATGTCATAGGCATCGTCCTGTGGGACTATTGCTTCGTTTCCCGGTTGCGCTAACGGCGGAAAGAGATACGTCAGAGTGAGGCAAATAAGGATAAACATATTTCTCAGAGGCGCAGTCTCTCATTGTTCAGCTCTTGGATGATGGTAGCAATATGCGGCCGGAGGGCTTCTACGGAGCGTTAGGGTGTAAACGGCTTACCGTCAACTAAGAATTCTCGCTCTCTGAGGTTATCAACGCGCTTGAGTTTCCAACCCTTTGACGTCCTGACCCATATTTCCCGCTGCAGGACCCCGGTCAATACATTATGGACATTTCCATCTCTCAGCCTTTGCGTGCGAGAGAAATTTTTCTGCCGGGCATCTACAGTCGCCTCATCGCCGCGGATCGTCAGGCTTTCGATTATGAGATTGAAATCCAGCACCGAGATGATCTGCTGCGGCCCCAGCCTGATGTACGCGACGATTTGATCGTAATTCAGTGTTTGTCCGTTAGGCTCCGTGGCGGAATAATCGGGCGAGACTTGAGCAACTTGAGCTTCCGCGTCAATATTTTTTACTGCCTTCACACGTTCGGCGAATACAGCTTCCAGTTCTTTCATCACGGAGATACAACGCTTCGATTTATCAACCATCTGGACTCGACCGCCGATTGTCTCAAACTTACACTGCTTATCCTGGGCGCGTGTGATTTGCACGGTCGAACCTATAAACGGAAGAACTATCAGGGTAGCCAATAGCAGGTTTTTCATCTTCTTGCTCCTGCTCGCGATCGCTAGCTTTTGTCACTTACGACCTTGAAGCTCTTTGGGCGAATCACTCCGGCAGTTAACGACCCAGGTGCTCTTTGAGAAATGCTGCCGTCCGCTGCCATGCTGTTTTGGCCGCTTCTGCGTTGTAAGTCGGCTGGGTGTACGAGAAAAATCCATGAGGGGCACCGGCATAGATAAAGATCTGGTCGTCGCGGTTGTTCTTCTTCAACGCGGTCTCAAAGTCTTTCAGCTGGGTGAGCGGAATTTCTGAATCCTGCTCGGCATAATGACCCTGGACGGGAACTGTTATGCTTGTCGCGACATCGATGGGATCCACTTTTCGATTTGCAAAGGCCGGTGTCTTGAGATTGCCGTAAAAAGGCACCACGGCGCGGACGTCTTTTGGATAAGTGGCCGCGAACATGAGCGCACATCGGCCGCCGAAACAGAATCCGGTAACAGCTACGCGGTTGGCCTTTCCGAAGCCCTGGCTTTTGGCATAACTAATTGACGACCGAATGTCCCTGAAAATTTTTGCATCGGTTGTTTTCTCGGCAAGCAGCTTTCGACTTTCCTGCAGGTTCGTGGCGTCCTTTTGCAGCGAGTAGATATTGGGGGCGATCGCGACAAAACCAATCTGAGCGAGCATCGCCGTCAGATTCCGAATGTACTCCTCGTACGGCGGGTTTCCGGCAATCACGACGACTATCGGGAATCGGCCTTTCTTGTTCGGCCTGGCCTGGTAGGCATCGAGATCCTCCGTTCCGCTCTTGAACGTAACTCTTCCGTGAATCACATGCTTATCATCTAACGCCTGTGCCGGGGGAATTCCGTACCTGGCGTTGGGTTGCTGTGCCTCGAGTTCGCAACTGAAGACACAATATCCCGCGAACAAAGCCGCCTGCGAGAGAAAATTTCGGCGAGTTATATCTTGACTGCTGGTTCCCGAAAACTGTGACATATTGATCGCATCATGAAAGTCGTCACCATATTTAAAAGAGCTACCTGCTACTTCACTGCGCTCTTCTAATTTCTTCCAAGCGAATCTTGTAACTGAGTCATCGTGCCGACCCAGCCATGACCGTCGCAATCGTTTCGACCTGTAAATTGAGTTGGCGGAGCTTTTCAGCGAACTTTTGAACTGCCGGAGTCATTTGGTTTTTGGCTTCAGTTCCCAAAGCACATTCACAATCACCCAGCGCCCATTCCATTTCGCTAACTGCAAATAATCAACCCAGTCGGACGCAATGACCTTCGCGCTGGCGGCATTGCCGAAGATGTCGAGCACCGTCACATCTTTCTGCTGTTTCTCTTTGGGTGTGTCCTTGCCACCGCCCATGCGCGTGTACTCCACCAACGTCATTGCTCCCATCTGGCCGAGGCTATATCTGCCGCGATCGTCTGTACGCACGATGCGCTTAGCCAACTCAGGATGTAGCGCGCGCTGCATCCTCTCGGCGTTGCCTTCGTACCACCCATCGATGTAATCGAGTGCTGTTTGCTTAATGAGATCGGTGTCGGAAGGCGTCTGCGTCTGAGCATTGCAAGTCAACGCAATAAACAGCATCACGAATGTCACACCCAATGTTCTGGAAAATAGCCACGCGTTCTTTTTCATTCCTGTTCCTTTCGAGAGTGTAATCAGAAAATCCAACTTCGCCGGCGGCCGGAAGTAGACGCAGGGATACTGCGTTCGCTCAGGCAAGTGGGTGCTTCCGACAGGGGTTCGTTTAAATCGGCGGCAGTGCCTTTGTTAATCGCGCCGCCATGCTGAATGGACTTTTCGACGTGTGGCTCGCCCCAATAAGAAATCTGTCCGCCATCGGCGACACTTGCAGTCAGAACGGTTTGCGGTGTCACCAAAATTCGACCGCCCTGTGCGACTGAGGCAATCACGGTATCCGCCGGTATGCTGCGGATGTCGACACTGCCGCCGTTACGGACGGCAGTTCTAATTTCTCGCTGCCGGGGAAAGTCGCCAATGCTGTTAATGTGTCCACCGTCATTAACCGCCACCTCCGCAAACTGTGGCGCGACAACCTCGACCTGAAGATCGTATTTGCGATGACACTGGGCGCTGTATTTCTCGATAACCAGCCGGCCTGCATCATCTGTCGTAACCCTCGTGCAATCCGCGTCCCCCTTGAGCAAGGTCACTCGTTGAGTTGATCCGTGGCGCAGGAATACCTCACCACCACTGTGCAGCTCAACTGAGCGAAACGAACTAACGCGTATTACCGTTTGCGCCGCGACCGGCCCTGCAATCACAAACATCAAAAACGATAAGGTTAAGGCAACGACTCGGCCCAAATGGCGTGCGTTTTCGAAAATGCGAGACATAGTTTTTCTCCTATTGGGCGAACACTACGACAGGGCAGAATTCTGCACAATAGTTGTGTGATTTGTGGTTACTTTTCCGTGAGAAGCGGCCGGATGGGAGTTAGTTCTTCAACAACACATCGAGATTCCGACGGTATCGCCGGCTTGAGCGCAGTTGCTGACCACGCGTTAGGATGACTTCGAATTCGCCCTTCGTCAGAGGATGCAAGGCCTTTATCTGATCGATGCGAGCGATAATCGATCGACGCAAACGGACGAACTTCGCCGGGTCGAGTTTGCTCTCAATGCCGTCCATGGTGTCTCGCAATAAGTGCTGTGCGTTTCGGGTGTGCAGTTCGACGTAGTTGCCCTGCGCGTTAATCCATTCGATTTCCGATACATTGAGGAAGGAAATTCTGCCGTTCTGTTTTAGCGGGATGCGCTGCAAGTATTCGCGCCGAGACTTTAATTCGTTGAGCAGGGCCACGATTCTTTCGTCGCGGCGAGCAGTGCGCGCACTCATTAACTGCGAGCGGACTCGGTCCAAAGTCTGTTGAAATCGGCGCGGGTCAAGTGGCTTGAGCAGGTAATCGAGAGCATTGACTTCGAAAGCGCGAATCGCATGTTCGTCAAATGCTGTGACAAAGACAATCGCTGCGGGCAGGTGTTTATCGAGCCTTTCGATTACGCCAAAACCATCAAGGAGCGGCATCTGCACGTCGAGAAAAACGAGGTCGGGCTTTTTTTCTCGAATGGCTGCTACCGCCTCGCGGCCGTTGCTCGCCTCACCAATCACTGAGACATCTGGCGCATGTTTTAGCTGGTTGCGAATTCCACGCCGGGCCAAAACTTCGTCGTCAACTATGAGCGCGCGGATTTCAGTCATGCGGAAATTTCATCCTTGGTCCGAAATGGAATCGTTAGTGACACTTGAACTCCGCCCCCGGGCGCGTTGCGAAGCTCAAACGCCTGGTCCGTGCCATAAAGTTTTTCCAGCCTCGATCGCGTATTCGCCAAACCAATGCCGTTTGTCGTGTTCGTGGTGACGGGAACACCATCGCCATTGTCGCTGACCTGAAGCTGTAGATTACCGTTGTCTCGTGCGGATCGAACGATTACCAATGTTTCGGTGGCACGAGGGGCGACCGCATGGCGAATCGCATTTTCGACCAACGGCTGCAGAATCAGATTCGGCACGCGCGCTTCCAGCGTGTCGGGTGCTGCTTCAATTCTCACTTTCAGACGATCCTGAAAACGCGTCTGTTCAATCTCGAGATAGAGTTTCAAAAAATCCAGTTCCTGACGGAGCGTTATTTCGTGCGACTGATTTTGATTCAAACTTAGCCGCAACAATTCGCTGAGACGCAACAACATGTCGTTCGCGGCGGCGACATCCTCCTGCATCAGGACTGAAATGCTGTTCAGCGTGTTGAAAAGGAAGTGCGGATGCAGTTGCATCCGCAAGGCGTCGAGTTGCGCACGCGTTAACTGCGCTTCGAGTTGCACCGCTTCGACTTCGAGCTGCGCAGCCCGGCGTTCGCGCTCGCGATACCGGCGGTAATAATCAAAGGCCTCGTAAAACCCCACGAGCATCAGATAGAGCAATAGGTTTATGTGAAATCCAGTGAGCGCGAGTTCGCGAAACTGTCGCCACGGTGCAAACGCCCTGGACGTGTCCGCCAGCAGCAAGCGATGGACGAAAACGTACACCGCGAGTTGCAGCGCCGCGACAAAAGATCCGAACAGTATGTGCAGCGCAACGGATCGTGCTGCGCCTTCATTCGCGATCGGGAAGCGCTTCGCGAACAAAAACACGAGCGGCGTTAAGATGGCCCAGAGATACGCGCATACGAGCCATACCGAAATGACTCGGGAGTAGGGAAGCGGCCGGCCCGCATTGACGGAATTCAGATAAGCTTGCGTCGCGCAGACGAATGCAAATAACGTCCAGCCGGCAATAACCAAAACTATTTTCCGCCAATGGGACGCGATCATCTGCATGCGTCGCTGAGGATAATGGATTCGAATTAAAGTGGAAAGGTTTGTTGCCGAAAAGCAAAAGGCTGACATGATGCCAGCCGTTTTGTTTCAATCAGTGGTGAGCCGAGCAGGACTCGAACCTGCGACCCACTGGTTAAAAGCCAGTTGCTCTACCAACTGAGCTATCGGCCCACGAATGAAAAGCAGTTTAAGAAGTCCAACGTCCAAAGTCCAATGTCCAACGTTAGAATTTGATTACGTCGGGACTTTGGACTTTGGACTCTGGACGTTGGACTCGTCGAAGCCATTCGGCTAACGAGGTGTCAAAGTGATTGCGGTCAATCGGAGCATAGCTATTTTGCCGGCAAAGGCGTCGCACGGAAGTTTCGGGCACAACAACGCTGTGGTTTGCAGATATTTTTGCGGGGCAAGTGGGAAGCTCAGGGTGGCGAAAATGAGATTCTCCTGAAAAATCTGCGAAATTTGCAAACTCTTGACTTCTCCGGCAACAGAACCCTTCCCCTGACGGCCAGCATCAGTTAAGCTACGAATTACGGACCCACCCAAAGCCGCGCCCCAACCAAAACAATCTGAGGAGCACAGTCATGAAACGCTGTCCAGAGTGTGAGTTTCTCTACTACGACGAACAGGATCGTTGCGATCTTGATGGCACACGGCTGCGATTTACGACAAAACTGCCAACGCTACCTACTGAGGCAGCGCAGAAAAAGTCCCTGAGAGCCACATTAACGATTGCGGTGCTGGCTACCATCATCCTGGCAATCCTACTATTCATTTTTTACCCTCCTAAGTTGCACACCTCAACCTCGTCACCCGCCGCGGAAGTGAAACCGGCAAAGGTTCTGGATGCAAATACAAACTCTCATCTTCCGGCGTCGCTGGATGCAAATACAGACTCACACCATCCGCCCTTGGAAGCGTCCCAACCCAGAAATACTACGCCTTCGCCAAAATCTACTGTACGCGCTAGAGATCCATTCGCCCGAATGGAAACCGGAACTGAAAAGTCGGATCGCTCTTCGACGGCCACCAAACCAAACGTGACGATCTCTGGGCCGGCAAACCGGAGCATTGAAGCTAAACCTGCGACGAACCAGGTAACGACGGCGAACCAAACCTCGCCGATGAACCAGAAGCCCTCGACATCTTCATATTCGATATCGGGTCCTTCAGTTCGCCCAGTTGGGGCCGCAACCGCAACGCCTAAACCGGTAACGCAAAACTCGAATAAGGATTCGAAGTTCAACTCGATGATAAAGAAAGCGGGAAGGATTCTGAAGAAACCGTTTTAAAGGGTCATGAAACGTACGTTGTACTTCGTGCTTTGTACTTTGATGTCGTGACATCGAAGCACTGCAAAGGTCGCGACCTTTAGGGGAAGAAAACAACGCACAAAGACCAATTTCTACCTCAGCCAATCCGCCAGCGCTGATTCGCGCACCACAATCGTTTGCGATCTTTCAGGACCGGTCGAGATCAATCCAATCTGTACAGCGATTTGAGTCGAAAGGAAGTTCACGTACTCTCGCGCCTCGCGAGGCAGGTCGGCTAAGTCCGTCACCCCCACGGTCGAAGTCTTCCAGCCCGGCAAAGTTTCGTAAATCGGTGTGACTCGCCGAAGTTCGTGCGACACGGACGGAAGCGACTCGCACTTCTTTCCGTTCAACTCATAACCGACACAGACTTTGATTTCTTCGAGTGCATCGAGCACGTCGAGTTTTGTCAGCGCGACGGCGGAGAAACCATTAATCTCTGCCGCATAGCGCGTAGCGAACGCATCGAACCATCCGCAGCGACGCGGCCGTCCCGTTGAAGCCCCGTACTCGCGGCCACGTTCGCGAATCAATTGGCCAAGTTCGGCTTCGCCTTCGAGCATCTCGGTTGGGAATGGACCCTCGCCGACGCGGGTCGTATAAGTGCGCACGATGCCGAGCACGCCGGTAATGTGTTTTGGCGCGAGACCGGTGCCGACGCAAGCGCCGCCGACGGTCGTGCTCGATGAAGTGACAAACGGATAGGTGCCGTGATCGACATCGAGCAGAGTCGCCTGCGCGCCTTCGAGCAGAATCGTGCGACGTGCCGCCGCAGCCTGATTCAGGAAATGACTTGTATCAGCGACAAAGGGCGCGAGACGTTCAACGAGGGACGATGTCTCTGCGATGATCGTCTCGGCATCCAGTGGTTCGCCGCCATACGCTTCGATAATGCGATTCGCATCTTCGAGATTGCGTTCGATGCGCGAACGCAAAACTTCCGGGACCAGCGCATCCGCGACGCGCAGACCACGGCGTCCGGCTTTGTCTTCATACGCCGGGCCAATGCCGCGAAGCGTGGTGCCAACTTTCTCGTTGCCCAGTCGTTCTTCACTGGTGTGATCGAGCGCGCGATGGTATGGAAGTATCAAGTGCGCGCGCGAACTGACTCTCACACGCTCCGGCGTAATGTGAATGCCCTGCGCCGACAAGCGATCGGCTTCTTCAAAGAAGGCTTTCGGATCTATTACCATGCCGTTGCCGAGCACGCAGGTCTTGCCTTCATGCACAATCCCTGACGGCAACAGGTGGAGCACGAACGAATCGTTGCCGACTTGCACAGAGTGGCCGGCGTTGTGCCCGCCCTGATAGCGGACGACAATATCGAATCGTTCGGCAAGCAGATCGACGATCTTGCCTTTGCCTTCATCACCCCACTGGGCGCCGATGACTGCGATAACCATAGAATTAATTGATTGAATCATTGATCCATTGAATCAATGAAAAAATGAATCAATCCTTCACCGGACACAAAACAGGCGCGGCTTGCTGCATCAACAAACTAAGCCGCGCCCGAAACTTGGCTTAAAACTTACGCTGCGGTGGCGGTGCTGATGTGCTTATCGAGCATGCGCGAAATCGCGCCTTCTGAAGTCGCTCCGACAACGCGCTCTTCTTCGCGACCGTTCTTGAACAGAATCAAGGTTGGAATTCCCTTGATCCCGTAGCGCTGCGAAACCGACGGATTGTCGTCCACGTTCAATTTCACGACGCGGGCGGTAGCGGCATATTTGTCCGCGACGGCTTCGACCGTTGGGGCGAGCATGCGGCACGGCGCGCACCATGCTGCCCAAAAATCGACCAGCACCGGTCGTTCGCTGTTCAAAACATCATTTTCAAAACTGGCATCACTAACTTCTCTTACGTTCTCGCTCATTACTTAGGCTCCTTAAAAACTGTCTCTCGTTTCAGAATCGACCCTGGCGTTGCCGCATCAATTGAGCATCGATTCGTAAAGCTGAATGTATTTCTTGGCTGCGGCGGACCAGGAATTGTCTGCGACCATTCCGTTACGCTGAATCTTCATCCACGCTTCCGGCTGGTTATAAAAGTAAAGCCCTTCGCGGATTTTTTCAAGCATGGCTGCTGCCGCATACGGACCGAACTTGAACCCATTTCCCGCGCCAGTATTTTCGTCAAAATTCTGCACGGTATCGTCCAGTCCGCCGGTAGCGCGCACAACCGGAATCGTACCATAACGCATGCTATACATTTGATTTAGACCGCAAGGCTCGTACAGCGACGGCATCAAAAACATGTCAGCGCCGGCTTCGATTTGGTGAGCCAGTGACTCGCCGGCATAGCCTTTGTAGATGCCGACACGCTTCGGTGTCGCGTCGTGCCAGCTTTGCAGAAAATCTTCGTACTCGCGCGCGCCCGCGCCGAGCGCGATGAAAAACGCACCGCTGTCGAGAATGCCTCCCGCCGCCTGACGGATCAGGTCGTAGCCTTTCTGCGAAACCAGACGCGAAATGATCGCGATGATTGGTCGATCCGGTTCTTCCGGAAGACTGAAGCGGTGGAGCAGATCGATCTTGCATTCGCGTTTCCCCGAAAGGTCGTCGGCGGAGAAATTCTTCGCGATGTGCGGATCGGTTTCCGGGTCCCAGACGTCGTAATCGACGCCGTTCGTGATGCCGGCGAGCCGATCGCTTCTCGCGCGCACCAGCCATTCGAGGCCATAGCCATGGTCCGTCGTCTGAATTTCACGCGCGTAAGTCGGACTGACAGTCGACAACGCATCGGCCGCGACGATGCCGGCCTTTAATGCTGACGCGGCGTTGCCAAGCATGAAAGCGTCGCGATACGCGGCGAAGTCCATCCACCAAAGATTCTCGGGATCGAATTGGCCCTGGTACGCAAGGTTGTGAATCGAGAAGAGAACCCGCGTGTCTTTAAAGAATGGTTCATGCCGCCGCCGCGCGCGAAGTTCCACCGAAGCGAATCCGCAAGGCCAGTCGTTCAGGTGAACAATGTCCGGTTTGTCACCAATTCGCCGCAGCAGAGCGATCGCTGCGCGAGAAAAAAACGCAAACCGCTCGAAATCGTCTGAATCACCGTAAATGTTCTTGCGTGAAAAATAATGCGGCTCTTCGATGAAATACGTCGGGGCTCCGAGCGCATCGCTGATGCGTACCGGCACTTGCGGCTTGCGGCCGCGCCAATTCACTTCGAGATCTTCGACATATGTTCCCGTGAGCAGATCGCGATCAACCTGATCGTACAGCGGCAGGATTAGTAGCGAATCAACTGACTCTTTGTGGAGAGCTTTGGTTAATGAGCCGGCAACATCGGCGAGACCGCCAGTCTTGGCGAAAGGAAGCGCTTCGGATGAAAGAATTACAACACGCATTTGACAGTGACCGGTGACAAGTGACGAGTGACAAGATTGTTAACTCATCACCTGTCACCCTCACCTATCACTGCGGTTATTGCTGCATAGAAGCCAGGAACTCTGCGTTGCTGTTGGTCTTCTCAAGCCGCTCGAGCACGACTTCCATCTGCTCGGTGGGCGACAGTGGATTCAGCACGCGACGCATCACCCAGATGCGGCTCAGATCTTCCTTCGGAATAAGCAACTCTTCCTTGCGCGTGCCGGAACGTTGCAGGTCGATGGCCGGGAACAATCGCTTGTCGCTCAAACGGCGATCCAGATGTATTTCGCAGTTGCCGGTTCCTTTAAACTCTTCGAAGATCACATCATCCATGCGCGAACCAGTGTCGATCAGCGCGGTAGCAATGATTGTGAGCGAGCCGCCTTCTTCGATGTTGCGCGCCGCGCCGAAGAAACGCTTCGGACGCTGTAGAGCGTTCGAATCGATACCGCCCGAGAGAATCTTGCCGCTTGGCGGCACGACCGCGTTGTGGGCGCGCGCGAGTCGCGTAATTGAATCGAGCAGAATCACCACGTCGCGCTTGTGCTCGATCAGGCGCTTCGCCTTTTCGATCACCATGTCGGCAACCTGCACGTGGCGCGTGGGCGGCTCATCGAACGTCGATGAAATGACTTCGCCCTGCACCGAGCGCTGCATGTCGGTAACTTCTTCCGGGCGCTCGTCGATGAGCAGAACGATTAAAGTTACTTCCGGATGATTCTGCGTGATTGAGTTCGCGATCGTTTGCAGCAGCATCGTCTTACCGGTGCGCGGCGGCGAAACGATCAGTGCGCGCTGACCCTTGCCGATCGGCGTAACGAGATCGATGACGCGCGCCGACAAGTTGTCCGAACCGACTTCCATCCGCAGCATCTCTTCCGGATAAAGCGGCGTTAGGTTGTCAAAGAAAACTTTTTCGCGCGCCTGATCAGGCGATTCAAAGTTGATCGCTTCAACCTTAATTAGGGCAAAGTAACGTTCGCCTTCCTTGGGTGGACGAATCTGGCCGCTGATCGTGTCGCCCGTACGCAGGTCGAACTTGCGAATTTGCGACGGCGAAACATAAATGTCATCCGGCCCGGGCAGGTAGTTGTACTCGGGCGCGCGCAGAAATCCGAATCCGTCCGGCAGGGTTTCAAGCACCCCTTCCGAAAAGATCAGGCCGCTCTTTTCGGTCTGCGCCGCGAGAACCTTAAAGATCAGTTCCTGCTTGCGCATCCCGGTCGCGCCGGGCACGTCCATGCCCTTGGCCACCGACGTGAGCTTAGAGATGGACATCTCTTTCAGCTCAGACAGATTAAAGATTTCTTCTTTGCCGTCCTTGCTGGGAGTGTAATCGTCAGCAGCTTCGACGGTCGCCACGCCGCCACCATTGTCGCCGCTGCCGCTGCTCGGGTTTGTTCTTCTTCTATTTGCCATATTAGTTCTTTCGTGGGCAGCCATGAGGCTGCTATGTGGATTGAAAATTCAGCATGCTGTCAATTGATTTGCGCGATGCCGGTCAAAGGGAAAGTCGGTCGGGGAAGCTCGTGTGGGGGCTTCCACCGTAAACGGTTTATGCCAACTGCTGCCTCGCGAATCCTGACTGTTTAGCTAATCGTGATTTGGATGCCACTGGCAGGATACGCGTGGTCTCAGATCAGAACTCGGTCGGAAACTTGCTCTCGTCTTATGGCTCTGATTCAGTTTGGAAACCCTATTCTAAACAAAAGCACGAAAAGCGCAAGTCCCAAGTGTTAACAAAACTGTGCTCGTTGTTCGTCCCAGTTCAGCTTTTTATGGCCCCACTAATCGCACGCCAGACCTCGTTTGCGCCGCGGCCCGTCACCGAGGAATAGGCGATAACGTTCGATGTATCCAGAACTTTCTTGGCGCGCGCAATGTTCTTTGCCAACTCGTTGTTCGAGAGCTTGTCGGATTTTGTCGCGACGATGACGTACGGTCGGTCATTGTGAATTAGCCACTGCTGGAGTTGCAAATCTTTTGCGGTTGGCTCGTGACGCGAATCGATCAGATGAATCGACAAAGCTAACTGATCGCTTTTTTCGAGATACTCGCCGGCGGCGTCGCTCCACTTTGCCCGAACATTTTTTGGAGCACGCGCGTAACCGTAGCCCGGTAGATCGACGAACCACAATGTTTCGTTAATCAAAAAGAAATTGAGCGCTTGCGTGCGCCCGGGTGTCGAAGAAGTGCGCGCCAACCCTCGGACGCCGAGCAGGGAATTAATGAAACTCGATTTCCCAACGTTCGAGCGTCCGAGGAAGGCGACTTCGGGTCGTTTGTCACGCGGCCAATCCGTTTCCTTGAATGCGCTTTTAACGAATTTCGCGCTGGTGATTCGCATTCAAGATCCGGCATCTTCGCGCTTCAACTAGGCCTTAGCGCTGGCTGCTTGCTCCTGCCGGGCGGCCGCAAATCTGGCCATTCGCTCGCGCATTTGGGGCAGCTTCGTCTCGATGTCCGGAATACGTTTGACCACCGTTTCGAGATTCTTCAGAAAGTCCGGGTTATCGAACATCTGGCGCATCTCTTCGATCACCGGCTCCAGCTTCATGTAAACGAAAATGTGCTCGCCATTCGTTTGATTGAACAGTTCCTCGTCGATCGCACCATTGGTCACGAACGCGCATGCCATGTCCCAGTATGAAATAACCATTCGCAGGTGGCCGCTGTGTTCGCTCACCATCGCTTGCATCACATCCTGAAGGCTGGTGGGGTTGAACGTAAACAACCAATTGCGCGCCTCCCGCATAACTGTCTCGCGGCGGAGGTCGTAAAGTTTCAGAATCAGATCTGCATCTTCATGTTTGCCCATTGTCTTACTCCTGTTGTGGAAAAAAGTCCGCACCCCGTCCGTCGAGATTGCGGCGTTTAAGTTGGTTTTTGTGTCAGAACCGCGAAAGATAGTGAGCGGTTCGCGGGCTCAAGTCAAATCGAGCGAGCGGGCTTGTAACAAGTACGCAATGCCCGCTTTTTTCGCTCCGTGACTGGAACTATTGCTCCGCAGGTGTTTGCAGACCCGGCGGTGGTTCGGTGGTCCAGATCGGGGGCGTCTTTGTTTCGTCCGCGATCTCGACGGTAGTAGGCTCCTCGACGAGCGCGAGCGCGATGACTTCGTCGATTGTCTCGACGAGGTTGATGGTCATTGCGTTGCGAATTTCCTCAGGGACCTCCGGCAGATCTTTCTCGTTGTCCTTCGGCAAAATGATTGTGTCGATGCCGAACCGGTGCGCGGCGAGAAGTTTTTCTTTAACCCCGCCGATCGGCAACACGCGACCACGCAGAGTGATCTCGCCGGTCATCGCGACGTTTCTGCCAACCGGTATGCGCATTAGCGCAGACGCCATGGCGACCGCCATTGTGATGCCGGCCGACGGCCCATCTTTCGGAATTGCGCCCTCCGGAATATGAATGTGCAGATCGCGCTTGCGAATGAAATCCAGGCTCATGCCCAGACGTTCAGATCGTGATTTGATGCAGGTCAATGCGGCCTGTGCCGATTCCTGCATGACGTCGCCGAGTTTGCCGGTGAGAGTCACTGCGCCGCGACCCTTCACCAAAGTCGCTTCGATTTGCAAAACCTCGCCGCCGACTTCCGTCCAGGCCAAACCAGTGGCCAGGCCAATCTCGCTTTCCGCCGCGATGCCCTGCTGACGGAACTTAATTGGGCCAAGCATCTGTTGGACGCGTTCGGCGCCCACTTCATCTTTGAATCCTTGGGTAACCCTTTCGCCGACGAACTTGCGGGCAATCTTGCGGCAGCATGATCCGATTTCGCGCTCGAGGTTGCGGACGCCCGATTCACGCGTGTAATGCCGGATAATTTCGAGAATGCCTTCGTCCGTGAATTCGAATTGGTCAGCGCGCAAGCCGTTCGATTCCGCCTGCTTTGGAACCAGGTGACGTTTGGCAATCTCGAGTTTCTCGCGTTCGGTGTAACCCGAAAGCCGCAGCACTTCGAGGCGATCCTGCAACGCCGGCGGAATTGTGTGCAACACGTTCGCCGTCGCGATGAAGAACACTTTCGAAAGATCGTATTCGACGTCGAGGTAGTGATCCTGGAACATGTGATTCTGTTCCGGATCGAGAACTTCGAGTAACGCTGAGCTCGGGTCGCCTCTAAAGTCTGTGCCGAGTTTGTCGACCTCATCGAGTAGAAGAACCGGATTGACCGTGCCGGCCTTCTTCATCATTTGAATGATTTGGCCCGGCAGTGCGCCAATGTACGTGCGCCGATGGCCGCGGATTTCGGCTTCATCGCGCACGCCGCCGAGCGACAGTCGCACGAACTTGCGACCAGTCGCGCGGGCGATGGATTTGCCGAGACTGGTCTTACCAACTCCCGGCGGTCCCACAAAGCAGAGAATGGATCCTTTCGGATTCTTCACAAGCTGCCGCACCGCAAGATATTCAAGGATGCGGTCTTTGATCTTCTCGAGCCCGTAATGGTCTTCGTTGAGAACTTCTTCAGCCTTCCCGAGGTCTTTAATCTCTTTCGATTTCTGTTTCCACGGCACGCTGAGCAGCCAGTCGATGTAGGTGCGCGAAACCGTCCCTTCCGCCGACATGGGCGGCATTGCTTCGAGCCGGTGCAGTTCCTGAAGCGCTTTCTCCTTCGCTTCTTCGGTCATGCCCGCGTCTTCGATTTTCTTCTTTAGCTCATCGAGTTCCGCGCGCTCATCTTTGCGACCGAGTTCTTTATGAATCGCTTTAATCTGCTCGTTGAGGTAGTACTCCTTCTGCGCTTTCTCCATCTGGCGCTTCACGCGCGTTTGGATTGTGCGATCGAGCTGCCGCTTCTCTAATTCAATTTCGAGAATCTCAATCAGGCGCGCCAATCGTGCCTGTGTCGAGAACAGTTCGAGCAGTCCCTGCTTGTCTTCAACCGATATTCGCAGTTGCGAAGCCAACGCGTCCGCCATGTGCGAAGCGTCGGCGTTTCGCATTGCGGTTTGCAGCGCATCCGGCTGAACGTCTGGAGCAAGTCGCAGGTGTTGTTCGATTAGCTGCGCAACTTTCTGCACGAGCGCATCGGTGCGCACACCTTCCTCGCTCGCAACCGGTGCGCGGCGGACGAGCGCGGTGAACGCGCCATTGTTGTTCTCCACGCGGATCGTGGTGGCGCGCTCGCGTCCCTCAACCACTACTTTGATTTGACCGTTTTCCTGGCGCTGGGACTGCAAAATTCTGGCAATCGTTCCGACACGATAGATTTGTTCTGGAGAAGGTTCGTCGACGGTGGCATCGTGCTGGGTCGACAGGAAGATCGTGCGGTCCGACGCCAACGCCATTTCCAATGCGCGGACTGATCCGGGCCGGCCGATTTTGAACGCCACTTTGGTAAACGGAAAGATTACGACATCCCGAATCGGCACCATCGGATAACGGCTGATGTCAGCAGGGGTACGGTCTGAATATTCTTCCATGATTACTTACTGCGGAAATTAAACGAAAAAACTGTTGAAGATTTGCGTTGAACAACCAAATAAATGACGAATGCGCTGACTATCTCAGTGGTTTCCCTCGCAAAAGTTCGGAAAGGACGAGATCGCCTCGTCGTCTGTCGCCCTTTCGAACCGCGATGATTGTAAACCATTTTGGCAGGACGCCGCCACTACTGAGATCGACGCGTAGGTTTACCTGGTCAATTCGTCTTTCAAGTTCAGATTTCGGATTAAGCGGTGCAAGTAATTCGGATGCAGGTTTAAGAGACGGGCCGCCGCCGTGTAGTTTCCGTTGGCTTGCTTAACGGCATCGATGATCATTTTCCGTTTCATTTGCACCACCTGCTCGTGATAGTTAGAGCCGGATTCGCCAGACACATGTCCTTGAAATTCAACGACGGCCTCCGGCAGATCTTCGGCCAGAATGTGATCCGTGGTACCCAGCACGATCGCGCGCTCAATGGCATTTTCGAGTTCGCGCACGTTGCCGGGCCAGTCGTAGTTCATTAACAGACGGCGCGCCTCAGGTGAAATTCCAAGGACGACGCGATTGCATCGATCGCCGTATTTCCGCGCAAAATAATTAGCCAGCAGTGGGATGTCTTCCCGGCGTTCGCGCAGCGCAGGCATCTTCAAGTTCACAACATTCAAACGGAAATATAAATCGCGTCGGAAACTCCCGCCCACCATGGCCTCTTCAAGATCGCGATTCGTCGCAGCCAGCAAACGTAGGTCGATTTTTATTGTGCGGTTGCCGCCCACTCGTTCGAACTCTCGTTCCTGAAGTACGCGCAGCAGTTTTGTCTGCAGCGCCGGCGACAAGTCTCCGATCTCATCGAGAAAAATCGTGCCGCCATCAGCCAGCTCGAGGCGTCCCTTCTTTTGCACCAGCGCGCCGGTGAATGCTCCTTTCTCGTGGCCAAACAGTTCGCTCTCAAGTAGTGACTCTGCCAGCGCCGCGCAATTTACGGCGATAAACGGTTTATCCGCACGCCGGCTGTTGCGATGAATTGCGCGCGCCGCCAATTCTTTGCCGGTGCCGCTTTCGCCGGAAATCAACACCGTCGAATCGGTCGGTGCGACTTTTGAAATCAACTGGTAAACACGCTGCAAGAGCGGACTTTCGCCGATCATGTTATGTTCGATGTCGACATCGTTCATCAACCGCGCGTTTTCAGTCTGTAAGCGTTCGAAATTACGAACATTCTCGATGGCAACTGCAGAGATTGCCGCCACAGCCGTCAGCAACTGCAAATGGTTTTCATCAAACCTGGTCGTCGGCTCATCGCTGTCGAGATAAATCACGCCCAGAACGCGCTCGAGTACAATTAAAGGAACGCAGAGAACCGATCGAGAACGGGCCGCGATCAAGCTTACGGTTTTGAGGTCCTCGGTATCATCAGATTCGGTGAGCATGATCGCCGACTTGTCACTCAAGACGCGTCTGACAATGGTGCGGCTTACATTTACAGCTTGCGTTGGACCGGCAACGCGATCGAGGCCAAACATCGACGAGAATTCATCCGGCGCATCAGCATGATCTGCGCTAAGGAGAATTGCGCCGCGTCGCGCCGGAACAACCTCAAACAATAATTCCAAGAGTGAGCGCTGAAGCTTATCGAGACTACGAATCGCATTGATGGTTGTGCTGATCTTCAGAAACGCGCTGAGGTCGCGCGCCATCACGTACAGCGCATCGCTATAAGTCATGCGAACCGCTGGGCCGCCCAGCAATGGCACCTCGTCGAAACGAATTTCACTGGTTTGCGATGGCTCCTCGGATTCTTCGACCAGGAAAAAGAACTCCGATTCGCCGATCTGTACGCGATCACCGTGACGCAGCTCACAACGCTTCACGGGAATGTTATTGACGAAGGTTCCGTTGCGACTGTCGAGGTCGGCAATCACGTAACGATCTCCTTCCTTTTCGATCATCGCGTGGCGTCGCGAAACCGCCGCATTGCGAATGCGCAGATTGGCGCCGTTTTGACGGCCGATCAACACCGGTCCCTCGGTCATGGGGATAACCGTGTCCTTCAACTTGCCGGTAATGGAGGCGAGTCTCGGTTTCATTCCAGTTTCAAGATCGTTTCGTCGGGTCGGGCCAAGTGTACGCATCTAGACGACGGCAAGCAAGAGCATTTGCAACCCGTGCTCGGCCTATCCAAAGCGTTAGTTGTGCTATCTGATCAGATAGAAAATTTGATTCGATAATGACTTTCGGTCAGTAGCTGGTGTCATCTTATGTTCGACGTTAGTTGTTGGTGTTGCGAGCTTTACTGTCGCCGGTTCGAGCAGACAGCGGACGAGTCAAGTTGTGGCACGACGGTAGCAATAGGTCGGCGTACCTCGTGTCTACCTCAAAGGCTAGAGGCGCTCCTCACGATGCTCTCTGACAACGAACGCCCCACGCAAGGGCGAGAAAATTTTTTCGGTCTCGCCGCAAGCAAAAACGGCAACCCTGCTGAACCCCAGGGTTGCCGTTTTTTTTGTTAGGGCGCTGCGCATCCACCCGTGGTAATCAATTCTCGCTCACGGTCGTGTTAACGGTTATCCAGGTGCGCTGCCTATCCTTTTCGTTAATTACCTATCTGCTTAGTTACAAGTCAAACCACTGCACTTGCCCTTTCGGTTTTGGGATCGCGCTGAGAAAATGATCGGTAGTTATTGTAAATCAAGACCTTAAACGCGCCGCCACTCTTTGGGTTAAGCGCGGTCATCTCACGGCATGTAATTAGCTACGTACCCGGAGTAGAGAGAGGACAAAAAACTAAAGAGTCGACGATGGCTCTGAAGAGTTATCGCCGTAAGGCGAAGAGGAGGTTACGATGGCAAGAAAAATTCTAAAACCTGTCACGATGGTGATGCTGCTTTTCACGATAGCGCTCGTGACCGCGGTCGCCACCGCAAGGGGGCAGTCGCAACATAGAGTAAACGCGCGCGTTCCGTTTGCGTTCATCGTAGGCGACAAGACGCTGGCCGCAGCCGACTATCGGATTAATACCGTGGGCGAGGCGCTCGCGATTCGTAACGCGGACTCGAAGAACAGCGTTATCCGTCTCGCGAATACGATAGCTCCGAAAGAAGGGAACTCAGCGCGTCTCGTTTTCCACCGGTATGGCAACGCCTATTTCCTTTCGGAAGTTTGGGAAGGTGGAGATCGGATTGGCCGCCGGCTAATTGAATCGCGGCAAGAGCGAGCAATGAGACTGGAACTGTCGCGAATGGCGACCAACAAAACCAGTTACGAAGAGGTCGTGATTCTGGCGAGTGTTCGTTAGCGTCTCCCGATCGGCGAGGGTCTCGCTCAAAATAAAACGGCAACGTCGACTGAGCGGCGTTGCCGTTTTCATTTTTGGTGAAATGAGTCTTTACGCCGCTGCGTCGTCGACACCGGCGAGCCCTTCGCCCGGCATCGCGCGATGTCGCTCGACCATCTCGCTGGTAATGACAAATTCCTTAACTCGCTTTTGCGATGGCAGGGTGTACATTGCGTCAAGCAGAAGCTCTTCCAGAATCATCATCAACCCGCGCGCCCCGACCTTGCGCTCGACGGCCTGTTGCGCAACGCGCCGCAGCGAATCATCGGTGAATCGCAGTTTGACGCTGTCGAAGTCGAATTTTTTCTGATACTGCTTGATGAGCGCGTTCTTCGGCTCTGTGAGAATCTTGATAAGGGCCGCTTCATCGAGTTCGTGCAAGACGCCGACGACTGGCAAACGCCCGACGAATTCTGGAATCAATCCGAACTTGATCAAGTCTTCCGGTTGCACGTGTCCGAGTGCATCGGCCTGCCGCTGTGAACCGGACTTGACCTCGGCATGAAAACCAAGCGACTTGTTGCGCATCCGCTTTTCGATAACCTTCTCGAGTCCCACAAACGCACCACCGCAGACAAAAAGGATGTTGGTCGTATCGACCGGGAAGAATTCCTGATGGGGATGTTTGCGACCGCCTTGCGGTGGAACGTTGGCAACCGTACCTTCGAGAATCTTCAGCAGCGCCTGCTGCACACCTTCGCCTGAGACATCCCGAGTGATTGAAGGGTTCTCATCCTTGCGACAAATCTTGTCGATCTCGTCGATGTAGATGATCCCCTGCTGAGCGCGCTCAACGTCGCCATTCGCCGCCTGCAAAAGTTTCAGGATGATGTTCTCGACGTCTTCCCCGACGTAGCCGGCTTCGGTCAGCGTCGTGGCGTCAACGATCGTGAAAGGAACGCTCAACATTCGTGCGAGCGTTTGCGCCAGCAAAGTCTTGCCTGTGCCGGTCGGCCCAATCAGGATGATGTTCGATTTCTGGATTTCAACGTCAGAACGTCGGCGCGCGAGTTCGATGCGTTTGTAATGTTGATAGACGGCAACCGCCAAACGCTTCTTGGTTTCGTCCTGACCGATCACATATTCGTCGAGAAACGATTTGATTTCGCCTGGCTTTGGCAGCGGAGGCCGGGAAGCTACCGACTCGGCCTGTTGGTCGTCGCTAATGATCTCATTGCAGATGTCGATGCATTCGTTGCAGATGTAGACGGTGGGACCCGCAATGAGTTTCTTCACTTCATTCTGGGACTTGCCGCAGAACGAACAACGGAGCGTGTCGTCACTTCTTCTTACCATGGTCCGGGGAACTCCATCCTGTTCAGATTGTCGGGCCTATTTCAGATTCGACGCCGAGACGAGCTTACCTGTATCGCTGCTCGTCAGAAGCCGATCAAACGACGAACACATTCACTACTTGCGCTATTCGCGGTGCGCAATCACCTCGTCTATTAAACCATATTCTTTGGCCTGTATGGCCGACAAATATCGATCGCGTTCAACGTCAAGTTCAATCTGATCGAGACTCTGGCCGGTATGTTTTGCCAGAATTTGTGAAGTCAGCTCGCGAATGCGGATTAGTTCTTCGGCATGAATGCGAACATCGGTGGCCTGTCCCTGCATGCCGCCTGAGGGTTGATGAATGAGTATGCGTGAATTCGGCAGCGCGAAACGTTTACCTTTTGCGCCCGCGGTCAACAATAAGGCGCCCATTGACGCACACATGCCGACGCAGATAGTCGTGACATCCGGACGGATGAATTGCATCGTGTCGTAAATAGCCAGGCCCGCCGTCACTGAACCGCCCGGAGAATTAATGTAAAGGTTGATGTCTTTTTCCGGGTCCTCGGCTTCCAGGAAAAGCAACTGCGCCACGATCAAGTTCGCAATCTGATCATCGATCGGCGTACCAAGAAAAATGATGTTGTCTTTAAGGAGTCTCGAGTAGATATCAAACGCGCGCTCGCCACGCGACGTTTGCTCTACGACCATCGGTATCAGCGCCATAGTAAATCAGGAGGCAGTAAGCAGGAGGCAGTAAGCAGAAACAAACGTTACGCAGTTTATTCTGACTTCTGACTCCCGGCTTCTGACTCCTGTTTTTCTTCCTTCCACTCTTTGTCAGTTACCTTCGCATTCGCGACTAAAAAGTCGAGCGTCTTGCGATTGCGTAACCTGCCAGCGATGCTACGTTCGCCACCTTGCTTTGTCAAGATACCTCGCACTTGTTCTGGCGACTGTTTTGAAGCGTCTGCGATCGCATTGATCTCATCTTCAATCTCGTGATCGTTAACATCGATCTTTTCTTCGTCGGCGATCCGTTCAAGCAACAGTGATCCGCGCAGATCGTAACTGGCCTGGTCCTTCAAAGAGTCGCGCGCCTTCTCCCAATCGAGTTGTGGATTACGCGGATCGATTCCTTGTCCGATCATGTCACGCACCACCGATTCAAGCCGGTGCTCGGTTTGATGATCGACGAGTCGCTCGGGCAGTTCGAACGCGTGTGCGTCGACCAATCGCCGCACGACGGCTGCGCGCAACTTTCCTTCTGCTTCATTCTTTGCTTGAGTCTCAAGGTCAGATCGCAATCGCTTGCGCAGGTCAGCGAGTGATTCAATCTCCTCACCCAGACTCTCTGCCCATTCATCATCGACGTCCGGCAACTCCTTGATCCGTACCGCCGAGACCTTAATCGTATATTCGATCGTCTTGCCCGCCAGCCCTTTTGCACTGAAATCCGACGGGTATGCGACGATGAAGTTCTTCTCGTCGTCCGGTTTCGTCCCCGCAAGATTGTCCGTGATTGCCTGAACGACACCCTCGCCGCCGAGCACAACGTCGACGTCTTCGACATTGATCGGCTCAGCGTCGGGTTCGTTAACAAACACGCCGTGGAAATTTGCAGTGACCGTGTCTCCGATTTGCGCACCGCGATCTTCAACTGGTTGGAGCGACGCCGAGTTTTCGCGCAATTGCGATATCACCTGCGCAACATCTTCGTCAGTCACGGGGCGCGTGCTGCGCGAGACTTCGATCCCCTTGTATTCTCCGAGCTTTATGTCCGGCAGAACTTCAACGTTCACATTAAACGAGATTGGCTTTTGGCCGAGCTGATCGAGACCTTCAGTGTTCTCAAGATTCAGCTCTGGTTCGCCGAGCGGCGCCAGGTTGTGTTCGCTAATTGCATGCTGTACGGCTTCAGGAATCATTTCGCGCAGCAGTTCGGTGCGGATCTGATCTTTGAACCGCGTGCGCACGACGTTGCGTGGCGCGTGACCCGGACGAAAGCCGGGAACAGTCGCACCCTTTGCATATTGATCGCTGATACGATCGTAAATCTTACGCACCGCATCAGCATCGATTTCGATCTCAATCTGTTTTTGAGTTGATGAAATTTCTTTGAGTTCAGTCTTCATAAAAAAGTGAGCAGTGAGCGGCGAGCAGTAAGCAGTTCGTTCGTATCGAAGGATGCTGAATGTATCCAGCAACCCATGAGCGGGTCAACTGCTCACCGCTCACTGCCACCTGCTCACTGACGATGGTGCGAAAGGGGGGACTCGAACCCCCACACCTTTCGGTACCAGATCCTAAGTCTGGCGCGTCTGCCAATTCCGCCACTTTCGCAAGCCAAAAGCGAGAATAGCACAGCGTTTGATCTGTTACAGAACCGCGAGCGGTAGCGAGCGGGACAGAGACGCAAGCCTGCAGACGTGCGATGAGCTCGAAGCCGCGTCGAGCGTCGCGTTTTTGATCCGCTCGCTACTGCTCGCGGTTCTGTAACGCCACGCGTCGCACGATTAGGAAAACCGGCAGGCTAATCGCGAGTAGACCCAGCGCCCACAGACTGTTCTTCGTGTCGCCGGCGACGGCTCCGGCAAGGAAAGCAATCGATCCAATTGTGACGATGATCGTCGTCCAAGGGTAACCCCAGACGCGATATGGTCGCGGGAGATCGGGTTCGCGCTTTCGTAACACAAACACGGAAATAAAGGCCATCGTGTAATACGACACAAAGAAGAAGGCGATCACTGCCAGCACTTGATTGAACGTGCCGCTGATAATGAACAGCAGTGCCACAATTGTGCTTATCAACAAAGTCATAGTCGGCGTGCCGCCTTTGTTAACCGTGGTACCGTGATGAGTGAACAAACCATCGCAGCTCATCGCGTACAAGGTTCGCGGCGCGCTCAGCGTGTAGGCATTGATCGTGCTGAGCATTGAAACGATTGCAAGTGCGCGAATAGCTGTGTCGCCATGCCGGCCGAAAATCACAATCGCCGCTTTGCCCACGGCCAGTGGCTCGCCGGCAACTTCTGACAACGGCATTACGTGAAGCAGCGCGAAATTGACGAGTACGTAAATCGCAATGACCGAGAGAACTCCGCCGAACATCGACCTCGTCACGTCGCGTTTGGGGTCGCGAATTTCTCCGCCGAAATAACAGATGCCGTACCAGCCGTCGTAGGTGTAAAGCACGCCTTGCAGCGCGAGGATAATCGCCGCTAACAAAGCGAAGCCGTGCTTCATTGTAGGAACGACAGTATCGGCAGCCGTTGGTTCGTGTAGAAAAGCGACCACAACGAACGCGACAAACACCAGAACTTTGAGCAGGCTGGTGATGTTTTGCGTAAAGCTGCCCCAACGAATGCCGCGCCATTGCAGCAGCGCAAAGAAAAGCACGACTGTAAGCGCGACAGCTTTCTGTTTGTTCGCAACTGCAGGGACCAAGACTCCCATGTATTCGCCAACAACCATCGAGATCACTGCGAGCGTCGCGCACGTAGACATCCAGTCGCTCCAGCCAACGATGAAGCCTGCGTAATTTCCCAGCGCGCGATGCGTGAACACATAGAAACCACCCGAACGCGGAAGCATCGCACCCAGTTCCGCAATCGAAATTGCGCCGAGCAGCGCGTACAGTCCGCCAACGATCCAGATGCCAATAAAGAGCGTTGGAGTCGGAAGATGTGTGGCGATGTCGCCGGGGGTGCGCAGAATGCCCATCCCGATCGTTCCCCCGATAGTGACTGCGAGTCCGAAACCTACGCCGAGCACACGCAGCAGACTTCCACGATGTTGGGATTGGCTCACAGGGTGCGAGTGACTTTTGAAAGCGACCGCGGCTTATCGGGATCGAGACCTTTCGCTTCCGCGAGCAGCGCCGCGAACAGTTGCGCAGGAATGATGTAGGGAATCGGCGCCAGAAATTCATCAATCTCACGTGGCATGATGATCGAGCGCGAACACGCGCTCGCCGTTTCCAGATCGGCGGTGATGGCAAGCGTTTCAGCCCGCAACTCCTGCAGCCGACTAATCAGATCGCCTGTGCCGTCGTGCATCACACCGGGTGGTGCAAATAGAAAAACAGGAAAGTGACGTTCGATCATCGCAAGTGGTCCATGCAGGAAATCCGCCGATGAAAATCTCTCGGCAACTACGTAACACGTCTCCATCAACTTCAAAGCGAATTCGTAAGCGTTGGCGTACGCGAGTCCGCGCCCGACAACTACACAGTTCTCCATGAACGCATATCGTTGGACTAATTCAACGATCGCCGCTTTTTGTTCCAACGCGCGGGAGGCGAAGTCCGGAATCTTTTCGTAGTCTATCGACTTGCCGTCGCGCGAGAGCGCTGCCGCCAGCATGTAGAACAGCATCATCTGTCCGGTAAAGGTCTTGGTTGCGGCCACCGACTGTTCTTTGCCGCCGTGCATCAACAGAGTCTCGTCGACGAGTTTCGTCATTGCAGAGTTTGGTTCGTTCGTGATGCCGATGGTGAAGGCGCCGCTGGCGCGCGCATTCTCGAGCACGCAATTGATGTCCTGGCCTTCGCCGGACTGCGAAACGCCAATCACCAGCGCGTGCTTCAGGTTCAACTTCGCGCGATACAAGGTGTGAACAGATGGAGCGGAGAGTGAAACCGGAATTCCCGTCGTGATCTCGAGAAGGTATCGTCCGAACAACGCCGCATTGTCGGAACTGCCTCGCGCGACAAGGACAATTAAATCGATCTCGCGCGCGCGCACAGCCCACGCGAGTCGCTCGACCTTCTGGCGTTCTTCTGCGATGGTCTTCGCGAGCGCGGCCGGCTGCTCGGCAATTTCCTCAAGCATTAAGGACATGTCTGTTGTATTCGTCGCGGATATCAGGTAAATAGTGCGGCGCTCTCGGTCAGTTCCAATCAGCAAAAGTTATGTCCGTTATAAATCACACCTGGCGCAGGCGACTAACTCTAACACGAACCTTCGCATGGCGAATTGTAATTGTTTGGACGTTCGCGCTCGCTTGCGCATCAGTCGTCGCACAGTCCCAACGCATTCAGATCATTCCTGCTCCGAAATCGGTTGAAACAGGTTCAGGAACATTCGGGATTGATCGACGCACGCGCGTTGTCCTCGCCGCAAGTAAGTCTGTCGAAGATCGATTCGCAGCCCAGGACTTCATCGACGATCTGAAGGCGACGGCCGATGTGACGCTTGCAATTGGCACAGGGAAATCGCACGCGATTTTGATTGGCGAACTCGATGCGCCAACCTTCGCTGAATTGGTGAAACGAAATGGCGTGACAGTGCCCGCTGATTTGAGTGCCGAAGGATACGTGCTCATCGCAACACAGGATCAAATAATTGTCGGCGGAAAAACCGAGGCCGGAACCTTCTATGGTCTGCAGACACTGAAACAACTCGTGCGTGGTGAAGGCGCAAAGACTTTTATTCCGGCGGTCAGGATTATCGATTGGCCCACGATGCGGTGGCGCGGAGTCTCGGACGACATCAGCCGCGGGCCCGTGCCGACCGTCGATTACATCAAGCGGCAAATTCGCACCGAAGCATTCTTCAAGCTGAACATGCACTCCTTTTATATGGAGCACACGTTCGCGAGCGAATCCCATCCGCTCATCGGCCCTGAAGGTGGATCTTTGACCACGGCAGAAATCAGGGAATTGGTCGCGTACGCGCGCCGTCATCACGTTGAACTTGTTCCAGAGCAGCAGACGTTCGGGCATCTACACAAGGCTTTGCGGCTCGAGAAATATGCAGAGTTGGGTGAGACGCCTTATGGAGATGTCCTCTCGCCTCAACAACCGGGGACCTATAAACTGATCGCCGATTGGTACAAAGAGCTCAATGAATTATTTCCCGGACAGTTTTTTCACATCGGCGAGGACGAAACTTTTGAGCTCGGTCAAGGGCAGAGCAGAGAACAGGCGCAAACGAAAGGCGTCGGAGCGGTTTACTTCGAACATCTCAATCGCGTTCGTGATCTTTTAAAGCCGTACAACCGGAAGCTGATGTTTTGGGGCGACATCGCGCTCAATCATCCGGATTTGATCGGCAACATTCCGAAAGACATGATCGTGATGAACTGGCAGTACGACGCGCGGGATGACTTCTGGTCCTCAATCAAGCCCTTTCAGGACGCGGGCTTGCAACAGTTCGTTTGTCCGGGCGCGCAGACGTGGAACCAAATTTTTCCGAATACCGAAGCCGCCGCGAAAAACATCATCAATTTTGTGCGCGATGGTCAGAAAGCGGGCGCGATCGGAACGCTGAACACAACCTGGGACGACGACGGTGAAGCTCTGTTCGAAATGGCGTGGTATCCGATTGCGCTCGGCGCCGCTGCGTCCTGGCAGCAAGGCGCCCTTGATCGAACGCAGTTCGACGACAATTTCGCCTGGTCTTTCTTTCGTGCTGAAGGAAATGACTTGACGACGGCATTGCTTGCGATCGGGAAAGCAGGTTCGGCAATCAGCGCGGGCGCCACCACCGATGAACTTTTCTGGCGCGATCCGTTCAGCCCCCAGTTTCTGAACTTTGCGCGCGTCAATGCCGGTAAGATCAAGCAAATGCGTTTGAGTGTCGAGGATGCCGAAGAACAGCTGATCAAAAACGAAAAGAGCGCGCGGCGAAATCCGTCGAGCATTGACAGTATGAAATTGGCGGCGCGCAAATTAGATCATCTCGGACGGCGGTATGAAGTGATGCAAAAGTTCAGCGATCAATATTGGGACGCCTACCTGAATCTTGGCGATCGTGTAAAGGTGAGAAAGCTTCGGTACTACTCAGGCGCCATTTACAATAATCTGCGCGAGATGGCCGAGGAGCTTTCGATCTTAAAAGAGGATTATCGCAAGCAATGGTTGGCCGAGAATCGTGAATATTGGCTGGACAGCATACTGGCTCGGTACGATGGCATGATTCGGATGTGGTTGAATCAGAGCCGCGCGATGGATGAAGCTCTGCGCAAGTACGAAGCAACTTCGATTCTGCCGAGTCCGGAAGAGTTTGGATTGGGTCCGCGCCCGACGCCGCCGACGCGATGAAATTTGGAGTGCGGTAGCAAGCGAAGCGCGACACCGCTTTGGATTTTGTCAATGTGTGGTATCAAAAGCGCCGTCGCCGCTGCGCTTTGCCGGCTTACTCCATAATCTGCGAAATCCGCGGATACTTCTTATGCCTGACCAACCACAACGCCTAATTTCACTCGATGTGTTCCGCGGTCTAACAGTCGCGGGGATGGTGCTCGTTAACAATCCCGGCACCTGGTCGCATATCTATTGGCCGCTTGAGCACGCGGAGTGGAATGGCTGGACGCCGACTGATCTCATCTTCCCTTTCTTTCTGTTCATTGTCGGCGTGGCGATCCCGCTGGCGTTCGGAAAAAGGATCGAACGAGGAGATCCACGCCGGGCACTCTTCATCAAAGTCGTCATTCGTTCCGTAATCATTTTTCTGCTCGGCGAATTTCTGGCGGGCTTTCCCTATTTTCATCTCTCGACGATTCGCATTCCCGGGGTACTCCAACGAATCGCGGTTTGCTACTTCTTCGCGGGATTGATTTACCTCATCACCAAAGCGCGCACACAGGCGATCATCGCGGTCGCATTGCTGATCATCTACCATTTCCTAATGACGCGCGGCCACGCGCCCGGTCATTACGTCGGCGATTTGAGCAAAGAGGGAAGTCTCGCATCCTATATCGACCGCACGGTGTTCGGGCCACACGTTTGGCGGCAGGCGGTGGTTTACGATCCGGAGGGAATCCTAAGCACGATGGGTGCGTTGGCGACGACTTTGTTCGGCATGCTCACCGGCCATCTGATTCGGGACAAGGACAAAACTCAGATCGAAAAGGTCACGCTGATGTTCGTTGCCGGGATCGCGTGCATGATTGTCGGCTGGTGTTGGAACCCATGGTTCCCGATCAATAAGTCGCTCTGGACGAGTTCGTACGTGTTCTTTACCGCCGGACTGGCGCTGCAGTTTCTGGCGCTGTGCTACTGGCTGATCGACATGAAAGGTTACAAGTGGTGGACAAAGCCATTTGTGATCTTTGGCGTCAACGCGATTGTTTTATTTGTCGGAACTGGATTGATGGCGAGATTGATGGGAATGAGCACTGGTTTCATGGGCCGGTTTAGTTCGCTGCTGCACATTACAAAACCAGACGGCACACCGCAGGCGCTGCAACCATTCATTTACAATCATCTGTTCGCGTCCTGGCTGTCGCCGAACAACGCCTCGCTGGCGTTCGCCATTTCATTCATTCTGCTGTGGCTGTTCTTGCTGTGGCTGCTTTATCGGAAGAACATTATTATTAAGGTCTGATTTTGGAGTGCGGTGGCAAGCGAAGCGCGACACCGCTCTGGATCATTCGATAACAAATCGAAAGCGCCGTCGCCGCTTCGCTTTGCCGGCGCACTCCAAAACGAAAGGAAAACAAACATGCCAACCTACATTGCGCTGCTGAAATGGACGAGTCAGGGAATCGCGAACGTTAGAGATAGTGCCAAGCGACTCGATGCCGGCCGTGAAGCTTTCGCTAAGGCGGGAGTAAAGCTGAAGGATGCTTACCTGACAATGGGTCGATACGATCTGGTCACCATCGTGGAAGCGCCTGACGACGAGACTTATGCGAAGGCCATGCTTGGACTCGGCGCGCAGGGAAGCGTCAGCACTGAGACGCTGAAGGCGTTTACTGAGGATGAGTACCGGCGGATTATCGGGTCGCTTTGAGACGATAATTAGCCGCGGATTTACGCGAATAAACGCGGATTAAACGAAAAAAGGTTCTTGATTTTCCTATCCGCGCGAATCCGCGTTCATCTGCGGCTGATATATCCCGGCCCACGCAATACACGTCCTGAGTTTGTCGGCGTGCGCTGACCGTTATCTACTTCGATCTGACCGTTGACGATCACGTAATTAATTCCGACGGGATATTGGTTCGGCTCTTCGAAGGTAGCGCGATCGATCACCGTCTTCGGATCGAAAATAGTGATGTCAGCGAAGTAACCTTGCCGGAGCAGTCCTCTCTGTTTCAATCCCACATTCGAAGCAGGCAATCCGGTCATCTTGTGAATGGCGAATTCGAGCGGCATCAACTTCTCGTCACGCACATAGCGACCCAGAATGCGCGGATACGTGCCCCAGCCGCGCGGATGTGATTTCGATCCTGCGAGCGGCCCGTCCGTCGCGCGCGCGCCGCTGTCGGTACAGATGCTAACGAACGGTGACTTCAAAGCAGCCTTCATGTCGTCTTCGTTCATCATGAAAAAGATCGCGCCCGTTTGCCCGTGATCGGCAATGATGAAATCAAACAGCGCGTCGAGCGGATCTTTGTTTTGCGCGGAAGCTATTTCTGAGAGTCGTTTGCCCTGCCACGGCTCAAGTTCGCGATTAACAACTGATCCGATCAGAATTCCTCCTGGTCCGCCGCTACCGAGATAAATATTCTCCCAGTCTTTCGCGTCATGACTGATTTCCGATTTCAGACGCTGGCGTGTCTCAGCGTCTTTCAACCGGGCGACCATTTTGTCCGTACCGCCCTCGATAGCCCACGGCGGCAGACACGCGCTGAGCGAGGTGCTGCCGGCGACATACGGATAAACGTCCGCGGTGATTTTCAATCCCCGTCGCCGTTCAGCCGCGATCCGGCGAAGCATCTCAGGCATGCGGCCCCAGTTCTTTTTGTAAGCAGTTTTGAAATGCCAGATCTCAGCTGGAATGTTTGCGCGACGCGCAATTTCAAAGACCTCTTTCATCGAGTCGTCAATGGCGTTCGCCTCGCTGCGTTGATGGGAGATGTAGATGCCGCCGTATTGATGCGCGACTTTCGCGAGTTCGACGATCTCGTCAGTCTTGGCGAACCGCGCCGGCACATATTGCAGAGAAGTTGAAACGCCAAGCGCGCCATCCTTCATCGCGCCGGCCACCAGTTGCTTCATTTGCTCTAGTTCCGCCACCGTCGGCGGCCGATTGTCATAGCCGATGACGTACTCACGCACCTGTGTCGCACCGACAAACGTCCCAAGGTTCACGCCTGCGCCTTGCCGATCGAGCCGCTTGAAATAGTCGTCGAGCGTCCGCCAATCGACCGTCAAATTGTATTTTCGATTAAAATCTTCCTGTTCTTTGAGAACGCGATCATTGACCGGCGCAATCGATTCTCCTTCGCCGGTAATTTCGGTTGTCACGCCCATCATTACTTTGCTCATCGCGCGCGGATCGATCAAAACGTACTGCTCAGATTGGCCGAGCATGTCGATAAACCCCGGCGCGACGACTTGGCCATTTGCGTCGATCTCTCGAGTAGCTTTCGCGCCGCGCAGATTTCCGATGCGCGCAATCCGATCATTTTTAATCGCGACATCGGACCTGTAACCGATGCGTCCGGTGCCATCGACAACTCGGCCGTTGCGAATGATGATGTCATATTCGGGCGGGGCCGCGGTGGTTGTTTCGGGCATATGCATGAAGCTGACGCTAATGGCCGTCAGGCAAAACAAAGCGAGCAGCAGTCTCATTCTTATTAACCTCCGAGTCTTATCAGTACCCGGAGCGGTAGCGACGTGATCAAGCTGCTTCTCGGATTATTATTGATCCGGTCGCTACCGCTCCAGATACTGACAGCACGCGTATCAGAAAACGGCGGTGTTGATTATAATCGCGAATCTTTGATTTGAGTCCACGATTGAGGAGCTATTTATTTGCAGCCTGTTGAAGCAACGAAGCCAGTGACGATCGAGCAGATTGCCGGCGTAACCGATGGTCAAGCGTCCGGCGATCTAGCCGCGGGGGTTACGGACGTCACACACGATTCGCGTCAAGCAAAAAGCGGAAGTCTGTTCGCCGCGGTGCGCGGAGAGCTGTTCGACGCCCACAAGTTCGTTCCGCAAGTGATGCAGCAAGGCGCAGTCGGAGTCATCTCCGAATTCGAACGGCCCGCAGACTTCAATGGAGCATGGATTCAAGTGGCGAACATTCGGCGGGCGATGGCTCTTGCCGCCGCCGACGTCCATCATCACCCTTCGCGCGAACTCAACCTCGTGGGCATAACCGGAACGAATGGCAAGACGACTACCGCATACCTCGTCGCTTCAATTCCCGAAGCCGCGGACGAGCCCGTTGCCATGACCGGCACCGTTGAATATCGGCTCGGCAAAGAAAAAAAGAAAGCCGGTCGCACGACTCCCGAGGCCACTGACATGCAGCGCCTGCTGCGTCAGGCGGTGGGTATCGGGTGCAAGACGGCGGTGATGGAGTGTTCTTCACAGGCGATGGATTTTCATCGTTGTGATGCGCTCGACTACGCCGTCGCGGTGTTTACAAATCTCACGCGCGACCATCTCGACTATCACAAGACGATGGAGAACTATTGGTACGCTAAGCAGCGGCTGTTTGATGGCCGGCTCGGATCGCGACCAAAGACTTCCGTGATCAATCTCGATGACACGCACGGTGTCGAGTTGGCTGATCGTTTGAAACGTGAAGGTCTGCAAGTGGTGACGTACGCGGTGAAATCCGACGCCGACATCACGGCGCGCGATTCGGAATTCTCTCTGGCGGGGATGACGTTCCGTCTGCGCACCCCCGGAAGCGAAATCGATTTTCACTCGCCGTTAGTGGGCCCGCCGCACGTCTATAACACCCTCGCCGCAGTCGCGAGTGGTCTGGCGCTGGGCTATCCGCTCGAAGTGATCACGAATGCGTTATCGCAATGCGCGGGCGCCCCCGGTAGATTCGAGCGTGTGCCCCACGAGGGCGATTTTGTCGTGGTTGTTGATTACGCGCACTCCGACGATGCACTGCTAAATGTTTTGCGCACGGCGCGCGAAGTTACGAAAGGTCGCATCATCACGTTGTTCGGTTGTGGTGGCGATCGCGATCGATCGAAGCGCGCGCCCATGGGAGAAGCTGCCGGGTCATTGAGCGACGTCGTGATCCTCACTTCCGACAATCCGCGCACTGAAGATCCTCAACAAATTCTTTGCGACGCGGAAGAGGGGATTCAAAAGACCGGCAAGCCTTACGAAAAAATTAGCGACCGCCGCGAAGCGATCCATCATGCCATTGCCCAGGCTCGCACCGATGATTTGGTTCTAATTGCCGGCAAGGGTCACGAGGATTATCAGATTCTCGGCCGCGAGGTCTTTCATTTCGACGACAAGGAAGTTGCCGCCGCAGCGCTGGCCGATCGCAGGCGACAATAACTGTTAACCACAAAGACACTAAGTCACAAAGCTAAACGAAGACGATTCAAACATTTGTGTCTTTGTGACTTTGTGGTAAATCCGTACGAATTTCTTGGCACAACAAACTTCAAAAGAGGGCCTGGTCCGCGGCATCCGTCGCTGGGACCTGGTCGCGGTCACCATCAACGGCATCATCGGCGCCGGCATTTTCGGTCTTCCATCAAAAGTCTATTCGCTGATCGGTTCATACAGCCTCATCGCTTTTTTCGTTTGCGCCCTGGTCGTCATGCTGATCATTCTATGCTTCGCCGAAGTCAGCAGTCGCTTTGAGCAAACGGGCGGTCCTTACCTCTACGCCCAAGCGGCGTTCGGATCAGCTGTCGCATTTGAAGTTGGCTGGCTGATTTGGCTGGCGCGTCTGACTGCCTTCGCGGCGAACTGCAACTTGATGATCAGTTACCTGTCGTTTTTCTGGGCGCCCGCCAATTCTGGTTTGACGCGCGCTCTGATAATTGTCGCAGTGGTGCTGATTTTAACCGCGCTCAACGTGTTCGGCGTGCGACAAGCGGCAATTGCGAGCAACATCTTTACGATTGGAAAACTCCTGCCGATGCTGATCTTCATCGCGGTGGGACTCTTCTTTATCAATCCGCATGCTTTTGCGTTGGGCGCTCGGCCTGCGACTGGAGCATTCTCTCAATCGGTCCTGTTACTGCTGTATGCATTCACGGGTTTCGAGATGGCCACGATTCCGGCGGGCGAGATTCGCGATCCGCAAAAGCATCTGCCGCGAGCTTTGCTGATTGCAATGGCGGTAATCGCGACGACTTACATCCTGATTCAAGTTGTTTGCATTGGCACGCTTCCCGAGTTAGCAAAATCGACGAAGCCGCTGGCTGATGCTGGACAGAGATTCATGGGCACAGCCGGCGCGGCCATGATTTCTTTGGGGGCAATCATCTCGGTGGCAGGGAATCTGAACATCACGGTGTTGTCCGCGTCGCGCGTGCCGTTTGCCATCGCTGAGCGCGAACAGTTGCCACCATTCCTGGCGCGCGTACATAAGAAATTCTTCACGCCGCACATTTCGATCATCATCACGACGTTGTTAATGCTCCTGCTGACTTTGAAGAGTTCTTTTGTTGCCGCGCTGACGATCAGCACGATCGCGAGACTGGTTGCTTACGCGGTCACCTGCGCGGCGTTGCCGGTTCTAAGGAAGAAAACAGATGCGCCAACGGCACACTTCAAATTGCCGGGAGGGCCGGTGATCGCGGTCGCTGCGTTGATTCTTTCGGCGTGGCTTCTGGCGAACAGTACGTTTACTGAAGCTTGGCAGGCCGCCGCCGCCGCGGCGCTTGGGTTTTTGATTTATTTTGCATATCGCGCTTTTCGACGCCGAACTCAGAATGCGGAACCACTAACCTGAACTCATTTAGCTTCGTAAACGACGCGGCCATCCATGATCGTCACCAAGACTTTGGTCTTCTCGATCTCTTTCGGATCGATCTTAAAAATATCGCGCGAGAGAATCACTAAATCGGCGAGCTTGCCCGGTGTGATTGTGCCTTTCTCGCTCTCCTGAAACTCGGCAAACGCTGAGCCGACAGTGTAAGCGCGCACGGCTTCTTCGACGGAGATCTTCTGCGCGGGAACCCAGCCGTTCGGGTTTTTGCCGTCGAGCGTGCGCCGCGTGACCGCTGCGTACACAGACAACATCGGATTAAGCGGGGCCACCGTCCAGTCCGTTCCGAACGCCAAAGTAACTCCAGCGTCCAGCAACGAACGAAACGCGTAAGTTGTCTTTACGCGGTCCTTGCCGATGCGCTTCTCAGCCCAACGGCCATCGTCGATCGCGTGATACGGCTGCATTGACGCGATTACCTTGTCGCGTGCGAAACGTGGAATGTCCTGTGAGCGCAAATGCTGAGCGTGCTCGATGCGAAAACGACGGTCGCGATCGCCATTCTCCTGCTCGACCTGTTCGTACATCGATAGAATCAGATCGTTTGCTTTGTCGCCGATGGCGTGAATCAGAACTTGCAGTCCGGCCTTGTCAGCGCCGCGGACACGATCGAGCATGGCCCCTTCGGGAAACATTTCATCGCTCGGGATCCCACTCGTGTTTGGCGCGTCGCGATAAGGTTCGTAAAAAAGCGCAGTCGTTGAGCCGAGACTCCCATCCGCGAAGCCTTTCAAGCCGCCCGTGCGCAGCATGGCACTGCCAAAATGCGCGCGTACGCCGGTGCGCGCGAGACGATCCCAACTCGGCAGAGGCCACACTGCGTAAATACGCGTCTTCAATTCACCGTGATCGAGCAGCGTCTGATAGACGCCGACATCAACGCCTGCGGACATATCCTGTACGCTGGTCACTCCTAAACTCGCCGCATGATTTGTCGCGGCGCGCGCCGCGGCGAGCTTTTCTTCAAACGACGACGCCGGAATCGCTTTCCAGACGAAGCCTTGCGCGGCATCTTTCAGCACGCCCGTTGGTTCACCGGTTTTCGCATCGCGCACAATCACACCGCCTGGCGGATCAAGCGTTTGCTTTGTCACGCCCGCGAGTTTCAGCGCGAGGCTGTTGGCCAGACTCATGTGACCATCGAGCCGGTTCACGAACACCGGAGTGTTCGGCGTGTAGCGATCGATCAATTCTTTCGTCGGCAAGTCGGCTTTCGGCCAGCGTTCATGATCCCAATCGCCGCCTGTGACCCATCTGCCTTCAGGCAGCTTTGCCGCAAAATCGCGGATGCGTTCGGCGAATTCCTGAGGCGTTTCGGCATCCCGGAGGTCGACGCTCGACAACTGAAATCCACCGGACATGAAGTGGGTATGGGCATCGTTGAAGCCGGGGAGTACGAGCTGCCCTGTCGCGTCGATTTGCTTCGTATTTGCGCCGGCGAATTTCTTGATGTCCTTGGTCGAGCCAACTGCAACGATGCGATTCCCATAAATCGCCACCGCCTCGGCGGCAGGAGCATTGCGATTCATCGTGTGAACTTTTGCATTGAAGATGATCAGGTCGGCAACGAACGTGGGCTTGTCGGCATGCGTTGTGAAATTGGTTGACATGAGTGCAGCCAGTATTAGAAGTAGAGAGAAACGTTTTATTTTCATAGTCGACGTGGATGCTGGAAGGCGAACGCCGTCACTCGCATTGGGCGCGAAGCGCGAAACTTTCAAAGAATCCGATCGGAAAAAACCGTGCGGGCGAGGGGGCCCGCGCTCCCAGCAAAAGCCCGCGTCCTCCCAGCAAAACGGCGCGTAGTGTATCATCACGTCACCCGTCGCCAGAGAAATCATTTCTACGCAAGCCATGGTCGCGAGCCAGCAGCAAGTTCACACAGATGACCAACTGCTCGACGAACTCCGAGACGTCGTCGGCGACGAAAATGTTCTGTCTGACACCGACGAGTTGCTGGTCTATGAATGCGACGGCTTGCCGCAACACAAGCACCCTCCGCGGGCCGTAGTCTTTCCAAACTCAACCGAAGAAACGGCGGACGTGCTCGCTGTGCTGCATGAGCAACGAGTGAGTTTTGCCCCGCGCGGCGCCGGTACAGGTCTATCGGGCGGAGCGTTGGCAATCAATCGCGGCGTAGTCGTCGAACTCGCGCGCATGCGTAAGATTCTCGAAATTGATCGGGAAAACCGCACTGCGCGAGTCCAGACTGGCTTAGTCAACGCGCAACTTTCACGCGCCGTGGCGCCGTTTGGTTTGTATTACGCTCCTGATCCTTCCAGTCAGCCGTCATGCACGATTGGCGGTAACATCGCTGAAAACGCCGGTGGTATTCATTGCCTGAAATACGGGACGACGACCGATCATGTCATCGCGGCTCGCGTCGTCTTGTCCGACGGTTCAATCGTCGATCTTGATCTAAGTCGTCCCGGCTACGATTTGCTCGGCACGTTCGTCGGCTCGGAAGGCACGTTCGGAATTGCGACTGAGGCGACAGTGAAACTCACGCCTATTCCGGGAGCGGTGCGCACGCTGCTTGCAGATTTTCTCGACGTTGATGACGCCAGTCGGGCGGTATCCGCGATCATCGCTGCCGGAATGCTGCCGGCAGCCCTTGAGATGATGGACAACGCGATCATTCGCGCCGTCGAGGCGAGCGTCTTCACCGCCGGCTTGCCGACTGACGCGCAAGCGGTGCTGCTGGTTGAACTTGATGGGATCGAAGCCGGCATCGATGACGACGTCGAAAAAGCTGAGAGTATTTTGCGTGAACATGGCGCGCGATCAGTTCGTCGCGCAACTGATGAGCATGAGCGGAAAAAGCTTTGGGCCGCGCGCAAAGGCGCCTTTGGCGCAGTGGGTCGCTTGATGCCTGATGTGATGATTCAGGATGCCGTCGTACCGCGCTCGCGTTTGCCTGAAGTGCTCGCCGAAACTTATCGCATCAGCGCGAAATACCACCTGCAAATGGCGAACGTCTTTCATGCAGGAGACGGGAATCTGCATCCGCTGATCTGTTTCGATCTACGTCGCGGAACCGACATTGAAAATGTGCGGCAAGCGGGCCGCGAGATCATGGAGACGTGCGTGCGCGCCGGCGGATCGATCACGGGTGAACACGGCGTCGGACTCGATAAGAGCGCGTACTTGCCTTTGATTTTTTCTGAAGACGATATGGACACAATGCTGCGTGTGCGCGACGCCTTCGATCCTTCAGGTTTGTGCAATCCGGGAAAGATCATTCCCATGCCGCAGGGTTGCGGTGAAGCACGCGCAGTGGCTACGGTTTCCCCTCTCCCTTTGGGAGAGGGTCAGGGTGAGGGCTTAGCGACCGGTAACTTCGTCCCTCACCCCAACCCTCTCCCAAAGGGAGAGGGAGCAATGCCGTCGCGATCTCGTCCATTTGCGCCGCAAAATACTGTAGCCGCGCGGATGAACGAAAATCGAATTGCGCGCGAGCTTTCGCAGTTGCTCGGCAATGTTGGGGTGCGGCGGCTTCCGGAGTTCTCAATCGAATTACGTAACAGTGAGCGTGCCGATAGGCTGATAGAAGTTTCACCCTCCTCTGCCGAACAGGCGGCGGAGGTGATGCAGTTTGCCGCCGCCGAAGGTTTGTCAGTTGTTCCTGTGGGCTCGCGTGGTTTCATTGATGTCGGAAATCTTCTGACACACTGTGATGTAATTCTCAGCACGCGTCAGATGAATAGGTTCATCGCCCATGAGCCGGCCGATTTGGTGGCGACTGTTGAAGCAGGAATTACGCTGCGCGAATTTCAAAGACGATTGGCGGAAGCGCGCCAGTGGTTGCCTGTCGATCCACCTGACGAAGCGACAGCAACGATCGGCAGTATCGTCGCAACGGCCGCGGCTGGCCCACATTCATTCGGATATGGTCCGCTGCGATCGTTTGTGATCGGCCTGCGCGCCGTGTTGGCAGATGGCCGCCGCATCAAGGCCGGCGGCAAAGTGGTCAAGAACGTTGCCGGCTACGACTTGTGCAAACTCTTTACGGGAAGTTACGGAACGCTCGGAGTGATCACCGAAGTGACTTTCAAGTTGCGTCCGTTGCCGGCCGAAACCCGCACGATTGTAGCTTCAGGTGCGCGAGGAATTTTGCTCGCGGCCGGCAAACAGATTGCGGCGAATTCCTCTGCAGTGGCCGTTGAAATTGTCTCGCCGATCCTCGCGAAAGACCTTGGGCTCTCAACGAATGACAATGAATCCGCGTTGCTCGTTCGATTTGCCGGCTCGTCACGCGCGGTGGTAACTCAAACGGCTCAAACTTTGAAGACGCTGCGCGACGCCGGCTTGCGGTGTGCAACTCACGACGAAGATCTGCCGATCTGGCAGTCTCTGTCGAATGGGATATCCCAAACGCAACATGATTTGAGCTGGAGTGCTCGAGTTCGATCGTCTGAACTTTCCGCGTTGGTTGACGCGGTCGTGGCGCTTGAGCGGGATGATGCGTGGCGCTCCACGATTCGCTGGCAAGGGGGAGTTGGTGATGGTCGTTTGGGTGTTCGCGCGCGCACCCCCGCTTATCATCAGGAAGCCGTCCGCGGACTTGAACGGTTGCGACAAACGGCGGAAGATCGCGGTGGCTCTTTGGTGCTCGAGCAGGCACCCGTTGAAATCAAACGCGCGTTCGACGCGTGGGGAAGTTTTGGATCCGCTGGTGCGTTGATGAAGCGCGTAAAACAACAGCTCGATCCGCAGAACTTATTTTCTCCCGGACGACTTTTCGCTGACGGAACCCACGTTTAGGAAGTTTGTTATGGTCAAAAAATCCAAGGTCTTAGCCCTCTCGTGCTTTTTTGGATTGTTCCTTGCGGCTTCAGCTCAAGCACAGCAAGAGAAGCACTATACCGTCCTAATCATGGAACGTCCGGCTGGATCCCAATCAACCGTTGTCGCAGCTGACGGCAGTCAGCAATCAACGTACGAATACAACGATCGTGGCCGCGGTCCAAAAACCGCTTCTATCGTGAAAATCGATCGGGAGGGATGGCCGGTCTCAATTCAGATAACGGGGGTTGATTATCTAAAGGCGCCGGTGGCGGAAAGCTTCAGCTTTGCGAACGGGATTGCGCGATGGAAGAACCAGGCAGAGAGCGGAGAAAAGAAACTTACCAACCCGGCGTTTTACCTCAGCATGAACGGCGACGAAACTGAGTTGCTCGCGAAATTGTTGCTCAAGTCTCCGGAGCAACATGTTGCTCTCTTGCCGGAAGGAGATGCCAGGATCGCTCGCCGTGGTGATCTATCGATCAGTGACGGCAAAACCCCACGCCATGTTGTCGAGTATGAAATATCAGGACTCGGCTTTACGCCAACACCGGTTTGGCTCGATGACGACAACACCTTTTTTGCCTCGGTATCCAGCTGGACATCGTTGATTCGGCAAGGTTGGGAATCCGCCGTGCCGGCACTTCTGAAGAAACAAAACGAGTTCGAAGCCGCGCGCAAGCTTACTCTGGCGCAGACTCTGATACGAAAACCAAAATCACCACTCGTCTTCACGAACGCCAACCTTTTCGAGGCAGAGACGGCAAGATTGCTTCCCGGCATGACTGTCATAGTGGAAGGCAATCGCATTAAGAGCGTCGGCAAAACCGGCACGTTGCGTGTTCCTGATCACGCTGAACTAATCGATGCCACAGGCAAGACCTTAATGCCCGGATTGTGGGACATGCATGTTCACATCTCGCCTGATGATGGTCTGTTTCACATTGCCGCTGGCGTTACATCAGTGCGCGACATGGCTAACGACACCGAGGCGTTGCTCGAACTAAAGCGGAAAATTGAAGCAAATGAAGAAATCGGCCCGCGGATTCTGATGGCGGGCTTCATGGACGGGCGGGGGCCTTACTCTGGGCCCACCAAAGTGTTCGTCGATACGGAAGAAGAGGCAGAGAAGGCAATCGATAACTATGCGCGTCTCGGCTACTCGCAAATCAAAATCTACAGCTCAATTAAGCCTGAGCTGGTGCCAAAAATTATCGCGCTGGCGCACGCAAAAGGCCTGCGGGTTAGCGGGCACGTTCCGGCATTTATGACCGCAGAACAGTTCGTGCGCGACGGTGCGGATGAGTTTCAGCACATTAACTTCTTCGTTTTGAATTTTTTGTTCGACGAGGTGAAGGACACGCGGACTCCCGTGCGCTTCACAGCGGTCGCGGATCGTGCCACAACGATCGATCTGAATTCCGAACGCGTGCGCTCGTTTGTAAACCTGTTGCGGGACCGAAAAATCGTCGTGGACCCGACAGTAAATGTTTTTGAGGAAATGTTTACAGCGCGCCCCGGCACGGTGTCGCCCGGTTTTGCAGCGATTGCCGACCGGATGCCGCCTACGGTTCGCCGAGGGTTGTTTGCCGGCGGATTGCCGGTGCCCGACGGCAAAGATGAACAATATCGCGAGTCGGCCAAAGCGCTCTTGCAGATGGTGAAGATGCTTTACAGCGCGGGTGTGCCGATCGTCGCGGGAACAGACTCTTGGGCAGGGTTCGCCTTACATCGCGAACTGGAACTGTATGTCGAAGCCGGAATTCCGCCGCCGGAAGTTCTGAAAATCGCTACGCTCAATGCTGCGCGAATCATGAAGCGCGACAGCGAGTTGGGCTCGATAGCGCGAGGCAAACTTGCGGATCTCATCTTGATCGATGGTGATCCTACGCAACACATAAGCGACATTCGACATACCTGGCTGGTCGTCAAAGACGGAAACGTCTATAAACCTGCAGAGTTGTACCAGAGCATCGGCATTAAACCGTAGCCAGTGAGACGAAGAAGTTTTCGCTTCACGGTCGAAGATTCCGGAGAAGAGGCATATGAAAAGCCAACCGACTCGTTTGGTAGCTCGTTTTATCGCGTTGACGTTGGTCGTCGCTGTACTTGCGATATCAAACACGCAAAACGGCATCGTTGAGCAAACTGTCGGCGCCGCATCACGCGAGCCAGTGCGTGCGCGGCATGGGATCGTTGCGTCAACGAATGAAGTCGCTTCGCAAGTTGGCATAGACATCATGAAACGCGGAGGCAACGCAATTGACGCGGCGATTGGGGTGGCGTTTGCTCTGGCCGTGACGCACCCGGCCGCAGGAAACCTCGGTGGCGGCGGCTTCATGATGATTCGTTTGAAAGACGGTCGCACGACAGCGATCGACTACCGCGAGATGGCGCCCGCCGCAGCGAATCGCAATATCTATCTCGACAAGAACGGCGATGTGATCAAAGGCGAAGGCGGGTCAATTGAAGGCTATCGTGCCGCGGGCGTACCCGGAACTGTGCGCGGGATGGAACTGGCGCTGAAGAAATACGGCTCACATCGATTGACCTGGGCGCAGTTGATCGAACCGGCGCGACGCCTGGCGGCAAATGGATTTACGGTTACGAATTCGCTGGCACGCGGCCTGCGCGGAAATCGCGAGTATCTGTCGAAATATCCGGAAACGAAGCGCATCTATCTGAACAACGGCAAGTTCTATAACGAAGGCGACCTGTTCGTGCAGCCGGAGTTGGGGGCCACGTTCGCGCGCCTTCAACGTGGCGGGCCAAATGAGTTTTACGAAGGCCAGACCGCAAAGTTGATCGTTGATGACTTGAAGCGCCATGACGGATTGATCACGATGGACGATATGCGTGGCTATGTGGCGAAAGAGCGCGAGACGTTACGCGGAACATATCGCGGCTACGAAATAATCTCGATGCCGCCACCGTCGTCGGGTGGCGCCGTGCTGCTCGAGATGCTCAATATCCTGGAAGGATACGATTTGAAGAAAATGGACTGGGCATCGTCAGATCGATATCACTTGATGACGGAAGCGATGCGCCGCGCGTTTGCGGATCGCGCCGAATACATGGGTGACACAGACTTTGTGAAGGTGCCGATTGCGGGCTTGATCGACAAGAAGTACGCGTCGCAACTGCGCAACACGATCGATCCGCAACGCGCGTCGACGAGTGAACAGGTTAGGGCAGGGAAGCCCGCCGGTTACGAATCGGACGAAACGACCCACTTTACAGTGGTCGACGCCGACGGAAATGCTGTCGCGAACACTTACACGCTGAACAACTCGTATGGCTCCGCCGTCGTCGCGAAAGGGACTGGGATCATCATGAACGATGAGATGGACGATTTCGCGGCAAAGCCCGGCACACCTAATCTGTATGGTTTGATTCAGGGCGAGCGCAACGCGGTAGCGCCGCGCAAGCGCCCGCTCTCAGCGATGACACCGACGTTTGTTTTGCGCAAAGACGGGTCGCTCTGGTTCACGATAGGCAGTCCCGGGGGCCCGACCATCATCAACACGGTGCTCGACGTAATCACGAACGTGATCGACTACAACATGAACATTCAGCAGGCGATCGACGCGCCGCGGATTCATCATCAATGGCTGCCGGATGAGCTGGTCTATGAACCGTACGGATTGTCTGGTGATACGCAGTCAGCTTTGACCGCACGTGGACACAAGTTGGTCGACAAGCCGCGCTATCTTGGCGACTGTGAAGGCATCATGATCGAAGAGAAGACTGCGATTCGTCTGGGCGCGACTGATCCACGAAGGAGTGACGGGTTGGCGGTTGGGTATTGATTTAATTTAGCGGTCGAGCGGTGAAGAAAGTTCAACTGCAAAGAAATAAATCCAGACGGTTATTCGGCGATCGGCTGTCCACAATCATAATGAGCGTGATCATTGTGGCAATGATTGCGACGTTGATCCTCCTCGTTCGGCAAAAATCAAGCACGCCGATCCAAATAGCAGATTTTGAAGGAACCATTGTCGATAGGTGGGCTGATTACGCTGAATCGGATCAAGGCTCTCGGCCGCGTATGGCGTTGGTAGTTGAATCTTCAGAAGGTAAGCGGTTCACAGTGGGCGTCGAACCGGGCCTTTACGAATCGGCTCGAGTCGGAATGCGGATTAAGAGGAAATTGGGACAAATTGTCTTAATTGAGGGCAATAATAATTCACGGTGGTAAGGTGTCGCGCTTAACCAGCGGCGAAGCTGGCGGCAGAATTCCGTTGTCCAAAAGATCCGGAGCCCGCTTTAGCGGGCGACAGAATCTCTGCCGCCCGCTAAAGCGCGCTCATTAATCTATTTGAACTTGATCCCAGGGTTCCGCTCGCTGCGCTCGCTCCACCCTAGGCTAAACTCTGCCGTCGGCTTCGCCGACTGGTTGAAACTTTGCTTAACTCGACCTACGCGACCCGAACTCTCTTGCTATAATCCTCCCGTTCATAATTACGACTGGATTCATCTTGCAAGACATCTCCGTAAACTCATCACTTAATTCCGTTCTTTCTCGCGAAGAAGAAAAGATTCTCGCTTGCGTTCACTGCGGGCTGTGCCTCGAAGCTTGTCCAACGTATGTAGTCACCTCCGACGAAAATGATGGTCCGCGCGGGCGGATCTATCTGATGCGCGCGGTCACCGAAGGCCGGTTGAAACCGGATTCGCTGACGTTTGAAACTCACATCGATCGTTGTCTCGGCTGTCGCGCTTGTGAAGCTGCCTGTCCCGCTGGCGTGCAGTACGGTCAACTGCTCGAAGCTGCGCGCGCGGAGATCGCAAATAATCCAGCGAAGCCCAGCTGGACATATCGCATTCTCCATTTCGTGCTCCGCCACGTGTGGTCCCAGCCGTGGCGCTTGCGCGCCGCGTTCGGGCTTGGGCGATTCGTAAGAGATTCAGGACTTGCGAAGCTTTTGATCGGAATCGGCCTGGCTCAAGGCATTTCATCACGCTTTGAGTTTGCGCTGTTGCTACTTGAAGGCTCGCGTGGGCAGGGTGCCAACAGTCAGAAGAACGCACGTAAGACGCCTGCGACCCGCATCCAGGCTGAGCGTGCTCAGAACGGCGCTGCAAAAGAAGCTCCGATGCTCTTCAAAGGTTGCGTTACGGAAGGTCTATTCAAGCGAGTAAACGAAGCGACTGAGCGCGTCCTGGCTGTTAACGGTTGCGCGACCCAGGTTCCCGACTTGCAGGTCTGTTGCGGCGCGTTGCACGCGCACGCGGGAGATCTCAAAGGCGCGCGCAGACTAGCCCGACAAAACGTCGATGTGTTCACAAGCGGATCGAACGGCGCAGAACCGGCTCCGATCGTCACGAATGCTGGTGGCTGTGGCGCAATGCTCGCCTCGTACGGTCACTTGCTTGCTGACGATCCAAAGTATGCGGAGCGTGCGAAAGAGTTCAGTGCGCGCGTGCGCGACATCGGCCAGCAACTTCGTAATGTCGGGTTTCGCAACGGCGCGCACGTCGGATTCGAGCGCACCACGTACGACACTTCGTGCCATCTGCTTCACGGTCAGCATGCTGCGGATGCTTCGCTGGGAATGCTTTGGGCAATTCCTGATTTGAAATTCGCGATGCTAAGCGGCAGCGACGTTTGTTGTGGAGGCGCAGGTGTCTACAACCTGCTCGAGCCGCAGTTGTCGCAGGAAGTCCTCAACGAAAAACTGAAACACATCGCGGAATCTGGCGCCGAAGTTCTGGCGACCGGCAATCCTGGCTGTCAGATGCAAATTGCCGCCGGCGCGAAACTCGCTGGGCTGCCGCTGACAGTTTGTCATCCTGTCGAACTCCTCGATGAATCCTACGCGCGCGCCGGCTTCTACGGCGTGCAGGAAGACGCGCCTGGATGATCGACTGGACCGAAATTCGGAAACAGTTTCCGGTCACCAATCGGCTGGCTTATCTCAACAGCGCTGCTGCTGGTCCTGTATCGATTGCCTCGCACTCTGCCGCGACCGATTACTATCAGAAAATGATGAGCGACGGTGATGTGCATTGGAATCGTTGGCTGGCGGAACGCGAAGCAGTGCGCGAACGGCTGGCGAAATTGATCAATGCCGAGCCGGACGAGATTGCGTTCACGACGAACACATCTTCCGGCATGAACCTCATCGTCGATGCTCTCGAAGAGCGTGGTGAAGTCATCTCGAGTGAATTGGAGTTTCCCGTGACGACTTTGCCGTGGATGCACAGGCGGATTCCCGTGCACTTGTTACCGGCGGGCGATGGCGAAGTGCAAATGCAAAAGATTCGCGGTGCGATGACTCACAACACCGGCACTATTGCTTTGAGCCACGTCCAATTCTCGAACGGGTTCCGCATCGACCTGGAAGAATTGGGCCGAACAAAGGGCGACCATGCTTTGGTCGTCAACGCCAGCCAATCAGCCGGCGCATTTGAAATCGACGTGAAGCGGATGCAGATCGATGCGTTGTGCGCGACCGGCCACAAGTGGATGTTGGCGGGTTACGGTTCGGGGTTCGTTTATCTGAGTCGCAGTCTATTGCAGCAGACACGCTCGCGCGCCTTGAGTTGGTTGAGCGTCGAAGATCCCTTCGAGATGCGCAATGACGAGTTGCGCCCCCGGCATGATGCCGCGGCGCGAAGTGAGTTGGGCTGTCCGCATTTCGCGGGTATTTTCTCGCTCGGCGCTTCCTTAAAGCTAAGTGCCGAAATCGGCATACAGAATATTCAAAACCGAGTTCTCGATCTGAACCAAGAATTGACTGCTCGATTGACCGGTAACGATTGGAGAGTGCTTTCGCCTTTGACAAACGAAGCTTCGCGTTCAGGCGAAACGCTAATCAAAGTCGATCATCCTGCCGAGGTTGTGCGCGCATTATTCCGTCGCGGCATTGTGGTTACCGAAAAGCCCGAAGGCATTCGCGTGGCGACACATTTCTTCAACGACGAGAGCGACATTGAACGGCTTGTCGGTGGGTTGAATGAGATCCGCGCGCAGCGGCGTTAGCTCTTGGCAGCCTTGCGCTTCGCTTTGTCCTTGCCGCGCGGCGCGGCTTGCGCTTTGCCAAAGCGTTCCCGAACCAACTGAAGAAACTTGAGCTGGATTGGTGATTCATAACCGCCGACCAGCCGCGCCAGTCCGAGCTGCCAATTGATCTGTGCGCCCTCGATCCACCAGCGCACGAGTGTTCCTTTCGCCACCTCTTCCTGCACCGATTGCAGCGGGACAATCCCGACGCCCATGTCTTCTTCGACCATGCGCTTGATCGCGGCGAGGCGGCTCAACTCCATCGCCACATTTGGCGTGACACCGGCCTGCGCGAAAAATTGATCGATCAACCGCCGGGTGTTGCCGCCACGTTCGCCGAGAATCAATTTCTCACTTGAAAGCGCATAGGCACTCACCACCTTTTGTTTCGCCAGTTTGTGACGTGGCGAAGCGATGGCGACCAGATAATCTTCATTGAGCAACTCAGTCTGCACGCCGCGCGCTTCTACCGGTAAAGAAACAAATGCCGCGTCGATTTCGCCATTCATCAAACGTTGCACCAAATCTTCGCTCGTTCCGGAGATAACGGACGTCTCGACGGCCGCATGGGCGGCTTTTAGCTTCTTCAAAACCTGAGGCAAAGGATCGCCACTAACCTTGGCGGACGCGCTGCCAATACGCAGTCGTCCCTTGTCGGCTCCGGTGAGCGCGGCCAACTCGTTCAATGCGGCATCGTGTTCGCGCAGAATGACCCGCGCACGCTCGAGCAGCTTTTCGCCGCCTTCAGTCAAGAGAACTCTGCGCGGCGCGCGCACGAAGAGCCGCACGCCCGTTTCGCGTTCCAGTTGTCTAATCTGCATGCTGATCGCGGCCTGCGTGACATGCACGCGTTCAGCCGCCGCCGTGAACGTGCCGGATTCAGCGATCGCCGTGAAGGCCCTTAACTGTCTGATATCCATATTTCCTCGCCATCATTCTAGATTATTGGACGAATAAGATCTTTTAGTTTCCATTATAGCGATCTGGGCATCTAAAATCACAGAAATGAACAGCGTCCTCGAATTGCGCAAGCAAAAATCCCGACCTTTGGGATTCCAGCCCAGTTCGCGCAGTCCGCGTTTGCTCGTCGCGGGCGTCGATGGCGGCGGCACGGGCACACGCGCAGTCATCATGGACGAGGAAAAACGCGTGATCGGCGAAGGTCACGCAGGCCCGTCCAACCCTCTGCGCATTGGTATCGCTAGCGCGGCTACCAATGTGCGGGAGGCGGTCGATCGCGCCTGTGCCGAAGCTGGAGTGCATCGCGACGATGTGCTGCACGCGACGGTTGGTTTGGCGGGAGTGCGTCGCAAAGATATCCGCGACGTGACGCTGGGGAAAATCAAACACTGTTTGAAAGAGATTAAGTCGATCGAGTTGCTTCCTGATGGTGACATTGCGTTGTATGGCGCGACTGACGGTCAGGCGGGACTGGTCGTTATCGCGGGAACCGGTTCGATCTGCTGTGGCCGCAATCGGCAAGGAAAGCAAGTCTGCGCTGGTGGGTGGGGTCCAATTGTCGGTGATGAAGGCGGAGCGGCGTGGATCGCGCGTAAGGCGTTGCAGGCCGTCGCCCGTGCATCAGATGAGCGTGGCCCAAAAACAGCATTGACTGCCGCGGCACTGATGTATTTCAAAGTTACTTCTCCGGACGATCTTTCAACCGCGATTTATTCCCCGGCGATGACAAATGATCGTTTGGCCGGTTTCGGCCGAGAGGTTGTGCGGGTCGCACGCGGCGGCGATGAAGTTGCGGTCGCGATTCTTCGCGAAGCGGGAAGGGAGCTGGCGATTGCCGCAGTTGCGGTTATCAAGAGACTCCGAATGCAGAATGACAAATTCCCGGTGGCCGCCGTTGGCGGGGTTTACGGAGCCGGCGAATTGGTGCTTGACTCGATGCGCGAAGAGATCGAAAAGACAGCTCGGCACGCAGTGATTTCAGATCCGCTGTTTCCTCCGGTGGTCGCAGCAGCTCGTCTGGCGCACGCGCATTTGCGCGAAGAGCTTGCGCTGGCGGGCTGAATATGAGTTTCAAGTTTCCAGTTTCAAGTTTCGAGTTGTGCGGTGAGGTCTGCACCACCTGCGTTAGCAGGTGGGTCAAAAACTCAACGTAGCTGTTGCTTTTGACCAATCCGCTCACGCGGATGGTACTGACGTCATTGTCCTTCAACTTGAAACTTGCTACCTGAAACCTGAAACTCTTACGCATGCCGTTCGGCGAATCCCCAACCGTTCCCATAACGGAACAAGAGAATCCGCGCACCGCGAACCTCAGCATACTTTCATCGCTCGAGATCGTTCGGGCAATGAACGATGAAGATACGACTGTCGCCAATGCAGTACAGGCCGCGCTGCCGCGAATTGCAGAAACAGTCGATCGTGTTGTCGACTGCTTGCGAAACGGTGGGCGTTTGTTTTACCTCGGCACCGGCACGTCCGGACGACTTGGTGTCTTGGACGCCGCGGAGTGCCCGCCGACGTTTGGTGTATCTGCCGACATGGTGCAAGGAGTGATTGCGGGAGGATATGAAGCATGCTATCGCGCCGTTGAGGCTTCCGAAGACGATGCCGAAGCCGGCGCGAGTGATTTGCAGACGCGAGATTTCAACGAGCACGATGCATTGATTGGAATCGCGGCTTCGGGCCGAACGCCATACACAGTCGGAGCGATCCAGTTTGCGCGGCGACTCGGGGCGTTTACCGCGGCCATTACCTGCGTTCCGGACTCCCCAATCACGCAGGCTGCTGAAGTTCCGATCGTGGCAGTTGTCGGTGCGGAAGTAGTTGCCGGATCTACGCGTCTGAAAGCCGGCACGGCGCAGAAAATGATTCTCAACATGATCTCCACGGCGACGATGGTGCGGCTCGGCTACGTCACCGGCAATCGAATGACGAACGTGCACACGCGCAACACTAAGCTACGTGCGCGTGCGGTGCGAATTCTCGCGTCTGAAGCGGGCGTGGATGAAGCAATGGCGAGCGAGGTGCTCGATGCGGCGGAAGGCGTTCTGCCGGTGGCGATCATCATGGCGAAGACGCAATCAGGTCAGGCGCGCGCGAAGGCGGCACTGGACAGTGCTCATGGAGTTATCGCGCAGGCTTTGGGAATGATTAATTCGGAAAACGCCAACAAATGAAGGTTCTCGATCTCGCAATCATTTTTGGTTATCTGATCGGCATCACGCTCTTTGGCGTATGGTTCGCCGGGCGGCAGAAAACCACTGAAGATTACTTTGTCGGCGATCGCAGCGTGCCGTGGTGGGCGATTGCAATGTCGATTGTTGCGACTGAAACTTCGACGATCACATTCATTTCGGTGCCCGGTGTGGCTTTCTCACGTGGCGGCAACTTTCAATTCTTGCAGCTGGTTTTCGGCTACATGCTGGGCCGCGTCGTGATCTCGATTCTGTTCATTCCGTCGTACTTTCGCGGCGAACTGCTCACGGTCTATCAATTACTCGAGCGGCGCTTCGGAAATCGAATCAAGATGCTGGCGGCATCGCTATTCGTCGTCATGCGAAACATTGCCGATGGCATTCGATTGCTGTTGACGGCGATCGTCGTCGCGGCGGTTTACACGGCGTTTCAACCCGACATAAACCCGGAAATCATCATTGTGGGGGCGGTGATTCTGCTGGGTCTCGTGATGTTGATTTTCACTTACTACGGCGGGATGGAGGCAGTGATTTGGGTTGAAGTGATTCAACTCGGTATTTACATCGCCGGGGCAGTCGCCGCGGCGCTTGTGCTACTGTCGCACATCAATGGCGGTTTCGAAGGCGCCGTCGCCGCCGGTCGGCAATTTGGTAAATTCGATCTGATCGATTTTGGTTTTCGGCAAACCTCGTATGCGTTCACGTTACCGTTCACATCCGCCGCGCTTCACTTCAATTTGCCGATTGACTTCACCAAGACCTACACATTCTGGGCCGGCCTCGTCGGTGGATGTTTTCTGACGATGAGCACTCACGGGACCGATCAATATCTGGTGCAGAGATACCTCTGCACTGATCGTCCACGGCGCGCGGCGACGGCATTGCTCTCGAGTGGAGCAGTCGTATTCGCGCAGTTCGTCGGATTTTTATTCATAGGCGTGCTGCTGTTCGCGTTTTATCAGCCGTACGCGGATCCAGGTTATGCGACCGCAACCGCAGCGGCCTTTCCATTCACTGCGGGCGATCGAGTGTTCCCCGACTTCATCACGAAGCACATGCCTTCCGGATTGTCGGGCCTGGTAGTGGCTGCGATCTTCGCCGCGGCACTGTCTTCGTCGCTGAATTCGATCGCGGCAACCGCAGTGAATGATCTCTACAAACCATTCAGGCCCAATCGCGATGATCGTCACTATCTAAAGGTGTCGCACTGGCTGACTCTGTTGTGGGGTGTCGTACAAGTGGCGGTGGCGCTGGTCGCGATGCGGACGTCGAGTTCCGCACTCGACAAGGCGCTCTCAGTCGCGTCCTTGATCAATGGCCCGATTCTTGGCGTGTTTCTGGTTGGCACATTCTTGCGACGCGTGAGCGAGCCGCCGGCCCTTATCGGAATGATTGCAAGTATCCTGGTGATGTTATACGTCCGCTTCTATACGCCGATTGCATGGACGTGGTATGTGCTGCTGGGCAGCGCGATAACATTGTTGGTCGCTTGGCTGGCAAGTTTTGCCTTTGCTCCCGCGCCCAAGACGCGACAAGATGAGCTCGCGCCTGAACTTTAAGCTATGAGTTTGTTTCTGAATCACCAAATGACTTCTATGAGATTCGCCAGAGCGCGAACACTTGCGCTGCTTCTGTGCGTTGCTCTATCGGTGACAGCGATCGTTTGGCGAAGTCGAAATGCTTCTGCTGGTGTCGCGACCCCTTCACAACAATCTTCAAAAGCGAAGCCATACTCACGTCACGCCTCGAAAGACGCACTCAAATGGGCCGACAAGCAACTCAAGCAGATGTCGCTGGAAGAGAAGGTTGGCCAGTTGATCTCCGTGGGCATTAATGCGACGTATCTGAATCAAGACAGCGAAGGGTTCAAAGCGCTGCGTCATCAGGTTGTCGATAATCACGTGGGTGGCATCATTCTGTTTCGCGGTCCGGTTTACGAATCGGTTGTCATTGTGAATCGCATGCAGCAGTTGGCGAAGCATCCGTTGTTGATTTCGGCCGATCTCGAAGCCGGTGCCGGCATGCGATTCGATGACACTGTCAACTTTCCCTGGAACATGGCCATTGCCGCCACGGGCGATCCCAGTTATGCGCGTCGTGCGGGCGAGGTGACTGGACGCGAAGCGCGCGCGTTAGGTGTGCAACAAATCTACGCGCCCGTCGCGGACGTGAATAACAACGCGGCCAATCCCGTGATCAATGTCCGTTCTTACGGCGAAGACCCTGCGCAAGTCGCGAGATTTGTCGCGGCTTTCGTCGCGGGCGCTCAAAGTGCCGGAGTCATTGCGACCGCCAAACACTTTCCCGGTCATGGCGACACCGCGGTCGATTCGCACCGCGGGCTTCCGGAGATCGACGTGACGCGCGAACGCCTGAATTCTGTCGAACTCGTGCCGTTTCGCGCCGCGGTCAACGCGGGTGTCGGCGCGGTGATGGATGGTCATATTGCTCTGCCACGCATCGACTCAACCGTGATTACCCCTTTGCCGCGCGACCGAAGAGTGAAGGCCATCGAAACCGATGAAGAGAGCGAAATCGTCGTGGAAAAGGGCACGATGCCTACGACACTTTCGCCAGTCGTAAACAGTATTCTTCGCAACGACCTGCAGTTCGACGGTTTGATTGTCACTGACGCGATGAGCATGAGCGGCCTCACGCTTTACTTCACGCAGGAAGAGGCATCCGTCCGCGCGCTCGAAGCCGGCGCGGATCAATTGCTGAAACCTGCCGATCCCGATGCGTCGTTTCGCGGCGTGCTCAATGCGGTGAAGAACGGCAGACTTACCGAACAAAGAATCGACCAGTCAGCGCGTAAGATCTTGGCGGCAAAATACGATCTCGGTTTGGTGCAGCAGAGAATTACGCCGATTGACGAAATCGATCGGCTGGTTGCGGGAAAGCAAGTTGCGACGCTTGCCGATGACATTGCGAGCCATGCGATGACGCTGGTGCGGAACGACGGTAATCTGGTCCCGTTGAAACTTACTCCGACTACCAAAATTCTCAATCTGGCAATCACAAACGGTGACGATCGCTTGTTCATCACACAATCGTTTGTTGGCGAGATGACTCTCGCCGGCGTGAAGATGGATACGATTGTTTTGGACGATCGTTCGTCGGATGCTGAAGTGCAGAAGACTCTCGACACTGCGTCGCGATCAGAGGTTGTGATCGTGTCGATGTATGGCCGCGTCCGTAGTGGACAAGCCGGCAGCGTGGCTTTGCCGAAACCGGGCGCGCGCGCCCTGAATGCTCTGCTCGATCGTCAGACTCCTCTGGTGGCCATCAGTTTTGGCAATCCATATTTGCTGATGAACTTTCCGAAGCTGCCGGCTTATCTCGTCGCATACGGCGACATGCCGAGCCTGCAACGTTCAGCGGCGAATGCGCTGCTGGGGAAAGTTGATGTGACCGGCCGTTTGCCGATCTCGCTTCCCGGTCTGTATCCTCTCGGCGCCGGAATTCAGTTGAAGTCCAACGCAAACCAATCTCAACAATGACTGCCCGTCGCTCGAAACTCGTCATCGCGCTCGCATTGCTGCTGGCGCCGTCGATGGTTGCGCAACTTCGTCCGTCTCCGTCGCGAAATACTGGTATCTCCAGTGAACGCCTCGCTCGGATGGATCCAATTGTCGAAGAATCGATCAAGAACAAAGAGCTGCCAGGTGCAGTAGTTCTCGTCGGTCATCACGGTCAAATCGTCTGGCGTAAGGCTTACGGCGCGCGCGCGGTTGAACCCCAGCGCGAAGCGATGACAGCCGACACGATTTTCGATCTCGCTAGTCTCACAAAGATCCTGGCCACGGCAACCAGCATCATGATTTTGATCGAGCGCGGCGAAGTGCGGCTCGCGGATCCGGTCGTCAAATTCATTCCCGAGATGAAAGGTGGGGGCCGTGACGCTATTACGATCGAGCAACTACTCACGCATGTGTCGGGATTCGCCCCGGATTTTGATTTGCGGGAACGCTGGACTGGCTACGATGAGGCGATGAAGCGTTTGTATCGCGAGCCCCTGCGAAATACGCCCGGGGCCCGTTTTGTTTACAGCGACATCAATTACATTGCGCTTGGTGAAGTTGTTCATCGGATCAGCGGCTTAACGCTGGATGAGTTTGCGCGCCAAAATATTTTCGTCCCGCTCGGCATGCGCGATACGGGTTTCAAGCCTTCCTCAAACCTCACAGCGCGTATTGCGCCCACGGAAAAACGGCGCAGTCAGATGAATTATCTCGGCGACAGTGGTTCCGACGTTGGCACAGAAGGCGAACAGTGGCTGCGCGGGCAGGTCCACGATCCAACGTCTTTTCGCATGGGCGGTGTCGCCGGCCACGCGGGTTTGTTTTCTACGGCCGATGACCTGGCAATCTTTTGTCAGATGATTCTCGGTGGCGGCAGTTATCGCGACGCAAGGATCCTGAGTCCCTACGGCGTCGCGATGATGACGCAGCCACGTGCGGTGAGTGACAACGGGGCTGCGCGCGGAATTGGCTGGGACATTGCCACGTCATTTTCGACGAACCGGGGCGATCTCTTTCCGCTCGGTTCATTCGGCCATACTGGATTTACCGGCACGTCGCTTTGGATCGACCCCGCGAGTGATACCTTCGTCGTCTTTCTGAGCAATCGCGTCCATCCGGACGGCAAAGGAGACGTTGCGTCATTGCGCGGGCGCGTAGCTTCGATTGTGGCAAGTGCGATTACCGACACGACTGCTGCAAAAGCGCGCGCTGAATCATCGGCGACTGCGGCCGAGTTGCTTGCCAGTCTGGCGCGTTTGAATTCCTCAGCGACCCGGCCACCGCCGACGGTGGCGGACGCGCAAGTCCTCGCCGGCATCGACGTCCTGGAACGCGACAATTTTGCGCCGCTCGCGGGAATGCGCATCGGCCTCGTGACCAATCAAACGGGCCGCGATCGCAACGGCCGTTCGACGATCGACGTTTTGTTCAAAGCGCCAGGCGTGAAACTGACGTCGTTATTTTCGCCTGAGCATGGAATTCGCGGGCTGGTCGATGAAAAAGTTTCAGATACGAAAGATGACCAGACAGGACTTCCGATTCATTCGCTGTACGGCGAATCGCGGCGGCCGAAGCCTGAACAATTGAAAGACTTGGATGCACTTGTCTACGACATCCAAGACGTGGGTGCGCGCTTCTACACTTACATCTCGACGCTGGGCTACGTTTTGGAGGAAGCCGCGAAAGCGAAACTTCCCGTGTTCATTCTGGACAGGCCTAACCCGATCAACGGTGTCGATGTCGAAGGCCCACTCGCGGACAGCGATAAACTTTCCTTTACCGCCTATCACATGATTCCAGTGCGGCATGGAATGACCGTCGGTGAACTGGCGCGTCTTTACAACGAGCAACGAAAGATTGGCGCAGACGTGCGCGTGATCAGGATGCAAGGTTGGCGGCGCGCGATGTGGTTTGATGCAACGAACCTCACCTGGATCAATCCTTCGCCGAATATGCGTAGCGTTACCGAAGCGACGCTGTATCCCGGCGTCTGTTTGCTCGAGACAACTAATGTTTCCGTCGGCCGCGGCACGAACACGCCTTTTGAACTTGTCGGCGCCCCCTGGATTGACGGACAGAAGCTGGCGAGCTACCTAAATGCTCGCCAGATTGTTGGCGTCCGTTTTGTGCCGGTCCGTTTCACACCGACTACGGCAACGCACAAAGACCAGGAATGCGGCGGCGTGAACATCATCGTGACGGACCGTGCGAGACTGCAATCGGTCGCCCTTGGAATCGAGATCGCTGCAGCCCTGCGTCAGCTGTATCCGTCAGATTGGAAAGTCGACGGATTTCTGAGATTGCTGGCTAATTCCGACGCTTTCGAGCGTATAAAGCGCGGCGATTCTGCCGATTCAATCATTCGCTCGTGGGGCAATTCGCTCGAGCAATTTCGCACCGCACGGGCCGGTGCTTTGCTTTACGATTAGTCAACTGAGCCGAACCGCCGCGACCGTTCGGCGCGCCCTGTCAGAAATGCCTATTGAATCGTGAGAATAAAGCGACTAAATTCTATTGACTTGTTGCGCCGGATACTTTAGAAGTTTCGGAATCTTACTCGCCAACGGGGGACACTGCGGTGAATGCTCGACGATTATTACTCTTTCTCGCGCTGAGTCTAACGGCTATAACCATCCTATTGCTGCCAAGCAGCACACGCCTTGCCCCGACAGTCACGCGGGCGAAAGCGGCACCGACCGAGAGTGCCAGGCCCAGTGACGGCGGACTACGCGAGGACATCGAGGCTCGTTATCGTAAGCGATACGATGATTGGAAAAACGAATTCCTGGTTGCCGACATCGGCAAAGCGCAGTGGGAGCTCTACAACAAGCATCCGCATTTGAAGCTGACCATCACGATCGCCGACAACAACAAAAACGGCGCCGGCACCGGTCAATACAAGTGGAACGATCAGGGCGAACTGGTCGAGGCGACAATCTTTCTCGGAACGCGCATCGATGAGGGCTATCCGAGCAAGATTTACTATCCAGTGATGAATTCGCTGGAGAGTTATGAAGCCAACCAGTTGTTGAGTCACAACGTTCTGGCGGCCACCAAGATTGCCCACGAGTTCGGTCACGTGATGAAGATTGCCGAGACTCCTGAGGCGCTTTACAAACTACAGGTAAAACTGGTGCCACAGTACAACAAGATCTTTTTGAGCAACGGCCACAACGTCAACGATCCAAAACTGGTTGAGTTGGCCAACCAAATGGGTGGCAATCCCGTACAGATTTGGGAAGACCGTGAATACTGGGGCGAAGCCAACGCGATGCTTTACCTGCGCGACCGCGTAGCAAAAGAGAGTTTTCATTGCCGCCTTTTCAATAAGATCAAACGCTCCGTCGAAGAGTACGCAAAATCTTACGAGGACCGTTTTACGGAAATCGCCAAGTCACAGGGCGTGACTTACTCTTGCAGTTGGAAGTAACGGTGACTGCTTAAGTCCCGGGAAGAAGTCGTGATCTTAAGAAGAACTTTGCTGTCTGCTTTCTTCCTTGCCACAGTGTGCGGTGCTGCGCTCGCGCAAAACCAAACCGGACCTTCACCTCTCCCACTAGAGATTCTTAAACTGAAATGGGAGAGGCAGGTGCAGTTGCCTCGTAACTTTGATCCCTCGACGATTCCAGTGAGTGGCGTCTTCAATGATGTTAACACCAGAAATACCGTGAACCCGCCGACAAGTGCCGCGGACGCGACCCGCAATGCGACCGTCGCGCAAAGCACTGCCCAAACTTCGCAGTCGGTGGCCTTTCCCGCGACGCCTAATCGTTTGCCAGTCGTCTATGTTTATTCCATGCGAGTGAAAAACATCGGTGGAAAAACAATTGAAGGGGTAGCGTGGGACTACGTGTTCGTCGACGTGACTTCTAACAAGGAAGTTGGTCGACATCAATTTCTCAGTTTCGACACGCTCAAAGATCAAAAGGAGACGACGTTTAGCAGCCAACTGCGCTCCCCGCCGACGCGCGTTGTACAGACAACTAATGGAAATAACGGGAGCAAAGAGAATCCCAAATACACGGGCCACGCGATCGTTCAATGTGTGCTTTATGCCGACGACACAGCGTGGCGTGGGCCACAAGCATCCACAGACATTTGCGCCTTGCTAAAGACCCAGCATGACTTGCGAAAGAAAAAACACGCCGCGGCCTGACTCTCTCACCCAACAAGTCCGGACAAAAAAGCCGTAAAAAAAAAGAGGGGCTGACGGATCAGCCCCTCGAGTTGTTTGGATAAGAATCCGACTAGAAGTGGATTCTGAGACCGAGCTCCATCTGCCGAGCGGAATAGAACGTGCCGTTAACTCTTCCGAAGGTCGTGTTGCTCGTCAGACTTAAACTGCTCGGGTCTGAAGGTTGATAATGGTTCAGTACGTTGGTGAACTGGATGGTGAAGGTCGCGCCAACGCGTTCGGTGAAATGCATGTCCTTGGCGAGCGTGGCGTCCAGGTTCCAACGGTTGAAGCCTCGCAGGTTACCAACGCTGCCGCAGCTCGTGTCAATTCCCAGAACACAGCGGCGGAAGTTCGCCCAGACCGCACCGGGATCAGCAAAGATGTTGAGTCCAGTACCTCCAGCGGAAGCAGCCAAGCTTGTGGCGACGTTTACTGATACGCCGCCGACCACGACTGGCCCGCCCGTAATATTATGGTGAAGGGTGGGGCTATAGTTAGTCGGATTGATCGGAATTGCGCTTTCAAAGGCCGTGCTGGAGCTTGACACGTTGCCAACCTGGCCAAAGGCCTGGCAGGCCGATGAGCAATTTCCGCCTTCGGTGTAACCAATACCAATCGGGAAGCCACTCTGCGCCGTCAGGAATGGCGAGATTGACCATCCATCAAGCACGTGGCGTTTCCAACCGTGTGTGCCTTTGAAGAAATCAGGCTTGTAACTCCAACCGCTGGTCAGGATGTACTTAAGATCGAAGACCGCCGGTCCATAGCTGGCCCGCGGATTCCAAACATCCAGCCATTGATTCGAGCTGTTGTATTGGGCGATTTGGGCGGTGCCCAAAGCTTTGCCCCAGGTGAAGTTAGTGATCGAAGTGATGCCTTTCCACTCGTTCATCTTCAGGGTCAGGAATCCTGCGTGGTAGTTCGAGAAGCCCAGGCTGGTCGTGGTGTTGATGGATGTCGCCTGCTGACTCAACATCGTTCTGCCGAGCGCCCAGGAACCCAGGGTGCCGTTGGCGCGCGAGGTCCCGGTGTTGTTCAGGTAGGACCAGAACTCGGAAACTCGAGTTGAGCCAATGAAGGTGCGAATTCCTGATTGGTTCAACAGTGCCTGCGTACAGCTCGTGAAGCCAGTGCAATATGCGGAACTCGCCCCACCCAAAGCTGATTCGAAGAAGGGCTGATTGGGCACTGACGAGATTAAAGCAGCGAGTCCGCCGCTGCCTGCGACATCAATTTGCGTGCAACGACCTCCTCCGCCAGGTGAGCAGAGCGCTTTCCAGACGTTGGCAAATGCGGTCGCGAAGCTTTGGCCTCCCAGCGTCATCATGTAAGGAACAGTGTCGATATCAACCTGCTCGAAGATGTTCTTGCTCCACTTGCCCATGTAGCCGGCTTCGATCGATATGCGGCGATTCAGTTGACGCTGGATGGTGAAGTTCACTGTATCGACCTGTTCGGGTTTGTAGTCGGGATCCAGGACTGTCGAGTCCCCAGCCACCGCTTGTCCGCCAACGCCTGGGAAGAACGGTTGCGGAAGAGTTGTCGATGGTGACTGCAAAGGCGCCTCCAATCCATCCCAACCACTGCCTGTCGGTCCGATGCGGAATACATTTGCCAATGAGTTGCTCGTGTCGCAGGTTCCGTTGCTGCGCGTGAACTGACACGTCACTGGCTGAAGCAAACCTGGTCCCAGCAGCGGAACCAGCACCTGATTGACGCCATTGATGCGTCCCCAGGTTCGGCCATATCCTGCCCTTATTACCTGGTTGCCATCGCCAAACAGCGCCTTCTTCCAGCCGCTGCTAAAGTTTGGATTCCAGGCTACCGCAACACGCGGACTGAATCCCTTCTTGAATGGATCATAGGGATACTTCATGTGCAAGTTCCCCGTAGTTTCAAAACCGAGAATCGGAGCGATGTCGCAGTTAAGTGACGTGGTGGCGCACCCTTGCCCAGCCAAAGCTGCCGCTTTTCGTTTTGCCAGGAAAGAGTCCGTATGGACTAAGCTGCCATCCGAGTAAACCAGCTCCACCTGAGCGCCGTTCTTCTCAACAGGCGGTGTTTCGTACATGTAGCTGAGTCCATAGGTTAAGGTGATGGATGGCTTCATGCGCCAGGTGTCCGCGGCGTAACCGCTGTAATACTTGATCGTGCTCTGTTCCGCGGCCCGCGTGCCGATTGGCTGAATTTGCAACGTCGAACCGGTGCGCGTGTAGATCACCTGACTCAAGCCGACCAACCCCAATATCGACGAAGCGATGTTCGTATAAATCGCCTGGTTCGTTGCAGAAGTAACGGTTGACGGGAAGAAGCCGGTAAAGTTCACCTGGTTACCGGCAATCTGGTAGACGACCTGGTTATTGATCGTGCTGCCGTTGTCAGTGCGCGTGTGGAAGTTATAGTTGTTCTGAAACTGCCCACCGAACTGCCAGATGTGATTACCCGTCACGAAAGTCACGTCGTCACGAAGCATCTTGTCCTGGCCATCCCAAACACGCTGGCGAGTGCTCTGGTTGTTGACGTTGTATGGAATCAGCGCGGATGTGCTTTCAGCGCCGAGTGGATTACCGCTGTTGTTAGGAGCGATTTCAAGGGCTCCCTTGAGGCCCGCAAGTTGCGGAGGGTCATTCTGCGTTGACCACTCCCACCAGTTCCACAAATAGCTGAAGCGGACGTCATTGGTGAGTCGTGAACTCAAATTGCTGGTAAGACCCAGGACCATCAACTCGCCAAGTTGCGGCCGTGGCGCCTTGGGCGTGTATTGGGCGGCGGTATCGCCGAAGAATCCTCCGACGTCCACCTGGTTCGTCGTTACGTTCAGAAGCTTGAACGCGCGGAACGAGCCGAAGAAACGGTGCTTGGAATTGAAGTCATGATCCAGTCGCCAAACGTAATTGTTCGAAGTCAGTGGCGTCCTGATCGTCGAAAGATAGCCGAGCGTGTTATAGCCATCACCGATCGACGGACAGAACGAGCAATTCGGATCCGTCCCCAAAGGCATCGTATTCCACACGGACCTGATTGTCGGACTGACTCCAAGTGCCCTGGGATCCAGCGTGCTTGCCGGTAAGGTGACAGTCTGTAAATTCCCTGCCGCCGCGTTACCAACGGTTGTGGTCACTGGATAGGGATTCAGGTTGAATGCCGAGAAACTACCCAAACTTGAACTTAAACCTGGAACCTGGACTACGCCGGCGCGCATTGCGATAGATGGCATCTGTTTTTCAAAGATGCCGTTGCCTGGAAAACGAAAGCCCTCATATCCGAAAAACATATAAGTCTTCTTGCCCAGGAAATCTTTCGGAATGATCGGTCCTCCGATTGTGAATCCAAATCGACTGCGATGGTTCGGAATGATGGGCGTGAAAGGCATCACGCAATTATTCCCACCGGAACTGAGCGTCGTGCCGGCTGGACACGGCGTCTGAAGCGGCGACACTCCTTTGGTAAAAGGAGTGTGATTCGACACCCACGAGTTAGCGGCTCCATGATTGGTGGCGTAGTAGTAGCCGTAAACCGAGCCGTGAATCTGATCGGTGCCGCGGCGTGTCACCATCTGCACTTGAGCGCCGCTGGAACTGTTGAAGTCGTTCGTTTGTCCGAACGTGTTGACTTTGAATTCTTCAACCGTTTCGATCGGCGTGGCGACCACACCAGACGCCATCGAACTGGTTTGGCTGCCGGCAAGACCGGTGAAGTTCTGGATGTAGCCAATCGTGTTGCCGGCCATATCGTCGGTGTTGTTGCCACCATCGATCGTGAAGGTATTCTGATCCATGTAGCTGCCGGCGATATCTCCACGCGGTGTCACTCCCGGCTGCAAACTCAGCAGCGACGTCGCGTCGCGGCCAAGATTCGGCAGCAATTCAAGGTTCTTCAGACTAATCGTGTTTCCGATCGTCGCATTTGCAGTTTGAAGTTCATTCCCTGCTTGCGACGATACCACCACGGTTTCGGTAAGTGCGCCAACTTCGAGTTGCACATCCAGCGCAAGCTGCGTTCCGACTGAAACTTTTTGGCTTGCCGCCCGGTGAGTTTTGAAACCGGTTTTGGTAACCGTAAGGTCGTAATTGCCGACGCCAACGCTGGCAAAGACGTAACGGCCCGAATCGTTGGTAGTCGTTGTCCGTTTACTATTATCGGCGAGATTGGTAAGCGCTACTTCAGCTCCGGCTACGACACCGCCTTGCGGGTCGGTGACGACACCGGTAACGCCACCAGTTTCGCCTTGCGCGAATGTTGGTTTCGGATTGGCAAAGAGCGCCACGCCTAGACCAATCACCAGCGCGAGAAAAACTGAAAGTTTTTTCATTTGGCGACATCCTCCTGTGGTTGAAGGGCGAACAGCAAAGCCACAGGCCGGAAGCGTGCAGCTTCACGTCGCTACAGATTGCAGAACAGCAACTTTCGAGTTGCGCGTAAAAACTACGGCGAGAAAATCAGGCATTCAGCTCTAGCGAGCGAACGCCCATGAACCTGAAATTTTACGCGGGGAGTATATCCCCATCAGCGGCAGGGTCAAGCTTTTTTTCGCAGAAATTTGAATGGGGATGCAAATAGTTGGCGGGGCCGGACGGTTTATGATCAAGTCCCCTTTTCCTCCAAATACTCACCGCAGAAAATTTTGTCGCTTATGGTGAATGCTAGGCTGGCGCGCGTCCTGCCCATTATTCTGGAAGCTAATTACCGCTGATATTGAAAGAGGACGGATCGATCTTGTCGTTGAAGGTGAATTGCGCCAGCTTTAAAATCCATTCGGTCTGCGAAGTTCCATTTGGGGAATCAACATACAGGTTGATCTTGTAAGTGTGGGGTAATGTTAAGCCCACTTCCGGCTTGAAGTCCGAAAACTCCTCGACCATCTTGTAGCGGACCTCGCGCGTGACTCCGGCAATGTAAGAGCGGTCGCCCGTCGGCCCCGCAATGGTACGCTCGTACTCAGTGCGCATATGCCGGAACGTCTCTTGATCAAAGAAGAGGCTGACTTTCAAATCAGAACCGGCATGGGGGACGTATCTTAGTTCTTCAAAGGTTTGAGAATTGATCTTCTTCGTTCCCACGTACTCGAGTTTCGGAGAGCGCTTAGCGTCCAACAGCGGCCAGGCGGAAGACAGCGCTCCGCCCATCAGGCCTTCCTTAAAAATCAAGTTGTGAGTCATCAGAAATGCGCCCAATGGTGAGCGCACACCGGGGGTGACGTACGCTGCGACAAACGATTCTCCGTTGAAACCCAGTTGTTCACGCGGATAGACGGGGCTGGGAAAACTCATTCCAATCAAATTCTTTGTATCTTCAGAAGCCAACACCGCTTTCCCGACTGCCTGACCGATGGGTGCCGTGTGAAAGAAAACTTGAGATGTGCCGGAGATGATTCGCGTCGTTACCGATTCGCGAGCCTTCGCGGTCCCGATCGATGCGAGATGATGAGCGACGACGTCTTCGGCTTTCATCTTCTCAATTACGAATGATTGAGAAGCTGAGGGTGCGAGCATCAGACAAGCTGCCGCGAACATGACCAATGACGTGATGCTGCGCATGGAATGGCCCTATCGATATTAGTGTGAAACAGCGAGACACCTTCTCAGATGTCTCGCTGTTGAATTAAGTGTCCGCCAGTCTAAAACTGAAGCTTCAACGCGAACTGAATCACGCGCGCTGACTCGCCAGTCTGTACGATTGTTTGGGTTGACGGCGGCGCCACGGTGGCGCAACACGCCGAAGCGAAAACGCTGGACCTAATGCTCGGTGAACCAGTCGACGCATCGCGCGGATTGTCGAAGTTCGGATGATTCAGTGCATTAAACATCTCCGTGCGGAATTGTAGTTTGAAACGCTCCGTCAGCTGAAACATTTTGACAAAGCCAAGATCGAGGTTCCAGTAGTGCGGAGCCGTAAAGATGTTTCGGCCTGCGCCATTTTGTCCGGGCGCCGGTAGACAGAACGCCTGGGTCAAATCAACGCCGCAGGTCGCCACGTTAGTGATTGGCTTGAATAGAACCGGACCGGCGAGTGGCGCGTTTGGCAAGTACTGAAGTTGCGCCTCGACCGGAAGTTGCACGCCGGCGCGTGATTCATGACTTCCATTTGAAGTGAAAGACCCGCTGCGGACCGCGAATGGCTCACCCGACATGAAAGTGAAAATGCTGTTAATGGTCCAACCGCCAAGGATCTGATTCACAAACCCATGGGAAGAGCGGAAAAACTTTCGTCCGTTGCCGATCGGCACTTCCCAGACAGAGGCGGCCTGTAAGATGTGCGTGCGGTCAAAATCTGAACGACCACGTTCTTCGCGGAAGTCACGGATGTCAGTCGGCGTGCGCGAGTTGGTGGTTGAAAGACCGCCGCCGGATGACGCGCCCACCGGATCGACCGACTGATTGTCGATCGATTTGCCGAAGGTATATGCCGCGCTCAGTCCCAGGCCACTGCTAAAACGGCGGCGCAATGTGAATTGGGCAGCGTTGTAATTCGAATCGCCGCTGTTGTCTAAGTAGGTGATCAACGCGAACTGTTGATTGGGCCTAAGTCTTAGACCAAGTGTGTTGTCCTCGATGCGACGCGCGAAGCTACCGGCGCCATTGGTGTCCAACTCACCCGTAGTCGTGGAAGAGTTCAGGAAGCTGGCGGCCGAGGTTGCGCTTAGTCCGCCTTGAGTTTGCAATTGACTCAAAAGCGGTGGCGCTGCGCCGGTCACCCCGGCAGGGCATCCGGTACCGGCCGGAGCACATCCCTTCGCACGATTCTGTTGCATGATCAGGAACGAGGGAATAATTGAAGTTGGGTTCACTTGATTGATGTCATACGCCATGAACAGATGTTCGCCGCGGCGGCCGACATAACCCATCTCCGCCACCAGGCCCCAAGGCAATTCGCGCTGGATGCTGACGTTCCATTCATGAACTGTGGGCAGCTGCATGTGCGGGGCAAAAACTGTAATCGGTGGCGAATTCGTTCTGAGCTGCTGTGGTGGCGTAAGCAAGGTTGAAGGTTTGACTGACGGCGCTGGCAGCTGGGTGGGAAATCCTCCCGCGACAGTCTTGTTGATGTCAGGCGAGTTTACGCACCCCGCAGTGATCGTTGTAAAAGCGCTGGCCGTTGTGTTGTATGACGTCGTGCAGCTTTGCACGAGGCCGGGAATTCTTCCCGCAGCCGCCGTCACCTGGAAAGAAGAAATTGTATCGAACGCGATTCCATAGCCTAAACGAATCACGCTCTTGCTCGGTCCCCCGAAGAGGCTGCGCATAAAACCGGATTTGAAATCGGGACTGTACGCCAAGCCAAAACGCGGACCGATCGCTCCAGCGAAACTGCCTTCGTACCAGTGTTTTGTTGGGACGAATGAGACGGCGCCGGGCTGGTTTACCACCGGTGTTGCCGGCAGCGGCGTGCCGGCGATTGGAGTCGCGGCCTGGTATACATTGTAGCCGGGTGATGTGTTACTTGGTGGATTGTATTCCCAACGCGCGCCGTAATTCAGCGTCAAGTTTGGGCGAATCTTCCATTCGTCCTGAAAGTAGAAGTTGTATTGATCGAGATTATGCTTCTCAGCATACAACGTGACCTGGTCGCCGATTTTGAACGGCAGGAATGCATCGGTCTTTAGATCGGAGATAAAAACCTGCGTCATCGACGCCGGCAAACCGTAAAGGTTATTAATCGTGCTTCCCAACAGCGTCTGGTCCGTACTATTGATTCCGCCGGCCGTGTTGAATCCAGAATTGCCGGTCGTACCGAGAAACACCGGCCGGGTGGTGGCGGAAAAAGTCACCGACGGCGTCACGTTGATGCCGCCCGGTTGTCCACGCTGATCGACGTGGCGATAAAAGCGAAAGTTCATGCCGGTGCGGAACACGTGCGCTCCGTGAACGATGCTCAAGTTGTCGAGAATCTGCGGCGTGGTTACCCAACGCGCCGTACGCGGCGTGTTGAGGTATGGCTCGCTGAGGTTGTTGAAGTCGTAAGGCGGTATATTGGGCCAATCGGGATTCGCTTCTCCTTGAGTAAAGAGAAAACCAAATCGCCCATAGCCCAGTGTCAACTCGTTCACCAGACGAGGCGAGAGCACCCTGCGATAGCTGATTGCCAGGTTTGTCGTGCGCCGGAAGACCTCGCCTTGCGGAGGATTGTCCGGATAAATCTGCGGCCGACCATTCAGCGGGTCACCCTCGAGCGTGTTGTAATCAGAGAAGAGATAACGAACGAACATGCTGTTGTTTGCGTTGAAATTATGATCGACGCGAACATTGATCGCCGGACCGCGCACTGCGGTGGGTGGATTCCAACTGTACGTGGCCGTGTTCAAGCCGTCGCCGGCGCCGACAAAGTTATTTGGTAACGGAAAATGGGTCAGCAGGCCTGCCACGACAGAATCAACCGGTCGCGAAAGCGTGTTGTTGGCTTGCGTGTTGTAGGTGCGAATGCAGTTCGTCTCAGCGCCCACGCAATCGTGGATGCCGGCGACGTATCCGCCCGTAACTGGATCGACCAGGGGCGTACTACCATTCCTCTGAACGACTACTCCGTTAATTCTTAGGCAATTGGCGCCGGTCGAAGGAACGCAAGCTGGATTCATGAAGAAATACCGAAAGTTTCCGGCGCGCGCTTGCGCGGTGTAGACGGTGGGAAAACCAAACGTTTGATCGATTGGTTGGGTAAAGTCGACCCGGTTATAACCATAGCTGCCGAAGAAAAATGTTTTGTTCTTCCTGATCGGCCCACCTACCTCTCCGCCGAACTGATCGAGGCGAATCAGTGGCTTCGGACTCCGCTGCGCGTTCTGATACCACTCGTTAGAGTTAAGCGCTTCATTTCGCAGGAAGAAGAAAGCCGTGCCGTGATACTCACTCGTGCCGGCGCGCGTCGCGATTGAAATTGACGCGCCGCTGTTGCGACCTTCTTCAGCCGTGGCGTTGTTCGTCGTGACTTTGTATTCCTGAATGTTGTCCGGAGTAATGCGGTACAGGTTACTCACGGGATTCGGTACTGAGGATTCATTTGCCTCAATGCCGTCAATCGTCACGTTGTATGCTCGGTCACGAGAGCCATTCACATGCACGCCCGAGCCTGCTCCGCCAAACGATCTTTGCGTTACACCGGGTTCGAGCAGAAGTAGAGTCAGTGGGTTGCGACCGTTGAGTGGCAAGGTCTCGATGGCCTTCTGCTCGACAACATTTCCGATCGTGGCATTCGCGGTGTTCAGTTGCTCTTCACCACCGACGACGGTCACCTTTTCTTCAACCGAACCTACTTCTAGAGAAACGTCGACCGTTAGCGGCGTGCCCACCTCGAGCGCGTTGTTGGTCTTTAGCAGCGTCTTGAATCCCTGCTTCTCGACGGTGATTGTGTAGTTGCCGACTGGCAGAGCGGAAAAGGCATAGACTCCTGAATCAGTTGTCGTTTGCGTGCTCTTAACGCCGGTTGCTTCGTTAGTCGCCGTCACGGTTGCGCCCGGAACAACGGCGCCGGTGCCGTCGATGACGCTGCCGGTAATGTTCGATGTGCCCGTTTGCGCGAATCCCGTCGTGCAAATCACGGCGAGTGCGACTGCGACTGATATTCGAATAATCCAATTGGTAAGCTTCACGGTCGTGACCTCCTGCAGAAAGGCCATTGCAATTAGCAACGGCAAGTTGTTTTCGAATTCACTTGTGAGAAGCGTTTGTTCGAAGAGCTAATAGAACCCGAATCGCTGTTGGAGACTGGCTCGCGGCCGGAAGTATATGCTCGTGCTTTTTTAGGTCAAGGTTTTTTTTGTTAATTCGGATCGCTTGACCTCGACATGATCAGATCGGTGTGAGAATGTCGCGCAAGTGTCTCCGAAAAACTGAAAATGATCCATTATTCTGGACAGGCCATTGCACGGTTCTGCGCTAGCCGCCCGGCGTCTTGAAACAGACTGGCGTCGAGAAGCGTAACAACGCGAGAATCGTGGTTGGTCTGTCACTGACTGCTATTATCGATCTTTATTGGCTCAATAAGTTCTTTTAGCTTTCGTTGTAGCTTACTGGTCGCATAAAATGCTGCGCCTGAGTTGGTTAGCTGCGATCATCGGGATGTGCCTGGGTTCGAAAGCCTTCGATCGCAGCCGTAGTTACACAAGTCCAACCGTCGCGCAATTGTTAGTCACGCTGCAGCGCACCATTTTCTTGACTGATCAAGCGAAAGGGGTGTGAAATGCACGCGTTGTGGCGGCCCGTTAGTTGCCTAAATTTTTTCTGTTCATGCCATCAAACGTTCTGGATTTCCGAGGACGAGTCATTAATCTAGCAACCCAAGACCCGATCGAGAGGATTCCCCAAATGAAAAGTTTCCATCTGCTTCGCACTCTAATTTCGATTTTTGTCTTTGCATTTTGTTGCGCTGGGGTCGTCTCTGCGCAGGAGATTACCGGATCGATTGCCGGCACGGTCACGGATCCCAATGGCGCCGTTGTGAAAGGCGCGACCGTTACGCTTAGCAACAGCGAGACGAAGCTGGTTGTCCGCACCGTTAATAGCGGTGACGACGGACAGTTTTCTGTTCCACTCTTGCCCTCTGGTACTTATGACATCGTCATAGAAGCACAAGGGTTTAAGAAGCATGTCGACGCGGGCGTGAAACTTCAGGTAAACGAACGGCGCACCGTAGATGTGGCGCTCGAAACCGGTAGCATTAGTGAAACTGTCACCGTTACCTCCGAGCAACTACAGGTGGACACTCAATCGGCCGTGGCTAGCAACGTAATCAACGGCGAACAAGTGCGCGAACTTTCGCTTAATAATCGCAACTGGGCGCAACTAATTCTTCTTTCGCCGGGTGTGTCTTCGAATTTACAGGATCAGGTTTACGTCGGCACAACGAATCCGAACGGCGTATCAAACGCGTTGCAGATCGCGGTCAATGGGGTGCGACCAAATTCCAATACCTACACAGTGGACGGCGCTGACACTACCGATCGGGGAGCGAATCTCACGGTTCAGACTTATCCGTCGGTGGATGCCATTAAAGAATTCAGCCTGCTTCGAAGCCTCTATCCGGCGGAGTCGGGCAGAAGTTCCGGTGGGCAGGTTAACGTCATCACGAAGAGTGGCACCAATGAATTCCACGGAGATCTGTACGAATTCTGGCGCAATGACAAATTGAACGCCAATGCCTTTCTCACAAATCGCGACAAGCCTCTGGGGGTCGATGCCAACGGAAAATCGAAACGCGCTCCGTTTAGATATCACGACTTTGGGGGAACTCTGGGAGGTCCACTGGTCTTTCCGCGGTTTGGCGAGGGTGGTTCATCGGTCATTAAGCATCACACATTTTTCTTCTTCTCTGAAGAGGCGAGACGAGTGATTGTCTATCCTACGCTCTCTTCTACTGTTCCGACCGCTGGACTTCGTCAGGGCATCTTTCCGCAAAATGTCTGTATTGGCCCGGTCGCGAATCCCTGCTCATCCATTTTGCCCGCCGGCACTCAGTTGCCGCTGGCTCAATGGAGCCCCCTCGCAGCGGCTTACGTGCAGGACATCTACAACAAACTGCCGCTGCCATCAGATTCGGTCGGCACGCTTAACTTTCCGACGCGCGGCATCTTCAATTTCCGGCAAGAGCTCATACGAATCGATCATCGATTCAATGATAAGCTCTCGGCGTATTACCGATTTGAAAACGACACGATTCCGACGGTTGAGCCGGGTGGCCTATTTAATGGAACGACCGCCAACCAACCGTTTGTGAGCACCACTCAAACGAGCTCTCCCGGGCGTACACATGTCGCTCGCGCGACTTGGGTGCCGACAGCTTCGATGGTTTTGGAATTCGGCGGGTCGTACTCTTTCGGTGATGTTCCCAGCCAAATAATTGGCCTTATCAACCAGGCAAATTCGCCGGACGTTACTGCCAGAACGCCGGCTTTTCCATTCGCTAATACCAGAGGCCGTATTCCGGATGTTGGTGGAAACGGATTTACTGGTCTGAATGGTTTTGGGCCATACAGCGATTTCTCATATAACAAATCGGCGTTTGCGACGCTTTCGAAAGTCTTTGGCACGCACACGACAAAGTATGGGTTTAATTTCGCCCGAATTCGAAAGCATGAGAATTCGCTCGGCGGAGTTAACGAGGGGAGCTACGGGGCGGTGACGTCGACGCCGACGGTCTGTACCACGCTTCCGAACACCCCTGCCGGTTGCAATAGGCTGCCCACGCCTCCCGGCAGCACCAATGCCTTCAGCAATTCGACTCAGCTCTGGGCGAACTTCCTGCTCGGCAATTTTCAGACGTTCACTCAGAATCAGTCTGATCTGACCGCTGATCTTAAAGCGACCGACATCGAAGCTTTCGCCCAGGACGAGTGGCGCGTAAAAAGCAATATCACCTTTTATTATGGGATGCGCTTTACCCGCTTCGGTCAGCCGTGGGATATCAACGGCCGGATGACCAGTTTCGATCCGTTTATTTTCAGCTCCGCTGCGGGTCAGGCTTTCCAAGTAACCGGAAATGGTAACCGCGTTCCCGGCACGGGCAATCCGTTTAATGGGCTCCTAATTAGCAGCCTATCGCCCGGTTTAGGCCCAACGGTTTCACCCTGGGGCAAAGCAATGGCGCCCACGCCTAATAACTTTGCACCTCGCGTGGGTCTTGCTTGGGATCCGTTCAAGAAAGGCACGACTTCCGTCCGCATGGGATACGGTCTGTACTACGATCAGTTGTCATTCAGCTTCTACGAGACGGATTTGGTCGCGCGTAATCCGCCTTTCCAGCAAGTCATAACGATCAACCCGACAACGCTTGACAATCCCTTGGGCGGCCCGACCACTGTCAGCAACGCGCTGCAGAACGTTTCGGGCATCGATCCCAACTTCAAGACGCCTTACGTCCAGCACTGGTCGCTCGATCTTCAGCATCAATTTGGCGCCAAGACAATTGTTACTGCCGGATACTTTGGCTCGAAGGGAACACACCTTTCCGGTCTTGTCGATCTGAATGGTTTGCCGGCCGGATACGCGCTCACTAAAACCTGTGCAACAAATCTGACAACCGGCCCAGCCACGATTCCCTGCCAGTCGCCAGGTCAGGTTTTTACCAGTAGTTCTGCTACCGCGGCGGGCTCGGAAGTTGTTCTTCAGCAGATCAAACGGTTCAGGGGGTACAACACTGTTCGTTATCTGGAAACGGCATTCGACTCGAACTACCACGCGCTACAAATCAAAGTGCAACGGAGGTTCGCGCGCACCAGCCAAATCAATTTGGCCTATACCTGGTCCAGAAATATGACCGACAGTCAGAATGAATTCGCTACCGTGCCGCAGGACGCCTATAATCTGAAGGCCGAGTACGCGCGTGCCAATCTCGATCGGCGGCAGGTGTTGAGTATCAATTACATTTACGAACTGCCGTGGTTCGCCGCCCAAAAGAATTTCAAAGAGAAGGTTCTCGGCGGCTGGCAGTTTTCCGGAATTACCGTTCACTACACAGGGTTGGGATTCTCGCCGGCTACTTCTAGCAACGACCCGGCGGGCCTCGGTACCATCCTTTCAGCCGTGGCGGCGAGCAGGCCAAACATGGTTTGCGATCCAAACGCAAACTCGCCGCATACCGATTTGAAGTGGTTCAATACCGAATGTTTTGTCAATCCGGTCGGAACCAATCTAGTCGGCAACGCGGGACGAAACACAGTTAATGGTCCGCCCACGACCCGGTGGGACGCGACCCTGGCAAAGAACATTCGCTTTAGCGAAGCGAAGTCAATTCAACTGCGGTGGGAAGTCTTCAACGTCTTCAACCACACAAACTTTGCAACCTTCTCGAGCTTGAACATCACCAGCAGTGTTTATGGCCGCGTTGGCACGACGCGCGATCCGCGCACGATGCAACTCGGGGCGAAGTTCATTTTCTAGACGATCGGCAATCACTCCCCGGAAATGCCCGCGGCTTTCGCTGCGGGCATTTTTCTATAAGGGGTTCGATCTGTTTTAATCGCAGCACCGTGGCATTCGAATCAAACAGTTCGCTCACCTTACGAAATGCGCGAGCAGTTTTGCCTGATCGAGTTGTCGCGAACTGTACGATAGAAGTTATCGAGGGTCGGATTGCTCGGGTTGTCGAATCGTCCGCGAGCCCCGCTGTTGACGAATCGATCGACGCTTCCGGCCTAACAGTTTTCCCAGGCTTCATCGACGTTCACATTCACGGCGCTGTCGGCGTGGACGTGAACAGCGCCGATGCGGCGGGGTTGTTGTACGTGGCTGAATTTCTCGCGAGTAATGGAGTGACTGCCTGGCTGCCGACGCTGGTGCCTGGGCCAATTGAGCAGTACGAACGAGCGATCGCGGCTATAAGCGAAGTGATAAATCAGCAGCAATCGTTAGAGTACCGACTTCAGCCGGGTGTTTCGGCGCCGGAAAAAAGCCCAACTGAAGTTGGTACTCTAAACACCTATTCCGCACGCATACTCGGCGTTCATTACGAAGGCCCGTTTGTCAGCAACGAGCAATGCGGCGCGCTCCATCGCGAACACTTTCGTACTTTCAAGAATGTCGCCGACCTTGATTCAATTCCCACGATCAAGCGTGAAGGCGCCGTTCACATGACTACTGTCGCGCCGGAAATCGAGGGCGGCATCGAATTGATTCGCGAGCTGCGACAACGCGGCTGGGTGGTTTCAATCGGCCATACGCGCGCCACGCCAGAAATTCTGGACCAGGCTAAGACAGCCGGCGCGCAGCACATGACACATTTCATGAATGCGATGTCGCCTCTCCATCATCGCGCCCCGGGCCCAGTGGGTTGGGGTTTGCTGAATGACGACGTGACACTGGACTTGATCGCCGATGGCATCCATCTCGATCCGATGATGTTGAAAGTGCTTCTTCGCACCGTGACGCCGGAACGACTAGCTTTGATCAGCGATGCGATCGCCGCGACCGGCCAGGGCGACGGCGACTACGAAATCTGGGGCGAGAAGATCACTGTCGCAAACGGCCGCACCTGTAATGCTCGCGGCAGCATCGCCGGTTCAGTCGTCACGATGCTCGACGCGGCGAAGATGATGTTGTCGCTCGGTGCCTCCGAATGCGATGTCGCGCGCATGGCGGCGATGAATCCATCGCAGTTGCTGGGAATCGACAATGCATGCGGATCGATCGAAGAAGGGAAGCGCGCGGATCTCGTGGGGGTGAACGATCGCGGTGAGGTTCAGTTAACAGTTGCGAACGGGGCAGTTACCCGACCGTAAGGGGAAAGCACAAAGCTTTCACGCTGAAAGCGTGAGATTTAATAGCCCAGGGCAAGCGCGAAGCGCGACGCCCTGCGATTACGAATACCAAACGATTGTCAACCCGAAGGGGGGAAATAAAAACCCTCAGAGTCGCTAGCACAATCAAGTTATTCCGCGCCTTCAGCGCTCCCTGGTCTCTTTATCGATTGACCTGGGCCGTTGACCCAGGCTGTTGCATCCCGCGCCTTCGGCGCTTATGGTGCGTCCGCGTTAGCGGACCGGCGCTTCAAACCACATTACACTCAATGGCGGCAGCGTGATCTCCGCGGAATAATCCAAATCGTGCCATGGGGTTTTCTGGGCGCGGATGCTCTTAACGACTCCAAATCCTCCGCCACAGTATTTCTCGGCATCAGTATTCAGAATCTGTTTGTAGCTTCCTTTGCGCGGCAGACCGATGCGATGACCTTCGCGGACAACGGGTGAGAAGTTACCGACACAAATGAGCTCTCGTCCGGTTGAGGGTGCGATGCGCCGGAACGCGATTACATTTTCCGCGGCGTTATCCACTTCGATCCAACTGAAGCCGCTTACGTCGCTGTCGCTCTCCCAAAGCTCCGCGTGCTTCGCATAGAGCCGGTTCAAGTCCTTAATCAAAGCATGCACGCCTTTGTGTGCTGGCGTCTTTAAAAGATGCCAGTCCAGACTTTCGGTTTCGTTCCACTCGCGCCACTGGCCGAACTCGCCGCCCATGAACAGAAGTTTCTTGCCGGGATGTGCCCACATGTACGCGTAGAGCGCGCGCAGGTTGGCGAACTTTTGCCATTCGTCGCCCGGCATCTTGTTCAGCAGCGCGCCTTTCATGTGCACGACTTCGTCGTGAGAGAAGGGAAGAATGAAGTTCTCGCTCCATGCGTACAGCAGGCCAAACGTCAGCGCGTTGTGATTGCCGCCGCGAAACAGCGGATCGGTCTGAAAGTATGAGAGCGTGTCATGCATCCAACCCATGTTCCACTTGAAATCGAAACCGAGGCCGCCGGCGTAGACCGGACGGCTGACTTGCGGCCACGCGGTTGATTCTTCGGCGATCATGAGCGCGCCCGGACATTCACGATGCGTGACTTCGTTTAATTCTTTCAGCAACGAGATCGCTTCGAGGTTCTCGCGGCCGCCAAACTTATTGGGAATCCATTCGCCTTCTTTGCGGCTGTAATCCAGATAGAGCATCGACGCAACCGCATCGACCCGCAAGCCGTCCAGATGAAACTCACGCAACCAATACAGCGCATTCGCAATCAGAAAGTTCCGCACTTCGTTGCGGCCGTAATTGAAGATGTAAGTGCCCCAATCGGGATGCTCGCCTTTGCGCGGATCGAGGTGCTCGTACAGCGCGGTGCCGTCGAATCTGCCGAGCGCGAAAGCGTCTTTTGGGAAGTGCGCCGGCACCCAATCCATAATTACGCCAATACCGGATTTGTGAAGATGATCGACAAGAAAACGAAAATCATCCGGCGAGCCATAACGAGCCGACGGCGCGTAGTAGGCACTGACCTGATAACCCCACGACGGACCATAGGGATGTTCCTTCAAAGGAAGAAATTCAACGTGGGTGAAACCGTTCTGCGTCACATAGTCGGCAAGCAGCGGCGCCATCTCGCGATATGTCAGCGGTCGATTTTCTTCGTCAGTAACACGACGCCACGAGCCCATATGAACTTCGTAAATCGAGAGCGGTTCGCGCCACGCCTGGCGCTTCGCGCGATGCCTGACCCAAACGCGGTCACCAAATTTGTATTTTGATTGATAGACGATCGATGACGTGTTGGGCGGAACTTCCATCATCGAGGCATACGGATCGGCTTTGAAGAGTTCCTGGCCCGCCGTCGTGATTGCGTACTTATAGAGTTCGCCACCGCGCAGCCCTCGAATGAAAAGCTCCCAAACTCCTGACGATCCGAGTCGTCGCATGGGATGTTTCGCCGCACTCCAGTCGTTGAAGCTTCCGACCACGCTCACGTGATCCGCAGCCGGCGCCCACACCGCGAACGAGACGCCTCGCTTGCCTTCATGAGTGCGACAATGCGCGCCAAGCTTCTCATAGATTCTTTCGTGCTTGCCTTCGCCGAAGAGGTGGAGATCGATGTCACCCAGAGTGGCAGGAAAACTCTTTGCGGCACTTTGCGTCTTTGCGGCTCTGCGTGAGTCGGCCTTCACGGTCGTGCGAGTGCCCCGCGTCTTTTGTGCATCTTGTGCCTTTTTGTGGCTCATATTCACCGACTTGCCATTGCAAGCGGTTCTGTACCTTGATGTCGCGGATTCGCCGGTTCCGCCAAGCGCCGGAAGACGTCTGCACCTGTTCCCACTTCGCGCCGATTACTTTTCGCTTCGCCCAGTATTCCCAAAAAATTGTCGCGAACGGATGGCAAACTAATTTGCGCCATCAAATCGATGGCGCGCGCCGCGTACTTCAGAATCTGAATCGTTTCGATCCCGGAAATGTCGTTGAAGAACCAGCCGCAGCTCGTGTACATCAACAACAACATCCGTTGCAGTTCAAGATATGTGAGCGCGCGCCATCTTTCGTCAGCCGACATCCAACGGCCCGCCTGTTCAAACAAGAAGTGTTCGCGCGAACGCAGTGGATCGAGAACCAACGAAATACTTTCATCGCGCGCCAACCATGGAAACGTAAACAATTTCCCGCGCGTCGCTTCGAAGTGCGCGATGTTTTCGTCGCGTAAAAAATCGAGTGCGTCACGCAAAGGCCTGCGCCACGCTTGATTCCAATCTCGTTCGCCGCCTGTGCGACAGCCACAGTCGCGAATCCAGCGGCCGGTACCATGGGGACAACTCCATGAAGTGCCCTCGCCGTCAGGTCCGTTATTGATTTCAATTTCAACTTCGGGCAGATATTGGTCAAGGTAGGCGCCATAATTCGTGATCGCAAAGCCACGCCCCGGCGCCTCTCTTGTTAGCGCATGCGCCAGACACAGATCGCCAAACTTGAAATGATGTCCATAAGTCTCGCCGTCGGTCGCGACATTAAGCATCGGTTTGTTGTCGACGGAGTGCACGAACGCATCCACTAGATCGCGACTGGATTTGAGTAGATGCTCAAACGCGATTGCCCTTGAAGTTGAGCCGTCGTACAAAAAAACGGCGATGCAACCATCGCCGTCGCGCTTTGAGTACTGGTAGGGAATGCTTGGATCCAGAACGCCGGTTTCGATTTCATTTAGCTCGCGTGTTGCAGCTTCATCGCGCGCACTATCGTTCGCGCTTCGATAACGAGCCTGGTGCGGCGCGAGAATCACGTACCGCATCCGCTCTTCGATCAGGGCATTCAGGACGCGTTCGTTGCAGGCCGTCTCCGGCAGCCACATCGCTTCCGCTTCGCGGCCGAAGCGATAACGAAAGTCCGCGAGTCCCCAACGAATCTGCGTGCGCAGATCGCGCTCGTTGCAAAGCGGCAGAATCGCGTGGCCATATGCTTGAGCGATTGCGTTCCCATGCCCGTTGTGACGCGCGATGCTCTTGCGATCTGCGGCAATGATTCGGTCGTAAGTGTGCTTATGACTTTGCTCGAGCCAACTCAACAGCGTCGGCCCGAAATTGAAACTCATGTACGCGTAATTGTTGATGGCCTGCGTCTGACCGCTGGAGGAAAACGTCACCGCGCTGTTTGGCCCGTAGCATTCGGAGTGAATGCGTTCGTTCCAATCGTGAAACGGAGCGGCGGTTGGTTGCGCTTCAATCGTTCCCGTCCAGGGATTCTCGCGCGGAGGTTGGTAAAAATGGCCGTGGATGATCAGGGCAGGCATTTTTGGAGTGCGGCGGCTCGACGCCGCTTTCTAATGTTGCGCGATAAAAAAGCGCCGTCAAGCCGGCGCACTCCAAGCTAACCTTTTCTTCTCCCGAACATGTCCACGCCCACCGCGGCAACGAGCACGCCGCCTTTGACGACGTACTGGGCCCAGTTTTCTACGTTGAGAAGCGACATGCCGTTATCGAGGCTCGCGAGGATCAATGCGCCGAGTACCGCGCCGAACACCGTGCCGCGACCACCCATCAAACTGGTGCCGCCGATCACGCATGACGCAATCGCATCGAGTTCCATTAACGTGCCGGCGTCCGGCGAGGCACTGCCAACTCGTGCGGTGTGCAGAATCGAAGCCACCCCTGCTAATGCACCCATCAAACAGAACGCCAGGAGGATGTAGCGCTGCAAATTAATTCCGGAGAGTCGCGCTGCATCAGGATTTCCGCCGATGGCGTAGAGGAAGCGACCAAACGTTGTGTTCGTAGTGAGGAACGCGCCACCGAGCGCCACCACGAGAAGGACGATCACTGGAATCGGAATGCCGCCGGCTTTGTTCATTAAAAAAATGAAGCCAACAATCGCGAGCGAAGGAACCAGAATGCGTAAGACGGTCGAGGCCACGCTTGTTGCTTGCAGACCATATCGCTGACGTGCTCGACTTCGGCGCAGGTTCGTCAGGATGATGAGGACGATGGCGATTAGTGCCATTCCAAATCCGATTCGTGGATCGATGAAGTCACGACCCAGCGAACGGAAGAAAGGAAGCTCAACTGGAATAGTTGCGCCCTTTGTGAGTCTGAGGATGAAACCACGCCACGCTTGTAAGCCGCCGAGGGTGACGATGAATGAAGGAATACTGGCGTACATACCCAAGCGTCTTTGCAATCTCATCGCCAAGAGGGCCGAAAGGATTGCGGCTGGGATCGCGTAGCGCAGCGAATAGCCGTTGAAGCCAGCGATCACAGCAACGGCGATCCCAACCACCGGCCCCAGGCTGCCGCTGGTGATCAGGCTTCCCTGCGTCAAACCGATGGCGAGGCCTACCAGAATCGCTGACGCAAGACATGGCGCCAACCCCCAATTTTGTGTCATCGCGGCGATGCCTCCGGCCAATCCGACAATCGCGCCAACGGAGAGATCGATATTGCCGGTGACGATCACCATTAACATGCCGACGGCGAGTACGCCGGTGACGGCCGTTTGCTGCAATAGCTTGGAGAAATTCGTGGCGCCGAGGAATAGACCGTAAGGATGGTTGGCATCGATCGTGGCCCACTGAAAGAAAAGCCAGATGACAATCAACGCGCCCAGCATCGTGTAAGCGCGCAGCGCGGACGTGCGCAGTTTGATTCGGGGAACGGTGGCTTCGCTCATGATTATGCGGCGCGACGCGCATGCCCCGTCGCGCAAGACATGACGGCTTCGGGCGTCGCTTCGCTGCGAGTGAACTCGCCGGTGACGCGGCCTTCGTGCAAGACAATCACGCGATCCGAAAGCCCGAGTACCTCCGGCAACTCTGATGAAATGAGAACGATCGCGAGCCCGTCTTCGGCCAGACGATTAATCTGGGCGTAGATTTCCTGTTTTGCGCCGACGTCAATGCCACGCGTGGGCTCGTCAAGAAAAAGCACGCGGGGATTTGTCAGCAACCATTTCGCCAGCACAACTTTTTGTTGATTGCCGCCCGATAGTGTGCCGGCAATCGTAAAAACTGAAGGCGCCTTGATGCGAAGTTCGTTTGCGGCACGTTGCCCAGCCGCCGCCTCGGCGTTCTCATCTGTGAGAAATCGGCCCGAGAGTTTTCGCAGCCCGGCAAGCGTCATGTTTCTCAAGATCGTCTGGTCGAGAATCAGTCCGTAGCGCTTTCGATCTTCGGTGACAAATGCCACGCCACGTTTGATCGCATCCGCCGGACTGTCAATTTGAACCTGCTTTCCTTCTACACGGATCTCCGCGGATTTGCGACCGGCGTGCGCGCCAAAGATCGCCATCAACAGTTCTGTGCGCCCCGAGCCCATTAAGCCGGCGATCCCCAGCACCTCGCCTTTGCTTACCGCGAATCCGACATCATCAACCAGCAACTTGCCGGGAACAGAAGGATCTTCGACCGTGACGTTGCGCGCTTCGAAAATTGTTTCGCCACGCACGTGCTTTGTCTCGGGAAAAATATGGTCGACTTCGCGTCCGACCATTTGCGCGATCACGCGCGACTCATTTATGTCCGACGTGGCATTCGTCTCAATTGTCTTGCCGTCGCGCAACACGGTGATGCGATCGCTGATGTGAAAAACCTCGTCCAGCTTGTGTGAGATGTAAATCATTGCGACGCCACGCGCGCGTAAGCCATTGAGAATGCCAAACAACGTCTCAACTTCCGCATCTGTCAGCGCGGCAGTTGGTTCATCAAGCACGAGAATCCGCGCATTCTGCGAAAGCGCTTTCGCAATCTCGACGAGTTGCTGTTGACCGATGCCGAGATTGCGCACCGGTGTGCGCGGATCAATTTGGAGATGAAGGTCGTCGAGCAACTTTTGCGCGCGGCTGAACAACTCTTCCCAATTAATGACTCCGAGGCGTCGCGGCGCGCGGCCCAGAAAAATATTCTCGGCGACGCCGAGATCCTTAACCAGAGACATCTCTTGATAGATGACCGCGATGCCGGCTTGTTCAGAGTCGCGCACATTCGCGAACCGCCGCTCGGTGCCGTCCAGCACAATCTCGCCGCCGTATTCAGGATGCGGATAGACGCCTGCGAGAATCTTGATGAGTGTTGACTTGCCCGCGCCGTTTTCGCCGACGAGGGCGTGGATTTCGCCCTGATTCAGATCAAACGTCACACCGTCCAGGGCCTTGACGCCGGGAAAGGCCTTTGTGATCTCCTTCATCTCGAGCAGCGTCATAGCGGCTTCTCAAAGAAGCGTTGAAAAATGAAAAATGCAAATTGAAAATTGCTTCTCGCGCGTGAATGTGCGATTTGCAAGTTTCATTTTCTAATTTGCCATTGCTTTCGCCTTATTGCTTAGGCCACTGATCCTTCGGCACGTTCTTATAAACGTCTTCCATTTTGTGATAGCCGTCCTTAATCACAGTCTGCATCACGTTATTTTTATCGACCACGATAGGTTCCTGAAGAATTGAGGGCACGTCGATCTTGCCGTTGTTAATTTTGTCTTTCGTTTCGAGTTTTTCGCCGCGCGCCAACTTAATCGCTGAATCTACGGCGCTGTTAGCAAGTGGCACGATCGGTTTATAGATCGTCATCGTCTGTTTGCCTTCGACGATGCGCTGCACCGCATCCAGCGCCGCATCCTGACCCGTCACCAGGACTTTCCCGACCAACGGCGGGGGCAAGGCTGAGATGGCGCCTCCGGCTGTACCATCATTTGAGGCGACGATTGCCTGAATGTCGTTGTTATTCTTCGTGAGAGCATCTTCCGTGATGCGCAACGCCTCGCTCGCCAGCCACTCGCGCGCGTACTGTTGCGTGACGATCTTAATTTGACCGCTGTCGATTGCAGGTTTGAGGACCTGCATCTGGCCTTCGATCAATAGCAACGCGTTATTGTCGGTTTGCGAACCGCCAATCAGAACGTAATTTCCTTTCGGCGCATGATCGAGCGCGTATTGCGCCTGCATCTGTCCAATTTTCACCACCTGATGCGAAACGTAAAGATCGACATCGGAATTTCTAATCAAGCGGTCGTAACTAATCACCGGCACACCCTGACGATGCGCAGCCTCGACAATCGAAGCGGCAATCTGTCCGTTATGCGGGGCGACGATCAGCACGTCAACACCCTTGGTTAAGAGATTGTCACATTGCTTGGTTTGCAACGAATCGTCGCCGTTGGCGACTTGAACTTCACAGTCGGCGCCGACCTCCTTACATCGTTTCTCGACCATCTCTTTGTCACGTTGCCAACGTTCTTCTTTCAAGGTATCCATCGAAAAGCCGATTCGCACGGTTTCGTTCGGACCCTTCTTTTTCATGCCGCCGGTGTTTGTTTGCGGTCCTGAGACGCACGCGACGGCGAGCGCAAAGGCGAGAATTACTCCGACTAAGATCAATTTTGTTCGCATAAATCGATCCTTCTCTCTTTTGTTGAATGTTTCTGATTGATCGCCGAGTTTATCAAAGTACCATGGAAAATACAGCCGAAACTTATTCGATTATTGCGGATCTTAGCTCGTACAAGAGCGCACGGGGTCCGCGTGTCTTTTCGACTTTCGTGGCTTTCACAGATTTCTGTTGAATTCCCTCAGAGTGAGTGGTAGTTTTGCCGCGTCCCCCTCTAGGAATCTCCCCGACGGTCAGAACAACTGAGCCTCTGTAACGGTGATCGCAGATTCGTGGTGTCGTATGTGCGATTCCTTCTCTCAAAATCTCTGCTGGAGGTCCAACAAAATGCACACACTAGGTTCGTTCGCGAAAGCCGCTTGCTGCGGTTTTTTGTTATTGCTCGTATCGATCACGGCGCAGGCGCAATTCAAAGCCGGTATTCAAGGAACAATCAAAGACACGTCCGGGGCGCTCATTCCGCAAGCGAAAGTTGCACTCACCAACAATGAGACTGGGAAGACTCAAGAAACCATAGCAAGCGATGAAGGCTTCTATAGACTATCCCAGTTACCGCCGGGTAATTACAAGCTGACCGTCGATAAAGCGGGATACAAACAGCAAGTTTTCGACAACGTAGTCGTCAATGCCGAAGCCGTGCAGGGAATCGATGTGGAACTCCAACCTGGTGACATCAGCGCTACAGTTACAGTAACTCAACAAACAGAACAGACTCTGCAAACAGAGAATGCGAATATCGACAAGGGAATCACGACGCAACAAATTCACGACCTGCCGCAGAACGGCCGAGATCCTTACGAGTTGACTCGCTTGACGCCGGGCGTGTTTGGAGACTTCGCTCGGAGCGCATCCGGGAGTGCCCAGAACCTCCCCAACCAGAAGGGTCCGGGCGGGACGGCCGCAAACCGTCTGATATTTCAGACAGAGAATTCGCCTCAGATTACCGCCAATGGCCAACGTGTCGAATCGAACAACTATCAGATCGATGGAACGAGCGTGAATAGTTTGACGTTTGGCGGCGCCGCGGTAATTACTCCCAACCAGGAGTCGGTCAAAGAAATCCGCGTCATCGCAAGTGTGTACTCAGCAGAATATGGACGAAACTCCGGTGCGCAAGTCCTAACGGTATCGAAAAACGGCACCAATCAGTTTCACGGAAGCTTGTTTCTCAAGAACAACAGCCCAGGATTGAATTCGGCGAACGGCTATGGCGGCCCTGGCCCAAATGGGACCAGCCTTCCTGGCGTTAAAAACATCCAACATTACAACCAGTATGGCGGCAGCGTGGGCGGTCCGCTTCCGATTCCAAATTTCGGAGAAGGCGGGCCGATGGGTCACCTCGGAAAGAACAAGGCCTTCTTCTTCTTCTCATACGAGGGTCTGCGCAACAATACTGTTTCCGTCAGTAATCAGTTCATCACGACTCCTCAATTCCAACAACAGGTTCTTAACCTTCGCCCGGGCAGCGTAACCGCCGCTATTGTCGGCGCACCAGGGAGCAATCCACGCATTATCAGCGTGATTCCCGTAACGTGCGCTTTTGCCGGCTTCTCGGCAGGCAGTACCAGCCGCCCATGCCAACAGGTCGCGGGTGGTTTGGATATTGGTTCACCTGCATTAAGCACGGGCCAGTACATTCCTTCAATTACGACGGGTAACTACGGAGGAGGAGGATTGGACGGCATTCCCGATATTGAGTTTGCGCAGATCGGCGCTCCTAACCTCAGTAAAGGAAATCAATACAACCTGCGATTTGACTTCAACCTAACGCCGAAGGACACCCTCACCTTCAGCAGCTATATATCCAAGCTCGACGCAGTTATCAGCGACACGACGACCAATCAGGGCGCGACCCCGCTGGGTGACGTTACGATTAAGCCAAGCAACTACTTCGCGACGCTGGCTTATACGCGGACAATATCTGCAACGATGGTTAACGAGGCGCGAGTCAATCTTACGCGCTTCACCGACAACCAGCTGTCAGCGTCAAGCAATACAAACTTTGGGATTCCGCGTATCGAAATCCAAAACATAGGAATCCCCGGGCGGCTCTTTTTTGGTGCTCCGCTCGCTGAAACTACACCAGGCATTTTCGCGGAGAATACATATGAATTCCGGGATACGCTGCGGAAGTCGATGGGCGCGCATGCTCTCAGCTTCGGAGGCGAAATACGGAAAGAGCAGAACAACAATAATCTGCTCGGTGGAGCACGACCCGACTTCGTCTTCGAAGGGCTCTTCAACTTCGTGAACGGCACGCCGATCTTCGAAGGGCTCAACATTGATCCGCGCACTGGCGGCGTCCCCGACGCGCAGCGATACTTCCGCACAAACACCTACGCGCTTTTCGCGCAGGACGATTGGAAGTTTCGCCCCAATCTCACAATAAACCTGGGGCTGCGGTGGGATTACTTCACTCCGCTAACCGAAAACAATGGGCGGCTCACGAACTTTATTGTTGGCCCTACCGGACAAGAGCTTACGGGGGGAAGACAAGTGCCAGTGCAGAATTTCTACGATAAAGAGCTCCACGATTTCGCGCCTCGCCTTGGCCTGGCCTGGAGTCCGACGCGACTTGGCGGTTTCGATACGGCACAGAAGCTTGTTATAAGAGCGGGTTTTGGAATCGCCTACGACCGCATCCCAGTCAATGATTTCGAGAACTCGCGCGATAACCCTCCAAATCTCGCCCGTTTGGGGATCTGCTGCGGCACAGAGCCAACCTCGTTCAGTACCCCTTTCGCCGGAGGAAGCATTCTCTATGCGTTAGGCGCTACCAATTCACCGCTCAGCTATCCAGCGAATCCTTTGCTGGCTCTAACCTTCCCCCCGAGTGGCATTCCGAATACCGGACCGTTTGCAAACGTGACAATCTACGGCTCGTCACCCGATACGAAGACGCCCTATATCTACAGCTACTCGTTGGACGCGCAGTATGAAATGCCGGCGAAGTTAACGGGCTCGATCGGTTACCAGGGTAGCGCGAGCCGCCATTTCGTTCGGTTGATCGATCTCAGAAACTTATACCGCACCAATTTCAATGCCGCGATCTTCTTCCCGTTAACGGATACGAACGCGAATTACAACGCGCTGCTCGCCCGGCTCAGTCGCCGCTTTAGTCATGGATTTCAGTTTGACGCCAACTATCGGTGGAGCAAGAGTATCGACATCGTTTCAAGCGAAACCGTGGGTGCCGCGAATCCAACGTACATTTTCGACCTAAGTCAGGAACGAGGCCCTTCTGATTACGACGTGACACACTCGTTGGTAGTCGCGGGATTGTGGGAGCTGCCGTTTTTCAGAAGCCGTAAAGATCTTGCCGGGAAAGTCCTGGGCGGGTGGCAAGTGAGCGGCATCGGGACATTCCATACCGGATTCCCATGGACGCCGGTGATCGGCAACTGCCCTACTAGTAACCAGCCTGTCTACTGTCCTGCCCGTCCGACAGCTTACTTTGGAGGAGCAGGCACGGACAATTCGAACAACGCATTTATCACAGGCAGCAATTTTCCGGGTGGCGGGACAAGATTCTTTTCAACGGTCGGAGCGCTGGGACCTGCAGGGGTGCCGGGGCTTTCTAATGTCACCCCAGGCATAGGTCGTAACTCGTTCCGCGGACCGAAGTATCGCCAGGTCGATCTGAGCCTCGCCAAGCGATTTGGAATGCCGGCCTTCTTTGGCGAGGCCGCGAATTTGGAAATCAAGGCGAACTTCTTTAACGTTTTCAACATTACTAATCTGGTTCCGTTTGCGTATGCGAGTTCGAGCACGACGATCACGGATCCGAACTTCGGCAGGGCCACGGGCGCTCTCTCGGGCAGAATAATCGAATTTCAGGGGAGGTTTATCTTCTGAGCAGTTCTAAAAAAAAATCCGCGGACGGACCAGTCGGTTAGAGGTCTGTCCGCGGATTCCTCTTTAAGGTCAATCTCTGACAGGTTAGGTTGGTGAAGGCAATGGTGACGCCGGTGGATTTTGTACTTCGTCATCGTCGAGCTCGCCTTCTAATGGCCGGGCCTTGCGCGCTTCGTCAAGCTGTTTGAAAGTAGCCAACTCACGGTCTGCTTCATCTTTTCGTTTGAGCCGCGAGAGGGCCATGAAAAGTTGGTAATGAACACTCGAGTTGTTCGGCTTGAGTGCGGCCGCGTGTTGGAGGATGGGCAAGGCTGACTCGTAGCGGTGTGATTTCACCAGCAGACGGCCGAGATCGTAATTCGCATAGAAGTGCTTGTCATTAATAGCAATTGCTTGGCGCAACATGGCTTCGGCTTCAGTCAATCGATCGCGTTCGAGCAGTACGAATCCAAGCTGAGCCAAAGCGTTGACATTGGCCGGCGCAAGGGCGAGTGACTTACGCAACTCACTTTCCGCTAAGTCATAATCGGCCCGGGCTCGGGCAGAAATAGCGACGAAGAAATGCGCCTCCGGCAATTTGGGAAACCGCACGAGGCCCTGACTAAAGATTTTGAAGGCGCGGTCGGATTCTCTCAAGGCAATATAAACGCCGCCCAATCGGGCGTAATACGCAAACTGTGTCGGGTCCTGATCCAACGCACGTTCATAAAACTGAGCGGAGTCTCGAATCTGTTTGTTCTTTCGCGATGCTTCGCCGAGCATGAAATTAGCCTCAGGAAACTTTGAACGACGCGTGATTGCGTGGTCCCACAAGTCAACCGCCTCACGATCTTTACCTGCGGCCCAGGCGATTAGGCCCAGAAAATAATATGGTTCGGCGGCGTTCGGCGAGAGCGTCAGTGACGCATCGAGAGCGACTTTTGCTTCCTCAAACCGTTTCAAATTGTACAGACTTACGCCGAGGCGGTAGCGCACGTCATAGGTTTCCAAGCCGATGGCGATCGCTTTCTGGAGTAACGGAACGGCACGCTCATCATCGCCGCGGAGGGCGTATAGCAAACCCAGATTGGTTGTCGCTTGCGCGTGATCGGGAACCGCGCGCAAAACCGTCTCGAATATCTTGATTGCTTCATCGTCCCGTTTAGTGCGCGCCAACAGCACACCCAGATTCGTCATTGCGGATATGCTATTCGGATTGAGACGCAATGCGGCGCGATATTCACGTTCAGCTTCAATGGTCTGCCCGCGCTGATCGCGCAAAATGCCGAGCAAATTGTGCGCGTCGGAGTTTTTTGGATTTGCCGCAAGAACGCCGCTAATCACCGTCTCGGCTTCCGCGAGTTTGCCCGCGCGCAGCAGTTCGGCAGCTCGGCGAAGTTCAACAGGTTCGTCGGCGTGACGTGGTTGGCCGACGACGGTCACGGTCATGAATACCGTGACGACGAGAGCTATGACGCCAGCGCTTCGAGTGAATCTGGCCTTCGAAACCAGGCTTTGCCCACGCGCCTCAGCGTGCGGCATAGCCGAAAGAGACTCTTGGCAACGGTTCGAAAGCAGCGTAAACACCACTGATTTCCTGAAACTCACAACCGCGAAGTATATTACAAGCCAAGCAACCTCAGGGTGATTCCACATGATGGCGAGCAAACGATTTTTTGTAATCTTCACAATCGTCTTTGCGCTTCTGTTAGTTTTTCCCTTCACCTCAACGTCGCAAAGGCCACCCAACATCGAGCAAAAGATCGAAGCCCTGCTTGCTCGGATGACGTTGGAAGAAAAATTGGGGCAACTGCAACAGCTTGACGGCGAGGCGAATGGCAACTATCGACCCGAGCATCGCGATTTGGTCCGTAAAGGTTTGCTTGGCTCGACACTTAACGTTCGCGGCGCACAACGGACAAATGAATTACAGCGAAGCGCTGTCGAAGAATCGCGACTTAAAATTCCCGTGCTGTTTGGTTTCGACGTAATTCACGGATACCGAACGATCTTTCCAGTCCCGTTGGGCGAAGCCAGTAGTTGGGATCCGGCGGCTGCCGAGCGTTCCGCGAGTATCGCCGCGGCGGAAGCGCGCGCCGCGGGGGTGCACTGGACTTTTGCGCCGATGGTCGATATCGCGCGCGATGCACGTTGGGGACGCATCGTCGAAGGGTCCGGTGAAGATCCATATCTAGGATCGATAATGGCCCGGTCCCGTGTGCGTGGTTTTCAGGGCCGCGACTACAGCGCTACGGACAAAGTGCTCGCCTGCGCGAAACATTGGGTCGGCTACGGAGCCGCTGAAGCAGGCCGCGATTACAACACGACAGACATGTCGGAACGGACGTTGCGCGAGATTTACTTTCCACCGTTCAAAGCTGCGGTTGATGAAGGCGTTGGCACGTTGATGAGCGCATTCAATGATCTGAATGGTGTTCCCGCATCAGCAAATCCTTTTACGCTGACAAAAGTTCTTCGTGGCGAATGGAAGTTCGACGGCTTTGTCGTAAGCGATTACACAGCGGTCCTGGAACTGGTGCAACACGGATTGGCAGCCAACGAGGCGGACGCGGCGCAACTTGCCCTAAACGCAGGCGTCGACATGGAGATGGTCAGCCGGCTTTACAACCAAAACGGCGCGCAGCTTCTGAGCAGCGGACAGCTCTCACAGGCAACGATCGACGAAGCTGCGCGTCGTATTCTGCGGATGAAGTTTCGGCTCGGGTTATTCGATCGGCCTTACGCCGATGAAAAGCGCGAGAGCTCAATAATCCTCAGTCAGGCGAATATCTCCGCAGCCAGAGAAATCGCAGCGCGCTCAATCGTGTTGCTGAAGAATGAGCAGGCGACACTGCCATTGCAAAAGAACCTGAAGTCAATCGCCGTGATTGGTCCGCTCGCTGACGATCAGGCGGACATGCTCGGTTCCTGGACCGGTGACGGCAATCCGTCAGACGTGGTGACATTGTTGGCTGGCATCAAAGCGAAAGTGTCGCCCGAAACGAAAATCACTTACGCAAAAGGATGCGACATTGAAGGGAATTCAACGCAAGGATTCGATGAAGCAGTTCGCGCGGCGCGCGATGCCGACGTGGTCATCGTCGCCGTAGGTGAATCCGCCGCCATGACTGGCGAAGCATCGTCGCGCAGCTCCCTTGATTTGCCCGGCAGTCAAATCGATTTGGTGAAAGCGCTTCAAGCCACCGGCAAGCGAGTCATAGTCGTGTTGATGAACGGCCGGCCGCTGACAATTAATTGGATGGCGGAGAACTCGCCGGCGATTCTGGAAACCTGGTTTGCCGGGACACAGGCCGGTAATGCGATGGCCGATGTGCTGTTCGGTGACGTCAATCCCGGCGCGAAGCTACCGGTAACTTTTCCGCGCAGTGTCGGCCAGGAACCGCTGTACTACAACCATATGAATACTGGGCGGCCGCCCGACGCAAATAACAAATACACGTCAAAGTATCTCGATGTGCCGTGGACGCCGCTGTTTCCGTTTGGCTATGGTTTGAGTTACACACAATTTCGTTTGTCGAATCTGCAACTAAGCGCGCCGCGGATTCGCCCCGACGGCCGCATTACCGTGAGCGTCGACATTGAGAACGTTGGACCTCGCGCCGGCGATGAAGTGGTGCAGCTTTACATTCGTGATGTGGCCGCGAGTGTGACGCGGCCCGTCAGGGAGCTAAAAGGATTTCAGCGAGTGACGTTGAGACCGGCAGAAAAGCGCAGGGTTGAGTTCACGCTTACTCCGGAGCAGCTGAGTTTCTACAACCGCGAGATGCGGTTCATAGTCGAACCCGGTGAATTCAAAGTTATGGTGGGAAACAGTTCCGCCGATCCAAACGAGCTCGTTGCAAGTTTTCGCGTCGAGAGATAAGAACCGAGACTCCCGTTCATGTATCGCTGTCTAAACCGCAAGCCTGGCCACCTTGCTTCGTTTCTCGTCCTGTCGCTCTTCCTGATAGCGATCCCGCTCCCGCGGATCGATCTTCAGGCGCAAGCCCGCACCTTCTCAAGACGCGACGAAGCTTTTCTCGAAGATCTCGAACGACGATCGTTTCAGTATTTCTGGGATCAGGCCAGTCCCGTTACCGGCCTGGTGCTTGACCGAACCAAGACCAACGGCTCACCCGCGGACGAAGATCATCGCTACATCGCGAGCATTGCTGCGACTGGGTTTGGTTTGACTGCGATTTGCATCGCGGCCGAGCACAGTTGGATCACGCGCGCGGCGGCTCGTGAGCGCGTGCGTGCGACTCTACGCTTTTTTGCCGGGCGTGCTTTGCAAGAACATGGCTGGTTCTATCACTGGATGGACGTAAACAACGGCGACCGCAGATGGCGAAGTGAAGTCTCGTCGATTGATACGGCCTTGCTCGTTGCGGGAGCGCTGACTGCGGGGCAGTATTTTCGTGAGGATTCCGAAATTGGAAACCTCGCGACTCGAATCTACGAACGAATCGATTTTCCCTGGATGCTGAACGGGCATCCGACCCTTTTGTCGATGGGATGGCATCCGGAAACCGGCTTTATCAAGGCGCGTTGGGACGAATACAGCGAGCATCTGATCCTTTATCTGCTCGCCATCGGTTCGCCCACCCATCCGATCACGCCGGAGGCTTGGTATGCGTGGAAGCGTAATTGGAATGAATATGCCGGCCATCGTTATCTTGGCAAGACGCCGCTATTCACGTATCAATACTCACAAGCGTGGATTGATTTTCGCGGCCGCCGTGAGACGCGAGGCGAACACGTTAACTATTTTGACAACTCAGTTAAGGCCACATTGGCGCATCGGCAGTTCTGCATAGATCTCGCCAAAGAGTTTTCGGGCTACGGTCCAAATGTCTGGGGTATTAGCGCTTCCGACAGCGCGAAAGGCTATGTTGTCTGGGGCGGTCCACCCCGGGACCGAGCGATTGATGGAACCGTGGTGCCGTACGCGGCCGCCGGGTCGCTGATGTTTGTTCCGCACCTGGCGATGGTTGCGCTTACGACCATGCGGACGAAGTACCCGCTTGTTTATACGAAGTACGGTTTCGCAGATGCTTTCAATCCAAACACGGGCTGGGTGAATCGAGACGTCATTGGAATTGATCTGGGCATTACCTTGTTGAGTGCAGAGAACGCAGGCACCGGCAATGTGTGGCGATGGTTCATGCGCAACAATGATGTCAGGAGAGCTTTAGATCTGGCGGGACTCAAGAAACAACAACACCGGGCCCGAATACCTTTGCGAAAAGCTGCGTGATCAAGAATAGGTTCTCACTGCATGGTTACATTGGCGCCGTGATCATTGCCGGCGCTGAGGTGTTGCTCTTCTCAGGCAATCAACTCGTCGGCCACTGGTTCACCCCGATTGTTTGGACTGGCTACATCCTTTTTGTCGATGCTTTAGTTTACAAAATCCACCGACGGTCATTGCTGGTGAACGATCGGCTGGAGTTTCTCGTACTGGCGGTGATTTCCATTGCCAGCTGGTGGCTGTTTGAGTTCTACAACGCGCCGCGGTTTTGGAATTCGAATCTCGAGCTTTGGTGGCACTATCACAACCTCGAACCAAACCTCTGGATACGCAGGCTCGGGTACGACTGGGCGTTTGCAACGATTGGGCCGGCGATGCTCGAAACGGCGGACCTCTTTAGAGCAAAACTTTTCATAAGAGCGAATGGCGCGCGATTCAAACTTTCTAAATCAGCATTGATCGTGACCGCGATCGTCGGACTCGTCGGGGTCGTTGTTCCGCTCGTATTTCCCAACGAGTGGTTCGCTCCGATAATTTGGTTATCGTTCATTTTCCTGCTCGATCCGCTTAACGCTTTACGCGGCTGGCCATCGATTGCCGGCGATCTCGCCCGCGGTGATTGGCGGCGCATGCTCTCGTTGCTTGCGAGCGGATTCCTCTGTGGTGTTCTCTGGGAGTTTTGGAATTACTGGGCGCTGTCGAAATGGACTTACACGGTCCCTTATTTCGGCAAGATCAAGATTTTTGAAATGCCGTTGCTTGGCTTTCTCGGCTTCCCGCCGTTTGCAATCGAGTGCTGGGCGATGTACATCTTTGTGCGCTCGCTGCTGAGTTCAACACGTCAGCAAACCGCGAACGCGGAAATCTTCTTGAGTTCCAGCGAATGACTTCCGGCAAGATCAAGTCATGGATCAAGCGCCTCGGCTTCTGGGGCTTCATGTTTTTTCTTGTGAAAGGCTTGCTGTGGTTGATCGTACCGGCCGTTGTGGCTTTCCTGGCTCTCGATTGATCTCGCATAACGATTACCGATGCAGAGGCAAACTGTTAGTCGAATTGGGCTGGTTTCGCTCGCGTTCCTGTTTTGCTTGTCGCCATTGACTAGAACCGAAATGTCATCCACGCAAAAGGAACAACGTCCGCGCGCGCGCGACGCAGGAGTAATCGTCGGCGTGTTCTCCCCGGGTTCGCTGAACGCGATCACTGACGTGCCGGGCGTAATGGTTGGTCATTCGACCATAGTTCGAGACGCTAACATCCGAACGGGCGTTACGGCGATTCTGCCGCATGGCGGCAATCTCTTTCGCGAGAAAGTCCCCGGCGCGGTGTTCATCGGCAACGCGTTTGGGAAACTCGCCGGCTCGACACAGGTGAACGAACTTGGCGAGATCGAAACGCCGATCATGCTGACTTCGACCCTGAATGTTCCGCGCGTAGCTGACGCGACCATCGATTACATGCTTGCGCTCCCGGGAAACGAAGATGTGCAATCGGTCAATCCTTTGGTCGGCGAGACGAATGATGGATTTCTCAACGACATCCGTGGTCGACATGTCGGACGAGACGAAGTATTCGCGGCCATCAAGACGGCGAAGGGCGGCCCAATTGAAGAGGGCGCAGTCGGGGCTGGTACCGGAACGGTTGCCTTCGGCTGGAAAGGCGGTATTGGAACGGCGTCGCGGAAGTTACCGCAGAATCTGGGCGGCTATACAATCGGCGTACTGGTGCAAACGAATTTCGGCGGAATTTTGACGATAAACGGTGCTCCGGTCGGTCGCGAGCTGGGCAAATACTACTTAAAAGAGCAGTTAGAAAAGACCACTACTGCGAACCAACAAACGCCCGACCGGGCCGATGGCTCAATCATCATTGTGATCGCTACTGACGCGCCGATCGATCATCGCAACTTGAATCGATTAGCAGCGCGCTCGATGTTCGGACTCGCGCGTACTGGCAGTTCGGCTTCGAACGGCAGCGGCGATTACGCGATTGCGTTTTCCACCGCGCCTGAACTTCGCATTCGCAATCTTCCCAACGAACGCACCAAACCGGGCGCTGCGCTATTGTCAAACGAAGCGATGTCCCCGCTGTTTCTGGCGGTTATCGAAGCCACTGAAGAAGCCATCTACAACTCACTGTTTCGCGCCATAACAACCACCGGCCGCGGACACACTGTCGAAGCGCTACCGATCGATCGCACGCTCGAGATTCTTAAGAAGTACAACGCGCTGACCTCGCGCTAACGTGCAAACAATTCGTTGACACTCAATCAACGACTCTCTAGAATACGCGCCCCACTAAAACGAAGGAGAATACGAACGTGGCTCTGAAGATTCGTGTCAACCGAAAGAGTGTCGAATCGATGACGCGGCAAATTGCCAATCAGCTCGAGAGCTTGATTAGCACCGGTGCAATGGCCGTCGGCAGTATGTTGCCGAGTGAGCGCACCCTCGCCAACTCACTGGATGTGGCGCGTAACGTCGTGCGCGGGAGTTACGATTATCTTGAGCGCGCCGGATTTGTGCAGCGCGAAGGAAAGGCGGGACGTCGTGTCAAAGCGAAGACTCGCCGGAAAGCGGCGCCGAAGACAGCCAGGAAACCCGTGAGGAAGAAGTAGTGTGTTTGCGCCTCACACTGCCGGCGTCCATTCCATCTGAAAGTGAGTGCCGGTTTCGCTGATTCGTTGAAACCCTAGCCGCTCAAATAACGAAACCGACCGACTGAAACGGATCACTTGCAAGCGCAAGGGCTTCTTTTGTCTTTTCGCCTCAGTCTGTAACTCCCGAATCAAGCGAGTGCCGATGCCCGCGTTGCGATGTCCCGGCATCAAGGCAACTTCGACGCAGCGAATCTCATGTTCCCGCGGCTCGAAAGTCACGCGCCCAACCGGTTCGGTCCCGCGCAGGACGATCTGATCGACCGCCCGCTTGTATTCGGTGGCGTGAAACCGCTGTTGCGCCTCATATTGCATGTCGAGGAACTCGCTGATTCGCTGTTCGTCCCAACCAAGACCGCGGAGGTCATCCCCGCGACTGCTCTTGTACAAGGTCAGGAGAAATTCGGAATCTTCAGGCGCAATTGTGCGCAGGCTTACTGAGGCAAAAGGCGTGAACTCAGGCATCGCTGGGGGATTCTAATTTAACCGCACCGATTTCGATATTCCGAAACGCGACGGCGCCTTTGATCATTAGTCGCCAACCGCGCATGAAAGTGCCATAATAACCGAGCTTTCCCAAACAATTCGAAATTATTTCCGGAGAGGTTTTATGAAGCGTTTCCTTGGCATTCTTGTGGTTTTGATTGCGCTCGGTTCTTTGCTTGTCGCTCAAGAGCGGCGTTTCACGGTTAACGATTTGCTGAAAGTTCGTCGCGTGGGTGATCCGCAAGTGTCGCCCAAGGGCGATCTGGTAGCGTTCACGATTACCGACATGGACACCGCCGCCAACAGAGGCACGACCCAGATTTACCTGGTTCCCTTGGGGGGTGGCGAGATGCGGCAACTGACGAATGATGAGAATTCGTCGGCAAGTCCGCGCTGGTCGCCTGACGGCGAAAAGTTGGCATTTGTCTCTGCCCGCGACGGGGAAGATCAAGTCTGGACGATCGATGTTTCGAGCGGCGCCCTCAAAAAGGTCACATCGATTTCAACCGGCGCGGGGGATCCGGTTTGGTCGCCTGACGGAAGCTTGATTGCGTTCACGTCGGAAATCTATCCGGAGTGCAAGGACGACGCTTGCAACAAACGTATGAGCGACGCGCGCGCGCAGACGAAAGTGAAGCCGCATGTTGCCGATCGCCTGCTGTTTCGCCACTGGAAATTCTGGAAAGACGGAAAGCGGAGTCACGTCTTTGTGGTGTCGTCGCAGGGCGGGGAAGCGCGCGATCTGACGCCGGGCGATTACGATGCGCCGCCGTTTAGCCTCGGTGGTATGACGGATTACGCATTCTCTACCGATTCGAAAGAACTGGCGTTCGCGAGCAATCACGACAAAGTCGAAGCCACTTCCACGAACAGCGATATCTGGATCGTTTCTGTGCGCGGAGGTGCGGCGAAAAATATCACGACCACCAATCGCGGGTACGATGGATCGCCGCGTTTCTCGTCCGACGGCCGCTTTCTCGCCTATCGATCACAGGTGACGCCCGGTTTTGAGAGCGATCGCTTCCGCTTGATGCTCTATGATCGCAAAACCGGCCGCGCGCAATCAGTGACTGAGACGCTCGACTCTTGGGTCGACGAATACACGTTCAGTCCCGACAGCCAGACGATCTACTTAACGGCGGAAGACCGTGGCCGCAATCCGATTTACTCGGTTTCAGTTAATGGTGGATCAGTCAGGAAGGTCCTCGCGGACGGCTTCAATGGCGAGATCAGCGTGACTCGTGACGGCCGGTCATTTGTCTTTTCGCGCAGCAGCCTGGCCAAGCCGAGCGAGATCTATCGCGCAAACATCGATGGGACTGGCGCGATACCGCTGACCACCACCAACGATGCGTTTATCTCGACCTTCAAATTGCAGCCGGGTGAAGAACTAACATGGACCGGGGGCGAGGGCGCCAAAGTGGCCGGTTGGATCGTCAAGCCCGCGAATTTCAACGCGCGACGAAAATATCCGCTCGTTGTTTTAATTCACGGTGGGCCGCAAGGCGCTTGGAATGATAACTGGGGCTATCGATGGAATCCGCAGGTCTGGGCCAACAACGGTTACGTCGCGTTCATGCCGAATCCGCGCGGCTCAACGGGTTACGGCCAGCGTTTCGTCAATGAAATCTCCGGCGACTGGGGTGGCAAAGTCTTCGTCGATATCAGCAACGGCGTCGCGCTCGCGGCAAACCTGCCTTATGTTGACAAGACCCGCATCGGTGCTGCGGGCGCCAGCTATGGCGGTTACATGATCGACTGGATCGAGGGTCACAACAACGATCCGCGATTCACTTATAAAGTGCTGGTCTCGCACGACGGCGTCTACAACTTAACGGCGATGTACGGGGCGACGGAAGAGCTTTGGTTTCCGGAATGGGAGTTCAAGGGCACGCCCTGGACGAACAAACCGATGTACGAGAAATGGTCACCGCACAATTTTGTGCAGAACTTCAAGACGCCGATTCTCGTGATCACCAATGACCTGGATTTTCGCGTTCCGGTTACTGAAGGTTTGCAGATGTTCACCGCGGCGCAACGCATGGGCGTCGAATCAAAACTCGTCGATTTTTCCGACGAAGGTCACTGGGTGGGAAAGCCCGGTAACTCAGTCTTCTGGTACAACACAGTGCTGGATTGGTTGGATAAGCATTTGAAGTGAGAATTTAGCCGCGGATGAACGCAGATGGACGCGGATTCAAGGACAGTGCCGACTAGTCACGATTTTCCTTTCAGATGTTATCCGCGTGAATCCGCGGCGAAACTATTCGGAGGTCACCTATGCCTGGCTGGCTCAAAGTGCTGCTAATCGTCATTGTGGTGGTGATCGTGCTCGCAGTCGGCGTCGTGGCGATCGCGGGCTTCTTAATTTATCGCAACAAAGACGCGATTGTGGCAAAGACAAAAGAGATCGCCACCGAGGCGAAAAACTTCGGCGAGCAAACCGACAATCGGGGGTGCGTTGACGAATCGATCTCGCGCTACAAGGCTGAGCCAGGATTTACCAAAGCGATCTCCACCAGTATTTTCATGCGCATCTGTCTGGATAACAGCCGTCCGACGCCTGGATTCTGTGATGACGTGCCGAAGCAGATGGAATTTATGAAAGCGGCGCAATGGAAGATCGAGCAGTGCCGGCGTGTCGACTTGAGCCGCGACAGCAATTGCCAGAATTTGTTCTCGCCGATTCAGCAGTTTTGCGAAGAAGGCAGACGCTCGCAGTAAGCCCGGCTGCCGATTCAATGACTAAGCGCGGGAAAATAATACTCATCGTCGGCTCGGTAATAGGAATTTGTGTATTACTTGTCCTCGGTGTTCTCGCCGGCGCAGCGGTTATGGGGTGGAGGGCGGCCGTGCGCGCTGGTAATGAAGCGGCGACACTTCAGAATCTCAAAACAATCGCGGCGGTCGAGGTCCAATATTTTAATACTCACAAACGAACTTTCGGTACATTTGATCAGTTAATCAGCGAGCAATTCATCAGCGCGAGGTTTGCCGGTCATCCATCCGTCGTTGACGGTTACGTTTTCAACTTATCGGTGGCCCGCAAAGCAGACGACACTTCGTCGTACAAGATCACGGCCGATCCGCAGGATGATGAAGCAGGGAGAGAGCATTTCTATATTGATTCACATGATGGTGGGATTCACGCGAACTCTGAGCGTCAAGCGGGTCCTGACGATCCTTTGATGTAGTCACACATGAGTGCCGAGCACTTAACTGAGCTGGAGCGAACGGCGATTCGCGGACGTCCCGACGGTCAGCCGCTGATGCATCAGAAATGGGGGAAGCTCCTCTTCATGCATTGGCGGATTGAGGAAGCAGAGCTTCGTCCGCTGATTCCCGAAGAGCTTGAGATCGATACTTTTGATGGCAGCGCGTGGATTGGAATTATTCCGTTCACGATGTGGGACATCAGAGCGTTTCCGCCGTACTTGCCGGCGGTGCCTGGTCTCAGTTCAGCGCATGAACTCAACGTCCGCACGTATGTTCATTACGATCGCGTTCCGGGAGTCTGGTTCTTCTCGTTGGACTGCAACAGCGTGCCGGCCGTGATGGGCGCCCGAGCTTTCTATCACTTGCCTTACTTCAATGCGAATATCGATCTCGAGCAGCACATCAACGCTGTCGATTACGCGCTGAAGCGGACTGATGATCCGCCCGCATATTTCAATGGGTCATGGAACATCGGCAAGACAATTCCGTTTTCACATCCTGATTCGCTCGAATTCTTTTTGACAGAGCGTTATTGCCTTTACTCGGAAAATGGTGGCGCGCTTTATCGCGCCCGGATCTTTCATCCGCCATGGCCTTTGCAAAAGGCGACGATGAATTCTTACGAATCAACGATGATTGAAACGTTAGGCCTCAAGTCACGTGTGGGCGACCCGGTGCTGAATTATTGTGAAGAGATAGAAGTTGATGTGTGGCCCATTCTCCGCGTGTAGCGCAAGTTGCTAACCTGAGGAGGGCAAGATATTTAGCCGCAGATTCACACGGATAAACGCGGATCAGAACACGGTTTGGCCGGTTCTTATCTGCGCAAATCCGCGTTAATCCGCGGCTTATTTTTATGGATGTTGCCCTCCCTTACGGTCGGGCTTCTGACAAGCGCTCTGCCACCACGAACAGCTCTCGCGATCCCAGCTCAAACGGTTCGAGTTTCAGCGAGCCATAACAATCCAGCACTTTGAAGCCGGCACGCTCAAGCATTCTCCCGATTTCCGCCGTCGTGTAGATCCAGTGTTTCGCGAAACGTGATTCCTTCGTGCCGTTGCGTTCGAAAACGTATTCACTGTCCACACAGCTTTCTTCGGCGTTGTATCGCTCTTTAATCTCGATGCTCATGTCGCCGATTTCGTGACAGCTCTGTTCTTCGAAGTCAGGCAAAACTGATTCAGCCGCCATGCCGGTGTTCACTACGAACCGAGCGCGCGGTTTTAGCGCGCGCGCCACGCCGCTCAAAAACTTTTCCATGTCCGCGTACGCCATGAACCCGAAACTGTTTCCGAAACAGAACCCACCGTCGTAAAGTGCCTCGCCCTTAATCGTGCGCATGTCGCCGAGGATGAACGTGAGGTTAGAACCGCCGGCGGACCGGGTGGTGGATGCGGGCGATTGATCTTTGAGCAGTTGTCGCGCTTCTTCAATAAATTCTTCCGCAATATCAACTCCCGTCACTCGATATCCCTGCTTCGCCAGCTCAAACGATAGCCGTCCGTTTCCGCAAGGCGCGTCCAGCAGGTGCGCGCCTGGTTGGCAATTCAGAACCTTTATGAGGAACTCAGCCTCGGCCTTCGTATGTTCAGGTGTGATTGCTTTGCGCCACAGATCGAGCGTGATGCCGTAAAAGAAATCTTCAAACCAGTTCGTGGGAATTTGCGATCTCATTCCGGCCGCTCCAGCGGCGGCAGCACAGCGATGAAATCGTTTTCAAATCGGCGGGCGTAATCGCTCAGCAACTCACTGACTCGTTCGTGGGTCTTCGCGCCGACGATTAACCCAGCGTGGTGCTTCTTCTTCACCCGATAGACGATTTCCTCATCGGTGTACGTGGACGTGTCGGGAACTTCTTGTTTGGCGAGGGAAAGCACAATACCGGCGTGGTCCTTGCGCGGCTTCAATTTGGGTTTCGCGCCCACTTCAGACATTTCCATCTTGGCCCATTCGCGCCACAGGTTAATTCCTGACGCCGCTTCCAAAACATCTGCGATGTATGCGCCGCCGACGCGTGCCGCGATTTCGAGAAAATAGAAGTCGCCATCCGCATTGCTCTTGATGAATTCGGCGTGTGTTGCTCCCGTTTCCATCCTCATCGCTTTGATCAAGCGGCGATTGATCTCCAACAGCTTCCTTTTCTCTGCCGAGGGGTGGGGGATCGTCCGTGAGATGTACGCGCCGCCGCCGTGCGCGACCTGCAAAGGCGGCCGGCCGTACTTGTTGACGCCGGCGAATGCGACGCGACCTTCGTGCACCAGCGAATCGACATGAAAGACTTCGCCGGGGATGAAGCGCGCCAACACGTGGTACGAAGCACGTTCGCGCAAAGCCTCGCGCTGGTTCAATTCTTCAATTGCTGCCCATGCTTCATCGGCATGTTCAAGTTTGCGGATGCCGATCGCGGAAACGTCCGAACGCGGTTTGAGAACCCAGGGCGGCGGCACGCGCTTCATGTAATCGGCAATCTCTTCGTTGTTGATGGCTGGTACAAATTCAGGAACTGTGACGCCGCCGTCGCGCGCACGCACGGCCATCGCGTACTTGTCGCGAAACATCTTGGCGGTTGAGCTACTCATGCCGCCCATGCACAAGTGTTCGCGCGCCAGGGCCGCTACGACAACATCAAATTCCTCCAGCGCCACGATGCGATTCGGTTTGTTTGTCTTCGCGATGTGCGCGACGAGATCGAGAAACAGCTCAACCGAAGCATCGTTAGGCAGCGCGAACACTTCGTCCAAAACGTCACGCGGCCAGTCTTCATTGAGCATCTTCTCTTTGGTGACAAGCGTGACACGTCCGCCTTGCGCTTTGCACTCGCGCATGAAGTCACCGCCTTTGAAAAAGGTCGCGAAGCAAATGACGTTTAGCGGTTTCATTTAAGTCGAGGTCAATATACAACGGAGTCCCATTAGGGACGCAATATTTATAGCACCGCTGTGTTCCATTCCTTTTCGCTTTGTTAGAAGCTATCGATCGCTTCTGACAAAGCGTTTGCCCAAATCATCCGCGGTAGGCTATAAACATCGCGCTCTGCCGGAGCGCCTACTGAATGATATTTCGCGGGCCATATCCTGAAGTCAGCATTCCTGAAGTTTCGCTCACCGACTTCATCTTCAACGCGACGGGATCAATAAAAGACAAAACGGCGCTAATCGATGGCCCGAGCGGCCGTACTCTGACCTATGCCGAACTTGAGGCCGAAGTGCGGCGAGTGGCAGCGAGTCTCGCGAAACGTGGATTCAAGAAAGGCGATGTGTTCGCCATCTTCAGCACGAATTGTCCGGAATACGCAATTGCTTTTCTTGCGGTAGCGATGCTCGGTGGCGTCAACACAACGCTGAATCCGCTTTATACGGCCGAGGAAGCAGCATTTCAGTTGAAAGATGCGCGCGCCAAATTCCTGGTCACCGCGCCGCCATTCATCGACAAAGCACGTGAGGCCGCAGCCGAAGCGAAAATTGAAGAGCTTTTCGTGTTCGGTGAAGCTCAAGGCGCGATTCCGTTTTCGTCATTGTTAGAAAGTGACGGCGACGTTCCGCATGTCGACATTAACCCTAGAGAAGATCTGGTGGCGCTCCCGTACTCAAGTGGCACGACGGGTTTGCCCAAGGGTGTGATGCTCACGCATCACAATCTCATCGCCAACATGCGGCAGATGGACGGGTTGGATTATTTTCATCGCGACGACATCCTGCTGTGTGTGTTGCCGCTGTTTCACATTTACGGATTAGTTGTGGTCTTGAACATGGGGTTGCACATGGGCGCGACAATCGTGACCATGCCGCGATTCGACCTCGAACAGTTTCTCGTGGCGATTCAAAAGTATCGGGTGACGCTTTCGCACATCGTGCCGCCGATTGTTTTGAAGTTGGCGAAAGAACCGATTGTTGGCCAGTACGATCTTTCGAGTTTGAAAATGATTTTTTCCGGAGCCGCTCCCCTGGGACCTGAGCTTTCGAGAGAGTGCATGCAGCGCATTGGCTGCAGTATTCGTCAGGGCTACGGCATGACCGAAACCAGTCCGGTAACACACAGCACTCCAGCCGATCCGGCGAAAGTGAAACTCGGATCAGTTGGTCCGCCCGCGCCAAATACTGAATGCAAGCTGATGGATCCAACGAGCGGCAACGAACTCGGACCGAACGAAGAAGGCGAAGTCTGCGTGCGTGGTCCGCAGAACATGAAAGGGTATTTGAATAATCCGGAAGCGACGGCGCGCACGATTGACGCGGACGGTTGGTTGCACACCGGCGACATTGGTTACGCAGATGAAGACGGCCACTTCTTCATCGTCGATCGCGTGAAAGAATTGATCAAGTACAAAGGATTTCAGGTTGCGCCAGCGGAATTGGAAGCCGTGCTCTTGACGCACCCGGCCGTCGCGGACGCCGCAGTGATTCCTTGCCGCGATGACGAAGCGGGCGAGATTCCGAAAGCGTTCGTGGTTCTGAAGAGTGAAGCGACGGAAGACGAATTGATAGACTTCGTTGCCGACCGCGTTGCTCGTTATAAAAAGATTCGCATGGTCGAATTCATCGACCAGATTCCGAAATCTCTTTCGGGTAAAATCCTGCGGCGCGTGCTGGTTGAGAAGGAGCGCGCGAAGGCATCGATTCCTACATGAGGTGAGCTCAGCGCATTTCCTTTGCGGAACTTTGCGTCTGTGCGCCTTCGCGTGAGATTGTTTCCGCCGTTAAGGTTCACGCCAGGGCGCAAAATCGCGAAGAGCCGCCGAGAAGAAAATCAAACGACCATGACCGATCAAGTTTCAGCCGAGAGAATTTCACACGCGGTGCGCGCATACTTCCTGGCCATACGCGCCATGGACGCGGACGCGTTTGCCAACACGTTTGCCGAAGACGGAACGACCTTCGATCCGGTCGGCACGCCAGGAATCACGGGTCGTGAGGCCATCCGGGAATTCCTGACTTCGATCTGCCAGAACTTTAAGAGCGTTGGGCTCACCGAAGAGTCCGTGTTCGTCGCGGGCACGGGCGCAGCCGTGAAGTGGACCGGACAGGGAACCAGCGCGACTGGTAAAGAAGTGAGGTTCGAAGGCATCGACGTGTTCGAGATCAACGAGGACGGAAAGATCCAAACGGTGCGCGCTTACTGGAATCCGGCGGAAATGATCGCTCAGTTATAATTCAATTAATCATGTCACCAATCGCTAAGACCGCGCCCGCCTGGACGATTCCGGGCTTTCTCGAAGCGCGTGAAAACAACCATCTTTTCATCAGCGGCGCTGACGCGACCGCGCTTTCATATCAATACGGAACGCCGCTGTTTGTTTTTTCCGAGCCACGCATCCGCGCCAACATTTCACGCTTGCAGGGCGCGGCCAGGAAGGTCGATCGCCCAATTAAGTTTTGTTATGCGTCGAAGGCCAATTCGAACATGGCCGTGCTCGGCGTCGTGCGCGACGCAGGCATTGACATCGAAGTCAACAGCGGCGGCGAGTTGTTCAAGGCGCTACGCGCTGGCTTTCGTCCCGATCAAATCATCTTCAACGGCACGAGCAAGACGAATGAAGAGTTGGATGAAGCAGTGCGCGCCGGCATCTATGCAATCAATGTCGATTCCATTTATGAAATCAGTTTGGTGGAAGACGCGGTGCGGCGTGCGCGGGCGCAACTGAATTCGGGATTGCCGCCGGCGCGCATCACTTTGCGACTGGTGCCTGAGATCGGGACGCGCTCGCACCTGGGATTGCAGACCGCCCTTCTGACCTCAAAGTTTGGCATCTCATCTTCGGAAGTCCTGGATGCGTTTCGCCGCGGTCTGCAGAATCCGGATTTGGTCCATGTGTGCGGTATTCACATCCATGTCGGCTCGCAAACACCGGACGTCGAACCGTTCGCCGAAGCGTTCAAGTCGATGTGGAACCATCTGATGGCGATTCATCGCGAAACTGATCTCACGCTCGAACACATCAACCTGGGAGGCGGTATCCCCGTTAATTATTTGCGCGATCGCTCGCAAGCTGATGAATTGCCTGAGCATGAGCGTGACATGCTCGGTGCAGAACTCGAACCTTCCGATGTTCTCGCTGCAGCTTTGCGAGTGGCGCGCGAATCGGCGCGCACAGCGGAAGCAGAGCATCTGCTGGACAAAGTCACCATTCTGCTCGAACCGGGACGTAGCATCATTTCCGATGCAGGCGTGGTCTTGACCAGAGTGCAGAACATCAAGCAGCGGCCTGAGACAGGGGACGTTTGGTTGTTGACCGACGCGGGTTACAGCTTGTTGCTGTCGATGAACAATTACAAATGGTACTACCACCTGATTTCTGCGTCGCGCGCGTGCAATGCGTCGGACGCGCAATACAAAGTTGCGGGACCGCTATGCGATTCGGGTGACGTATATTTCGATATTGAACGTGAAGGACGCCTGCCCGATTACCGCCGCTTGCCGACTGACGTCGCGCCGGGTGAAGTACTCGCGCTTTTGAATACTGGCGCGTACTCGTTCTCGCAGATGTTTGCATACAACGGACGACCTTTGCCGGCGGCGGTGATGGTGCGTGAAGGCGGAAAGGCGGGAGTGATTCGCAAGCGGGACAGTTATGAGGATTTGCTGTTCAATGAAGTGTGGTGAGGACGACGTCACGTAGGGCAGCTCGAAATTCCAAATTCAAGATTCCAAATTCCAGACTCGGATCAGGCCTTGGATGGATAGGGTTTCATTTGAACGATGCACGTATTTTCAAATCGGAGTTAAATCTTAAATTATGGCGCGGTTCTGGAATTACATGCGCGGTTATCGAATTACATGCGCGGTTCTGGAATCTGGAATTTTGAATTTGTAATCATTTTTTTGCCGGCTTTATCACTTCCATCATCCTGAGGAGATCAACCATGCGTTACTCTCGCTTTGAAGACCTGCCGGTATGGAACTCCGCCATTGACCTCGCCGTGCACACTTACGAACTCACCTCGAAACCTGAATTCAATTCTCGCTACAGTCTTAGAGATCAACTTGAACGCGCGGCGGTGTCGGTTTCGAATAACGTCGCTGAGGGATTCGAGCGCGGCACCACCCAAGAGTTACTCACCTTCCTTTACACAGCGAGAGGTTCTGCTGGTGAGGTACGTTCGATGCTCTGCTTGCTGGAAAGGCTCCCCATCTTCACTCATCTCAAATCTGAAATTTCAAATTTGAAATCAAAGGCTGAGAACGTTTCTCGCCAGCTTCGCGGGTGGGCCGACTCGCTACAGAATTCACCGATAAAAGGTCAGCGGTATTTGAATAAACAGTCCAAACGGGCGGCTGTAGCCGCGAAAGAGCGCCACGACTTTCTTAACGAACTCGCGGAGATTCGCGCCAGGACTGCAACGAAGAAAGGCTAAGCGATGAAACGCAACCCAGCAGCAGGAGTCATGAGAAACTGAAGATCCAATGAACCCCGAACACCAAACCCCGAACTCGAAACCTTCGGCCGGTCAACTTGTTCGCGGCCTCGGACTTGTGGCCGCGATTTCCGTCAACGTTGCGAACGTCATCGGCACCGGCGTGTTTTTGAAAGCGCGTGTGATGACCTGCAACGTCGGAACCCCAGGCAAAGCTTTGACGGTCTGGTTGGTGGCTGGTCTCTTGTCGCTCGCCGGCGCACTTACCTACGCAGAGTTGCTGGCAATGTTCCCGCGCGCGGCTGGCGAATACGGGATCATGCGCGACGCCTACGGCCGTCCGTGGGGATTCATCTACGGCTGGACGCAGTTCGCGATTGCGCGTAGCGCTTCGGCCGCCGCACTCGCGGTGGGTTTCGCAATCTTTTTGAATGAGTTGCTGAAAGGTGCGCTCAATCAGACCTTCTTCACCGTGCCGCTCGTAAACGTTCCGTTCGGCGGCCTGCAAGTCGTTGCGCTTACCGCAATCACTCTGACGGTGATCATCAATTGCGCGGCCGTGACGTTCAGTGGTGGCGTCGCGACCTTTCTGACCTCGATCAAGGTGCTGCTGTTGATTGCGGTCGGCCTCGGCGCGTTCTTTTACAGCGGCGGCGACTGGCACCACTTATCGCAGGCAAACGTGGGCGGCACCTGCGAAGGAGTCGCGATCACAAGTGGCGGCCTCGCGGGTTTTGCAGCAGCGATGCTCGGCGCGTTGTGGGCCTACGATGGATGGAACAACATTACGTTCCTCGCGGGCGAAGTTAAGAATCCACAGCGCAATCTGCCGCTCGGTTTGATCATCAGTATGTTTCTGGTGATGGGACTTTATTTGTTCGTGAACCTCGGTTACTACCACGTGCTGACGCCGACGGAAATCGCCAGCGTCTCAGCAAAGTTGTCGGTAGCCGCGGAAGTCGTGCGCCGCCTGCTGGGAGCGGTGGCGTTGACGCTCATGGCGGCGGCGATGATGACGTCTTCGTTCGGCGCGCTACACGCCTCAATTCTCGCGACTTCGCGCGTGCCGTATGCGATGGCGCGCGATCGAATGTTCTTCAGTGGTCTTGCCAAGCTTTCGCCGCGCACGCACGTGCCGATTCGTTCGCTTATTGTCCTGGGCATTTGGTCCGGCGTGTTGGCGCTCTCGGGTTCTTACGATCAACTAACAGACGCCGCAGTGTTCTCGTTAACACTTTTTTACGCGTTCGTTGCCGGTTCAGTTTTCATCTTTCGGCGCCGCATGCCGGACGCAGAAAGGCCGTACCGCACATTTGGCTATCCGGTCGTTCCGATAATTTATTTGGTCGTCACCGGATTCTTGTTGGGGCGAATTGTTTGGGATGCGCGTTCGGCGATGGTTTCAACGATCAAACTAATTGGCGGCGGGCACCTTCGTGGCGCGCTGCACGAGTCGCTGTTAGCGCCGCCGCTCGCCAGTCTGCTTTTCATTGCGATTGGTTTGCCGGTCTATCTGATCCTGGTGCGACAGAGCAGGAGAGGAATCGATGAAAATTAAGGTCATTCTTGTATTACTCACAATTACTCTGTCGGGCCTCTTCGGGCGTGCTCAAACGCGAAATTCATTCGCGCCTGCGGCGGCGCCTGCCTCACTTCAGGAATTAGTGGACAACGCTGCCCACACGGCGTTGACAAAATTCGCCGACAAGAAACTCAGTGAGAATCAGCTCTCGATTACACTGATCGATTTGCGCGATCCGAAGCACCCGGTAACCGCGAGTTATCGCGGCAATGAAAGAGTTTATCCGGCTAGCGTCGTCAAGCTTTTTTATCTTGGCGCGGTCCACCGCTGGCTCGAGGACAAGAAGATCCAGGAGACTGATGAATTGAAGCGCGCGGTGCGCGACATGATCGTCGATTCATCGAATGAAGCGACGCAATATGTTGTCGATGTGCTGACACAAACTACGGGGGGCTTCGAGTTGCCGCCCAAAGACATGGAAGAATGGCAATACAAACGGAACGCCGTCAATCGATATTACTCGTCGATGGGTTACACAAACATCAACGTTAACCAGAAGACGTTTTGTGAAGACGCCTACGGCCGCGAGAAAGTTTCGCGCGGGCCGAACGGTGAAAACCGGAATAAGTTGACGACGGATGCGACCGCGCGGCTGCTCGCGGAAATCGTAACGAGCAAAGCGGTAACTGCGGCGCGCAGCGCCCAAATGATGGAGTTGCTCAAACGCGATTACACCGGCACTTCGACGGACAACGACGATCAGGGTCACGGTTTCAGTGGTATCGCTTTGCAGGGAATGACCGGCGTAAAACTCTGGTCAAAGGCCGGCTGGACCAGCACGACGCGTCATGATGCCGCATACATCGAATTACCGAACGGTGCGAAATTCGTGTTGGTGACGTTCACGACCGATCATGCGAACGAGCGGGAGATAATTCCGACCGTGGCGCGGGTGGTGATCGACGGAATGAAGTCAGTACCACCAGCGTCAGCAGGTGGGTTCGCGAATAGTCGGCAGTAGCTCTTGACCCATCCGCTGACGCGGATGGTAACGACCTCGTTGCGAAGTCGCTGACATGGCCCACGATTTATCGAATGATCACCGTCCAATCACTGATCTTTTTCCACCGCCCGATACTCTCGGCGACCGGGACAAATATCGTCTCACCAACGATCAAATCGAATTCTTCCAAGAGCAGGGATATCTCGCAGGCATCCGAGTGCTCAATGACAAACAGATCCACGCACTGCGTCGCGACTTCACGGAGCTGATCGATCAGAATCATCCCAGCCACAATCTCTTTTACGAATTCCATTCGAACGAGTCGAACGATCCAAACACTGTGCTCTTTCACGCGCTGGGAGCGTGGCGGATTTCTTCGGCGTTTCATGATTTGCTGTGGCATCCGGCCGTTCTAGTGCCGGCGGCGCAACTGCTCGGTGGGGCCGTGCGGTTTTGGCACGATCAACTCTTCGTAAAACCGCCGCACCATGGCGGCGTCGTCGCCTGGCATCAGGACTACTCGTACTGGACGCGCACCCAACCGATGGCGCACTTGTCATGTTGGATTGGCTTGGATGATTCCACGCGCGAGAACGGCTGCGTCCATTATGTGCCGGGCAGCCATCATTGGAGTCTTCTGCCGATTACCGGGCTCGCTAACGACATGAACGCGATTCGATCTGTTTTGAGTGCGGAACAGCGTGAACAATTCAAGCCGGTTGCGATTGAGTTGAAAGCCGGCGAATGTTCGTTTCATCATCCGCTGATGGTGCACGGCTCGTTCGAAAATCGCAGTAATCACCCACGTCGCGGTGCTGTGGTCAACGTGTTTCGCGACGGCGTCAAGTCAGCCTCCGACCAACCACTGCTTGCAGGTGTGCCGCCGATTCCCGCCGGTGAAAAGATGGAAGGTCGGTTCTTTCCGCTCTTGTTCGATCCTTTTAACAACGACGGAACTTAATCCGGCCCACGCTGTCTAAAAATCGAAAAAGGAGTAGAGACGATGAGCGCCCTTGCCGGCCGCGCAAGCCAGACTGAGAACTGTGCGAAACCATTAATCAACGTAACGCCTCTAATCGATGTTTTGTTGGTGATGCTCATTATCTTTATGGTGGTATCGCCGCTGAAGCCATCGCGGTTTCTGGCGAAGACCGCTGCCAAACCGAACGATCAACACATCGCTCCTAACCCTAAAACACTGGTTGTGACAATCAATCCTGATGGAACGCTTATGCTGAATCGCAACGCAGACATGGGAACCGTTTACGATACGAGCAAGTTGGCCACGGCGCTCTCCGAAGTAATCCAGCAGCGATTTCAAAATGGCGTCTATCGTGATGATTTGCGCGATCGAGTTGATTTGCCGGACAGCATGCGGGTCGAGAGAACGGTCTTCATTAAGGCGGCGCGAATGCTTTCGTACGCCGATGTTGTGCGCGTGCTCGATGCGATCAAGGGTGCGGGCGCGACTCCGGTTGGGTTGCAAGTCGACAATCTCGACTAAGGCCACAAATGGTGAGGCGACCTAGCCGAGGCGCGCGAGAAGATTGGTCTTAACGTCAGACCACTCCGAATCAATGATGCTGAAGACTACTGAATCGCGAATACGCCCGCTGGGAAGGATGATGTGTTTGCGGAGGATGCCTTCGTGTTTCGCGCCGATGCGAAGGATCGCAGCGCGCGATTGCTCGTTACGAACGTCAGTGATTAACTCAACGCGAACGCACTCCCACGCCTCGAATGCATGAGTGAGCATCAGGAGCTTGGCTTCGGTATTAACTGGAGTCCGTTGCGCGCTCTTTGCCAGCCACGTGTAACCGATTGCGCATTTTCGATCATTGGCAAAGATGTCGTAGAAGCGTGTCGTGCCCACAATTTGATCATCTGGTAACTGGACGATGACGAAGGGCAGTTGGGTTCCCTGGTTCAATCCGTCGAGCGCGAATTGAATGTAGGCCTTCATGCCTTCGGGCTTGGGAATGATGGTGGCGTCGGTATTCCAGAGTTCGCCATCGCCGGCGGCTTCATTCAGCGCTGTTTCATGAGCAAACGTCAACGGCTCAAGCCGAACATATTTGCCTGCGAGCGTGACCGGCGTAATTTGGACCTGTGCGCGAGCGGATCGGCTCATTTATGCGAAGTTATAGCCGCACTCGGACAACGCCACAAGTTAGCGACGAAAACGAAAAGGCGGCACCTTAAATCAGGAGCCGCCAATAAGGTCAACAGATACGAACAAACTATTGCAGCTTGAACGAGTTTATGAAACGACTGCCGAGGGACTCGCTGCCAGCGCGGGTCAGCGTCAACATCACAAAAATCTCTTGCGCCTCTCCGAAATTGCGGCTCAAGACCCTCGCCGTCCCTCCGAATTCTTGGGAATAGAGTGTGTAGTCTTTACCGGAAATGCCGGCGAGTGAGACCGCACGCGTTGACTTGATAACGAGCAACCGATCCTTTTCCCCGTGTTCCGACGCGCCTTCGTTCATTCCCGCAATTAAACCCCGGAACATCTGATCGGGAATATCCGACTTAGCCGCGGGCGTTTGTGGCCCGGCCACAGAAACGAAAACAAAGAAAGCTTCGGCGCTGCCGCCGGTCAGAAAATGAAAGGACGTCGGTTTCTTTTGATCTTCGCCGGCAAACGATCCTTCGACAGAATTGCTGGGAACGGAGATCGAAAAATGTTCGTTTGGCGAATCGATCCGCATCCAGCGATCGGCCGTGCCATTCTCAGAAACTGGCCGCACTGGAGGAGCGCCAGCGGATGAATTGCCTCCGAAGAGACCGCCAAAAAGATCCGAATTCGATAACGATCCCGCCTTTTTCCGCTTGGTGAGTTGGTCTGCGCGGAAGGTCGATGTTTGGCGCGCCTCGGCTTGGGCTAACTCAGCCTCTCGTGCGCGGCGAAATTCCCAAGGCGGCGTTGCGTGCTGATCGCTCCACAAGCCGAGCTTCTCAGTACGGGCGGCTTCTTCGCAACGCGCGTAGAACTCTCGATCGGCCACGCTCAGTGCGTAGTCTCCTGATCGGTCGTACCAGGCGACACCATCCCGCAGCATCTGCGAGCCGATGTCGACTTGATTGAAGGAGACTTTAGCCTGGAGGTAGCCGTCGGATAAGTCCGTGTATTCCACAAACACGGCTTTGTCCATCACTAAGGCTTTCAAATGTTCGCGCGCCGCGTCGCTGAACGCCTGGCCTGCTTCGGGTGGCGCAATCCCTTTCAAACGAATCTTAAGCGGGCGATTGATGTTGCTGACAACGATGGTGTTACCGGATTGAACTTCGGTGACCTTTGCCTGCAGCGTGGCGGCTTGGACAACTGCGACCAAAGACAACAGCAGAGAAACCGAAAGTAAGACACGCGCGACGTGTGTAGCTTTCATGGAATAAACCTCAGGATGATCGGGAAACTAAACCGTGAACTCGGTGGCGAGTTGAAGTTCTGCCTTGCGCAATTCATAGCGGCCGCGGCCGAGGTTGCCTTCGGGTTTGAGTGCGAGGCACACGAAGTACTCGCGATTGAAGAGTCGCATCAGGAAAGTGACTTTGCCGAGCACGACAACGATTTCGTGGAGTTCGCCTAAATCCAGATCCTTTCCTGAGCGCATTGCGCCGCGCACCAGAGAAGTGAACTCAGCGGCGGCGACGTCGAGGCTGGCAGCGGCTCCTTCTTCAGTAAAAAACCGTTCGACCGAGAGTCCATCCGCTCCCATGATCAGCGCGCCGAGGCTGCCGTCGGTTTTTTCCACAATGGTTTGAAGTGCTTCTTTGAACATCGTTTTTGCCGGGTCGCGTGTGAAGCCTAAACAGTTATCTCAAAAAAACGTCCGGTGGTCTATGCTTTCGCTTCGACCACCGGCTCGCACAGCTTTCGAAGCTGTAAAATGTGGGAGTAGCTAGAACTCTTACCGCTATTCCGGACGACGGCCACCCAACGCGCTCGGTCGAGCCGTGTCGGTCGGCGACGGATTGCTGGTTCCCGGGGCGCCGATCACACTCGGATTCGTGTTCGGAGTGGTGTTCGGTTGCGGGTTCTGCAACTCAGTCGGCGTCGGCGTGTTGGTTTGTGGATTGCCAAGCGGCACAGGTTGCGGCACGGTCGTCGTGCGCGGTCCCTGGCTCGGGGTCGTCGAAACCGGTTTGCCGAAATAGTCAGGCCGGTAGATATGCGGCGTGATAAAGAAAAGGATTTCCGTGGAACTCTTGCTCACCAACTTACGCTTGAACAGGTTTCCCAGAATCGGGATGCTCGCCGCACCCGGCGTACGCTGACGCGCCGTGCTGTCGGTGTCGGCCAGAACTCCACCCATCACAGTCGTACCACCATCTGGTACCAGCACTTCAGACTGCATGCGCTGTGTATCGATGCCGGGAACGCCACCAACGGCGATGGCAGTATTGAGTGTGTTGTTTTCGATCGTGACGCGCAGTACAACTGTGCCTGCGTCGGTAATCTGGGGAGTGATCGAAAGGCGCAACGGTACGGAGACAAATGTCGTTGTCACGACTGCCGTGCCGCCCGCTGCCTGTGTCGTCTGCACTGGAATCTGCGTACCGCTTTCGATCTGCGCCGGACGATTGTTCAAGGCAGTGACCCGTGGCGTTGCGACAGTCTTTGCTTCGCCCCGCGTTTCCGCCGCACTAATCATGAGACCGATTTGGGCAGTACCAAAAATACCGGTCGTCAATCCAATAACGGTGTTCGGACTTGTCGCCCCAAGGTTACCGCTTGGTTGAAACGGACCCATGAATCTCGACGTGGCGTCCCGAAGCGGATCTTGTGAACGCGTGGCCACGCTGTTTTGATTGTTCTGATTACCGCCACCGAGACTCGCCTGCGGAATCGTACTGAGCGAACCCAGCGCCTGCGATCCAGGATTAAAGACACTCATCGAAAGCTGGCTGCCGAGGTCGCGGCTGAAATTGTGCTGCGCGATCACGATACGCGTTTCGATTTCAACCTGCGGTTCAGGCTGATCGAGAATCGCCACCAACTGACGAATCGCTTCGATGTTCTCTTTGACGTCGGTGATGATCAGCGTATTGCTGCGGCCATCTACTTCTACTGCGCCCCGACGAGACAAGCGACGCTTGATGATGGGAAGCACGCCCTGGTCGCCACTGCCACCAGTCGCATCGCCACCGGCTCCGCCACTGTAGCTCAGATTGGTCGAGCCACCAGCGAACGCACCGGTTGAGCCTGCGGCCTGTGCCAACGTGCCTGACGCGCGCGCATAATTCAGCCGCACGAACTCAGTCACCAGCGGCGAGTTGTCGAGACGCGCATCGGTGATCACCTTCTGCACTTCGGCTTCCTTCGCCAACGTGTCAGCAGTCGCCACGCGCAGAATGTTGCCATTCACTTCGACGCCGAGTTTATTCGCGCGTAGCAGAGCATCGAGCGCGAAGTTCCACGGCACGTCCTGAACGTTGACCGTCACGGGCACGGCCGCCACTGAGCTGTCGATCACAAAATTGATACCGTACTGCTCAGTGATGTAGTTCAGGATGTCGCGGATGTCGGCGTTGACGACATTAAGATTAATCGGCTCTCCGACGAATCCCGACGAACCATAGCGACGGCCCTGTTCGGGCTGTTGCATCTGGTTCTGAACGGCCGGCGAAACCCCGGGCCGCACCGGAAGTGGCGACGGCTCGGGACTTGGCTCAGCGGTCGGCGCGGCGGGAGCCACGCGGACGGATTCATTTCGCTCGACGGCGATCGACTTGCCGGCAACAACGAACGTGTTGGCGGACAATCCGAGGATGCACGCGAACGCGCATGTTTTGGCGACAAGGGTTTTCATGGACTGCTTAGGCATTATTCCCTCCTCAGGGATTTTGACTGCCGTCCGCTACGCGCTCGTTCCGAGATGCCTACACGGCGACTTCGAAACGCGCCGCACTAAAGCGGCAGTTCAGTCATCGGTTGTCAAAGTCGAAGCATTTTGCCGGATGGCTGTTCGACGGGGTCAACGGCGGCCATCAAAGCAAGATGACGCCGACAAAACTTTTATTGCTTTTCAGGCGTGCTGGGCTTTACAGCTTCGGGCGCCGCAGGGTTGGCGGGCGCTCGCGCAGCCATGTCTTCCACGGGGCTTGGCTTGCGCAGCGGTTTGATCTCGACAGTCTTCTCGCGACGGCCATCTGCCCAAACTACCTCGCGACGAAAGACCAGGCGGTTCTCTTCGATGGCCACGAGTTGGCCGTCAAAGAACGTCTCCCCGGGATAGACCACGTAAGAGAGTTTGATCGGAGTCGCTTCCACCATCGCGGCCCAACCGCGCGGCGTGCGAAAGATACCGGTGACCTGCATTTCGTTCAGCAGCAGGGCGGTGGTTGGCTTTGGCGGCGAAACGTGCGCAGCTGCGGCTGCCGCTTTTTGCGCGCGATAACGCTCGATGCGGACCTCAATCGTCGGAGCAGCCAACGTGGTGGTTGACTTAGCCAGCTTCATCGGCGGTTCATATTTCTTGAACGGATCGCGACCACCTTTTTTCACTACCACCGACGGCTTCGCGGTTTTGTCCTGTGTCTGCGCGACAGCGGATCCACCGATCGTCAGGGCCATCGTTGCGATCAAGCTCAATCGAATTGTGCGTTCGTGTTTCATCTCAGTTCTTCCTGATCAAGATGGATGTCATCTACTTGCCGGGGGCCGGCGCCGCTGGTTGCGTACCTGCGGGTGGCGGAGGCGTGGCCTGCTTTTGAAGTTTTTCACTCGAAACGTAGTAGGCGGTAAGATCGAACCGAGCTTCTAAAGTCTTGTTCGCGAGTTGCTTGTCCAACTGCTTGACTTCAAAGTTCGAGATCGAGACTATCCGCTGATACTTGGCCATCTGATCGAAAAAGGCGCGCAGTCCGGAGAATGTGCTCTGCACGGCAACATCGATCTTCTTGCCACTGTAGAAATCCTGTTGCACATCGTCTTTCGGCGTGAACCTTCGCAGTTGCAGACTGGTCACACGCGCGCGGTCTTGAATGCCCTGAAGCACATTCGTCAGTTCGCGCTGCTCCGGGAGCAAGGCACGGAGTTCTTCCAGTTCTTCCTGCTTGTTTTTGTAAGCAGTGCGGAATTCGTTGAGGCGCTGGGACGCGGCCTGCGCTTCCATGTTTGCCTTCTTCAAGACCTCAATTTGTTCGGTCAGGTCTTTAGTCTCTTTACGTGTGCCGCGCGTGACGAAGTACCAAAAGCCGGCGTAGAGGCCCAACGCGACCGCCACGAAGACCACAAGGCGCACGTACCAGGGAATGTTGTTGAGACTTCCGATTTTCATATTCGTTTCCTTGGCAAAGATAAGTTGCGATCGACTCTATTTCCTGGCGACCTGATTGGTGGGCGCCGGAGTGGGTTGATTGTTCGGATGTGCGTAGTTGCACTTAATCGTAAAGGTCACGACTTCCGTCGGCGGCGCATTCGGATCTGCAGCAGCAGCCATCGCTGCGGCAGCTCCGCTCTTCGACGTCTGCGGCACTTCTCGCGCCGTTTCGATGTTCAGATTCGTGAACAGACCAGACGAGAACTCCATGCTCTGACCAAAGCGCGTGACCGCAGCTTCGTTGGGAGACTCGCCCTTGATCGTGATTTCTGCCTCTTTTTGTTCGACACTCTTCAGGTAAAGACCGGGAACAGCGTCAAACCGCGCTTTGATTTCTTCCAGAACCTGGCTGGGTCCTTGCTGCGAAGCGCGAAGTTTCTGGATCGCCTGGACGCGAAGATTGATGTCGGCAATCTTCTTTTCCAGTTCCGCCTGTTCCTTCTTGACGGCGTTCATCTGGTCGTTGATGCGCTTTTGCCGATCCAATTCTTCGACTGCAGCCGCATGTTGTCGGTTGGTGCTGACATACTCGTATCCAATGCCGAGTACGAGTAAGGTCATCACAGTCAGACCCAGCAGCAAGGTTTGCGTACGCGTACTAGAGACTTTGTCTTCGACGAACGCAACGCCGCCGGAACGATCAGTAATCGATTCTAAAAGGTTTACTTTGATCACCGCGCGTCAACTCCTCTCAGCGCTAATCCAACTGCAATCGCCATTTCGGGGACGATCTCGCGCATGTACTCGGGATCGAAACTTCGAGAGTCCACTTTGATTTTGCGGAACGGATCGAACAGCTCGACGGGCACCTCGAATCTTCGCGATAGAAACTCAACGAGGCCCTTCAATTTCGAACCGCCTCCGGATACTAGAATCTTTTCCACGGCGGACTCGCCCTCTTCGACGGTGGCGCGATAGAAATCCATCGTCTTCTGAATTTCGAGCGCGAGAATGTCAGACACCGTGTCGAGAATCGGCGAGATGTCTCGCTGCTCGATGCCTTCAGGCATGGGCATCCCACGTTTGACGGCTTCAGCCTGGTCGAACGTCAAGCCCAATTCTTTTTGCAGCAGCGAAGTGTATTGATTGCCGCCGAATGTCGCGTCGCGCGTGAAAACGGATCGCACGCCATTCAAAATGTTGATGTTCGTCGTTGACGCACCGATGTTCAGCAGCGCGACGACGTGACCGGGCTGTGGGTCATAATTAAGTTCGTAGCAATTCTGCAGCGCGAACGCATCGACATCGACGATCGACGGCTGCTTGCCCGCGAGTTGAATTGCTTGTTTCAGGTTCGCAACTTTGTCGCGCTTGCACGCCGCCAACAACACGTGAATCGCTTCGTCAGATCGATTCATCACGTGATAGTCGAGATTGACGTCGGAGATGTCGAAAGGAATGTGCTCTTCTGCGTGCCAGGCAAACGATTCCTGAAGTTCGTCTTCACTCATTTGCGGCAGCACAATGTTCTTGACGATCACGGAGTGACCATTGACGCCGGCTGCAACCTTCGTCGTCTTAATCTTATGTTCGTTGAAGATGGCGCTGATCGCGCTCGAGACGGCGTTCAATTCCATAATCTGGCCATCTACAACTGAATCCGCTTGCAGCGTCTCAAAACCCAGGTTCAGCAGTTGCAGGTCACTGCCTTTTCCCTGGAGCTCGACGGCCTTCACGGAACTCGAGCCAATATCAACGCCGACCATGCTTGTCTTTCCACGTTTGAGCATCATCCGTGACTCCTTGCGATTCTGAACATGATACGTTGACGCCGCATTCGGGCTCGGGCGCGGCGAGCACGCGACAGACGCGCGCGCGCAAACCGAATCTTGGGGGAACAACTCGCTCTTTTCATTTAAGGTCTCGGCAAATTGGATTTGGAAGCTTCTTCGGTGAAGGTGGGGCAACCGTATCCGGCGGGGTTTTCCGCGACGATGCTGCGGAAGAGAAAGAGAAAAGAAAGGAGCGCTTTACTCTGAGAGAACCTGGCGCTCAAACCGCCAAACCGAGACTACAATAGCGTCAGAAACATTGTCAACATCATTTTGCATCGTTTAACGTCAATTTGAGCGTCAATTATTTGAGTGTTTCGCATCAACCGGTCGAAGTGAACGAAGTTGTGCCGCCGTCGCAGAGGCTGTACGATGCCCGCCTTGATCCTAAAGCTTCGAAAGTCGCTGTTGTTATTGGCCTCCCTTCTCATCGTTTTGGGAGCGGCTTGGGCGTTCTGGAACCGCCCAAATTCTGCTGACATGTCCCGGTATGTGCCGGCTGAATCAGTGGCTTACATCGAAGCGAATGACCTTGCGCAAATCGCTGATGGTCTCTCTCGCACCGAGGCGTGGAAAGCTTTGTCTGAACCTTTGGGCGCGCCTCGAAAACTAATCTCGCACCCGTGGCTGCTGAGTGTTGCGCGCTGGACTGGAATTGGATCGGCTGAGTCTGTTTTGCTTGCGCGATCGCAATTCGCGGTCTGTTTCGCTCAGCCTCAAACGACCGAAAGCGGGAGCACGCTTACGATCAAACCGTTAGCCGCATTGGTGATCGAAACCCACACTTCTGAGGGCCGAATGCGGTCGACGATCGAGAAGTATGTCGACCAACTTGCGCGCGAATCGTACGGAAGTGATGTCGTTGTTGTGCGAAAGCAAGTTAACGGCGCCGATCTTCAGGAGTGGTCCACGGCTGATAATTCTCGGCGCTTGGTGCTTTCCATCGTTGATACCGTGGCGATTGTAGGCAATGACGAATCGATTGTGATGTCGTGCCTTGATGTCCACGCGCGAAAGCGGCGGTCACTCGCCGAAGACAATCAGTTCCAAGCGACGCTTCAAAGCAGGGATGCGCGATCTGCAGCCTTTGCGTATGTGCCAAAGACGGGCGTCAAACTGATCATTCAAGCATGGGCATTGTCACGCGCAGGGAATTCATCTGATGCCGCGTCGATTGCTTCGCTGATTTCTAACACCTTCGGGAATCTCATTGACGCGTTGGCGTGGAGTTCTCGGTTTGATGACACGGGTGCAGAGGATCGCTGCCTTGTAACTCTCACTCAAGGCGTCACGCAGCAGGCTGCGAGTCTCACCTCAAGCGAGCCGCTAAATGCAATCGATATTTCACTCGTGCCGCCGGATGCAGATTCTGTCACTGCTTACAGTCTCAGAGATCCGAAAGGCTTCTGGTCGCAACTGAACGCGGTTGTATCATCGCATTCCGATGTTGTTGGTGCGATTGCCTCGCGCCCGTTATTGCAGGGCTTGCTTGAGCCATATGGAATTCGAGACGCTAATGGATTCTTCGCAGCGATAGGCCCGCGATTGGAGATCATTCGACTAGACCATAGCGCGCCTGCGGTTTTAGTGGCAGAAGCATTGGACGAGGAATCTCTCAAAAAGATTGCCGCGGATAGATTGGGAGCCGGGCCGAGGGTCGAGCAGCTAGGACAAGCGGAAGTGTTCACCTCCTCTTCTGAAAATTGGAGCATAGCTTTTCTCGACAAGTATTTCCTAAGCGGCCCGGCGGATGAAGTGCGTCGCTGTATTGAAGCGAAGGCACGAGGTGAGTCGATTGGAACCGTTTCCGGATTTAGTCGCGCGCAATCCTTCATCGACACGTCGTTTCCAACTTTCTCTCTCTCATTTGCAGATGATCGCGCTTCAGCCATTTCTTTTGTCGAGTTGTTTTCGAAGCAGGAACGCTCGGCTTTTTCGATGAATGCCGCTGCCATTCAAAAGGGTGCGGCCTCGCTCAAATATTCTGCCAGTGTCACGACGATCAGGAACGGTTCGATCGAATGGACTGCGCGCTCATCATTCGGCTTGGTGGGTTTACTGCTGACAACATTAGTGCCGGAGAGGACGCATTGAGCCGCGGGCAACTACTAATCGCGACAACCAATGCGGGTAAGTTGGAAGAGCTGCGAAGCTTGTTGGCGGACCTGCCTCTCGAATTACTATGCCTCGATATTCCAAATATTGAATCAGTAGAAGAGACGGGCGAAACGTTCACAGAGAATGCTTCACTGAAGGCGTCAGGTTACGCCCGTCAGGCGAAGGTCTTGACGCTCGCCGACGATTCTGGGTTGGTAGTCGACGCACTTCGGGGCAAACCCGGCGTTTATTCGGCTCGGTATGTACGGCCCGACGCGACGTATCCGGATCGAATCGGGTCCTTGCTGGAAGAACTGGCAAGTGTTGCGGAGGCGAATCGCACCGCGCGCTTTGTTTGTGCGATGGCGATCGCCACGGATTTTGGAGAGATCGTTTTCGAAACTGAGAAGAGCTGTGAGGGACACATCGCCGCCGCACCGCGCGGAACGGGCGGTTTTGGCTACGACCCGATCTTCATTCCGGCTGACTACAATCAGACGTTTGCCGAGTTATCCGTCGAAACCAAGAACCAAATCAGCCATCGCGCGCTTGCGTTGCAAGCAACCCGAGCATTCATCGCTTCCTTGACCGCTTCACGAAGCGGCGGCTAGAATGGCGCGTTCGTTCGGCAGATTGCCGAATTTCCGCAAAAAGGACGGGGCGTAGCACAGCCTGGTAGTGCGCTCGGTTTGGGACCGAGAGGTCGGAGGTTCGAATCCTCTCGCCCCGACCATCTTAAAGTGTCGGCGCGCCACAAACATTCCGCCGACTTTGGCGCAACTTTTTTCAAAAAACCTAGAAAAATCACGCATTTCTTGCAGACATTCTCTTCGGTCTGTGGTATACGTTTCTGGCAGTTTTTCAATTTTGCTCACGTTTTGGAGGTGGGAAACCACAAATGGCGACCACGGCAGCAGGCAAGAAGCGCATGACGCAGTCCGAAGTAGTCAATCACTTTGCAGAAAAGTACGGAATGAAAAGAGCGCAGGTTAAGCAGATGTTCGAGGACATCGCTAACTTGGCGGTTTCCGAAGTGAAATCGAATGGAGAGTTTGTCCTCCCGGGCTTCGGAAAACTGGTTCGTTCCGAGCGAAAAGCTCGTGAAGGCCGCAACCCGGCCACCGGCGAGACTATTCAGATCCCCGCGAAAACAACGCTCAAATTCCGCGTCGGCAAAGCAATGAAGGACTCCGTTCTGCCGCGGAAATAATCGCTAAGTCGAGCAGTCGAGCTCGCGGCGAAGATTCCACACCGGCGCAGTGTCCCTGAAATTAGGGCGCTTTCGCCGGTGTTTCCCTTTTTTCCACGGTTTTCGCCCGTTTTCCTTACCACCCCGCTAAAAAGTTTACAATTCGTGAATAAAAAACTCTTTTCGGAACTCGAAGCTCATGTTATAGTCTCCGGTTTCGCAGACACAGTTTAGCCTTTCTGTGGTCCCCGCTTGGGTTCGTACTGTGCAAAATTCAACCGAAACCGCAAGGAGTTTGCATCCTGCGAGCTTTCGGACGCATCTATAGTGATTCAAATCGAAACTATAGTGGTTCAAATCGAAAGCTGATTTTTTGGCTGTTTAGAAGGAGATAATGTCAATCGTGAATCTTGATAAAGGACTGCCGCTGGCTGAGCGGCTTCAGAGACTAGATCATATTCAGGCACGGCGCTTTTCGAAGCTCGCCGGCACTGTTTTGGAAATTGCGACCGAAGGTATTATTCGGCATTTGGCGGCGTGTGATCGCATGGATGTGAATCCTGATATCTCCGCCGTTCGCGAGATTATCGATGACGCGCTCAACGGTCGACGTGTGTACGCCGAGGCCGCGGAGATTACGCGCGCCGCGTAATAACGCTCGAGTGTTGTCACATTGTGCGAGAGGCCGTCCCGCTGGGGACGGCCTCTTTTTTCTTGAACCTTCCTGTTTTCGCGTGGCGGTCGTGTTAACATCGCCGCACGCTCCCGTAGCTCAGCGGATAGAGCATCTGCCTTCTAAGCAGAGGGCCGCAGGTTCGAGTCCTGCCGGGAGCACCACTCACCAACCGTCATCTGATGCAGTCGCTTCAGTTCGTGGTGCCGCAGAGCGATCTCTTCCCACACCGAGATTGTCGTAATTCAGGGCGGCGTTAAATATTAAGAAGAAGCTGCCTTGAGTCTGATGCCGCCACATCGGATTGATAGCAAACATGACGACGTGACCTTTGCCCGTTGGCACATCAACCACTGCGGGTGCATTAGCCAGTTCCGATCCGCCCGCGAGCATGCCACTGATGAGAAGGTTCTTTTCATCCGACGTGAATCGCAGGATGACCCGAGGTCGCATGTTGGCCGGCACAAAGAACGCGCCCTGCTGAAGCCGCTGCTCCTGTGTCAGCTCGCCGGGCGTTCGCGGTTGCGGTGGTGCTGCCAAGGGCATCCCTTGAACGATATCAGGATCGTTAAGTGTGCCGCGGCCTGATGGACGTCCGCCACCGCCGCCAGCACCGCCGCCTTCACCACCGCCAGCTCCGCCAAAACCGCCACCACCCCCACCGGTTACCTGAAACAGCGGCGCTTGGTTGAAATAAACCGGTAGCGTTTCGGTGTAGCCATAGGCAATAGGGCTTCGACGATCGGCAAACGTGCCGTTGAAGACAGATCCAGCCGCTTGAAGTTGTCGTGGCTGCTGAATCGTGACTCCCGTAATGATGCCGTAGTCGATTGGAACTCTTGAGCAATTGGCAATTGGGATAAACAGGCCACCATCTTCGACGAACTTTTGTAGGTTGACGACTCCCGCCAGGCTCATACCACCGCGCATGTCGTCGGTCTGATCCGGCGCGAGTGCCATGTTGGGTGTGACATCGCTAGCCTTCCATGGAATCGGCGCGCCACGCATCGGCATTCCGTTTACGATTGCCTGCGCCGAGCCTCCAACCGGCGGGAAGATTATGACGTCGTATTTTTCTCGCAGGTTGGGCGTGTTCCGAATCACCTGATCGGAAATATACGAGTAGGGAACCTGAAGTCGATCGAACTCAACGCGAAACCAACCATCGTTTTGCGTGTTCGTCCACGTATGTAGAATCGCAATTCGAGGAACTGAGAGCGCATGAGATTTGATTTGTGGCACCTTGTCGATGCCGACTGCTTTCAGGCCTGAGTCGGCAACCGGGCCCGACAGTATCTGCTTCAGATCGCCTGCGTTGTCGGCGGCCTTAATAATGAAACTGCCGGCATTGAATTTCTGTCCGGCCGCTTCGAAGCCTTCTTCGGCCGTTTCAATCTTCAAGTCTTTCAGCTTGTAGCGCAGTGTCATCAACGAATTCTCTGCGTTGTGATTGATGATATACGCGACAGGTGTTGCCGATGCCGAAACACTACCGGTGACCTTCGCGTCTTGCGTCAACAGAGTCATCGGAGTTTGCAACACAGCTTTATCAGTCACACGGACAGTCTTCACGTTGCGCAGCGCCCCGAGCGTCCAGCCCGTGTCGTCGTACGGCCGCGGATCGTTGACGTTGTAGTACTGTGTGTCGAGCATCATGTCGGCCATTCGTGAATACGGCTGATCCATGCGAATCACGTAAGATCCGACCGGAAACTTCTGATCTTTTATCTGAATCTCCTTGTCGGCGGTTTGAACTTCGACACCCATCAGCCGCAGTAGATTGATCATGTCCGCGGCCTCGACAACGCGACTTTGATCGCCTGGAATGATCCAGGCGGCCGGCCCTTCGTTGGTAGCTTTAGAAACTGATCGTTTGCTCTTCAGATAAAAATTCTTCAGAAAGCGATCCTTGTTGTTTGAAACAAAATTCATCGCCAGCAGGATGGCGGACTCCTGCATGTTGATGTTGTTTCGCAGCGACCACTTCACGCGTGGTTGCGGCGGGTTCGGCCGGAACCAATCGCGCTGTGACTGTGCCCCCACAGTTCGGTCCATCGTGTCCGCGACGCTGTTGCCGAACGTCTCATAAAACCTGCCGATCGAGTTGTGGCCGTTCGCGACGTAGAACATGTAATTCGGCGCCCAGCCATCATAGAAGCCGTGCGTCCAAACGCCGGGCACGCCGCGTTTCGTCATCTCTTCAATTTCGTGAAAAGCGAGGATGTTCCATTCATCGATCACGATCGGATCCAACCAGGCGTTGTACGGCCCGGTGCCGGTCGACGTGTAAAGAAACGGCACTGATTCGTGGAGGTCGTGCAGAATCGTCGGGTGGTATTCGAGGAAGGTTTTCATTTGATTGCGCGAAAGCGCGAGCGCCATCCCGAGACCGTCGCGATTGTTGTCATGTGCGACATACTTGCCCCAGTAAACAAGCGGAGGCGCATTCTTGTCGGGATTGGCTTTTCGATAGTTGTAGGTGTCAACCATCATGTCGCGACCGTCGACTTCGAGAGCCGGCGTAATCAAGACGATCACGTTCTTGCGGATCGCTTGAATAAAAGGACTCTCTTCGACTGCCAGACGATAGGCGAGTTCCATCAACATCTCAGGTGAGCCAGTTTCAGGCGAGTGAATTGATCCAGATGCCCAGTAAAATGCCTTTCCTTCGCCAATCAATTGTTCCGCTTCGGCATCGTTGACTTTTCGTGGATCCGCCAGCTTCGCAGTGATGTCTTTGTAATGATCCAGCTTCGCGAGTGTTGCTTCGTCTCCGACAGCAATCAACAATTGCTCCTTGCCTTCCTCGCTTTTTTCCGGAGCCGTAAACACGCGGACGCGCGGTGTGGTTTTTTCCAGTTCGCGATAGTAGCGATACAAATCCTTCGTATAAGTCAGGTGCCCGGGCGTGCCTACTGTGTAACCGAGAACCTTGTCGGGCGATGGGATCTTGTCCGAAGCCGGAAGGTGGTCCACCAATTCCGTCATGAAGTATGACTCGGTCGTGAATTCCTTTACCTTCGCGGCGTACTCGGCATTGTTGGACGTCGCCGGATTGGGTTTTGTGTCGGGCTTTGCTGATGAAGCGGGATGCGCAGTCTTTCGTTTGTCTGACTTTTGCGCGTAGACGCGAGCAGAGAATTGCCAACCGGCTATGGTTGCGGTCAGCGCTAACAGGACAGCAGCGATGGTGCGAAGCGGTATGCGGGCGATCATGGCTCACTCCTAAAACTAGAAAGGTTGTCGGGCGCGCGAAGCATACTGCAACCGAGTCAAAGAGCAAAGAGCGAAGCACAAAGAGCTGAGAGCTAAGAGCTGCGCGTGTTGTTAACCGCTTTGCACTTTGCCCTTGGGGCTTTGACGCTGCCCTTTGCTCTGGGCCCTTAGCCGCGGATACAATTGCTTTCGCACTCATCAGAGCGCATTACGGCGGCTATAGCTCAGTTGGTTAGAGCGCCTGACTGTGGATCAGGAGGTCGTGGGTTCGAACCCCACTAGCCGCCCCATTATTTTTTCCAGCCGGAGAACTCAATGCCTGAACCGCAAAGAACCGCGACCCATGCTCAGACGTACGTCGTCGATGCAGACACCTTTGAATTCGAAACGATTGAGCAGGAGAACGGCCAAGCCACCGTGATTCGCTTCAATCTTGACGACCCGCGATACCACGCTGGAGATGTAGTATTGGTGCTGTCGGGCACAGATATTCATTTTCACGGAATGATTGGGAAGATTGCAGACGGCGTTGCGATTGCAACCGATCGGCGTGGTTCACTTCTGCCCGCAACGACACAATAACAGTTAGCGCGTAAATCCTGAGGGATGCTTGATTTCGACATCTCGATCAACCGGTTTGATGTCGAGACGATGAAATCCTTTTTCGGGATGAGTCGATAGATAGGTTAAGGCAATCTGTTGATCGAGGGTCGAACTAATATCTTTTAAGAAGGTGTTAAAGCTCAGTGGTGCTCCGGTACCCTGGAAGAACGCGCGACCACCAGTTTCATCCGAAAGTTTTTTGAGGCAACTCTGTCCGTTGGCTATCAGCAACTGATTTCCGCTGGTACCAGCCGGAGGCGCAAAGATCGTATAGATGGCCACGCTGCGACGCTGAGCTTCAGCGATCGCTCTCTCGAGGTCGATGCTCTGGCCTGGCGCGGAACTGTCGATTCCGCGAGAAATATCGATACCGTCAGAGACGACAATCATCGCTCGTCGTCCGAGCGGCTGTGAATCATACCTCTTCAGGCCTTCGATAATTTCAACGTAAGGATTAAAGGGACCGGCGCTGGCAAGCCCCAGCGGCGTGCGCAAACCGGCAGCCGCTCTTTCCAGATCAGTCGTGAATTTCCTTCGCAGATCGAGACTGCCGCTGCGAATATAGCCAATCATCACGCGTGAACCGGACGGCAGTTGGCGAATAAAGTCGCCAACGCTTTTCGTTTCAGTGCCGATTGATGAAACCAGATCGTCCTGCATCATGAAGGCAAGCGTCACTGGATTATCAGCCGGCCGCCGGATCGATAGCAGGCTCTGAACATCCCCATCTTCGCGCAACATGAAGTCGACGACACGAATCTCGACTTCCGGCTTATGGACTTTGATGGTAACTGGAATCGTTACCGGACGCGGCGCTCCGCGGCCCTTGCGACCGCCCTGCGCGAACGTGACTTGCACTGCCAGGAGGATCGTCGCTGCGAAACACGCGGTTTTGAGAAACTGCTGCATAGGGACTATTCGTATGACCTGGCGGCGAAATGATAGTACACCATCAGATTCAGCCAAAATGCGGTTCGTTGGCCTGAATTCTTAGTCAGAGTATGATTTTGAGGCCGAAGCACCCATGGAGCCAACAGAACAAAGCGGAAAATTGACCGAAAAGGACCGTCGCGCACGCCGTGTGTGGGTTGTCGCGCCATGGGTTGCGTTGGTTCTCATCACCGTTCTCCCGCCCGCGCTGCTTGGAATTCTCGCGCTTATCCTGGGCGGCGCGCCCATGTGGTTGTTGGCGGTCGCGGCAATACCGGTTTGCTTGATCGCAGCAATCATCACCACGATTGTATTGTTGGCGATGCGAAGGAATTGGGTGAAGCGAGTGCGCGAGCGTCTGGCATCCGATGGCATCACCGCAGACGAAATTGATTGGTTTCGAGCGGAACTTACAAGCGGGGAAAAGCGCGCTTTGAGATCAATGGAAGAGCAACAGCCGCTTTTGGCTGACGCATATCGCGAGACGTTGGCGTTGCGACTGAATGCTTCGCGACTTGCCGGTAACGCCCGGCGCGAGTTGCTGCTCGTTGAGCGACGCATCAGCCGCGCGCGTTATCTGAACGCTCCAGACACGGCCGTGTTGATCGAGGAACTAAATCGCGATCGGACGCGCCTGGAACAACTCAAACAGGAAGGCTCGTCGCGGCGAGCGGAAGCCGAAGCCCGTCTGCAAATGATCGAAGCGGCAGCGAGTCGTGGTGCAAGCTGGGCTGAGACGAACTACATGCTGCAACGGCTGGACGAAGGTCGAAAGAATCTTCCGCTTGGACTCGAAACTGAACGCGCGCGCCAACAACTGCGGGAAGAATCACAGCGCGAACTCAGAAAAGAATTAACGCAATAAAAATCGGCGAGACCGATCAAGATCGATCTCGCCGTAGCTTGCTAATTTCAAGTCAGACTTATCGCTGTATATTCAGCGGTGCTCCCGCCCGAAGCGTTATTTCAGTTCCACGATTAAGTTCAAGATCGTTTCGCCCCTGAGCGTAGACTGATCCAGCACCGCCGCCAGCGCCAAGAATCGCGCCGATCGCCGCGCCTTTGCCGCCGCCCGCGATGGCGCCGATAATCGCGCCCACGGCAGTGCCAATGGCTGCGCGCGTTTCAGTCTTAGTCGTCTGGCTGTCGTCACGAACAGCGCCCTCGGTATCAACGCGTACTACTTCGCCATCAGTCGTGCGAACGCCTTCAACCAAACCGGCGAAGTTGTAACTGCGACCGTCGCGCAGTCGGATGCTGTCAAAGTTCAGCGTCATCACCGACCGGCCGGTGAGACGCCCGCTGCGCTCAATCTGAGACACATGACCTTCAATCGTCGCGTCGGAGAATTCGCCGGGATCTGTCACGCGCAACGTGAAGCGATCGCCCACAGCCGCCGTGCGAGTGGAAAGGTCGGTTTCGAGCACGCCAACTATGCGCGCGCCGTCGGGCACTACGAATCCTGTGTTCGATGCCGGATATCCGGGAGACGCTGACGGATTGTAGATGTCGAACCGCGCGACATCCGACGTTTTCTCATAGACGCTTTGCACGACTACCGGCGACGTGAGTCCTTGGACGTAGACTTTACGCGTGACGCTCAACCGCTGCCCGTTGTCGATTGAATCAAACGTGACGGAAAAGTCGTTCCCGCGATCTCCCGTCGTGCTGACCATCAATTGATCGCCATTCAGAGTCGCGCGCGAACGAACGGTGCGATTGTTTACGTTGGTCTCGACTCGTTCACGACCATCAGCCACGAACGATATCTGTGAAGCTCGTGTTGAGGCGAGCGTCACATTTTGGCCGCGTATGTCTAGAGCTAGTTCAGTCGGAGCTTCCAGGCGTCGCGTAACAGCGTCAATCACTCGGCGGCGTTCGCTCGGCGCGAGGTCGCGCGTCGCTCTGTCCGCGGCATTGCGCGCATCGTCGCTGCGCGCACTGTCCACGCGATACGTGCCTGTCAGCCGATTCGCAAATCTATTCTGCTGATTGTCATACGGCGGATACGTGTTGCCAGATGGTGGATACGTCCTGCTCGTGCGCGGCCAACTGAGATTGAACGTGCTTGCAAGCTGGTTCAAATCAGTGCGCAATAGCGACCACTGATTACTCGAGCGAGCATCAACAGAATGCCGGTTGAGAAACACATCAACACGGGCCGCTCGATTCAGAACATCCTGCACGTCGGCGGACGTGGCCTGACGCGCATCAAAACGGTCACTCAACCGGCGCACGCTTTCATCAAAATCGCGCGCGAACAGGTCGATGTTTTCGCCGGTTGCCGGCGAATACGTTTGGTTTGAAGTTCGGCTGGCCCAATCCTGAATACTGTTAGTGAAAATTGTCGAGCGATTTTCAATTCGCATGATCAGGCGCCGCACAGATTGATAGGTACCTCGATAGACTCGTGTTTGCGCCTGCGCCATCACGGCGATCAGGAACAAACATGTCATTGATAAAGCTGTGGAAATCAGCCGTTTTCTCATTTCAAATTCCTCCTCTTTGAACGCTTCGGAACCGCGAAGCCACGTTGCGGAGATCAAATGCCGTACCATTTGACCGCGGGAGAGATTTTTCTTGACCGGGATTTGAAGAAGTCCCTGGGGGCCTGATTTTGGGATTCAGGACGGTTGCGGCTCGTTGTCGAGCTAAATGGCGTTTCGGTTGCGAACTAAGTACGAACATCGTCCATCAAGCGTTTCGAAAACAGCCGTGTTATTCTTTCGTTGAATTTGCGACAGCGCACGAAGATGGCGACGAACAACGCAAAAGCGACGATTCGGTTTACTGGTGAAGACCTTTTCGTGGGGTTGACACCGTCCGGTCATGTCTTGCCGATTGAAACGGATTCGACGCGCAATCGCGCGGCAAGTCCAGCGGAATTGTTGTTGTTGGCGGTGGGCGGTTGCACCGGCGTCGACGTGATTTCAATTCTCCAAAAGAAGAGGCAGCACGTTACGGATTACCGCATCGAAGTAAGTGGCGAACGCCGCGAGGATCATCCGCGCGCATACACGCGCTTGTTTGTAAAGCACATCGTGCGTGGCCGGGGTGTTTCGGAAAAAGCAGTGGCCGACGCCATAGAACTTTCAGACACAAAGTATTGCAGCGTCGCGGCAACCCTTCGCGGCACTGCTGAGATCATTACCAGTTACGACATTATCGAAGACGATGCGTCGCAATAGCTTTTTTTATACCGCCCTCGCCCTCCTGCTTCTCAGTCCATCTGTTCCCGCACAGTCAACGGGTGACGCTGCGTTGAGCGCGATTCGTTCAAGCGATCGCAGCGACAAAATAGCCAAAGCTAAAGATGCCGTGCCACCAGATGAGCACCTGCGGCGCGCGGCAATCTATTTGGCCAATCGGTTGTTTACAGATGCGCGGACGCATTGGCAGGCCATTCTCGACAATTATCCGAACGACTCGACTGTGCCGTCTGCGTTGCTTGGGATGGCAAGATCCTTTTTTGTCGAGCGGCGTTACGACGACGCCCGACGAACTTATGAGCGATTGGCGCGGAGTTTCCCTGACACAAAGGAAGGCCGCGAGGGGTTGAATTTTTCGGCATCGGCGCTTTTGCGCATGGGTCGCGGCGCTGAAGCGGCCGCCCGTTACATCGAATACATTCAAAAATATCCGACCGGCGAGCGCGTCGACACTGCGCACCTCAACGCGATTGATGGTTTTCGCGAAGCAGGCCAGCCCCAGGCGGCGATTGAATGGATTGAACGTACGCGGCAGAGATTTGCGGGCACGGCGACCGAACGCAGCGCCGTGTTTACGCGTCTTCGGCTCGACATCGCGCTAGCCGATTGGCCTCACGCAGTGCAAACCGCCGATGAATTGCTGCGATCGCCGTTGGGCGGTTCGAGTACGACCGCCGACGAAGTTCTTTATTTGAAGGCACACGCCCTCGAGCGTGCCGGTCGTCGCGATGACGCGATTCGGGTCTATCTGTTGATTCCGGACGGAGCAACTTCGTATTACGGAAGTCTGGCTACCACGAGTTTGCGAAACTCTGGAGATGCTTCCGCAATACAGATCGCTGGTCAACGTGCGGCGAGAGTTGGAAGCGCAATTGAGAACTCTGCCAACGATTTTCCGGCGCCGTATCGCTTTCAGATTGTGAATGCGGCGAACAAGCGCAACCTTGATCCGCGTCTGATCCTCGCGATCATGAAACAGGAAAGTGTGTTCAAGCCCGGTGCGAGGTCACCTTCCGCTGCCCGTGGTTTACTGCAGCTGACGATCGATGCGGCGAACAAGTACGGCAAGCGCGCGGGCTATCAGAACGTAACTGAGGACATGCTGTATCGTCCCGACGTTTCGATTGCGATTGGCGCCGAGTACCTGGCTGAGCTTTCGCGCATGTTTGCCGGACTGCCTGAGGCGATTGCTGCTGCGTATAACGGTGGCGAAGACAACGTCGCGCGTTGGCTGGCGCGCTCAAACCAAAACGACCAGGGCGTGTTCGCTTCCGAAGTAGGCTTCACCGAATCGAAGAATTACGTCTTTCGCGTGATGAGTAACTATCGCGCGTACAAGCAACTGTACGATTCGAAGTTGAATCGCCGCGTAGCAGAGAAGGTCAAATCGTAAGAGGGTAGAGGCTGGACGCGAGACCTCTAGCCTCTCGCTCCTACGGCTGCGGACAATACTTCGGCTCGAATCCGGCCGCCTTTTCGCGACGATTCAAGACATCCGGGCGCGGATAATCTCGCGGAACAATCCCCAAACGCACTAAGCCCGCGCGGAACTCGTACCGGATCGTGACTTCTCCAGCCGGTTGCGGATCCAAATCCATCTTGATCCATGTCACACCGTTATCGATGGTGCGGCCAATTCCGGTCGCAGCCGATTCATCATCGGGTGGTGGATATGCGTTGGGCCGGCTTTTTGCCGCATCACGATTCGCTAGACTGCCGGCAGACTCGCCGGAAGAGGGAACTGGCTCGTTGCGAGGTTTGTCCTCGCCTCTATTAGTGGATTTCTCTTCGCGGCGTCCCGGCGTTACCGGTGTAATCACGATCGGCTTTCGTTCCCGAAAGAACACTGCGGCGATGATCCCTAGATTCGCAGTCTGTCCAATCTTCGTGCCATATGAATCGCTCTCAGTCGTGAAATAGAACCGGCGAGCGTTTTCCGAACTCATCTGCCAACCGCGCACTGAAATTGTTCCGTACGGCTCAATCACCCACTTGTGCGCCTCCCACGCGCTCGTGTGGCGCGCGTCAATCGTGTTCATGCCATCGACTGAGAGCGCGACCGCGACACGGCTGCCCGTGGGGTTGTGAATGCGCAACTCGTATTCGGCGTTCTCGAAGGCCTCGATGTATCGTCGGCCGCGTGCTAAGTATTCGGATGCGGGACGGCCGCCGATTAACACTTCGACTGAAAAGCCATTGTCGTCGGCAACCGGCTCGACTGGTTCGATGGTCAGCTCAGACTCGACAGATTGTCCGGCCCTCACGGTTCCGGCGCCAACCTTCAGCGCGACGGCGGCGAGCACCATCAAAGCCACGAATCCGGCGCCAATCAGCATTCTCTTTGTCATGTTTTTGTTCTCCTTACCGCGGGAAAGATGCAGATAACCGCCTTTAGAACGGCTCAGGTTCACGCATCTTGCGTCGTGATTTCGGTGACAGCGGGACAAAAAAGAAGAAGAAATCCCGAGAATTGCTTTGGAGTTTCGACAGCGCCACGCTAGAATGTCGCGGTTTTATTAACCCAGTCGCCGGGTTTTGGCGGCGCTATCGTACGAGGGTTCATATGGCGGAATATGTTCTGACGGCCACTAAAACCGAGGCCAAAGCCGGATCGTTCTACGACCGGATCGTTAAGCTTTACGATTTCACCTTCAAAGTTAACGGCTACGGCCGCTCGCTCGATCAATACTTCGAAGAGCATCCACTGCCGGTGTTTCCAGGCGCGCGCGTCCTGGATGCGGGTTGCGGCACGGGCACGCTGACTTTGGCAATGCTGCGCAATCTGAACGTGCCCGTGAAATTGACGGCGCTAGATTTGTCGGCGTCATCCATGGCAACCGCGCGAAAGTACGTAAACAAAAAATTCGGATACAGCGATCAGAAAGTCGAATTCATGCAGGGCAACATTTTGTCTCTGCCGTTTCCCGACGAATCGTTCGATCTGATCGTTACCTGTGGCGTGTTGGAATACGTGCCGATCGAGGAAGGTTTTGCTGAACTCGCGCGCGTGATTGCACCGCGCGGCTATTTCCTGAATCTGCCGATGCGTCCCAGCGTCGCGACGCGAGTGCTGGAGTTACTGTTCAGATTCAAAGCTCATCCGCCCCAGGAAGTTGCTGACACCACCGATCGACACTACAAAGTGGTCAGCCACTATCGCTTTCCACGATTTCAGATTATTGGTTGGAGTAAGTCAGCGGTCTTAGCGAAGAAGATCTAAAGTTCATACAGAACCGCGAGCGGTAGCGAGCGGGATAAAGAGTCTGCTCTTTCGACAGTTGAGTTCTTGTCCCGCTCGCTACCGCTCGCGGTTCTGTAAAGTCATTTCACGGGCACTAACCGCATAATCCGATCGTCATCACTCGCCGGAGTTCCGCGGCCATCGCGGTTCGATGTTGAAAAATAAATGTAGCCGTCCGGGCCTTCGGCGATATCCCGAATCCGTCCATACTGCTTTTCAAGCAAGTTCTCCTGACTAACAACTCGCCGTCCATCAAGCGTCACGCGAATGATGCGCGTGCCCACCAAACATCCGAAGAAAAAGTTTCCCTTGAACTGCGGAAACTGCGCGCCACGATAGAACGTGCCGCTCGCGGGCGCGCATGCAGGTGTGTATTCGAGCAAGGGCGACTCCATGCCGGCTTGCATCGCGCGATGATGAATCGTGGGCCAGCCGTAATTTTTACCTTTATCGATAATGTTCACTTCGTCGCCGCCCCCGGGGCCATCGAAACCGCTCGGTCCGTGCTCAGTCTCAAACAGATCGTTCGTACCGGGCTGAAAATCGATACCCTGGGAGTTGCGACTGCCGTAAGCCCAAATCTCTGGCCGCGCGTCGGCGCGTCCCACAAATGGATTGTCTGCCGGTACGGTGCCATCGTCATTGAGCCGCAAAATTTTTCCGGCCAGCGAATTCAGTTGTTGCGCCAACTCACGCTCGGTCGCATCACCGGTGGTGATGTAGAGCTTCCCGTCTGGTCCAAACCGCAGTCGACATCCGGCGTGAAATTGTGCGGCGGGAATATTTTCGATAATGACTTTCCGATCGGTGAGGCCAGCCGGCGTTTCGCGATAACGCACCACACGGACCATCTGCCCGCTGGCGCTGTACGCATACGAAAGATAGAGCAGGTGATTCGAAGCAAACTGCGGATGCAGCGCAATGCTCATCAGTCCGCTTTCACCGCGCGGCTCTACATCGGGCACTACGAAAAAAGGCTGTGGCTGAAGCTTGCCGTTTTGAAAGACACGGACACGCCCGGGTCGTTCAGTAAAAATCATGCGCCCGTCCGGCGCCCACACAATCGACCACGGCACTTCAAGGTTGCCGATGACGGTCTCAACTTTGAACTTCGTTTGGGTTTGGGGAGAACTCTCGATTTCGCCGGCGCCTCGTCCAGGCGCCGGGCGACTACAAGAAACTGCGATCGCAATGAGGATGGTGACAAGGACTGACACGATCATTTTCCATTTTTCATTTCTCATTAATCGAGTCAGTCGCAAACCGTCACTGCGATATGTAGTCGTGCAGCAATTTCAATTCGTCGCCTTGTTCGCTGACTTCAACGCGCAGCAGGTCACGCATGGAAAGCATGCCTACCCATTGGTCGTTGCCATCAACTACGGGCAAATGGCGGCTGCCAATCTCATCCATGCGATCGAGGGCTTGATGTGGCGTTTCATCACAGCGAATCACGGCGCGCAGCTCGCTCGTCACTTCGCCGAGTCGCAACGTTGCCGGATCGCGGCGCGGCACGACCACACGATTCAGTAAGTCGCGCTCGGAAAAGACGCCGATCAGCCGGTCGTCCTCATCCAGCACGCAGACGGCGCCGATTCGGCGGCGCGCCATAAACTCTGCCGCTTCCATGACTGTCGCCGAGATCTTCATGGAATAAGGCTCACGGTCGCGAATGACATCTCTGATCAGCATCGCCGCGCCTCCCCTCGTGATGAATTGTCTGCTTGCCGCGTATTATAGAAGAAAGTTCGCCGCGCTGTCTCTAACAAAATGCCGATAAAGAGATGCAGATTGTGACTGTGCGAGTGAAGTTGTTCACAAGCTTGGCGTCGCCTGCTGAGCCGGGACACGCCGCGTATTTCGCGAAGGTGTTTTGCGCGAGCGATATCTGGATTTCCTGCGAATCAGACGCAGCCCTTGCCGCGTCAAGAGTTGAGGCAAGCCGCGCGGGATCAACGCGCGTATGATTGCATGAGCCACGCGTGGCGGAATCGCAATACCGCGCTGCGCCACGACGTACTCGCTTTCCCACCAACTGGGGGCGAACTTACCCTTGAATCTTCGCAGACCTTCGAAATTGTAAAGTCCACTGAATTGCTTCGATGCGACACTCAGCGCCCGCGCGACAACCGGATGCTCATTGGAGATTTCGTTTGATCCATCTTTCGCGAGCGGCGCCGTTCCGAGCGTCGCTAACTCAGCGCCATCTGTTTTCAGGGCCTGCAATGCTTCGAACACAAGTAAGGTCGCGGTTCCTGCTGGTGCATCAGGGTCCCGCAGAACATCTTCGAGGTACCAACCCTTCCTGGTGGGAATCGGACTCGCACTAAGAAATCCAACAAGCTTTCCGTGAGCGCGCGCAAGGAAGTACTTTTTGTGGTCGGCATGCCTGAACGGATCGAGAGCTATCAACCATCCAAACGATGTTGCGGCGCGGCGGTTACCGAGCCATCGTAAGCAAAGTTCGGCCGCTTCCTGCTTAACATCGTCGTCGATCTGGTTGAGCGACTCGACTGTGACATCAGCGCGGCGTGCTTGATTTATCTCAGCGCGCATCTTTTTGGCTGAGTCCCCGCGGGGATTCCACGTCCTGAGATCGAAATAAGGCGCAGCGCCAACTTTCACCGCGCTGAAATCGCGTGAGGCAGACGAGCGTGCGAAGGCCGTGGTCGCAGGAACGAACGCGACAACTCGATTATGTTCTCGCGCCTGCTGCAAAAATCGTGTTGCCAACTCAGCTTGGTTTTCGGCCCGCGCAAGCGGTTCTCCCGCGGCTAACCAAACGCGGCCGATTTCACTATAGATAATCGCACCGTCGATTTCCGGAGTTGACCAGAGCATCGCACCGGGAGCGATGCTCACGAGCGAATGCGCGTTGTAACCATAGAGCGTTTGCAGCCGCAGCAATTCGCCGGTCGGATCGGGCAACCGGCGCCGTCGTCGTTCGGAGAGCACAAAATTTATTCGTGCCCGGACATAGCGCGCGCCATAGCCGGCGCCGCCGCTCGCGGCGAACCACCAGAAATGGCGAATGGGGATGAAAAGGTGGTGCAGAGTTTTCTCAGCTCCGGATTTCAGTGCCGCGCAATAGTAAAGCCTCCAGGCGCTTCAAAGCGAATTGCCGTGCACAGGCCTTAGATGCGCCTTTGTGGGGATTGCGTGTTCTCCGGATTACTCGAACAAAACTGCCTGGGCGCTGGGACGCCGGAACGTATGCATTTTCTGAATGTTATCGGTGCCGACACGCTGTTCATTGAAGCCAAGTTTCTTGCAGTAAATCTCGAAGAGTTTTTCCTGAGCACTCCAATATTGACCTTTGCCATGCATACGTTCGTGAAAGGTGCTCGAATTAAGCTTGCCGCCGCGCGCGTCGCGAATCCGATTTAAGACGCGATCGGCCTTCGTCGGAAGTTTCTCGCGCAGTCGCTGCTCGAAATAAGGAGCGACACTGCCGGGCAAACGCAGCATATTGATGAAGGCCTTCGTTGCGCCGCAGGCTTTTGCGCGTTGCAGCAAACCGGGAATGTCAGCCGAGAGGCCGGGAATCGTCGGCGCAATTCCGATGCCGACTTGGATGCCTCCATCAGCAAGAACCTTCATCGCTTCAAAGCGCGCGTTCGGTGATGGCGCGAACGGTTCGACCGCGCGCGCGATGTCGTAATCAGCGAAGGGAATTGAAAAGTAAACGCCGACGGTCGTTTCACGCGCAAGGGTCTGCAGCACGTCGACGTCGCGTCGAATCAAAGCAGACTTTGTCACGATGCCGACCGGATTCCGAAACTCTGCGCAGACTTCCAGACACTGTCGCGTCAGTTTGTAATTTGCCTCCAGTGGAATGTATGGATCAGACGTGAACGAGAAAACGATTTGCTCGCCTTTCCAGGAAGGCTTCATCAGCTCTTTGCGCAGCAACGCCGGCGCGTTGACCTTCACGACGATCTTGCGTTCGAAATCTGTGCCGGCGCCAAAGTCGAGATACTCATGCGTCGGCCGGCTGAAGCAGTATGTGCATCCGTGAATGCAGCCGCGATAACAATTAATCGAATGGTCGAACGCGACATCCGGGCTGTCGTTGTGGCTTATGATCGAGCGTGTCTCAGTTTCTTCATAGACCTCAATCTTCACAGCCGGAGGTTCACCAATCCACTCGACCGAATTGGAGAGCCACGGATTAGGCGGGTTCGCAACGTAGCGCATGGATTGTCTTACCGATGAAACGGTATCTTAGCACTGCATTACGGTTAGACCAAGCAAAGAGAACGCAGGACGGGCTTGGCGATCCTTTGTGTCTTAGCGTCTTTGCGTGAACCGCGGGCCGCGAAGAAATAAGACGCAAAGAAACTCGAAGGCCGAGATTAGAGCACTATCAAAAAAGGCCGAGCAAAATGCTCGGCCTTCTCAAAATAATGCAATGCAAGTTTACGGGCGCGGCCGCACCGTCACGTAAAGCTGCTGGCCGCGGCGGTTAATTAAGAGCAGCGCCGGTTTGGTGCCGTTCTTATCGATTGCCGCGCGCAGGTCTTCGGCCGAACTAATCGCTTGCCGATTGACTTCCTGAATCACGTCGCCGCGCGCCAAACCAGTGGCCGCGGCGGGACCAGCAGGATCGACTGCGTCAACCACAACTCCCTTTACGCCCGCCGGCACATTCAATTGTGAAGCAATCTCCGGCGTTAGCGGAATCACGCTGAGGCCTAACTTACCCTGGCCAGTCGCGCCTGGGCTGGTTTCGCCTTCGTCATTCTTCTCACCCTCCGGTTTGAACTCGCCAGTGGTCGCGGTGATTTTCTGTTCGCGATTGTCGCGCAAAATCGTGAGCGTGACTTGCGCGCCCGGACCCAAACTGGCGATGCGATTGCGGAAGGCATTCACTTCGTTCACTGGCGAACCGTCGAGCGCGATGATCACGTCGCCTTGTCGAATCCCCGCGCGCTCCGCGGCGCTGCCCGGCGTGACCGAGTTCACGATGATGCCTTTCGTTTCCGACATCCCGAGGCTCTCGGCCATGTCCGAATCGACGCGGCGCACGACAATGCCCAGTTGTCCGCGACGGACTTTGCCCGCCTTAATCAGTTGATCCATCACGGTTTTGACCATGTTGGACGGAATCGCGAAACCGATGCCGATGTTGCCACCGGTCATCCCACCGAGGATTTGGGAGTTGATTCCGATTAAATCGCCATTTGTGTTAACCAGCGCGCCGCCGGAATTGCCTTGATTAATCGGCGCATCGGTTTGCAGAAAATCTTCAAACGCCCCGCTGCCCAATCCGGTCGAGCGGCCTTTCGCACTGATGATTCCCATCGTCACTGTCTGGCCCACGTTGAGTGGATTGCCGATGGCCAGCGCGACATCGCCAACTCGAACTTTGTCCGAGTCGCCCGGCGTCAAAAACGGCAGACCAGTCTGGGCAATCTTAAGCACGGCTAAATCACTCGGAGGATCTGAACCGACGAGCTTCGCCCCGACGGTTCGGCCGTCAGTCAAGTCGATTTGGATCTCTTCCGCGCCGTCGATCACGTGATGATTCGTGATGATGTATCCGTCGGCGCTCACAATCACACCCGAGCCCAACGCGCGCTCGAGTTGTTCGCGAGGCTGCTGCTGTTGTTCGCGATTGCGGTTGCCGAAACCAAAGGGATCGTCAAAGAAGGGAAACTGTTGCGGTTGTCGCACGCGCTTGTTTGCGTGAATTGTGACGACTGCGGGCGCGACGCGCGCCACCACGTCTGCATAGGAATTCTGCGGCGTTCCGTCGGGTATGCGCGTGTAATTGACGGCCGGCGTTTCGGCTTTGCCTTTGCAGCCGACTATATAAATCAGCAATAAAAACAAAAGCGACGCGGCAACGACTGTGCTCGCAATCCTCCGCGCAGTTGTTAGATATAACTTAAAAGCCTGAAATGAATTCATGGACAGTTCTCCCGACTAAGAATTAAATAGTTCCGAGCGTTTTCATCTTTTACCCGTGATTTTAGCAGATGGGAGTTTGCCGCGAGTAGTTGTGCGATGTATAAGCAGCGTTACAATCGTCGCCTCAAGAAGTCAGAGCGTGAAAAGTTCGCACACCTAAATAGGGACGCAACATGCTTATTTCGATCAGTCGCTATGTAGCAATTGCTCTCGGAATTCTCACGCCGTTGGCTGAGACGATTCGCCGCTGGAGTACCTGGCGAAAGAACCCGGCGGCGTTCTTCGACGATTACATCATCGGCGGGTTCCTCCTGCTTGGTGCTTGGCGTGTCGGCAAAGACGTGCAACGTGGCCGCCCGTTTCTCGCGGCAGCGTGGGGGTTCTTTTGCGGTATGGCTTACGTCAGTTTCTTCGGCCAATTAGAAGATAACAGGTTGGGCATTGCGGATCCGGCACCGATTTCATCGGGGGCGGTGGCGGCGATTAAGGGAGTGGGGTGGGCAATCGGAGTGATGTGTCTGGTGTTCAGCCTGTGGCCTGAATCTCACAATCGAGAAAAGTAGAATCTAAGATCGGAAAGTATTCCGGATGAGAATCGCAATCGCTCTGCTTCTAGTCATATGCATCGGCGCTATTTCAGTTTTCGGGCAGCACAATGTCTCACAGAAAATCGATCGGTTCGCGACTACTGAGATGCAATCGCGCAAAATCCCGGGCCTGGCTATCGCCATAGTGCGAAGTGGAAAGATTGAGATTCTTAAAACCTACGGCTTCGCGAACCTGGAACATCGAGTGCCGGTAAAGCCGGAGACAATTTTTCAATCTGGCTCAATAGGCAAGCAGTTCACCGCGGCTGCTGTCATGATTCTGGTTCAAGAAGGCAAGATTTCCCTCGAAGAGACAATCACCAAATACTTTCCTGAGGCTCCTGCCACTTGGAAAGACATCACCGTGCGCCATCTGCTTACGCACACCGCGGGCACGGGAGATTTTCCACCCGACATCGAGCTGCGTCGTGACTACACCGAAGAGCAAATGTTCGAGTCGTTTAAGAAGGTTCCACTCGCTTTCGCGCCAGGCGATAAATGGGATTATAGCAACGTCGGCTACGTAATTCTCGGAATGCTGGTTCGCAAAGTCACCGGCCAGTTCTATGGCGACTTTCTGCGCGAACGAGTCTTTGGACCTTTGGGAATGACCACTGCTCGCGTTATTTCCGAAGCTGACATCATTCCGAATCGCGCCGCCGGATATCGCGTCATTGCTGGCGAAATCAAGAATCAGGAATGGGTATCGCCTTCAACGAACACAACGGGTGACGGCTCGCTCTATTTTTCAATTCTTGATTTGGTGAAATGGGACGCGGCTCTTTACCGGGACAGCCCGTTGAAGCAATCTACGCTGGCGCAGATATGGGAACCGGTGAAGCTGAACTCCGGTGCGCGCAAGGGATATGGCTTCGGTTGGTTCACTGATACGTTTCACAACCGTCGTGTGCTTTTTCATGGCGGCGCGTGGCAAGGTTTCAAGTCATGCATTATTCGTTTCCCCGATGACAAACTGACGATTATTGTGCTCGCCAATTCTTGGAATGCGAGAGAGTTCAAACTCGCACGTGGATTGGCCGCACTTTATTATCCTGAGTTCATGGTTTTGCCGATATCATCGATCGAAGACACAGATACAAACGTAAGTGTAATGGTCCATCGATTCTTGATTCGACTGTTGGACGGATCGATCGATAAGGAGCTGGTTATCCCATCGGTCACTGGCATCAGTGCTGGCCACGTCAAAGAACTGACATCATTATTGAATTCGCTGACACTTCCGGTCGCTATCATTCACTCAGAGGAATTGGTAGACCGTCACGACGAAAACGGTCTGCGTGTGTACGGATACGTATTCAACGACATCGCGAAAACACTTTCGTTGACAGTAAAACTTAACGCCGAAGGGAAAATCGCAGATTTTGGTTTGACGGAAACTAACAGGCGGTAAATCGTCAGGAGCTGTGCCGCGCAGGTCGACTACGGTTTGATAATTTCGTCGGTCGCCGATGCCGACTGCGTTGCGTTCACGTGCATGTCGTTGGAAGTCGAGTCGACATAAAAGTGCCGGCCCGCTCGATCTCCAGTGGGTTCAGGATCGGCATTGCAGCTATAAGATGACGTAGCGGCGTCAGCTGATTTTTCCGTTACCGTCATCGTGTACGAATACTGGTTGAGCGAAGGCCGCGCGCCTTTAAAACGCGCATCCAAAAATCCGCCGCTCGTGAGTTGTTCGAAGTTTCCGTAACTACCGTTACTGAGGTTGTAAGCGTTTTCGGCGAGCATGATCGAGCGAAGGTTGGAAAGCACGACCGCCTCGTCAGCACGTCCGGCGCTTTGCACCAAACCAGATGTGTACTTCTGACAACCGGCGAGTGCAATGCAGAAGAGAACGATGAGAACGGGCTTGAGGGATCGCAACATGACGGACTCCTTTTGAGAAGTAGCTGTTGAGCAATACCAAGACGACGATATTCTGAAGCCACAACTGAGTCAATAACTTTTGTCTCGCATCAGAAACTGACAAACATCATGCTGATCAAAACCACAATTCTCTTGCTGATTCTTTCCACCGTTTGTTTTGGACAAGGCCCGCAATCCGATCGCCAACAATTCATTCGTGTTGACGCGCCGCTGATCGCACTGACGCATGTGCGGATAATTGATGGCACCGGCGCGGCGCCGGTTGAAGATCAGACTATTGTTGTGCGCGACGGCAAGATTCAATGGGTCGGCCCAACGTCCGACGCTTCAAAGGCAAGTGATGGCGCGCAATTGATCGATCTCAACGGCTACAGTGTCCTCCCCGGACTGGTCGGCATGCACGATCACATGTTCTTTCCCATGGGCGGCAACCCGCCAATGTATTCGAACATGGGCTTCAGCTTTCCGCGTCTGTATCTCGCGCTCGGCGTCACCACGATTCGCACCACCGGCAGCGTTCAGCCTTATCTCGACTTGGAAATCAAGAAGCTGATCGACGCCGGCCGGATGATTGGTCCGAAGATGCACATCACTGCGCCTTATCTCGAGGGCGTCGGTTCATTTACGCCGGTGATGCACACGCTGAAGGATGCGGACGACGCGCGCAAGCTGGTGAACTTCTGGGCCGACCAGGGCGCGACTTCATTCAAAGCCTACATGAATATCACGCGCGACGAACTGCGTGCGGCGGTCGAAGAAGCGCACAAGCGCGGCTTGAAAGTTACGGGTCATCTCTGTTCGGTGAGCTATCGCGAAGCGGCTGAAATTGGCATCGACAACCTCGAGCACGGTCTGCTGCCTGATTCCGACTTCGTTCCGGACAAGCAACCCGATAAATGCCCCGGCGCAGCGGTGGGACAGAGTCTGCGCGGTCTCGACATCAATAGTGAGCCGGTGAAGGAGACTATTAGAAAGTTGGTCGCGAAAAACGTCGCCCTCACTTCAACACTCCCGGTGTTCGAAGCCAGCGCCCCGCTTGCGGCTGGGCAAGCCGGACCAACCGCGATTGGCGCACCTGGCGCTGTCATGAATCAGCGCATGCTGAACGTGATGAATAATGACGCCCGGGTGCGTTATCTGACCGCGCGCTCGCGCATTGTGGGAACGAATCCACAAGCCGAGTTCATTCGCAAGTCAATGGACTTTGAACGTGCTTTCGTGGCCGCAGGCGGATTGTTACTCGCCGGCCTCGATCCGACCGGAAATGGCGGCGTAGTTGCCGGCTTCGGCGACCTCCGCGAAGTCGAACTCCTTGTCGAAGCCGGCTTCAGTCCCGTCGAAGCGATCAAGATCGCCACGCTTAACGGCGCGAAGTTTCTGGGCGAGGATTCCCGCATCGGTTCAATCGCCATCGGCAAACAAGCCGACCTGATGATCGTCAAAGGCAACCCGTCCGTGAAAATCACCGACATCGAAAACGTCGAAATAGTTTTCAAAGACGGCGTTGGTTACGACACCGAGAAGCTGATTCAGAGTGTGCAGGGGTTGGTCGGGATACGTTAACAAGACTCAACCGCTTCCAATCCGCCAGCCCGCAGGCGCTGCGAGTCCGCGGAGCGGACGGAAGCGTAAAGCCTGGGGCGTAAGCCCCAGGAAAAGGTAACCAACAACAACCCTGAGCCCGCGAAGCGGGCGACAGCCTGAAAGGATCGGAGATGTCGGACTCCTACACGAACCTCCTCTATCACGTCGTCTTCTCAACCAAAGATCGCCGCCCGCTGATCACTCCAGAATACGAGCCACGACTCTATGACTACATTGGCGGAACGATTCGCTCACTCGGCGGGATTTGCTTGGAATTAAACGGCACTGAAGATCACATTCACCTGCTCGCGAAGCTGCGGCCCGATCGCGCGGTGTCTGATGTGCTGCGGGATTTGAAAGCCAACGCGACCGGTTGGATGCACGATGTGTTTCCTTCGATTAGGGGTTTCTCTTGGCAACGTGGGTATGGGGCATTCACAGTCAGCCATTCAAATGTCGAAGAAGTGCGGTGCTACATCGCGAAACAAAAGGAACATCATCGAAAGGTTTCTTTTCGCGACGAGTTTATTCAATTTCTCAAGGTGAACGGCATTGAATATGACGAGCGATTCATTTGAGCATGCGAAGCATGCGACAGCGTAAAGCCTGGGGTGGAGCGCAGCGAAACCCCAGGTCAGCAGTGAACAACACGGCAGCCCGCGAAGCGGGCGACAGACGTTACGGTCTGCGATCGGTCGGATTATTTCGTCACGCAAAGGATCCCGAATGGGCTGTCGCCCGCTCCGCGGGCTAGTTGATTTATTTCGTTCGAGTCCCTGGGGCTTACGCCCCAGGCTTTACGCTATCGCCCGCTCCGCGGGCTATGTTTTTCCCGACAAGCCTTGAAGCAGATTGTTCCAGTTGTCGATGATGCTCGAGCCTTCCGGGAAACGGTTCCAGAACACAGGGATATAGCGTTTGGCGTCGGCTGAGTTTTTCCACTTCGAAACAAGCGCGGCGGCCTCCGGCGTGCGGTTGTGTTTCACCAAGAGGAATGCGCGCAGCGCGTCGAGGTGATAACCCATCGAGTTTTCCGTTTCGCCTAACTGGCCAGCGACTACTTTGTAAGCGACCTCAAACTCTCCCGGCTTCTCTCCCTTGACGTCGCGTTGAGCAGCACAATAGAGAAAAGCGAGCACGTAGTACGAATCGCCGGGGTAACGTTCCAACGCCGCCAGGAACCGCTCCTGTGCCTGCTCATATTGATGCCGGCCCATGTGGATCTTTCCGCGGATGTTTGAGAGCACGCTGAGTCCATACTCGCTTGGCGCGTTCTCGTCGCCCTTGGGCCGGGCCAGAACTTTTTTTAGCAATGCATCGGCATCGTCGTATCGATCAAGCTCGACATAGCAGGCCGCAAGGTTCAGTTCGGTTGAAACATCGACTTTCGTGATCTTCAGATAGCGTTCAAAGACAGCGGCCGCCGCCCGAAAGCGCTTGTTGTAGAGCAGATCATAGTTACCAAATAACGTTACTTGGTCGGCTGGCGACTTCCGATAAAGGTCGTCCACCTGACTTTGACGAATCGCCTCGCCATCGCTTTCGTTGTTCACGCATAAGACGCGCATATGCAGAAGTTGATCGGCGGTGTATTGTCCGGACGCTTCGGCTTGATGGGCGTATCTCTCGGCTTCCGCGTAGTCGTTACGTTGCATGATCGCATCGTCGACGAAGGCGTAAGCGAAAGTCCATTCGCGTGTATAGATACCCAGGCGCCCGATGGGTACGCGCAAAGTCTTAATCGCCATGTCGCCATCGCGATAAAGCGTCAGTTCGATCGTGGCCGGTTTGCCGGTGCGGTTGTATTGCTCCTGCTCGTAATCCATCGCAGCGGAAATCTCATCCTGATTTGAAACCGGCCGCCGGTTGTAAGCCACCAATATGTCGCCATATTTCAGGCCAACCCGCGCGGCCGGACTGTTGGGCGTCACTTCGACGATCTTCAAACCAGCGAGCGTGCCGTAAAAATCTTTTTTGACCGGCGTCAGATCTCCAGCCAGAGGATTGGTGCCAGTGCGCGCTTGTAAGTGCTGCCGCCAGTTGCCGAGATTTGCCCGCGTGTATTTGAAGGCCGTTACGGCTCCCCATCCGATGCCAATCAAAAACAGCATCATTAAGACAACGACGAACCAGCGCAGCTTTCCGTGGGACTTCCGAGCGGGGATCTGACTGGAGGACGCGGTCACGCTATTGCAGTTCGCTGAGGAAGTGGATTCCAGAACGAGGCAATGTTCATACGAGGATGGATTGTCCATTAGTCTATTTCCTTTCTGAAGGAGCGAGGCGAAGTAACGCGATGGTCAACAAGTTTCGCTTAGCGAAGAAAAAACGTGGATTCGCAAGGAATGAGCAAGAGGTAGGAGCTCGAACTTGGTCGTTGCAACAGGGAATCGGGAATCTGTTGCGCGATCAGCATATTAGCACGCAGCTAATAGCAGCGGAAGACTTTTGAAAATTGTAGTAGCCATCGAGCGACGAAGATCACCAACCTTGAAAACGTCGAGATCGTTTTCAAAGACGGAGTAGGCTACGACTCATTGAAACTGATTCAGAGTATGCAGCGGTAGACGGAAATCGGTGAAGAAGTAGGCTTCGCCACGAGAATTAGCGGCGTAGAAAACGTCGAGATCGTTTTCAAAGACGGTGTGGGCTATGACTCAGAAAAACTGATTCAGAGTGTGCAGAGGTTAGTGGGCATTAGGTGAGTTCAGAGAACCAGTTAGAATCCAGCCTTGTTTGCAATCAAGCCAGCGAAAGTGGCAGCTCAAAATGCAATCCTGCAGAGGGGTTCCTCACACACCACTCAGCGAGAACGTCATGCGAAGCTTTCAACGTGTCTCGCACTTCCTCTGAATCGCGCCATTTCAAAGATCGAAGAAGTGCAAGATGGAGGCGAGGGAACGCTCCGATTACCCCATGGCACCTTTTGTGATACCCCGATCGGCTAATTAGGTTGATGGCATTATTTAAAGCAGTCCTTGCGAGTTGCTGCCATTCTCCCACCGGTTTTATTTCCGAAAGGAAGAACAGGTATTGAGTCCTAACGCTTACGTCTTGATTATGTTTTTCTAACCACTGTGCTGTTTGACGGGCAGCGTTCGAACGTAGGTTTGAGAAGTCAGCCGGTAGTCGGAGCAGAAAGGAGAGGTACTGTACCCTAACGGACGTGTCTTCGTCATGCTCCTCTAGCCATTTGGCTGTTTGAACGGCGGCCGTCGCTCGCAGATCCGAGACCGGAAGCTGAAGCAGGAACGAGAGATACTTTGTGCGAACGCTGGTATCTTCCAGGTGCTCGTCCAGCCAATCGGCTGTTTGGCGAGCGGCGTCCGATCGCAGGGTCGAGAACTCGGCCGGAAGCTGAAGCAGGAACGAGAGATACTGTGTGCGAACGTTGGTATCTTCCAGGTGTTCGTCCAGCCAATCGGCCGTTTGGCGAGCGGCGTCCGATCGCAGGGTCGAGAACTCGGCCGGGAGCCGAAGCAGGAAAGAGAGGTAGTTTGCCCGAACGTAAGTGTCGTTAGTATGTATTTCAAGCCAGCCGACGATTTGCGAAATACGGGGTGACAATTCACTGGGAGTCGCGATCGCGAGCAAATAACCCAGCAGGTAGCTATCCAAATTCCAAACAAGTTTTCCGTCGAATGCATCAAGCAGCCGAGCCACGAACGCCTCCCATAATCGATTATCCAGCTCAAGCCGTTTTCCAAAATGAACTGCGCGATTCGGGGCAATTGAAAAGTCAGCAGATTGAATCAACGACCGGATGTCTAGCTCTACAGGGAATCCTCGTTTCTTCGGCGAGAGATTATGAATAAACCATAGTTGTAGCGCTGCCAACCATCCCTGTGAGTTAGGGATGGCACGCAGAAGCCACGTCTCCCGAAGACGACGAACCAAATCTGCCCGACCGAGCGTCGCAAATGTGGAAGCCAAGTCACACAATTGTCGGGTCTCAACGCCTGATTCATCTCGCCAACGATCGATTAGTCGCGTAGCAAAATCATTAGGGTTGGTGGCGCACGTTGCGCCCGCAAAGACTGGCGACTCCAACCGAACCGCCAAACGTGCCACGTCACGGATTGTCTCCGGAACGTTCACGGAAGCGCCAACGATAGCGTCGCCCACATCGCGCCAAGGTAGGGGTCGTTGCTCCCATGCCTGCCTGGCAATCACGGTGTGAGCTGCGGCGATCGGTGTTCCTTGATGCTCCCATGTGCGTTTGTCTCGCTGACCAATCCGGAAGATGCGCCAACCTCCGAAGTGCTTCATGCGCTGTGATTCCGCGAGCACGTCAGATGTAACGGGCACGCCGCCCGTCATCTTTAACAGTTCTAGCAGCAATGGTTCCGGGCAAGCCTGATAGACACGCGAGAAGAAACAAACGAATAAGTAGGCGCGGGATTGCCAAGGAAGATCGGACAGGTTTCTCGCGTATGACAGGTCGCGTCCATCGGCCAGCGTCACCCACAGTCGATCGATGATTTCATGAAACGGAATGCCGGCAGCCGCTTCCATCGCCACCACAAGGAAATCTTCCTCAGGCTTCGACCGTGGGGCCAACCGCCCATAGAGCGCGGCGAGCGACTCGCGCTCGTGCTGGGAGGGGCGGTCCATCTCGAATGTCGCCACGGCGCACGCCCGCAGTTGCGACTTGTGCTCATCCAAAAGAAATTGTGGGCTGGCCGCTAGAACACCGACCTGTAGTCCCGGACGATTAATCTTCTTGAGCACGTCGAGCCAGGGCGATTCCGCGTACAGCGGATCGTCGAGCAGCAAGACGATCGGACGACCGTAAGTCTGCAAGCGCTCAAGCGCATGCACGTACTCGTCTGACTCGCCTGGTGGTTCGTGCAGTCCAACGCCTGTATCGGCGATCAGTATTTCACCGGCATCAACCAGTCGGGCGGCCACGCGCCGCGCGATCGTCGTCTTGCCGTCGCCCGGCGCCCCAACAACGAACAGCGTCGGCAGTTTTCCACCGCGGCCAAAGCGCGCCACCACTTTGTCACGTACTGCAATCTCCAATGCCTCAGTCTGGTCGCGCTCTATGAACTTGATCGTTTCATCGTGACCATGCGCAACGTCACTCCAATCCGGCTGACGAGCGACAAACTGCTGGCGCTCCATCTCACGCTGCTCGGACAGAAATGTCCTGTCCACGAGTTGAAACGGTGCTTGCCGTTGCGTTAAGGGTCGCCACCGATCGATGGCCGCGTTGACATCAGCCCGATCAAACAGGCGCGGGCTACGATCGAGTGATGGAGTTAAAGACTCATTGGCCGGATCGAATGAGATAAGATTGTCGTGGATCAGGCGCCGTAGGCGTCCAAGAACTTTATCTTGCTGGTGTGGATCGATTCGGACTCGCTCAAGAAGTACCCGCAAGGCTTCCTTCTCAGCGGCTAAACGAGGACCGGCAGGTTCGGAATCCACAACCTCTGCGGGCAGATATACACAGTCGAGCCATCTCCACAATGCTGCAAACAAAACGTCGTGTCCTACGGCATCCGCATCGGCGATCCATTCGGCCCGATCAGAGTTCGGCCCCGCCGCTTTGCCAAGCCGAGTCAGAAAATGTTCTCGGACATCGGCTTTCAATGAACCCAGAGATATGCCGCCGGCAGCAAACCGAGGATCGGAACAGACGAGGCGGAAACGCAACCGATTACGCTCAGACTCCGGAACCCACAACCACTTCGGTGCAAACCCCGTCACAACTTCGGCGAGAGAGGCGGGTTGTCCGATCATAGCAACACGTTTGCACTGCGTGTATCGAACTGTATCGTCATGCTGGATTTCATCGAGATCCTCACCCCAGTCGTACCGCATTCGGGTTGGCCAATCTGCAAGATCGAGGACCGGCTGTCTAATACACATCGATGCCAGCCGGGCCACGGCGTACGCGGCCTGATAGTTGTACCCCGCGATGCTCACACGCCCTTGGCGCGTAGCCGAGAGTGTTCGCAAGCGATCTTCACTTATGAGAAATGGCTCGGTCATGTTGTGCGGATCCATGAGGTTCCGAGTCTATATAGGCATCCTTAACCTTTTTGGCAAGATTTCATTCGCCTTCGACAGCCCAGAATCCGGACAAGCACAAGACTGCTAAGTGTTAGCTGCGAGTTGAGCAGTTTGTCCTGACTTTGCTTACTTCATCAGCGCCGTGATTAAAGCCTGCGCGTTCACGTAGAGTTTCGATGGGTACGCCTCAGCGATATCACTCAAGGCAGCTTCAACTGAAAACCACCTCGACTGATCGAGCTGACACAGGAAGTATCCAAGCCGCTCGTGGTCCCTTTCTCAATGAAGCTCGACATCAGATTGTCGATGCAATCGATTCCGTTCAGGCCGCCGAAGCCGTGGCCGCCGTGCGGCACGATGACGTGAACACTCTGCGGCAGATGCTTCGCCGCGGTGTCGCCGTAAATCGGTGGCGTCACCGGATCCCATTGTCCGGTCAGAATCAGAACGGGCACATCTGAAACGGTTGGGGCGGCGTAGCCGACGGGAATTTTTCCGCGCGGCCAAAGCTCGCAGGCCGCGCGCTGTTGCCGCAGACGATAGTCGCCGAGAAAAGTATTTGCGCCGTTGCGCTCACCCTCGCCCGGCTTTATGAACGGCAAGTCTTCCGCACAGGTCACTGACAGATACATCCCGTTGCTGCCGGTCGCGACCAGGTTTGCGCGATATTCGATCGCGGCCTTCACCAGTGGCTTGAAATCGCCCTGCGCGGCCAGATGAATGAAAAGTGGAATGCGACTCGCCGCTGCCGGCTGATAAAGCATGTAGCGAATCGCTTCGCCGGCCAAATCGCGCGATAGAGTAACGCGAACATTTTCGTTGGAATCTCCGCGTGTGATCTCGACTGCAACCGGACCGCGCAATAGTTGTGCGAGCACGGTTTTCTTTTCGGGTTCCAGATTCGGAAATGCCTCGTGACACGCCTTGTCCGCGGCGCATTCAGCAATGACACCGTTCAGCGCCCGTTCAGTATGTTGGGGGAAGTCGCGCGGCATGGACTGATTCGTCGGCGAGACGCCGTGCAGGATAATCGCCCGCACGCTGTTGGGATGAAGCTTGAGAAAAACCTGAGCCGCGCGCGTTCCATATGAACCGCCGATGATATTGATCTTCTGATAACCCAGCGCGCGCCTCACATCTTCGAGGTCATCGGCCGCAATCGGAGTTGTGTAGAGCTTGAGATTGGCCTTGGGTTCCAACTCCTCGCGACACTTGCGCACATCCGGAAGCGGAAAGTAATCGCCGAGGTAACTCTGTAAATTGGCAGGATTAAAAAAATTGCAGTTCAGAGGGTTTGAACCGCCAGTGCCGCGTTGGTCCACGAAGACCAGGTCGCGATGTTCGCGAATCTTCGCTGCCTGCTGCGCCACGTACGGTGCGTCTTCGGTAGCTGAAGATCCCGGCCCACCGGGAATGTAGAAGAGCGGGTCGGGCGCCTTGTCCGCACCAGTTGCCGGATAAACAACTATCTTAAGAGCAATCTTGCGACCGGCTTTGCGCTCGCGGTCTTCATAGACTTCAAAGGTGCCACAGCGCGCTTTGTCTTTGGTTGATGGGTTCGGACCGGGAACTTCGCACGGTGTGAGTGAAATCGTCGCTGGCGTTGTCTGGTTGCTGCTCCCTTGCGGTCCATCGCGGTGCGCCGCATAACCAAGCCCAAGGACGAGCGGCGCGAGAAAGAATACTGCAGCTAATCTCGATCGGTGCACGAACATAAGTTAGTAATCAAGACACTCAGCGTTGGTAGCGGTTCAGTTTTGGAAAGTGGCACGGGCGTCCCGCCCTTGAAATCACGCGCAAGATGCGCGTGCCACCTCATAACTGAACCACTACTTGAAAACGAGCGGCAGCTTTCGAGATGCATAGGTTGAAGTTTTAGCACTTGCAAGCCGCAACTATGCACTTAAACCGCAGGCGCTCCGCGAAACCGGAGGGCAGTGCGCGCGCGAGCTTTCTCCGCTTCGACTTCGCGGTCACGCGGCGGCGCGGTGGTCACGAGTGAGTCGAGTAGTTCAGTTGCGATTCTGGTTACTTCATCGACGGCGTGATTGAAGGCGGCTTCGTTCGCCTTAGATGGTTTGTTGAAGCCGCTGAGCTTTCGCACAAACTGAATTGCAGACGCGCGAACCTCTTCTTCGGTGGCTGCTGGTTTGAAGTTGTGCAGGGTTTTGATGTTGCGACACATGAGCTTTCCATCCCTTCACGAGTAACGCCCTCCCTTACGGTCGGGCTGCTGCCCGGTTTCTTCAGAATCGCGACGATACAATGCGGCTGGAAAATAGTGAAGGGAGGAAGGCCTTGCAGAAAGCAAAGCCTTCCTCAAAGAAACGATTCGTCATTTTCACGGGAGTCAATCAATTTCCCTTTTCCAAAACGGAGAGGATGTTGCCAGCCGGGTCCTTGAACCAGGCGATTGAAGGACCTCGATCGCGGTGGATTCCCTTTTTGTCAGTTTTGATTTGGCCGTCGTAGTGCTCAAACTGAATGCCGCTCTGTTTGAGCTCGTCGACGGCCTCATCAATGTCGTCCACCAGAAAATTGAGAACGGTGAAGCTCGCCGGCTGGTGATTAGGTTTGGGATAGATGAAGACATCGGTGTTGCCGGGATGCAGTTCCAGACCTTCTTTCGACTCTGAGACCTTCAGGCCCAGGGTTCGACCATAGAACTCTTTCGCCTTTTGCAGATCGTTGACCGAAAAACTTGCAAATGCATTTTGACTTTCGAACATACTTACCTCCTGATTTCTACCTTACGACGGAAGAAAGTTCAGCGAGTTGTAATTACAAATCAATTTTGGATCGAATCTACGATTTGCAGTAACAGGACGCCATTCCGGAGTTCAAGCAATGAGCGTTCCAATTTTCTTGACACCCTTTGAGCCACGCCATAGATTGCTGAAGCCCCCGAGCAGAATTCCAGCCCACCTTAACAGAAGGAGACAATATGACGATTAAGTTTACTCGGCGACGGGTAATCGCGTGCGTTGCGGTATTCGCAGTAGCGGTATTGGTCCCGATCGCGCTGCACGCGGCCAGCAGTCCAGGCACACTGGAGGCTTGCGTCAATCCCGGCAACGGGATGATGCGTCTGGTGGATTCGAGCACTGCCTGCCATAACAACGAGACTCGCGTGACCTGGAACATCGTCGGTCCGCAAGGACCTCCGGGACCGAAAGGTGATCCCGGCGACCCGGGACCGCCGGGACCATCATCGGGTGGACCACCTTTCGTTTGGGTGTGCACACCGGCGCACCTCTATCACAATGGTGGCACGAACACGTCCAACCTTTACGTTTTCAATGGCAGTGCCTCGGCAGCTAATATCGCGGTGCACTTTCTGGACATCAATGGAACGAATCTCGTTGGTGTCACAATTCCGGGAACGGCGTCGGAACCTTATCCTGGTGAATCGGGAGCGACTACCGTCTCCCTGGCTGCGGGCCACACGCGGAATCTAACCTGGACAATGCCGATAGCGAGTCCAGATCCGACGACGAATGTTGCCTACACGATTCAAGTTAGTTCCAACGAGCCAATCGTGGTCGGCGCAAATCTCCTGGGTGGCGGCTTCATGCCAAACGAATGCAATCTCCTGCCAAAGTAGCTGGCGGAAGCAGTTTGGACCGATGAGCAGGCCCTGTGCGGAGGGCTTTGCGTCAACTTTCCCCGAGCTAGAGAAGTTTCCGGAACCGAGGCTTTCGCTGGGCGTGGAACAGATTGTTTGGCAAGGTCGGGGTCTGTTCCAACCAAAATTTCCACAGGAGAGCGCTTATGACCAGGAAGATATCCACACTTTTTGTTTTGAGTCTGGCGTTTATCGCCGCTGTAGCCTGTTCGAATGTTGCCGCGCAGAACACGATTACGGGCGACTGGCACGGCTCGATTACAAAGGACGGCGCCAAAATCAATCTGAATTTTGAGCGGCGTAGCGAAGATGGGCGCCACACCTCCAGCCACGGCCACAGCTTTGAATTCTCGGAAGTAGGCCTGACGAAAGAGCAGGTGCAGAACGGAGGCGCGGTGACCTTCAGGCTCGCGCGCGAAGCCGGCACGATTGATGCAGATGGCACGTTTCAGAATGGGAAGGGAAGCGGCACCTTCCGCTTTACGCCTAACATGGCGTTTCTGTCGGCGATGAAGAGCCGCGGCTTTGATTTTGAGAAGGGCGATACTGAATGGAAAGACGAGCGTCCAGTTGAAGAACGTCTGTTCACCGCGGCCTCGTTAAATGTGACGACCGCGCTGGCGGATGACTTGTTATCAGCGAATTTTGGGAAGCTAGATGTTGGCGATCTTTTCAAAGCCGCGATTTTCAAGGTCGACTCGTCTTTCATGCGCGAGATGAAAGCAACCGGCTTCCCGAACCTGACCTTCGACGATCTAATGAAAGCGCGCATCTTCAAGATTGACGCAGAGTTCGTCCGCCGGGCGAGCGAGATGGGATTCAGAGATCAATCCTTTGAAGGGCTCGTGAAAATGAGCATCTTCAAAGTCACGCCGGAGTTTCTCGCCGAAGTTCGGAACGAAGGGTTAACTGATCTGAAAGTCGAAGACGTGGTGAAGCTGCGCATTTTCAAGATCGACGGTGAGTTCATTCGCAAAGCAAAAAGCGATGGCGTGCCTTTGAATGTCGAAGCCCTTGTCAGGCACAAGCTGGGAACCGATCGCATTCGCACGTCGCGCAGCGTGATTATTTAAGAAGGCTCACAGTTCTCAGCAAGACCAGCAAACCTTAGGGACCTTACGTCGTCTACATGACGAGCGGTAAGGTCCCTTTAACTCTTGTCCTTTTCAATTTCGGACTGAAAATTCGGCAGGCTTAGTGTGGCGGCCTAACTATCAATTCCATCAAGTCTTCGCGCACTGCGAAGCCGAAGCGCTCGTATAGAGTTCGACTGCGCTCGGTGGGCCAGAGAATAACCGCGTGCACGTCGCGCGCCTGACACCAGTCCAGCGCCGCGCGGAGAAGTTTTGATCCGATTCCTCTGCCGCGAGCCGGCTCCTGAATATAGAAGTTCGTGATGTACGCATGATGTTCGGCTTCGGCTCGCGGATTCGGAATCTTTTCGACGAGCTGAAGCCACACGGCGCCAATCAACCGTTTGTTACCTTCCGCGACCCAGCAATGCCACGCATCGCTCTTTAAACGATCTTCCATCCATATAGCGCAGCGTTGGATGAAGTCTGCTTTCGGCTCAGTGGCGCGGCCAGTGCTCGCGCGCAAGGCATAACGCAGTTGCGCCAATGCATCCGCGTCAGTCGGCTTCGCGAATCGAATAACGTACTGACCAGATTCAGTCACCGGAGACGATGCTGTCATTTGACGGGCAGGTTACTCGACGAGCAAACCTTCCGCAATAGAGCGAGTTATCGTTTGAAAGACTTTGGTCGGCGTGCGGGAGCGCGCTTATCTGCGAAACCAAGAATTCGTTCGACCCATCGTTGCTCGCTTTCCATCTGTTCAATCACGAGTTGGAGCATCCAGACAGCTTCGTGATAAGGATGGCCGACCTCGTCCAAAACATCCTTCAGCGTCGCTCGTTCCTCAGCCAGTCGGGCTTCTAGAAGTTTTCTTCGATCATTCAGTTGCTTACGAAAAGTGCGGCGCCGCGCTTGCCACGACAAAGCGAGCCAAATCAGAAATGGTTGATGGACTCGATTGTCGACCCAATGTTTGCTCTCGAGGGCATCCGCCAAACCATCGCGCCCGAGCGCAGTGGTTTCAAAGACCCTCCGTTCCGGACCCGCAGCGGGCGATTCATCGGCGCCGACACGGATCAGACCCATCCTGGTTAACTTATCAAGCGAGTAATAAATCTGCGGGCGCGAGACCGGCGCCCAGTCGCGTATCTTCCGATCTTCGAGGGTCGCATTCACTTCATAACCATGCATTGGCCGTTCGGCGAGCAAGCTGAGGATGACCAGGTCGGAGGTCGTCAACCGCCTTTCGTTGCCGCGCGGCGACTCTTTGCCGGTTTTCTTTTTCCGCTTGACAGCCTTCGGCATCGCCGATATTATACGCCGGTCGTCTAAATTAGACTAGGGGAACCTGGAAAGCGATGAAACTCAATCGCGGATTCACTGAATTACGGCTGCATGCCTGGCCTTCACCGCCGCAACCGCCGTTTCAATTGCCCGCGCTGATAAGGAGAAAGTTGTGACGATCAATAGATCTACGCCGATTTTGCATGTGGAAAGCGTCGAACCAAGTTTGAAATTCTGGACGGAACGCTTTGGTTTCAAATCAACGGTTCAAGTGCCGGAAGGCGATCATATTGGCTTCGTAGCTTTGGAGAATGGTTCGGTCGAGTTGATGCTGCAAACCTATCAGGGTATGCAGACGGACCCGAACAATCCGCTCGCGAAGACTGTCGATCAGGGGCCGAGCTTTCTCTTCATGGAGGTGCCGGACATCAATGTAGTCATCAAGTCGTTGGAAGGCGCCGAGGTCGCGCAGGGCCTGCATGAAACGTTTTATGGTGCGAAGGAAGTTGTCGCGAAAGAGCCCGGCGGGCACTTTGTGATCTTTTCGCAACTGCCGGCACCACCCGAGAAGTAGGGGGAAATATGCGCGCTGAAACTCGCCAGCTCAAAGATTTGGTCTCAATTGGTCCGGCGATGCTTGAAGACTTCGAGTCGCTCGGAATTCACAGCGTCGCGCAACTCAAGAAACGGAATCCGGAACGCATGTATCGAGACTTGTGCCGCATCAGAAAGCAGGTAATCGATCCATGTTGCCTGGATACATTCGTCGCGGCAGTAGCGCAGGCAAAAGATCCGAGTCTACCGATTGAACAAAGGCAGTGGTGGTACTGGAGTCGAGTACGGAAGCGGAAATTCTCCGCGCGACTCTGAGTTGTCACCCCACATCATTTCTCTCCGGTCGCCAGCGCGAACGGTTCTGTATTTACTTCCCACTGTCCATATGCCATCCGGGATTTATCCACTGACCGTCACGCAAGACAAAGACCTCGGTGACGCGGCCTGAACGGTTGACGTGTTGCCCACCCACTTCCAGTTCATACACATAGGTCGAGTAGAGCACCGCGGTAGAGCCGTACATCTGAATCTCAGTCTTTGGAAATTCGAGCTTGATGAGCTTGCCGCCGCTTTTTGCGAAATCAACTGAGTTCGCCAGCACCTGCTCACGGTTTGACCACGCATCGTCGCCGGCTTCGATGGCTCTCGTCTCCGGCGGGAGCGCTTTCTCCAATGCCGCGCGATCGCCGGCGAAGAATGCGCGCCACACTGCTTCGCGCGCATCGAGCAGGCGCTTCTTCATCTGGTCGCCGAGTTGTCGCGGTGCGGCCAACTGCTGCTCGACCGACTCCGGGTGCGTTGCGGTGTAGCTGCCGCTTTGAATCCATTTGCCGTTGTCCTTTGTGTAGAAGTCGCAGATCCGCAACGCGCGCTGAAACGGACCGTTTGGGGTATTCGAATCGACGTTAGCGACGAAGCAAACGAACGCCGCATCACCCTTGAAGATCATGTCGAACTCGCGAAACTTGTAGCTCTTCATGCCATAAGGCTGTTTTGGATCCTGCTGGTTCCAATTCATGTACTCGCCGATGCCTTTGATCACCTGGCGCCCATCTCCCAGATAGCCCAACCAGTTCTCAGCGTGTGTCGCACGTAGTGCGGCGTTGTCTTTGTCGATGAAGGCCTGAAAGATGCTTTCGATGTGCGCTTTGATGGCGGCGCGATCAGCAGCGCGATCGTCCTGGCCGATGGCGGTGAAGGGCAGAGCGCAAAGGGCGAAGAGAAGAAGAACGAGGCGTGCGAAAGTGCGAGACATGATGTTCGACCTCCGAGTTAGATTTTGATGTGAGTTAGTACGAACGTAGGAGCGAAAGGTTTTACTCGATACAAAAGCAAGATGGCCTTGTAGCTGAAAAACATACTTGATTCCGCGAAGAGCTAGTTGCCAAGGCTCTGAACGCCGAAGGCGTTCACTAACTAACAGCCCAGGGTTGCGCGCGGCAGCGCGCTACCCTGGGTAACGAGGCATCCCATTCGTCCAACCCTGAAAGGGTTGTCAAAAGGTCGTGTTAATACGCGCAACCCTGAAGGCATTGCCGACGAAAAGGCATCTCCAATTTCGTTTCGGTTTATCTTTGCGAACTCTTTCAGAGTTCAAGCTGGTTTTATTCTGCGTTTCCCAGGGTAGCGCGCTGGCGCGAGCAACCCTGGGCTCTTCAGTTGGCGAACACCTTCGGCGTACGGGACTAACCCGTCACTTCACACTAAACGTCATGTCGTCGGGACTCTCAGCGAGTTTCACGTCGTTGCGGTTGTAGGCATTGATCGTGATGCGATAGCTGCCGGGCTTGAGCAGTGTCTCCAAAACGTAAGTCGTTCCCTCGATCCGCTTATTAATGTAATCGTAATTCGTTTCCGCGCCGCTCCCACTGTCGGCGTTGATGCTGAATTTGTAGTACGCAGCGTCGGGATAACTTTCCCACTTTAATTCAATATTCTGCGGCGCGAGCTTGGCGCCGGCTTTTGGACTCACTAACTTCAAATCGCTTTTGAAGAGATTGGAATCCGGCGCAAAGAATGTTTGGTCCGCGTCGAGTTCGTATTTCGCTGAACCAATAAATCCCGAGGTCGCGAATACGAAATACGGAGTGTCAAACACTTTTGCAATCAGACCTTCATAGATTCCGGGCGGAACGTCCTTGATCAGGTATTCGCCATTCCCATCAGTCTTTGCGGTGTAAGTCTCTCCCTGACAGCCGCCGAGAAACTGATTGAATTTCTCGCACAGCTTCACGTCGATATTTGGTGCGGGCTGGCTGTTGAAGAGTACGCGGCCTTGCACGTTCGATTTTCCCGCCGCAGGTTTTTCTTTTTCGGTGCCGGTACCGGAATGGATGACGCCTTTGTCGTCAGGCTGGTTGGCGCCAGGAGAAGCATTGGCCGCTTTGGAAGTCTCCGTATTGGCATTCTTCGTTGACTTGCAAGCAAGTAGGGCGCAAATCACTAATGCCAAAATGCAAACGCGTTTGAAATGGTTTTTCATTTTTCCCCTTGGAATCGCTTTGATTCTGTTTTTCTAACCCACTCACTGCCGTTTGCGCAAATTGAGAAAATCCAGATCGGCGCCTCAGTCGTGATCCGCTGGGCGACGATTTTCCGCATGTACCAATGAGACGGAGAGAAACCAACCGTCTAACGGCAAGCGGAAGGAGGGCTTGCAAAATGTTCAATCACAGTTACACATATCAAGCGGCCTTGGCATCATCGGAAACGGTTCGGTGGCGCATCGAGGACATCATCGGTGGCGAGAAGCGGCTCGATTTTTCGAAGCCGTTCATGCCTGAGAGCTTCGCGCGGGTTCAAGAACTCACCTTTCTGAACGATGAAGAGAAGCTGCTGTTGAATCAAATCAGGGGCAACGCGTATTTGTGCATCTTTGGACTGGTGGAAGAGTTCATTCTGCCGTTCGTCATCGATCATGCGCGGCAGCAAGTACACGGTGACGATTATCCGATGCGGGCTTTCCTGCAGTTTGCCGGCGAAGAAGCCAAGCACATTCAGTTGTTCAAGCGCTTTCAGCGCGAGTTCGAAGAAGGCTTCGGCACGCATTGCCCGGTGATCGGTCCGGCGCAGGCAATTGCCGATACAATTCTGGCCCACGATCCTTTGGGGATTGCGCTGACGACGCTGCACATCGAATGGATGGTACAGCGGCACTACGTCGACAGCATCAAGGACGATCAGGAACTCGATCCGCAGTTCAAGAGTTTGCTGCGCCATCACTGGATGGAGGAAGTGCAACACGCGAAACTCGACACGCTGATGGTCGAATCGTTGGCGGCAGGACACAGCGAGGACGAGATCATGAAAGGCGTCGAAGAGTACATCGCCATCGGAGGCTTCATCGACGGGGGCTTGAAGCAACAGGTCGAATTCGATCTCGACTCGTTCGAGCGGGCAACTGCGCGCCTGTTGACCGATGAAGAGAAAGAAGAGTTCCGGCGCGTACAACTCCAGGCGAATCGCTGGACTTATCTCGGCACGGGCATGACGCACGAAAGAGTGCTAAACACGCTCGAGAGTCTCACACCGAAAGCCCGGCAGCGCATTGAAAGCATTTCGAGCGCATTCTGCTAAACGAAAACACGGACGATCCACCACTGGTGAGCGGTCACTGCCGAAAGGCGTGGCCGCTTATTTTTTTGCTAACCGCGATGCGACACGGTTCCAAACTTGTTCTTGCCCGAATACCGGCCTGATATAATTCGCCTCTCAAAAAATAGCTCGGCTGAGTTCGTGATTTATGGTCGCAACCAATAGACCAAGCCAAGTCACGCGATTGCTCATCGATTGGCAAGAGGGCAAAAAGGACGCTCTCGATCAGTTGATGCCGTTGGTGTATCAGGAACTGCGTAAACTCGCCGCGGGTTACCTCAGGAAAGAACAGAAGGCCCAAACCTTGCAGCCGACTGCGCTGCTGCATGAAGCGTATCTCAGGATGGTTGAACAGGAACTGCCGCAGTGGGAGAGCCGGGCCCATTTCTTCGGAGTGGCCGCGCGATTGATGCGACAAATCCTCGTCGACCACGCGCGCACTAAAACCGCATTCAAACGCGGCGGCGAGTTTCAAAAAATATCACTGGACGACGTCGCCCCAGTGTTCAGTCAGGAGGATGCCGCGTCTCTCTTAACGTTGGATTCAGCATTGATAAAACTAGCGGCGTTTGACGAGCGCAAAGCGCGCGTGCTCGAGATGCGCGCCTTTGGCGGGATGACTGCGGCCGACACTGCGGTGGCTTTGGGTATTTCCGAGCCCACCGTGAAGCGTGACATGCGCATGGCGCAGGCATGGCTGCGACGCGAACTCGAAACGCATTGAGCCAAAACACCCTCGCAGGACATAAACTGCGAACCACAGGCGTCGTTGATCTTTTTTTATGCGTCGTCTACGATGATGGCCCCAGTTTGCGTGAACTTATTTTAGAGCGTGCCGTCTTTCGGGTTCTCACAAACATTTGCAATTCGTCCGCTTGCCACTAGTGAGTTATGACCCCCGAACGCTGGCGACAAGTTGAGAATATCTTCCAGACCGCGCTGGATCTCCCGGCAGATAAGCGCGCAATGTATTTGACTGAAGCCTGCGCCCAGGATCCCACCTTGCAGGGGGAAGTTGTCAGTCTGCTCGCTCGCCACGAATCCGGCGACTACTCTTTAGAAGATCTGGTTCCCGCCGACATCAAGGCCAGGCGATTCGATCCGTTCGCCGACGATCAAGATCCATTGATCGGGCGGCGGCTCGGTGCATACGAGATTGTGCGTGAGATTGGTCGCGGCGGCATGGGCGCGGTTTATGAAGCGGCCCGCGTGGACAGAGAGTTCCAAAAACGCGTCGCGATCAAACTCGTGAAGCGGGGCATGGACACAGACTTCGTCCTGCGTCGTTTTCGCAAAGAACGCCAGATTCTGGCGGCACTCGATCATCCGAACATCGCTCGGCTGCTCGATGGCGGCACGACTGACGATGGTTTGCCTTATTTTGTGATGGAGTTCATCGAAGGCCAGCCGCTTTATCTTTATTGCGACGAACGCCAGCTGAACATCAATGAGCGACTGAAACTCTTTCGCTCAATTTGTGACGCGTTGCAGTACGCGCATCAGAAGCAGGTGGTCCATCGCGACATTAAACCGTCGAATGTGCTGGTTACATGCGACGGAATACCGAAGCTGCTGGATTTTGGCATCGCGAAGTTGCTGAATCCGGATCTCGCGGGTGACATCACGCACGATCCGACCGCGACGGCCATGCGATTAATGACGCCTGAGTACGCCTCGCCGGAACAAGTGCAAGGGGCTCCGATCACGCCTTCGACCGACGTTTATTCACTCGGTGTTTTGCTTTACGAATTGTTGACGGGGCATCGACCGTACCGTTTGTTCAATCGCGCGCCGCATGAAATTGCGCGCGTGATTTGCGAAGAGCCGCCCGCGCCTTTGAGCATCATCATCACGCGTCCGCACGACTTGCTCCAGCGGGGAAATGAAGCCACGACACTCGAGAATGTGTATCTCGCGCGGGGCGCCACGGCTGACGTTTTGCGCCGCGAGCTCGCGGGCGCGTTGGAAGACATTGTCGCGCGCGCACTGCGCAAGGAACCGGAGTGGCGTTATCCAACGGCGTCACAGTTGGCGGATGACATTACTTCGTTTCTTGACGGCCGCCCGCTTTCCCACCTGCCCGACGCGCCGCGTCCCGGACAGATCAAGCCGAGTCCCGCTTCGTCGGATACGGCGCTCGCCGTGCTGCCGTTGAAGTTGATCGATCCGGCGGGCAGCGAGTCCGGCGGTGACTATCTCGGAATTGGGCTGGCAGACGCGCTTATCACGCGCCTTAGTTCGATTCGCAGGTTTGCAGTGCGGCCGACGAGCAGCGTACTTCGGTACACCGCAGAGGACGACCCGCTTAATGCCGGCCGCGAACTCGGCGTGGCGTTTGTGCTTGACGGCCGGATTCGCCATGCGGGGGATCGTATTCGCGTGACTTTGCAATTGCTCGATGTGAGCGATGGCACGACGGCGTGGGCAGGACAGTTCGACGAGAACTTCACCGATGTGCTGACGCTGGAAGATACGATCTCGGCGCATGTTGCCGAAGCGATTGTGCCGCATCTGACGAACGACGAGCGTTTGAACCTGGCAAAGCGCGGCACCGACGATCCCCGCGCACACGAAGCGTACCTGCGCGGGCGCGCGCAATGGAACAAGTTCAGCGAAGAAGGCTTTGCGAAAGCAATCGTCTGTTATCACCAGGCGATCGCGATCGATCCTGATTACGCCGCCGCACACGCAGGCATCGCTGAGTACTACAACTGGCTGGGAATTTACTGCGTGCTGCCGTTTCAAGAATGCGCCATTTCTGCGTATGAAGCCGCGGCAACCGCTGTCGAACTCGACCCGGCGTCGGCGGAAGCGCATTGCGCGCTTGGCCAGGCGAAACTCAGTCGTGATTTTTCCTGGGACAACGCGGAACGGCAACTTTTCAAAGCGATCGAACTGAATCCGAACTACGCGCCGGTGCGCACGTGGTATGCGTTTCAACTGGCGATGGAAGGTCGCTTCACCGAAGCGCTGCGCGAAGCACAGACCGCTGTCTCGCTCGATCCCTTTTCGATAATTTCGCGTTTCTCAGTGCTTTGGTGTCTTTATCACGCGCGGCGTTTCGATGAGGCGCTGACCATGGCGCGCGAACGACTTCAGACAGAGCCGGGAAACATCATGCTGCTGTACGGGACGAGCTATTTGTTGAGCGCGATCGGTCAGCACGAAGAGGCGATCCATGCAGCACAAAAATCAGTTGAGATAATGGGGAAGGCATCGCACACCCTAGGCCGGCTTGCGACCGCACATGCCAAGGCCGGAGATGTTGACAAAGCCGAAGCCATCTTGCGCGAGATGGATGAAGTTGCAGCGCGCCGTTATATCTCTCCATATCATGTGGCGTTAGTTAACGCGGCCCTCGGCCGCATTGAGCCGGCCCTGGATCTGCTTGAGCGGGCGCTCGAAATGAAAGATGCGTGGATCCTTTGGACTGCCGTGGATCCCGATCTTGATAGCCTCCATGGTCATCCGCGTTTCGACAACTTGCTGCGCAAGTTGAATCATCGTTTGGCCGCGCTGCCCACCTTGCCGATCGAATCGCACCTGGGCCAGGAATCAATCGCAGTGCTGCCATTCAAAGTGCTGACCTCGCCGATTGAAAATACGGGCGACGAATATCTCGGTATTGGTTTGGCCGATGCGCTCATCACGCGTCTCAGTAACGTGCGACGCCTGGTGGTGCGGCCGACGAGCAGCGTCCTTCGATATCGAAATGTCACCGTCGACCCACTGGTCGCGGGACGCGATCTCCACGTTAATTACGTCATCGATGGCAGCTTGCGCCGGGTTGGCGAGCGCTTGCGGGTGACCGCGCAGTTAATGGACATCAGCGAAGGCGTCACGCGCTGGGCTGAACAGTTCGACGAACAATCGACCGACGTGCTGCAAATCGAAGACTCGATTTCTGAGCGCGTCACCAGAGCTTTGCTGCCGCAGCTGACCGGCGATGAAAAGGTCCAACTCTCTAAGCGCGGCACCGAAAATCCGGAAGCATTCGATTCGTATCTGCGCGGTCGTTATTACTGGAGCACGTACACTGAATCAGGATTGGCGCGCGCCATCGAATGCTACAACAATGCGATCAAACTAGATCCTGATTACGCACTCGCGTACACGGGCATTGCCGATTACTACAACTGGTTGGGTGTATTCGGTATCAAGCCGTTCAAAGAATGCTCCCAAGCTGCCAAGCAGGCCGCGCAAAAAGCGGTAGACCTCGATCCGGGAGCGGCTGAAGCTTACAGCGCGCTGGGCTTCGCCACCGTCACGCGCGATTTTGACTGGTCAGTTGCGGAAGCCCACCATCGCCGCTCGATCGAGATCAATCCGAATTACGCGACCGGCCACCACTGGTACAGTTTTCATCTGCAGATGAATGGTCGCTTTGACGAAGCGTTGCGCGAAATTCTACGCGCGCGTGAACTCGATCCGCTGTCGCCAAGCGTCGTCCAAGCTCTGGGTTGGTGCTATTACCAGGCCCGTAAGCTCAACGAGTCCGTCGTGACCTACGAAAATTTGCTTGACGCGGCGCCGGATTTTAGCTTTGGGTTGGGAGCATTCTCGTGGACTTTGCGCGCCGCCGGCCGATTTGACGATGCGGTCCTGGCGGCAGAGAAGGCTCTGCAGCTTTCCGGCGGGGGCCAATTTTTTGTGTCAAGTTTGGGCGCGGCTTATGCCGCCGCGGGCCGCATCGACAACGCACGCGCGGCGCTGAAAGAGCTCAAAGAAATGTCGGCGCGCACTTATGTCTCGCCTTATCACACCGCCACCGTTCACGTGCATCTCGGCGAGCACGATCGAGCGCTCTCATTGCTGAAAGAAGCATACGAGACCAATGACGGTTGGCTCGTTTGGCTGGGAGTCGATCCGGTGTGGGACGCGTTGCGCGGCGGGCCAGCGTTCGAAGATTTGCTCAGCAAGACGCGCAATCCTGCGCCGCCGGATACAGTCGGGCACAAGCCGGCGCTTCGCCAAAAGCCCTCAGTCGTTCACTCGACCATTACGTCGGTGATCCCCACTCCGGCGCCGGAAACTTCGCCCGGCGAAGACGACGAAGCCCGTCAGCTATTCACCGCGGGACGTTATTACGCCACGCGACGCACCGCAGAAGGTTTGCGTCAGGCGATTCAGCGCCTGGAACGTGCGGTCGAACTCAAGCCTGATTATGCTGAAGCATATTCGGAACTTGCGGACTGTTACGCTCTGCTGAATTGGTACGTCGAGCCACCGCCAGCCGAAGCCTGGGAAAAAGCGAAGCACGCGGCGACCAATGCCGTTAAAGCAAATGACTCGTTGGCGGAAGCGCATGCGTCGCTCGGATTTGTGCGGTTGCATTACGATCGCGATTGGGAAGGCGCTGAGCGCGAGTTGCAAAAAGCGATTGTCTTGAATCCGCGCAACCAGGTTTCGCATCGCTGGTACTCATACAGTCTTTCCGCGATGGGGCGCCACGAAGAGGCCGCGGCCGAGATTGAGCGCGCGCGCGAAATTTCGCCGCAATCACCGGTCATGGCAACTGCGCTCGCAAACGTCTTGTTTCTGGCCGGACGATTCGATGATGCGATTGCGCAGTGTCGCAAAGCGCTTGAGCTCGATCCCGGCGGTGTCGCGGCGCATACGATCTTGCGTTGGGCGTTCGAGCGGAAGGGAATGGTGACTGAGGCGCTCGCGCAATACGAACAGGAGCGCGTCTTTGCGGGAGACACGCCGACGACTCGCGCAAAGCGCGCACATGTACTCGCGGCGACCGGACACTACGAGCAAGCACGCGAACTCCTCCAGGAAATCCTCGCGAAGCGCGACACGGAATGGGTCACAGCTTATGAAATTGCGGTGATTTATTGCCTTTTGGGCGATCGGGAAGACGCTTTTCGCTGGCTGGCGCAGGCAGAACGAGAACACGCTGTCGGCTTCACGTTCGTGCGGGTTGATCCGCACCTGGAAAGCCTGCGGACGGATCCGCGTTTTCAGCAGTTATTGCAACGCACCGACAAAACTGTTCCTTAAACGGCCCAACCTGTCTTAATATCTCGCGCCATGCGAGTTCTTCAAACCATGGCGTGTGCTGCGCTGCTACTACTTCAGTCGGCGACCTCGAATACCTTGTCGCAACCAACACACACAAAGAAGACCATTATCGGCGTAAGCACTTTGTTCGATGGCAAAGGTCACGTGTTGCACGATACGCGCATCGTCGTCGAAGACTCGAAGATTGTGGCCCTCGATCCGAAAGCCGAACCAGTTGATTACGACTTGCGCGGCAAGACAGTGATGCCGGGATGGATCGATGCGCATGTCCACCTAACGTGGATTTTCGGGAAAGAGGGCAAGAACGCGGGCCAGGGCGGCACCACACCGGAAGCGATTTACGCCGCGGCTTCGAACGCTTATGTAACTTTGATGGCTGGCTTCACTAGCGTGCAGAGTGTCGGTTCGACTGCTGACATTCCTCTGCGCGATGCGATTGCGAGTGGCGCGCTGCCCGGACCACGAATTCTGACTTCAGCCGAACCGTTGTTTGGGCGCGGCGCGCAAACCGGCACACCTGACGAAATTCGCGCTTTCGTCCGCAAACAAAAGGAAGCAGGCGCCGACCTAATCAAAATCTTTGCGGCTGCCAGTATTCGCCAGGGCGGCAACATGACAATGTCGCAAGAGCAGCTGAATGCGGCATGCGATGAAGCGAAGAAGCTCAACCTGCGTACGGTCGTGCACGCTTACAAAGATGCCGTGCGTGGCGCGACGCTCGCCGGTTGCACGCAGGTAGAACACGGCACGTTGTCGACTGATGATGACTTGAAGTTGATGGCTGAGAAGGGAACTTATCTCGATCCGCAAGCCGGTCTCGTGATTGAGAATTATCTTCTGAATAAGGACAAGTATCTCGGCACGCCCGGCTACACAGAGGAAGGATTTGCAGCGATGGAGCGCGTGCTTTCGTTGAATCACGAGCTGGTGAAGCGCGGGTCAAAGATTCGCGGATTAAAGATCGTGTTCGGAACTGACGCAGTCGCAGGCGCGCATGGGCGCAACGCGGAAGAGTTCATCGATCGTGTGCGCGATGGCGGCGTTGACCCGATGACGGCGATGGTTTCGGCGAACTCGCTGGCGGCTGAGGCCATGCGCCTGAGCGATCAAATCGGCTCAATCGCCCCGGGTCTGCAAGCCGACATCATTGCGATCGATGGCGACCCATTGAAAGACATCACTGCGGTGCGACGCGTGACGTTCGTAATGAAGGGTGGAGTGGTTTACAAGAACAGCCATTAATCCGATTAACTAAAATTGCGCCGCGGTGTAAACTCCCGCCCGTATCCTATCGGCCCAGCAATACCAATGCGATTCTTCTGGCGGTATGTTAGGCGATAACAAATACATCAAAACATTTCTTGCCATCGGCGGCATTGCTGGCGGGATAGTGGCAATCGCCGGCGCGTATCATCTCTTCTTTCCAAAGGTGACCAGCAAAGCTGTTGAGATTACGGAAGTTCGTTTGCAGCATGCGGGGCCGGCGAGCGGTGGATGCGAATCAGAGATCATGGTCAGCCTGAGGATCAAGATTGATGGTTACCGCGACCAAGCCGTGAAATTGTACAGCCGTCTGGATGATTCAGCGGCCTCGCCTCTGCCCGCCGACGGGCCGCCTTGTGCGCCGCCTTTGGGGGCGTGGGATAGTTGGCAATACGCAAAAGACGTCAAGCCCGCGGTAGAAACACAAACTCTGCAAGTAGATTTTCCGGTGACGGTTTACTTTCGGAAAGAGAATCGTTCGATCCAATTCAAGGCGACAGATGCCAACGAACAGGTGTTGGCCACGGCTGTATCACCTTTATTTAGTTCAAAGTAAATTCAGTAGTTTCGGTTGAGGAGTCTTTGCTATGCCTTTCACGATAACTGTCAATGGCAAGCGCACTACAGTTGACGTTCCTGCCGACATGCCTTTGCTCTGGGTGATTCGCGAAGTATTGAATCTTCCGGGCACGAAGTTCGGATGTGGAATGTCTTTATGCGGTGCCTGTACGGTTCACGTCAACGGCGCCGCCACGCGCTCGTGCGTCACTACGATCGCTGAAGTAAACGGCAAACAGATCACGACGATCGAAGGACTTGCGGGCAACACGCTTCACCCGCTTCAAAAAGCATGGATGGAGGTGGACGTTGCGCAGTGCGGCTACTGCCAGGCAGGCCAGCTGATGTCGGCAGCGGCGTTGCTGAAACAACACCCGAATCCAACGGATGCGCAGATTGACGCCGCGATGGACGGCAACATCTGCCGCTGCGGAACTTACCTCCGCATTCGCGAAGCGATTCATAAGGCCGCCGTTGGGAAAGGGAGGTCGGCATGAACTCAACAGTGATAGGCAGAAGGACCTTCCTGCAAGTAACCGCCATCGGCGGTGGTGGCATGTTGCTCGGTCTTTATTTCAAACCGCCTGTGTTTGGACAAGGACAGACGCCGGCCGTGATTCCGGTACCGAACTCGTTCATTCGGATCGCGCCTGACGGCATCGTGACGATCATGAGCAAGAATCCTGAGATCGGTCAGGGAGTGAAGACATCCTTGCCGATGATAATTGCCGATGAACTCGACGTTGACTGGAAGAATGTGCGCGTTGAGCAAGCTTCATACGATGCGACGAAATATTCGAACCAATCGGCGGGTGGCAGCACAGCGATTCCGCAGGCTTGGAATCCGATGCGCAGGGTCGGCGCTGCCGGGCGCGCGATGTTGATTGCTGCCGCTGCGCAAACATGGCACGTGCCGGAAGCCGAGCTGACAACCTCGGCGGGCAAAGTCATTCATCAGAAAACAAAACGATTCCTGAGTTACGCGAGGCTCGCAAGTGTCGCCGCGACTCTCACGCCGCCTGATCTCGAAAAGGTGAAACTCAAGGATCCCAAAGACTACAAAATCATCGGCACGCCGCAGCATGGCGTCGACAACCTAACCATCGTGACGGGCAAGCCACTCTACGGAATCGATTTCAGCGTGCCGGGCATGTTATGGGCCACGTTTGAGAAGTGCCCAGTCTTTGGCGGCAAAGCTGTTTCGGCGAATCTCGATGCCGTCAAAGCCCTGCCGGGAGTTCGGCATGCGTTCATCGTTGACGGCGTGGGTAGCGAACTGAATGGGTTGCTCAGCGGCGTGGCAATCGTCGCGGATCGTTGGTGGCAGGCAAAATCGGCCCGCGAGAAGTTACAAGTGAAGTGGGAGGAAGGTGCGACGGCTTCGCAAGCGAGTGTCGGTTTCGCGCAACAGGCCGAGGCGCTGTCGAAAGAGAAACCACAGCGGTCGCTGCGCACCGACGGCGATGTCAATGCCGCTTTTAACGGTGCGGCCAAAGTCGTAGAAGCTGCTTACTCGTATCCGTTTCTGCCGCACGCGCCGCTCGAGCCTCAGAACTGCACCGCGCACTTCAAGGATGGCAAGCTCGAAATCTGGGCCCCGACGCAGACTCCGGCGTCGGCAATGAATTTAGTGACGCGTACACTCGGCCTCAATCAAAAAGATGTCACGATCCATCTGTTGCGGACTGGCGGCGGTTTTGGCCGGCGTCTGAATAACGATTACGTCGTCGAAGCCGCTGCGATTGCGAAACAGATCGGTGCGCCGGTGAAGTTGCTCTGGACGCGCGAAGACGACATGACGCACGACTTCTACCGGCCGGCCGGATTTCATTTTCTCAAAGCCGGGGTGGATGCGGATGGGAAATTGATCGGCTGGCGAGATCACTTCGTCAGCTTTGGGGTGGGTGAAAGATTCAATCCGAGCGCGGGAATGAATTCGACCGAGTTTCCATCGCGTTTCGTACCGAACTTTGCCATCGATGTTTCAGTGATGCCTTCAGGTGTCCCGACTGGGGCATTGCGCGCGCCCGGCAGCAATGGCATCGCCTTCGTCATGCAGTCGTTCATCGATGAACTTGCTCACGCAGCCGGCAAAGATCCGGTTGAATTCCGATATTCGATTCTCGATGCAACGCCAATTCCTTTGCCCGCGCCGGCGCCGGGGCAAGCTCCGCCGCCGACTGGTGGTCTGGGTGCGCCCTTCAATGCAAAGCGCATGCGGGGCGTGCTTGAGCTCGTCGCTGCGAAATCCAATTGGGGCAAGCGGAATCTGCCAAAGGGTACCGGCGAAGGTGTCGCATTTCATTTCTCTCACTCGGGTTACTTCGCCGAAGTCGCCGAGGTCAGCGTCGATGCGTCAAACAAACTTCGTGTCAACAAGGTTTGGGTAGCAGCCGACGTCGGCAGTCAAATCATCAATCCCTTGAACGCAGTCAATCAGGTGCAAGGGTCAGTGGTGGAAGCAATGACTCATCTGATGGGCGAGATAAACATCAAGGGCGGCCGCGCAGAGGAGAAAACTTTTGCTGATTATCTTCTCACGCGAATGACCGAAGCGCCGGGACAGGTCGAAGTTCACTTTCTCAAGACTGACTTTCCCCCGACTGGCCTGGGTGAGCCGGCACTACCGCCCGTGCTGCCGGCAGTGGCGAATGCGATCTTCGCGGTGACCGGAAAACGAATCCGGTCGCTGCCGCTTTCGAAACACGGTTTCAGTTGGGCTTAGACGCAGGCAATGAGCAGAAGAGACGCACGTCGCGAAAAACCATCCCGCTTTTCATCAAATGGACTCCCGCGTCGTGGATTCGTGAAGCTGTCGGTCGCGGCGGGTGTCGGCCTGGCTGCGCTACCTGTAGTCGCCAAGGATCTGAAGATCGTCGAAACGGATGTCGAAGTGAAGACCGCCGATGGTACTTGTGACGCCGTTTTCTTCCATCCAGAGAAGGGGAGACACCCGGGAGTTTTGATTTGGCCTGATTCAGGAGGGCTGCGTCCCGTGTTTCGCGAAATTGGCCGCCGGCTAGCAGCTGAAGGGTATGCCGTGCTGGTTCCGAATCATCTCTATCGAACAGCTAAAGCGCCTGTGTTTTCCGAGACATTCGATCCCATAAAGAATCCGGATGATGCTGTGTTCTACCGGCGTATCACCGCGCCTTTCTTCGCGCCTGGCGCGGTTGAGCGTGACGCAATCGCTTACGTCAACTTTTTAGACAGTCAGCCACAGGTGAACACGCGGAAGAAACTTGGAACGTTAGGGTATTGCCTGGGCGGCGCGTACGTGCTAAAAACCGCAGCGCTGTCTCCTGAACGTGTCAGAGCCGGCGCATCATTTCATGGCGGATTCTTGGCAACGGCGAAACCGGACAGTCCGCATTTGCTCGCACCGAAAATGAAAGCACGCTTGTATCTCGCTATTGCATCCGACGACGACAAGAGAGAGCCTGAAGTGAAGGACAAATTGCGAGCCGCATTCGACGCCGCAAAGGTACGGGCCGAGATTGAAGTGTTCCAGAATGCGCGCCATGGTTTCTGCGTCTCAGATAGCAAAGCTTTCAACAAAGTCGATGCGGACCGCGCCTGGAGCAAGCTCGTCTCGTTGTACAAGGCGTCACTGTAATAATTATCAAGTCACCAAATTAGGAGGACAAGCCCCTTGGCAGTTGTAGCTGAAACCCTAACCCATCGAGATTGGACGAAAATGCGCGAACGCATTTTCTACAGCACGATGGCTTTTGCCATTTTGATCGTCGTCTTTGTCGGTTTTTCGCGTACGTTTTATCTCAGGCCTTACTACTTTCCCGAACGCCTCATCCCGTTGTTAATTGTGCACGGAACCATTTTCAGTTCGTGGATTGCTCTGTTCGTGACGCAGACGACGCTGGTGGCGACAAGGAACACGCGCATTCACATGAAGCTTGGTGTTGCCGGCCTGGTGATCGCGATCTTGATGCTATTGGTCGGAACCTTCACGGCACTCGTGCGCGCTAAGGGGCCATCACCACTACCCGACGTCAACCCACTCGCGTTTCTGACGATTCCGCTCGGCGATATGTTGATCTTTGGCATCCTCTTCGGCGCCGCGTATTACTATCGGAAGAAGCTCGATACGCACAAACGACTGATGTTGCTGGCATCGATCGCTTTGTTGCCGGCGGGCGTGGCGCGTTGGCCGATTCACTTCATAGAAACCGGTGGTCCGCTGGTCTTCTACGGTCTCGCGGATTTATTCATCGTGCCGTGTTTAATCTTCGATATCGTCACGAGAGGAAAGCCCCATCGTGCCACGGTCATCGGGGGAGCACTGATTGTCGCGTCGCACCCACTGCGACTAGTTATTGGCGGCACCCACGCATGGATCGTATTCGCGACGTGGCTGACGCATTGGTTTTGAGGAAGTCCGCAGAGATTTTACAGAACCGCGGGCGGTAGCGAGCGGGTCCTGCGCTCAAGTTGAGTTTCTGACCCGCTCGCTACCGCTCGCGGTTCTGTAACGGCTGCGGATAACTCTAGGCCGGCATACGCACGCCAGGCATGATACGCATGATCACCCTCTGCCGGCGCGCGACGCGCTTCGGATTCACCTGCGGATTAAAGACGGTGCGTGGATTCGGGATCATGGCGGAAAGAAAAGCGGCCTCGCGCGCGTTCAGATTCGCCGCCGGTTTGTGAAAGTAGTATTGCGAGGCAGCTTCAGCGCCGTAGATTCCGTCGCCCCACTCGATCACGTTCAGGTACAGCTCCAGAATTCGCTTCTTAGAAAGATTGCGTTCCATGAAGTAAGTGATGATCGCTTCCTGCCCTTTCCTCATGAATGAACGCTCACTGGACAGATAGAGGTTCTTCGCGAGTTGCTGCGAGATCGTCGAGGCGCCGCGTTTGAAGTCCGGTAAGTTCGGCAGCCATGAATCGTTCTCGCCTTCGCGCTGCGCTTCTTTCTCGGCTTCTTTCTGCGCCTGGTCCCACGCGCGCTGAATCGCCTGGTAATCGAAGCCGTGATGGGTCGCGAAGTTGTTGTCTTCGCCGGCGATCACCGCACGCTGAAGACTCGGCGAGATGCGATCGAGCGGCACCCAAATTTGAAAACGTTTCGGCGCGACACCGCGGCTTCGGAATTCGCGGTTGCGTGCTTCAATGAGCGAGGTTGACGCCGGATTGTTGGTTTGCAGTTCACCCGTGCGTGGAATCGAAGCGGCTTCGAAAATCATGCCGCCGAGAAAGATTCCGAGCACTGAGTAGATGATGTATCGAATCACGCGCCACATGATTGAAAGAGTAAGGGGCAAAGGGGAAAAGGGGCAAGGGAAAGGCGAAGGCGAGCTTACGATTCGCTCTCAGTGTCTCCGTGGTTCCACTGTGACTGAGTGGTTAATGCACTTCATCTGACATAAACCGAAATATGGACGGGCGCGTTGTCTGGGCATCTGTGATGCTGCCAGTTCCCCCATCGCTCTGCCAAGCGAAGGCCACTTTCGCGCGCCATCTCATCTAGTGCCGACGCGTCCAGATAACACAGCTCAGATCTATAGCGCTGCAAACCCTTACGTGTGTGAATAACTTGCTCCAAAACGTGAATCACATCCTGTGATTCGTTATTTCCAACCAGCTGCGCGCCAACGGGCTTAAACGCCTCAATGAGGAAAGCGCCGTCACCGGACAGGATAGCGGCGACTGTCTTAAAACACTGCCGCTGTTCGCTTCGTGAGCGCAACAGGAAGAATGTATTGACCAAGGCGAAAATCAAGGAGAACGATTCGGCAGGTTGAAGAGTCGCGAAGTTTCCGGGAATAACCGTGATTCGATCGCCGCCCGGCTTTTCGCGAAGTTTGGAGATCATAGCGTCTGAGGCCTCGACGCCATAGACACTGACGCCGAGCGCTGCGAGCAGCAAAGCAACCCGGCCGGTGCCAACACCGAGTTCCAGCACAGGGCCATTTCCCGCCAAGGCATATAACGTGGCGATCAAATGCCGGTCGGCTGGGCCATAGATTTCATCGTAGAAATCGGCACACCCGTCGCCATAACTTGCGGCGCTTCTGCCTTCCTTCATGACAAATTCAAGCAGACGGATCGACCTGCTCTAATACTGAATCAAACTGCCTTCACGCTTCGCGCGTTTCACAGCGCGGTTGAAAACCCACAAAGAGAGCGGCAGTAAAACTGCCAAGAATACGAACAGACTGATCAACGGCTGGCGAACTTGCGCGAACCCCTGACCTTCGATTAGCACGCGGCGGATGCCGTCGAGGCCATAGGTCGGTGGCAACACGAGCGAGATGTTGGCGACTTTGTTTCCCGCATAATCGCGAATCAGTTGCGTTGGGAAAAAGACGCCCGAGAAGAGAGCTGAGCCGGTGCCGAGAAAAACTCCAAACGGGTCGCCGCGCTTAAAAACCATCGCGAAGCTGGCCGAAAGAATCCCCAGACAAGACAAAACAACCGTCGTGAGCAGAAGAAAGGCGAGAGCAAGGAGGTAACTACCCTGATAATGAACGTTGAAGAACAGCCAGCCAAACACCAGGTACAGCGAGGAAAAAAAAGTGGCCTGCACAAAGTCCCACGCTGAGCTCGCGACAATCACCGTGGGCACGCTGATAGGAGTCATCAAAACGCTTTCCAGAGTTCCTTGCACCTGCTCCTGTCGAATGGCGTTCGCCAGACTTGAAAAGCCCGTCATGAAATAGTTCAGCATCGCCATGCCGGTGAGCCAGGCGGCGAGCGGATCCCGCCACTGCGTGAACCGCGGGTCCGCAAAACCCACAAAAATCTTGGACACAAAGAAAAATGTGGTGACGAGAATCAGAATCGATAGCACACGCAGAAACAACTGCATGCGATAACTAAGTTCCAGACGCCAGTCGCGCACAACGAAAGCCCAGATGCGGCGGAAAAAGAGGAGAGGATTCATGCGCTCAGGGCATCCTCCTCGGGCTCAGCGTCCGGGTGTTCGTAATGTTCGAGCACTTCCAACAGCGTTGCGCGTTCGGACTCCACGCCTTTCACAACGCAGGTCGTGCTGTGGAGCACATGCAATACGGTGTGAAGAGTCTGGTCGTTTGTCTTGCGTGAAAACGAAAGCGTCCATGAATCACTTACGTCGCCTCGGCCCAGCGTGAATGGATGCGCGACGAATGCTTCACGCAGAGCGGTCTCGACTTTCTCGGCGTCATCGACGACAAATGTGATCGACACCTTTTCATTGTCGCTGTGGGTTGCGCGTAGATTGCGGGGCGCATCGAGCGCTTTGATTTCGCCCTTGCTAATGATGGCGACACGGTCACACAACTCTTCGACTTCCGCGAGATTGTGCGAGGTCAGGAAAACCGTCACGCGTCTTGACTCATCCCGTGACAGCGATTTAATGGTCGACCTCATCCGGGCCGCCGCGAGAGGATCGAGCGAGCGCGTCGGTTCATCGAGTAGTAGTACCGGCGGATCGGCAAGCATCGCGCGCGCGACAGACAAGCGTTGCTTGTTTCCGGTCGAAAGCTCCGCAAATCTTTTTCTCGCCGAGTCCTCGAGTTGCAGCATGCGCAGAAGATCAGAAATTCGCCTCGTCGCCTGATCGCCGCTCAGGCCATGCAGCCGCGCAAAAAACAATAAATTCTGTTCCGCAGTCAATCGCCAGTAAAAACTTCTCTCTTCTGCGCCGGCCAAGCCGACATTGCGTCGCACGGCAACGTCGTCGTGCACAGAGTCGTAGCCTTTAACAGTTACTTGGCCTGCAGTTGGCTGAATCAGAGTCGCCATTACCTTTGTGAGAGTCGTCTTTCCCGCGCCATTTGGGCCGATGAGTCCGAAGATTTCGCCTTCGCTTACTTCAAAACTTACGTCGTGCACCGCTTCCACAGGCGGCTTGAATTTTCGCTTCAGGGCTTTCTTCAGACGCAGAAAGGGCACCGGATACGTCTTTGAAATGTGATCGACAGACAGGACCGCCTTTCTACTCTGCGTCGTGATTGCAGAACCAGCGGGGAAGTTTGCAGCGGACATTTCGTGAGAGTTTACCTGCGGCGTTGTCTTGGGTCGAGGTACTCGCGCAAGCCGTCGCCGATAAAATTGAAAGCGAGCACGGTGAGAGCGATCGCGACTCCCGGAAAAATCAGCGCGTGCGGAGCGGCTTGCAAAGTGGAAAGATCGCGCGCCTCTTCAATCATTACACCCCACGAAGGCGCAGGCGGAGGGACGCCCAACCCGAGGAAGGACAGCGATGCTTCGGCAAGAACGGCGCCAGCCATTCCTAAACTTGCCTGTACGATGAGAGGCTGAATCGCATTGGGCAGGATGTGCACAATCAGAATTCGCAAGTCTCCGGCGCCGAGCGCGCGCGCCGCGCTTACGAAATCGTATTCGCGCACTTTCAAGACTTGGGCGCGAATCAAGCGGGCATAGCCTACCCAGCCGATAATGCACAAGGCGAAGATCAGCTTGTTCAAGCCAGCGCCAAGAAAAGCCACCAGCGCGATCGCCAGGAGCAAACCCGGAAACGCGAGAAACACGTTGAAGATGTAGCCTGACAGAAAACGATCGACCCAGCCGCCGTAATATCCTGCGATGGCGCCGACAATCGTGCCGAAGAATGCTGAGACAGCGACGACCACGATTCCGACTTCAAGCGAAATGCGCGCGCCAAAAACGACGCGCGAAAAAATGTCGCGCCCCGTTGAGTCCGTGCCAAACCAGTGCGCGGCCGACGGCGGAGCATAGCGCAGCAAAAGGTCCGTCGCGCCTACGTCATGCGTCGCAATGAACGGCGCGAGCAGTGCCACCAGCACGAAGGCTGCCACGATGATAATGCCGATGATGCCGAGACGATTCATGAAAGGTTCTTAGCCACAGAGACACAGAGGCACGGAGCGAGCCAAAACAAATTAAAAATCAAGAATCAGTTCGTGTGCGTGCATTCTTCCCTTCTCTGTGTCTCGGTGGCGGAATTTCAAGAGACACGAATGCGCGGATCCAGCCAGCGATACAACAAATCAGTCAGCGTGTTGGCGATGATGTAAGTCGTGCTGATCGCCAGCACGCATCCTTGCACGATGCTGTAATCCCGTTTAGCAATTCCGTCTTCAACCAACAACAGACCCAGGCCCGGCCAACCGAAAATTTTCTCGGTGATGATTGCGCCCGCGAGCAGCACTCCCAGTTGTAAACCGAGAACGGTGACGACGGGAATCAATCCATTCTTCAGCACGTGCTTGTAAACGACTGTGCGCTCGCTGAGTCCTTTGGCGCGCGCGGTACGGACGTATGGCTCGCCGAGTTCTTCAATCACTGATGAACGCACCATGCGCGTCAGAATCGCAGACAGCGCAGCGCCGAGCGTGAACGACGGCAGAATGATGAAAGTCCAGTTTTCACTTCCGTACCCCCCTAACCAGCGAAGCTTGACCGCGAAAATGTAGACAAGCATTGGACCGATAACGAAACTGGGTAAACTAATTCCAATCAGAGCAAGTATTGAAAGACCATTGTCGGTGGTGGTGCCGCGATTTTTGCCGGCGATTACACCGAGCGGAACCGCAATGCAGATTGCGATAGCCATTGAGGCGAGCGCCAAAGCAATTGTGTATGGATAGCGACTCTTGACTAGGTCGAAGACCGGCTGTTCCGTGCGGAATGACGTGCCGAGGTCGCCGTGGAGTATCGCGCGCCAATAATCGGAATACCTGTTATCGAGCCCGTACCAACGCAAATGCCGCCGGCCGTTTTCATCAGTCGGCAGCCCGAAGAAAAATGGGGCACGGTCCAGACCATGCTTTGCGCGGAATTGCGCAAGCTGTTCGGGTGTAGCCTGATCGCCGAGGACCGCGGTCGCCGGATCGCCTGGAACCAGTTCGATCAGGAGCGTGACGAGCGAGACGACGGTCCACACAACCAGAATGAGGAAGCCAATACGACGTAGCACGCCGAAGATTTTTCGTTTCATCCCGGAAGAGTCCAGATGCGATTCCTCGATTTTTCCTGCTGAACTGCGTTGACTTCAGTCGCCATTTGCCCTATTCAAACTGTTGAGTCTCGACGGCTCTAAAGATTTATTAACATCAGGGAGATTCGTTAAATGAAACGTTTGCTAGTTGCCGTTATGATCTTGCTTGCCACGGCGGGCGCTTCAGTCGCACAGACCGCGCCAGATAAAACCGCGCAAGATAAAGAAGCAAACCGCGTCGCTACGCGCGAAAAACTACGAGCACTGCTCGCCGCATCCGGGCCGAAGAAAGGCATTGAAATCGCGTTTCGACAGAGCGACAAACAGCCATTCAACTTCATTGCGGTCAAGCGCGGTGGTTTCTCTTATGCCGAGGGATTTGAGATCGTTGTCGGTGTTTCCAACGACCAAACCATCGGCTTCCGAATTTACCCGTACTACAAGGGCAACTACATAAACATCGACAAAGCGCAAAACGGCCTTGGCCTAATGCGAAAGCTCCTAAATCTGAGTGACCACAATTTTCTGTTTTGGGGCGCCGACGATACTGGTGACGTATTTGCCGGCTACACCTTCACACTCGAAAACGGGTTTCCTGATAAGTCGCTCGAAATTGTCCTCTATAGTATCGCGCCCCTCGACCAGTACGTTGGTCAGTTTCGGCCGTTCATCGATGGTACAAATCCGTAGCGCGACGGATGATAGCAGATTGGATTGTGGGTACAAGAGGCTGCCAGCCGGTGGCGTGGGGCCAAAAGAAAGAACAGGAAAACAGCCTGTTCTACTTGGAAACGAACGTAGCCCGGAGGGAACCTGCATCATCAGCAACTCGGCCCCGACAACCTTATCACCGACTAGCAAGCCCCACGGACTACGTTGTATTGGTTGACTGCCCTGATGGGCCCAACCAAGTCTGTTGCGCAAAAATGTTTGCGCCGATCTGAATACTTCCCGCAAGACTACGGCTTGCGCTAAACGACGCGCTCACCCAAGTGCAGGGCAGCCACGCCGCCAGTCAAATTCTCAAACGTAACGTTATTGAAGCCAGCATCGCGCATCATCGCCGCCAGCGCTTCCTGATCTGGAAATTTTGAAATCGAATCAGGCAGATACTCGTAGGCGCTACGCGATCCGCTTAACCAGCCGCCGATTCGCGGCAACAAGCGCGCGTAATAAAACGCCACAAGATGACGCAGACCGGAGATTGTCGGCTGTGAAAACTCAAGGATCGCTGCCCATCCATTCGGCTTCAAAACACGCTGCAATTCCTGCAATCCGCGTTCCCTGTTGGCAAGATTTCTCAGGCCGAACCCGATCATGACCAGGTCGAATGATCCTTCAGCAAAAGGAAGATGCAGAGCGTCGCCTTCGACAAGCGTAATCGCTTGCGCTTTTGTCTTTGCCCGCTCCAACATTGGCCGACAGAAATCGATACCAACAACGCGCGCTTGTTTCGCTTCAAAGATCTCGATGCTCAAATCGCCGGTGCCGCATGCGACGTCAAGCACTTGAGCGTTTTGCGGCACCAGCGGTGACAACTTCCTCACCACCTTGCGACGCCATCGCTTGTCGATATTGCCCGACAAGAGATGATTTAGGAGGTCGTATCTCGGCGAGATTCGCGCAAACATTTCGCGCACCCGCCGAGCGTGATCCTCAGGTCCCTTGTTCGCAGGTTCAGTTAAGCCCATGGTGTCGGGGCGATGGTTGCAAGTTACTTGCGATAGCTTTCTAAATCTTAGGGTTTCGCGGGCGGCGTTAGTGTGTTCGCGCGGGTTTCGATGTTGCCTTGGAACTGCGCCTTCAGTTGTTCGGCGTTGCCCAGGACGATGGTAGCCACAGGTGCGTCTTTGAAGAGTCGGGTCGCAACGCGCTGAACGTCCCCGGGCGTGTAACTTCTGATCAGAGTTGAGACAGTATTAGGACGCGGCGACTTGAAAGTGTCCACATCGAGCCAGGCTCCGGCGAGACCAGCAGGTTGCGACAGTTGCTGCGACATCTGCGCGGCGAGCGCTGTGCGCGCCCGTTCGAATTCGTCTGCGGGCGGAGCCGCCTGGCTTAGTTTGCGCATGATGTCCTGCGCCGCACTGACGGCTTTCGCAGCCGAAGCTTGCGGAGCAGTCGCACTGAAAAGAAACATGCCGGGAAGCAAATGAGCTTCATGCCTGACTACGACGTTCGAAAGTTCCGGCAGAGCGGTCTGCCAAAGATTGCGCGCGACGAGGGCGAGAAGTTCAGCCGGCAAAACATCGTTATCAGCACGAGCGAGACCGCGCACCGCGAGACGAATCTCTGCGGTTGAACTCGCAGGCCGATCGAGTATCAGAATTTGTGGATTTGGGGCCGACGGTTGACGGAAAGTGGCGGGAATCGTTTTATCAGATTTGCCCCATGGCCCAAGCAATTGACGAAGCGCGCGCATCAGTCGTGACTTTTCGACGCCGCCAACGACGGCGACCGTGGCGTTGTCCGAGTTAAGAAAACGCTCGCGTGCCGACATGAGATCGCCGCGCTCAATCTTTGAAACCGACACCGTCGTTCCTGCCGTAGGGTGTGCGTAGGGAAATGAACCGAACAGCCGTGTCGTGATTGCCTGATCCGCCAGGCTGCTCGCTGAGCTGGTTTGTTCTGCGAACGACTTAATTCGCGCTTCTTTCAATGTTGCGATGTTCTCAGCGCCGAGCTGAGTGGTCATCACAGCTCCGCGCAGCAAGTCGATCATTCGCTCAAGGTTCGCTGCCTTTCCGGAAATCGTGACGTCGATCGTGTCGAACGTCGTTGTCACCTCTAAACGCCCGCCCAATTCATCCGACACGTATTCGCGGGTCGACCGATCGGGAAACAGCGCGTCGCCGAGCAATGCCATCATGCCGCCCTTGTCTGCCAAGTCGAACGCCGCTCCACTGTGAATCCGGAGTCGGAGAAAGACATCAGGATTTCCAGGCTGGCCCCAGTAAAGAATCCTAAGGCCGTTCAGCAGGGTCTCTCGCTCTGGTTCTGCAGCTGTTTGCGCTGGCGACCTTACCGGCAAAATCGCGACAAGCGCCAGACAGAGCACCCCGCTTAACAGGCGCGGCAAATAATTCGTCATCTTGTTCAGCATTAAGTGGTTCGTGAAAACTGGATGGTGGCGTAATCCTAACGGCCGTAGCACCTCGAAAGCAGCCAATTGGGATGCGGCGAAAAAGAGTTTAGATGTCGTCCAAAAACGCGTCAACCTGCGCCTCGAAAATGGCATCAAAGCCGTGTGCTGAAAGGCGTTGCAGTTTGTGGTTCGCACACTCAAAACAGGGGTAATCAATAGTATAATGCCAAGCCGACAGAGAAATTTTTTCACGGCTGCCCAAATAGTTCGTAACTTCCGGTCTATTAGAAGTAATAAAACAGTAGGAACGCAGTCCTACAGGATCGAGCGCTTTGATTGGCGAACCAGGTGACAGACGAAAAGCTGCTTGCGGACGCAGCAAACGGCGACACAACGGCTTTTCAGATCCTGTATCAGCGTTATCGCGACCCGATTTTCAGGTTTGCGTATCGCATGCTGGGTTCCGTGGAGGCAGCCGAAGATGTCGCTCACGATTGCTTCCTCAGTTTGATAAAACACCCGGGCCGGTTTGATTCAACCAAGGCTTCTTTTCGCACGTACTTGTATGCGGCGGCGAGAAACCAGGCGGCCAAGCAGTACAGCAGCTTCGGTCGTGAGACGGCACTCGATGAGCTTTCGGAAGAACCAGCGGTTGGTGATCAAAACGCGCCCATGGCCCAGGTTTTGGACGATGAGCTTGCTAATGAGGTAGCTGGAGCCATCTCGAGTTTGCCGCCCTTACAACGCGAAGCGCTGGTGCTGTTTGAGTACGAAGAGCTTTCGCTGGCGGAGATTGGCAAGATCGTTGGAGTCGATGCGAACACGGTGAAAGCGCGGCTTTTTCGGGCGCGCGAGAAGCTGCGGTCGAAACTTGAACGGTACTTTCGCACCGGCCGTGAAGCTGCTACATTGAACGGGCGTAAGCGCCTCGGCATGAGCGGCAGGAGTTACGAGCAATGAGTGATTTTGACGCTAAGTTCATGCAGGACGAGGATCTCCGGGATTTGCTGCGGCAGTGGAATGTGCCGAAAACGCCGGACACGTTGGACAACCGTGTAGCGGCAGCTTATCAACAAAGTAGGAGCGGCGGTTCGGTGTCCGATTTGGCGTTCAATCGCACAGGGGATAGCGAGGTAGTAAAGATGAAATTTTGCAATACGTGCCAGGAAGAATTCGCTGAAAGATTCAGCTTTTGCCCGGTAGATGGGACCCCGCTCACCGCGGTTCCAGCAGCGATTAGTGAACCGGCTCGCCAGCCGGAACCGGCGATGATGGCTGAGGCTGCTGAACCAGCGAGAGTTGACAACGTTCAGCCTGAGACTGTGAAAGCGAAATCTTCAATTCGCGTTGCTGCGCCAGTGATCGCCGCGGCAGCCACAGGTAACATCGGCGAATACCACCTGACAATTCTTGAAGACCGCGGACTCGCATCACGTCTTGCCGATGAACTCGGCAACGTTGCGCACAATTACCAGTTGACTTGGCCAGAGTTCAAACGCGATCCGTTTGGGTTTGTAAAGCGTTCGATCCAAGGCTATGGCCAGATGGTGGGCAAGTTTTTTGGAAGGCGCGATGCTGTGCTGGCGATATTGATCGCGTTTGGCGCGATCGCCGCACTTGTAGGATTACTCGCGATTATTGATCGCACTCAATCTGCATCGACATCGAGAATCGGTCTGGGCGTCGTCGGTACCGCTGCCGCGCTTTCGCTGCTGGCGCTATTTGTGACATGGCTGGGGCGTGATAGCGGCGCGGCGGTAATGGGCGCGCGGCCCGCAGATTCTTCGAATGTCTTGTCCGGCATCGTGGTCGCACTTGTGCTCGTATTCGGCACCATCGGCGCATATGTTTTTTGGTCTCGGATGCATGAACGTGCCCTTGCCCAAGCAAAGACCGAAGAAGAGATGGAATTGACGCAGATGATCACCGACATTCCGAACGAGCAGCCGACCCCTGACGAAGGCACGGCCGGAATGAACAAAGGTAACGGGGGCGGCAGCAAGCCGAAGCAGGAGAAAGCCGGCGGCGGTGGCGGTGGTGGCCGCGAAGAGCAGACTCCCGCTTCATTCGGAAAATTGCCGCAGGCCGATCTGCGCATTCCACAGGTGGTGGCACCCGATCCGCATCCGCCCGTGATTAAGAATCCGTCTTTGCCAATGCCGGCGACGCTTGACGCTGATCCGGTGCTTTTCCCACCCGACACACGAAATCTCGCTTACGGCGATCCGAAATCAAAATCGACGACGCCTTCTTCTGGACCTGGAACCGGCAACGGTATCGGTAGCGGAACCGGCGGTGGCGTTGGTCCGGGTGAAGGCGGTGGTTATGGTCCTGGCCGCGGTGGTAATACCGGCGGCGGCGATCGCAACGAAGGCGGTGGCGGTCCCGGTGGTGGTGGCGGCGGCACGGATTACAATAAGATCTTCAAGAGCAGCGAAGTGACCAGTCGCGCACGCGTCTTAGACAAGCCCGAACCCCAATACACTGAAGCCGCGCGCAAGAATCAGGTCACGGGGACGGTCGTGCTGCGCGCTGTGTTTTCTTCCAGCGGTTCAGTGATGAACATCTCGACGATTCGTGGACTTCCCGACGGATTGACTGAGCGCGCGATTGCCGCGGCGAAGCAAATCCGTTTTGTTCCAGCGCAGAAGGACGGTCACGCCGTTTCGATGTGGATGCAGTTGGAATACAACTTTAACTTGTATTAATAGGAGCGCACGCATCCTGCGTGCGGGCCGCCGGCATCTTGCCGGGGAAATCAAAAGAGGCGGGCATTGCCCGCCTCTTTTTTTGGATCTATTTCCTGCTCCCTCTCCCAAAGGGCGAGGGAATCGATTCATTGTTGTCTCGCCACCCGCTTAATTCTTTCTACACCCTCACGCAAACGATCCAACGATGTCGCGTAAGAAATCCGAATAAAACCGTCGGCGCCGAATCCCGCACCGTCGGTAACTACGGTGTGTTCCTTTTCCAGAAGTTCGTTCACAAAGTCCGCCGACGTCTTCAGTCTCCCGCCCAAACAGCCACGCACATCCGGGAATGCGTAGAACGCACCTTCGGGTTGCGGACAACGTAGCCCCGGAATTTCATTCAAAGCCTTCAGCAGCCATTTACGGCGGCGTGTGTATTCGCTGAGCATCGTCGCCACAGAATCCTGCGGACCATTGAACGCCTCGATGGCGGCCGCCTGAGCAATCGACGTCGTGTTGCTGGTGGAATGACCCTGTACCTTCAGCATGGCCCGCGTCCAATCCGCATTTGCCAAAGAGTAGCCCACGCGCCAACCAGTCATGGCGTACGTCTTGGAAAACGACCCGGCGATGCAAAGACGCTTCCGTAACTCTGGTCGTAATGAAGCGGCACTGAAAACTCCGTTCGGCGGATAGACGAAACGCAGGTAACACTCGTCCGAGATCGCATAGGCGTCATGCTCAGCGATGATTTCCATGATTCGTTCGAACTCCTCAGGCGGAATCACGCGACCTGAAGGATTCGATGGCGAGTTCAGAATAATCAGTTTTGTCTTCGGTGTGATCGCTTCGCGGACCATCTCCGCGTTCAGCACGAACTCATTCTGTTCGGTTTCAATAAAAATGGACTTGCCACGAGCGAAAGTGACGATTTCAGGGAAGGTGACCCAGTAAGGTTTGGGAATCAGCACGTCGTCACCGGCGTTAATTAAGCAAACCACCGCGTTGAAGAGCGCCTGTTTGCCGCCGGCGGTCCCCATCACTTCATTCCGTTCGTACTGCGCTTTGAATTCGCGTTGATAGAAATCGATGATCGCCTGCTGAAATTTGCGCGTGCCCGCGGTGGGGGTGTACTTCGTTTGCCCGGCCTGCATCGCCACGATGGCCGCGTCTTTGATGTTCTGTGGCGTGTCAAAGTCCGGCTCGCCGGCGCCCAGGTCGACCACATCGATGGCTTCGGCGCGCATTGCTTCCGCTGCCTGCATTGCGGCGAGCGTCGATGACGGTTTCATTTCCGCGACGGGCTCGGAAACCGGAAATCCGGACGAGAACTTTGGGGCTGACATAGTTTATAGACTTCGAACTTTGGACTTTGGACTTTGGACTTGGGACTTAGTTCTCATTCGCTCCTCGACTAACGCAGGCACCAGCCCGTCAATGTTCCCACCTAGATGAAATACTTCTTTGACCAGACGTGAACTGACGTACGAGTAAGCCTCGGCGGGCATCATGAATACTGTTTCCAGACTGGGCTGCAGCCGCCGATTCATCAATGCCATCTGCAATTCGTATTCGTAGTCCGAAATCGCGCGGATACCGCGGACAATGGCATGCGCTTCCCGCTCAGCGGCGTATTGGACCAGCAGGCCTTCGAAACTGTCGACCACAACTTTGCAGCCACCCTGCTCGATGTCTTTCAGCACCTCGGCAAGAATGTCCTTCCGTTCTTCCACAGAGAAGAATGGTGTCTTTTCCGGATTGACCAGAATGGCGACGATGATTTCGTCGAACAGCTTGCACCCTCTTTGAATAATGTCGAGGTGCCCGTTGGTGACGGGATCGAACGAGCCGGGATAGATGGCGCGGCGCATGAGCGAAGATGGTAAATCGTAAATGGTAAATCGTAAATAGACAAAGGCAGGCTCCGCAGCGCGCTACGTTTGACAGAGCGCAAATGCGATGGTTCAATAGCCGTTGACAAAACGTGGTGAGTTAAGGCGACTTGCGGCCACGTAAAATAATCCGCTAAACAGCTCGGCGAGTCTTCCAACCGTTCCGGAAAGTTTTGATGAAGGCCCCGCGTTGTTAGCAGCGCGGGGCTTTTCACATGGAAAACGATCTTTTGGTCTTTGGACTTGGTCTTTGTTTGCTTGCTAGGGGCGCGATAGACATCAGGGACCCGTAAATTATAAACCAAAGCCCAAAGATCTAAGACCACAGACCAAAAGAACAATCTGCTGGATGACAAGGTTTCTCGACATTCTTAAAGAACGCATCGTCGTCTTTGATGGCGCGATGGGGACGAATCTGCACGCGCAGGACCTGACTGTCGATGATTACGGCGGGCCGCAGTTCGAAGGCTGTCCGGAACATTTACTCATCAGTAAACCCGAAGCCGTTGAGAAGGTTCACGCAGGTTTCTTCGAAGTCGGTTGCGACGTAGTCGAGACCGATTCATTTGGCGGCGCTTCAATCGTGCTCGCCGAATACCAAATCGCTCATCTGGCTTATGAGTTGAATTTCAAGGCGGCACAGCTGGCCAAACGCGTGGCCGCGGATTTCTCGACTAAAGAAAAACCGCGCTGGGTTGCCGGCTCGATGGGCCCGACCACAAAACTGCCCACGCTGGGGCACATTTCGTTCCTTGACATGAAAGCCTCGTATCGCGAACAGGCGCGAGGTCTGCTCGATGGTGGCGCAGACTTGCTGATCGTCGAAACGTGTCAGGACATTCTGCAGACGAAGTCTGCGCTCGCCGCGATCTTTGAAGAGTTCGAATCTTTAAAACGGCGCGTGCCCGTGATTGCGCAAGTGACGATCGAAGCATTTGGCACGATGTTGATGGGAACTGAAATCGCAGCTGCCTACACGGCGATCGAAACGTTTCCAATCGACATTATCGGTATGAACTGTGCGACGGGTCCGCAGCAGATGGCCGAGAACGTTCGCTACCTTTGTCAGAATTCGAAGTTTCCGGTGTCCGTGATTCCGAACGCCGGCATTCCCGAGAACGTCGGCGGTCACGCGGTCTTCAAGGAGACACCTGAGTCGCTGTCGAAGGATCTTGCACACTTCGCGCGTGATCTCGGCGTCAGCGTCGTCGGCGGATGTTGCGGGACCACGCCTGCGCACTTGCAGGCCGTCGTCGAAGCCGTCAAAAACGTTACGCCGGTGAAGCGTAATGTCCCGCGCACCGCTGCGTCTTCGTCAATCTTCATTCAACAGCCTTATCGCCAGGACACTTCCTTCCTAATCATCGGCGAGCGCGTGAACGCGAGCGGTTCGAAGAAGATGCGCGATCTGCTGAATGCGGAAGACTGGGACGGTCTGGTCTCTCTGGCGCGCGACCAGGAACGCGAAGGCGCGCATGTCCTGGACGTGAACGTCGATTTCGTTGGCCGCGACGGCGAGAAGGACATGCACGAACTCGCGTCGCGTCTGGTCACGAACGTCAAGATTCCTTTGATGTTCGACTCGACGGAGTGGCAGAAGATGGAAGCGGGCCTGCAACACGCCGGCGGCAAATCGATTCTGAACTCGACGAACTACGAAGACGGCGAGCCGCGGTTTTTGAAAGTGCTCGACCTGGCGAAGAAATACGGCGCCAGCGTCGTGATCGGCACGATCGACGAGCAGGGTATGGCGCGCGCTGCCGAGGGCAAGTTCAACATTGCGAAGCGCGCTTACGACCAGGCGACTCAGTTCGGCATTCCCGCCGACGACATTTTCTTCGACGCGCTCGCGCTGCCGATCTCAACCGGCATCGAAGAAGATCGGCGTAACGCGCTGGAAACGATTGACGGGATTCGCCGGATTAAGACTGAGCTTCCCGGGGCGTTCAGCATTCTCGGGGTCTCAAACGTCTCATTTGGTTTGAGTCCGGCGTCGCGCATCGTGCTCAACTCTGTCTTTCTGCACGAAGCGGTTGCGGCTGGACTTGATTCAGCGATCGTCAATGCCAGCAAAATTGAGCCCCTCAATCGTATCGAAGAAGGTCAACTGAAAGTTGCGCTTGATCTGATTTATGACCGTCGCCAATTTGACGGTGACGTTTGCACGTACGACCCATTGGTCGAATTCACGAAACTCTTCGAAGGCGTCACAACAAAGACGAAAAAGAGAGAGAGCCGCGGCGAGACAGTCGAAGAGAAACTCAAGTTCCATATCATCGACGGCGAGAAAATCGGCCTCGAAAACAATCTGAAATTGGCGCTCGAGAAGTATTCTGCGCTCGACATCATCAACAATATTCTGCTCGATGGAATGAAAGTCGTGGGTGATCTCTTCGGCAGTGGCCAAATGCAGCTTCCGTTCGTGCTCCAGTCGGCGGAAGCGATGAAAACCGCGGTACGCTTTCTCGAGCCGTTCATGGAAAAGAAGGGCGGAGCGACTGCGAAAGGCACGATGGTCTTGGCCACCGTCAAAGGCGACGTCCACGACATTGGCAAGAACCTCGTCGATATCATTCTGACGAACAACGGCTACAAGGTGATCAATCTCGGCATCAAGCAGACGATCGACGCCATCCTCAGTTCGTATGAAGAACACCAGGCCGATGCGATTGGTATGAGTGGTCTGCTCGTCAAATCAACGCTCATCATGAAAGAAAACCTTGAGGTCATGAATGAGCGCAACATCAATGTCCCGGTGGTGTTGGGGGGCGCCGCGCTGACACGTCGTTACGTCGAAGACGATTTGAAAACACTCTACAAAGGTAACTTGTACTACGCGCGCGACGCTTTCGCTGGCTTGCACACCATGGACAAGCTGATGTCGAGCAATGGCGACGAGTTGGAGCGCGGATTGGAGCGCGCGCATCCTGCGGGCGGCACGCAGGATTCCAGCCTGCCGCTTGAAGACTCGGAAGAACTACTTGCCGAAGAAGCCAAGCTCGGCGTGCGCAAACCGACGCGCGTGCGTCCGGTTGTCGGCGACACGACGCACACCACTCGTTCAAATGTCAGCGCTGAGGCGCCGATTCCGCAGCCGCCTTTCTTAGGCTCGCGCGTCGTCGATCGGATTCCTTTGAACAACGTGTTTCAGTTCGTGAATGAGACTGCACTCTTCAAAGGCCAGTGGCAATTTAAGCAGGGCAGGAAAGCAAATGAAGAGTATCAGACGTTCGTGGCCGAGCACGTGCGGCCGGTTTACGAAGAACTGAAGGCGCGCAGTGAGCGCGAGCGTCTGCTGATTCCCAAAGTCGTCTACGGTTATTTTCCCTGCCAATCCGCGGGCAATGATTTGATCATTTACCAGGACGACGGGAAAACCGAACGCACGCGTTTCAGTTTTCCACGGCAACCGTCAGGCAAGCACCTGTGTCTGGCTGATTACTTTGCTTCAGTGGAATCAGGGCGCGTGGATATCGTGGCTTTTCATCTGGTGACGATGGGCCGGCGCGCGAGCGAGTATTCGCGCGAACTTTTCACGAGCGACAACTACGCGGATTATCTGTACTTTCACGGCTTGAGCGTCGAAGGAGCAGAAGCGCTTGCCGAACTGTGGCACAAGCACATTCGGCAAGAATTGGGAATTGCGAACAAGGACGCGAAGAACCTGAACGAACTTTTCCGCCAGGGCTATCAAGGGTCGCGCTTCAGTTTCGGTTACCCGGCGTGTCCAAATCTGGAAGATCAAACCAAGCTCTTCGAACTGCTGGATCCATCACGTATCGATGTGGAGCTGACTGAGGAGTTCCAACTCGACCCCGAGCAATCGACATCTGCTATCATCGTGCATCATCCCGAAGCGCGGTACTTTTCGATTGAATAGATCCGAGTCCAAAGTCCAAAGTCCAAGGTCCAAAGTCGATGTGTCTGCGAACGTTGGACGTTGGACATTGGACGTGGGACAACCGTTGGTTCCCTCTGCGGAAGAAATCGCTGTCCTTTCGACCTTCGAGCGGTTCGCGTTTCGCTTCACACATCGCATGAATCTGGGCGGCTGGAAACGTTTCTGGACGTGGTGTCAGAGCTTCTTCGGCGCGGGCTGGATACATATCTCGACGTACAACCTGATGCGTGCTTATGGTTTGGAGAATGTTGAAGCCGTCGACCACTCGCGCCCGCTGGTGCTGGTAGCTAATCATCGATCGTTCTTCGACATGTATGTGGTTTCGACGACGCTGTTTCGCAAAACTAAATGGCGGAAGCAACTCTTCTTTCCAGTTCGCGGTCGCTTCTACTATCAAAATCCCGTCGGCATGTTCGTCAACCTGATCATGGGTTGGTGGTCGATGTATCCGCCATTCTTTGTTACCGGCAAGGATCCAATGCCTGCGAAACGCCCCTTCGATAAATACTCGATGCGGCGGCTCGTGCAACTCTTTACCGAAGGCGCCGGCAACGTGATTGGCTTTCACCCGGAAGGCACGCGCAACCAAAACGACGACCCTTACACTTTTCTGCGTCCGCAGCCAGGCATCGGCAAGCTGATCAAGGACGCAAATCCACAAGTCGTTCCTGTTTTTATCGCCGGCCTCGGAAATAATCTCTCGAAACAGGTTTTGGGCAATTGGTTTGGCGGCGACAAGATCAGAATTCATTTCGGGCAGCAGCTCGATCTATCCGAATTCGTCGCGAAAAAAGATCACGTGCGGACTTACAAAGAGATTGGTGAGTTTCTGATGAGCAAGATTGCGGAGCTGGGCGAACAAGACCGAGTGATGAATCATGAGTGATGAGTAATGAGTTAAAGCCGGATTGCGGTACACTCATGACGCATCACTCATGACTCATCACTCATCACTTCCGTTAGTCATTGTGAATCCCGCATCCGCCGATGGCGCGACGCGCGAGAACTGGGCAAAGATCGCCAGCGATCTGCGCACTCACTTCGGTGCGTTCACAGTAACGTTCACTGACAACGCCGGTCATGCCCGACAGTTGGCAGCGGACGCTGCAAAGCAGGGAAGCAAACTGATCATAGCGTGTGGCGGCGACGGAACGATTTCTGAAGTCGCCAACGGTATTATTGAATCGAAAACGGAAAGTGAATTAGGAATCCTTCCTGCCGGCACCGGCAGCGATTTCCGCCGCAGCCTGGGGATTTCAAACAATGTCGCCGACGCTGCGCGTTCGCTTCGTGACGGTCACGCGAAGACAATCGACGCGGTGCGCGTGACGTTTATCAATGAAGCAGGTGAGCGAGAAACTCGCTACTCGATCAACGTGGCGAGCTTCGGCATGAGTACCGATGTGCTCGATCGCGCAGCCACCGGCGGAGCAAAAAAATGGGTGCCGGCGTTCACGCCGCGCAAGGTCACGAGCAAACTCTCGTACGCAGCAGCTACAGTGCAAACCACATTCGCCGCGTCGCCATCTGACGTCCTCTTGCAAATCGACGAACGTCCGGAGCGACGGCTGCGTGTTGCCGAGTTTTGCGTCGCCAACGCCAAGTACTACGGCGGCGCCATGAAAATTGCTCCCGACGCGAAGCTGGACGATGGCTACTTTGACGTGGTGACAATCGGCGACGCGAACTCGTTCCGCTTGCTGACGAACGCGCCGCGACTCTATTTTGGGGCGCACCTGCGCATGAGCGAAGTCACACACGAATTGGCGAAACAGGTCGTCGCTCGGCCGGCCAGCAAAGAGAAGGAAGTGCGCGTCGAACTTGATGGCGAAGTCGTCGGCCGTCTGCCATCAACTTTTCAAATCATGCCGCGCGCGCTGCGCGTGCGATTTCCGTAAGGGCTTACTAATGCCAAAGCAAAGATCAAAATCTGCCCGGCGCGGCTGGTGGGTTTATGAGCGAAGGGTAGACCAGCTTGCCCCGCGAACGGTTTACATCAAACGCCTGCTTGGTTCGCTCGCCATTGCGCTGGCGGTCATCATTGTCGGTCTGATAATCGGAATCGCCGGTTACCATTACTTTGCCGGCTTCGGTTGGATCGATTCTTTGCTCGAAGCATCAATGATTTTGGGCGGTATGGGCCCCGTGAACCAGTTGCCCAACGATCATGCGAAGATTTTCGCTTCGATCTTCGCACTGTTCAGCGGCCTGGTCGTACTAGCTTTGATGGGAATAATGCTATCGCCGGTCGTGCATCGAGTCCTACACAGATTTCATGTTGATGAGAAAGATGTGGATTAAATGAGTTACAAGCGCGAGCGGTAGCGAGCGGGATCAAACTCAAGTCATCAATGTTCGCCCTCTATGTCGTCCACGGAGTCCTAACGTTACGCCAACAAAGGAATGATTATTAGATGAATGTTGACCGCTTATTCCGCTCGCTACCGCTCGCGGTTCTGTAAATGAATTTATGGAGGTTCCTCATGTCCGAATACAACACGCACGAAGTTAATAAGGCTTTGATCCGTCGGTGGTTTGAAGAGGTCTGGAACAAAGGCCGCGCTGACGCGATTCCAGAGATGTTCGCTGAAAATGGAATTGCACACGGCCTCTCTGATGATGTCCTCAATCCGCTGCGCGGGCCCGCCGGCTTCCTTCCGTTTCATGCGCAATTCCGCAGCGCCTTTCCCAACATTGAGGTTGTCGTCGAGGATCAAATTGCCGAGGGTGATTTAGTGGCCACGCGCTGTACTGTCCGTGGCAAACATACTGGGGACAGTCTGGGGATTGCGGCGACAAACTCGCCAGTGGATTTTACCGGCATGACCATCACGCGAGTCGTCGACGGCAAGATCGTCGAAGCCTGGAACAATTTTGATTTTATGAGGATGTATCGGCAGCTGGGAACGCTCTGAGAGTCATTTTCCCACCCGAAAGTTCTCTCGCAGATAACGCACCGTATCGTTCAGCGTATCTCCCGCATCGCGTGGTGAGAAGCCGAGTTCGCGACGCGCCTTATCGTGCTTGAAGTACCAGAAGTATTCGGCCATCTCGATCTCATCAGCTTGCACGGGCGGCGTGAAGTTCCATTGACGGAAGAGTGAATCGATAACGTGCGCGCCGGTGACTGCGACTTTTGAAGGGAACGCGAGTCGTGGTGACGCGACTTTGGTCAGGCGGGCCAGCCGATCAAAAAACTTCACGAACGTCCAATTAACAGCCCCGAGTAAGTAGCGATGGCCGTGCCGGCCCTTCTGCATCGCAACGCGAAAAGCCTGCGCGACGTCACGCACATCGACAAAGTTCAATCCACCATTCGGCACAGCGGTAATCTTTCGCGCCATGAAATCCAGAACGACTTTCGTTGAACTGAGGCGATCGTCGCCCGGCCCGAGCAGCAAACTCGGATTCATGATCACGAGCCGTAAACCGTCACCGCTAAATCGTTCGAGCGCGGCCATCTCCTGGTAAGCCTTGCTCGCGTAGTATGGCCAGCGCGCGATGATGTCCAACGGCGGATTGTAAGTTTCGTCGACGATTACGTCGCTCTTCTCAGCCACGGCGATCGTGCCGCTGCTTGATGCGAGCACCATGGTTTTCACACCGGCACCCTTCGCCGCATCGCAGAGCAAACGCGTTCCTTCAACGTGCAGCTTGTACATTTCGCGCGAGTCGTCTTTATCGCGTGAGACTTTGCCGGCGAGGTGATAAATCTCAGTGACGCCCTCAACCGCACGGGCAACATCGTCCGCGTTCGTGATTGAACCTTCAAACGTATCGACACCCAATCCCGTCAACCATTCGGGGATCGACGTGGCCATCACACGAATATCTTTTTGCCCCGCGTCGACGAGTTGACGCACCAGGTGCGCACCCAGAAAACCTGTGCCACCGGTGATAAGCGTGGTGGCGGGAACCTTTTTGACGATCGCGGCGTGTCGTTTCGTGCTCTTCTTCGGCACGATTTGCGCGGTGCGTTTCTTTGGAGTTTTGGTCGGCATCATCAGAAGCGGCAAAAGGGGTAAGAGCAAAGGGTGGCGCTTTGCCCTTGGCCCTTTGCAGCTTACCCATTCGCCAGCGCGTACTCTTCGTCGCTCGCTTCAATGCGAAGTTTTCCTGCGCGGCGTTCTGCTTTCCAGTCTTCGTGAATCGTGGAGGCATCGAACTTCGTGTTTGTCCGATCCCTGAGATTCACCACTTCGTGACGCACGCGTTCAGCGATCAACCGGTAGGCTTCCGCGCGCGGCAGACCTTGCGTCATCTCTTCAAGTTCTTCGATCGAAATCAGACGCCCAATGCGTGCGCCCACATCACGGCGTTTGAGAATCGTCGAACCCTTCGGGTACGCGTCGTAAGTACCTTCGAGATACAGCGGCAGAATCCCAATACGGGCCGCAAGCGCGAGATAGCCGACAACGGGTTTGAAGTCTGCCATTACGCCCGTCATCGAACGCGTGCCTTCCGGAAAGATCAGCGCGTTATAACCACGATCGAGATACGAGCGCGCATGACGCAGCGATTGTCGCAGCGAACCTGAACGTTCCATCGGCACGAGGTTCGTAAAGTTTTCCATGTACGCGCGCTTATATTTCGTGTCGAAGAAGTAGTCCGCCGCAGCGAGTGCGACGAGGTCCTTGCCGGCATCATCAAGCGCCATCTTCACTAAACCCATGTCAAGGTGCGATTGATGGTTCGCCGCGACTATGAAATTCGTGTGATAGGGAATGTTGGATTTTCCCTCGTACTTCGTCCGCAGAATGCGGTCATACAAGGTCCGCTGCGCAATCTCTACAACCTTGTTGCCCACGATCCGAACCGGCTCAGGTACATGAATCTCGTCTTCTTTCTCAGGCTCGAGCCGCAAACGCGGTGCGTCGCGACGCGAGGCGGCTGCTTCACGATCGACGACGGTGAGAAGCTCGCGCACGTCCTGCACTTCGTTCAAGCGATCAGGCGCTTTCAATGAGCCGCCGGCGTTCTCAATTGCCGCTGCGAGTTCGACGAACATCAAGCTATCGAATCCGAGGTCGCCGAGGCGTGAATTGAGCGTGATTTCCTGAACCGAACGACTCGAAACCGAGGCCACGATCTCAGCCAGCCACGCCGCGTCGCCGGAAACTTCTTCGCGCTCGAGCCCGACTTCGGCGCGTCCGGCTTCCATCTGCTGCACGATGTTCAGAACTTCGCGACGCTTCACTTTGCGCGTGGCGGTGCGCGGCAATTCTTCGTCAGTAAAGTGAAGCACCTTTACACGTTTGTAATAAGGCAGCTTGGCGGAAACATCGCGGAAATGCTCTTCGATCTTCGCGCGCAGCTCGGCTTCAGACACCGCGATGTCGTATTCCTTATCGGGCACGACGATACACGCCACCTTCTCGCCGATGCCGTCCGGTAGACCGAAGACACTCAGCTCTTTGATGTAGGACGAATCCTGATAAACCTCTTCGACTTCGTCTGGATAGACGTTCTTGCCATTGGTGTCGACGATAATGTCTTTCGATCGTCCGACGAGATACAGGTTACCGTCTTCATCCAAACGGCCCAGGTCGCCAGTGTAAAGCCAACGATCGACCAACGCCTCGCGCGTGGCTTCTTCATTGCCGAAATAGCCCAGCATAACGTTGGGCCCGCGTGCGATCACTTCGCCGACGCCATTCGCGTCGGGGTCTTTGATATCGATCTGGACACCCGGCAAAGGACGTCCCACGGTGCCCGAGAGCATGCGGTTTTCCGGGCGCGTCACGGTCAAAACCGGCGAAGCTTCAGTCAAACCATAGCCCTCGAGAATCGTGAAACCGAGGCCCTGAAAATCGCGCTGGATCTTCTCGCTCAGAGCAGAGCCGCCGCTGATGAAGTAACGAATGCGACCGCCCATGCCTTCGTGGATCGGATAGAACAAAATCTGTCCAAAGTTGAGTGGCGTCTTGTCCCGCAGCCACGCATTGATTTTCATCAGCAGGTCCGCAGTGTCGCCTACCACCTTGCTGCGTTCGTGCAGACGGTTCTTGATGCGTCGATGTAGCAACTCCCAGAGCGCCGGCACGCCGACCATGCCGGTGACGTGGCCGTTCTTGATGGCTTTCGCAAGGTTCTCGCTGTTCAGTTCATCGAGATACGTAATCTGCGCGCCGCGACTAATCGGCGTAAGGAATCCTGTCGAGAATTCAAATGTGTGATGCAGGGGCAGCACCGACAGCACACCGTCGTTCGTGTCCATGTCGAAGACTGACGACAGCATTGAAACCATGCTCGTCAGGTTGCGATGCGACAGCATCACGCCTTTCGGCCGGCCGGTTGTGCCTGAGGTGAAGATCAACGAAGCAACTGACTGAGGCGAGACACGTTGTGGCAACAGCGCAATGTGTTCGTCTTCGACATCCTGCGAAGGGAGTTCGTAGATTTCGTCGAATGTCCAAATGCGAACATCGTTCAAACGCGCCGTCGAAAGCTTGGCGCGCAGATCGTCATGTTCGTCGAGCAGTCTTTGACTGATCACGATCGCCGCGGCGTCACCGGCGCTGGCAAAGTTCACGACTTCGCTGGTCGCGCTCTCCGCGTCGATCGGAATGCAAGTCGCGCCGGCCTTCAGGACACCAAAGTAGGTGATGCCCCACTCGGGAGCGTTGTGGCTGAAGAGAATTACCCGATCGGCTGACTTGATTCCCTTGCTCGCAAAAAACGCCGCCGCGCGTGTCGAGAGCTCGCGCAAATCGCCGTAGGTGTACTGCTCCTTGCGACCGTCGCGTTCGATGCGCATCGCTACGCGTGTCTCGTGACGTTTTGTCGTGGTCTCGAACAGCTCGACAAGATCGCGATACGTGTACACGCGTTTCGGTTTCGCGCGCATGTCTTCTTCGAGGGTGGGCAGCACCCACTTCTTCAATCCCGGCAGATGGATGTTCAGCCAGTAGTCGTACCAATCAAACTGTTCCGGATTCCACGTGAGAAGTTGTTGCTCATCTTCGCGAATGCGATTGAACAACGCCCGCACGTTGTCGCAGCGGAACACATACGCGTTCTCGACGGTGAAGGGGAGAAACATCTCAAATGCTTCCGTCGCTTCGCGTGTTTGCTCCTGGACAGTGTCGACGGTCTGCTTGATGCGCTTGATGACGCCTTCGTAGCGGCCGCCACCCCAACGCGGTTTTGCGCGATCGAGCAGGTCAGAAGTTTTCTTTGCCGCCTTGTTCATCAGCGGCACTGAGGTCTTTTCGAAGCGCTCGGGCGAAACCGGAAAGGGTTCAAAGCGGGCCGAAATCTCATGAAACAAGCGGAAACCGTTATCTTTTTTCAGCTCTTCCTGGCGACGGAACAAGCCGCAGAAGGAGATGATTCGCTCCATGTTGTCCGGGTTCGCATCGCCAGTCGCCGCCTGGTAAACGAGCTTCGGTTGTTCGACGCAAGCCTGGGCCGCAACGGCGAGCATCACGGCGGCAACTTGATCGACGGGCGTAATGTCGAGAATAAGCTTCTTGTTCGCAGGCAGTTGGCGCTGACCTTTGAGAGTAAGAAAAACGATCGGCGCAGTCGTGGTGAAGCCTTCGTTCCAACCGGGGAAGGGATAGTCTTTTGCTGACTCAACAATGCTTGGCCGCACGATGCTGCGCACCATTTCGGTCTCGGCGGCGACGAGTTGTTCACCGAGCGCTTTGGTGTAGGTGTAGATGTTTGGCCAGCCCCAAAATTCCGCCCGCTGAATGCCCATCTCAGTGAGACGATTGCGCACCCAAACTTTACGCTCGCGAGCGACCGCGAGTCCGAGTGCATCAGGATCGTCACCGTCACGCATCTCTTCATTGAGTCGCTTGCGCGCCTGCTCGCGAAAGTAGGCGGCCATCATTGCGTCTTTCGCTTCCTCGCGCGCGCGTTCGGCCATCTTCGCGCAGTCGCGAATTTCTTCCGCGACCGAGAAGTTAACGCCTGTGAGTTCGCCGCGCCGGGGGAAGTAACCCATCACCTCGTCGTCTTCCCAAATAGATCCGGAGCGATTGCCCGCCACAAAACACGTCGAGATGTGAACGAGTGCCGGCCGCTTCATACGCTTCGCGAACGCGATTACGTTTTGCGTCCCCACAACGTTTGTGCGCAGCGCACTCTCCAAGGTCGGATTGAAAGTGACGTTGCCGGCTGAATTAATCACCGCATCGATGTCCCCGGCGACGCGTTCGGCTTCTTCTTCCGTAAAACCGAGATTCTCTTCGGCGACGTCACCGCCAACAATGGCGACTTTATCGCGAATGAACTCATCGAAATTATCGCCATATCTTTCGCGCACCGGATCAAACGGCGGCGAAGTAATGACGTTGTTCCAGAAGCGCGTTTCCGATTCCTCCTGCGAGCGGGCGCGGACCGTCACGTAGACTTTGCCGATGTTCGGAAAGCGATGCAGCAGCATGCTGAGCGTGACTTTGCCGACAAAGCCGGTCGCGCCAATGATGAAAATTCGGCGGCCTTGGAAAATCTCAGTTGGTGAAAGCTTCGCAGTCATAATCAGCCTCGCTTAACGAACGTCGCTCGCGCCTTTTGCACCGTAATGCTTCAACAGCTCGATGGCTTCTGCATGTTGCGTGTTGATGGCAATGTCCAATGCGGTGCCTTCGTCGCTCAGCGCATTCAGCTCTGCGCCGCGAAGAATTAATTCTTTGATGACGGGGGCATTGCCGTTGAATGCTGCTTCAGTTAACGCGCTGCGGCCGCGCTCATCTCGCGCATTTACATCAGCGCCTTGGTCGAGCAGGTAACGAACTGCATCCAATCGCCCTTCGCTCGCAGCGAGAAGCAGCGGAGCACAGCAGCTTCCTTGATTATTGACCTTGGCCCCGGCCATTTGCAGCAAACGCATGCTGCGCACGTTGCCGTCAGCCGCCGCGCGGGCGAAGTGCGTCTGACGACGCGCACGTGCGCTCGGCAGGAAATTAAGTATCGCGATCGAGAGCAACAACGTGCTCGAAAAAGCGATCATCCTTGAGACAAGTGCTGAGCTGATCATTTGTTCTAAAGCCCTCTCCCTTCGGAAAGGAGAACTTGTTATTCCATGTCTGCGATGCCGATCATCGGTTGATGCAGCATCGTAATTTCAGCTGAGTTGCCCATGATGTTCCGCGCCATCGCGACGGCTTCGGTCAGGTTGTCTGCGCGTTCCCAGCCAAGCATCGCGGGCACGTGCGCGTTCTCAGCGCCCGCGGCGATGACTTTGCCGACGTGCTGGCGGCCATTTTCGCCCCAATACCACATGAAAAATGGATGCGCGCCGTGATAGGCGTTCCCGCGGCGATACATCTCGACATAGCTCGGATTGTTGGCAAATTCGCGCTCGTACTTGTCGCGCAAATAAAACGCGTCGCGCGATTCGGGCAACAATCGATTAAAGAACTCGATATAGCTCGGATGAAAATTGTGATCGAATTCGTCGTAGCAGGGGTGATGAATGATGAGCACGCCGCCCTTCTTCAGCAAAGGCTTGTTGCGATAGAAATTGAAGTGATAACCCAGGCCCATCACCTGCACGAGCAGCGGATTCAAAATCGAATACACGTTGTAGGGTGAAATGTCTGGAATGCCGGTGATTAAAATGTCGCACTGTCCACGCACCGGAATCGCATACTGCTGAAAACCTTTGTCGATAATTTTTTCGTGGACGGGTTCAGTCTTGCCCGCGAAGCACGCGGTCATCTCGTATTGGGCGGGCCGCGAGTGCAGCAGCTTGCGTCGCGCCTGGCGCGGCAGCTTGCTCATTGTGTAGCGCATGGCCTCGAACTTCATGCGGTCGAAAGCGGTGAAGTCGTCCTCGTTCTTCAGCAGAAAATCCATGTCGCTGCCGTACATGCGGTTATTGATCGCCGTTTCGATATGAAAAACGTTCAGCTCCTTGTCGACGACCTTCCCCAAACGTATGCACTTGTTCGCTAATTCCGAGCGCCTGGGGTCCATATAGCTGTCGGAATCGCGAATCGTTTGCGGGTCGTGGTGCGCGCGTAACGATTCGTAATCACACAACCCGACTGCGACCGACTTGTGACCGCCGTCCATCGGTACAAAGTTGATGTTGCAATAGATCAGCAGGTCGCTTTCAGCCGCGCGTCGATTGAGCGCCAGCGGTTCTTTGTGGCGCGTCTCGCCAATCTTGACGAGGCCTTCTTTCCATTCCGCGTCGTGGTTGTAATAACGGTCGGGATAGAACTCGTCGTAAATCTTCTGACCGACCATCCGCTTCATTTCCCACGGCGTCATTTTTCGGTGCAGAGAATTGGCGATGATGATATGCACGTCGTCGACCGCATTCGCGGCAAGCAGATCCAGCACCACTTCCAGCATTGTCTGACGAATGTCGGGCGTGGCCATCGGCGGCAGCGGCAGACTAATGTCGTCGACTGCGATCGTTACTTTCATGCCCGGTTTGAGTTGCGCATACAACGGATCGCAATCGAACGGATGATTGACCGCATAACGGATAGCCGCTTCCCGATTCGGCAAGCCCTTCAGCGGTGGATTTGGATAGAGCACGCGCGTGCCCACCGGGATGTCTTCAAGGATGAAGTCCTCACCCGACGGCATGATGCGCGGCGCGCTGTCGTTGTCGATGTAGACGATCGATTCGTGTGTACTCTTGCGTAATTGAAGCGCCATAAGTTTGAGTTACTTCAAATTGAGAATGGGCCAATCGTGGTGCAGCGCTGTTTGTCGCAAACGAAAATCCGGATTCACTGCTGCCGGGTGGCCGACAATCGAGAGCATTGGCAGATCGCTCATGCTGTCTGAGTATGCAAACGATTCGCTGAGATTGATGCTTTCCCGTTCGGCGTACGTGCGAATCCACGATGCTTTGGTCGCGGAGGCGAGCACAGGAGGCAGCAAACGTCCCGTCGCAACGCCTTTCACAAATTCGAGACGATTCGCGACCCAGTCGTCGATGCCGAGATAATCCATCAGAGGCTTTACAGAAACCTCCAAGGCGCCGGTGACTACTACCTGGCGCAACCCCAGGCTGCGTGATTTGTCTATCAATTCGAACGCGCCGGGAAAGACTGCGGGCTTCAAAACGGTTTCGAACAAGTCGTCGGCGAAGAACCGCATCCGGTCTTCGGACTCGCCTTTGTACCGCTTGAAAAAAAGGTCGTTAAAGACTTTTCGGCTATACTGATCGCTGACGGCAAACAACGGGACGCTTAACAAGGTTGTGGCGCTCTTCCGCAGACTGCGGAAGAGGTCGGGCTGGTTGCGAGCATAGAACCCCAGGGTATGGACCAGGTTCGTGCTGACTAGAGTGCCTTCAAGGTCGTAGAATGCTGCCGCTGCCACTGGTTCTCCGTCAGATTTTTGGTTGCCAAGCCGTTGACTATACCCGATGGGCCGACATTTGGAAAGGCTGAAAGCATCTGTATGCACGAATCATACAATTCAGGTAGGATTAGTCAGAAACTCTTGGATTATGGCCGAAATCTTGCGATTTGTATCTCTGCTGCAACGCTCATGATCGGCGCGATAGGCTGCCGAAAGACCTCCTCGGAGGCAGTGCCGGCGACACCTGCGCCGCCGGTTGCGGCTGATTCCAAAGCCCAGGCCGACGATTTCTACTCACAACGCGCCGATCTGATGAAGGTGCGCCAAGCCCTCATTGTCCTAAGGCAGGCTTTTACGGCTAATCCTTCCGATTACGAAATCGCCTGGCGGGTAGCGCGAGCGAATTACTACCTTGGAACACACAGCCCGGACGACACGGAAACTGAGAGGGCTTTTCGCGATGGGACCGAGGCCGGGAAGGCTGCGGTAAAGCTAAACGCCGGACGGCCGGAGGGCCACTTCTGGCTTGGCGCGAATTACGGTGGCAATGCTGAAATCAGCATGCTGGCAAGTCTGACTGACATCGAAGACATCAAACGCGAGATGGAAGCTGTCATTAAGATTGACGAGGGATTCGAAGCTGGGAGCGCCTACCTGGCCTTGGGCCAAGTCTATATGAAGGCGCCAAAAATCTTTGGCGGTGACGTTCAGAAGGCGATTGACTATTTCCAGAAGGGCTTGAAGGTGGGCGAGAACAACGGCCTGCTGCATCTGCGGTTGGCAGAAGCATACGCCGAAGAGCATCGCAACGAAGATGCGCGGCAGCAGCTAAAAATTCTGTTCGAGAAAAAGGCGACGCCCGGTTATGAGCCCGAGTACAACGATGCGGTTAAAAAGGGCCGCGAACTCGAGGAGAAACTGAAACAGTAACAGCTAAGGTTTTCCCGCCACGCGCTTCAATTCCTCAAGCGTGCGCTTATGTTCTTCAAGTTTCTGTCCCGCCTCAGCCAATCGCCCCGCCGCCGTTAGCTTTTGATACTCGTCGAATTCCTGAACAGCGCGATTGATTAGTTGCTGTGTAGTCAGTTGCGTGGTGGTGGTGGGCGTTGGTGACGCTTTCGCTTGAGGTTCAGTCGATGGCTGTGGCTCCGTCGGCTTTTGTTCTGTGGTTGCCTTCGCGGCATTGCCGAACAGATTCGACATTGCTTCGTCGAACGACTGGCCAAAGCCAAGCCGTTCCTGAGTAGCAAGGACAACCAAACGCAGTTCCGGCATCGGGCTGCTTTCTGCTTTCAAATAAATCGGCTCGACGTACAGCAGGGATGTGCCGATGGGAATCACGAGCAGATGACCGCGTACTACGCGCGAGCCTTGCTGGTTCCAGAGCGAAAACTGCGCAGAGAGTTGCGCGTTCTGATCGATGCGGGCTTCGATTTGCAGCGGGCCGTCAATCAGCCGCGACTTTGGAAAGTTGTAGGCGAGGAGCTTGCCATAATCTTCGCCGTCCGAACGTCCGGCCATCCAGCCAATCATGTTGTTCCGGTTCGCCGGAGTAAACGGGAGAATCAGCGAGAACTCGGTTTTCTTTTGCTCGCCGGGCAGTTGCATCAACACAAAATAAGGGTCGATTGGCTGCACCTGCTTGCGATTTTGCTCGTCGAGGACGACCTGTTGCGCTATATTCCACGCGTCTTCCTGTTGAAAGAACACCCGCGGGTTTTGCACGTGATAGAGTCCGAAAACGTCGCCCTGCGCACGCAAAAGGGTCTCGGGATAGCGCACGTGCGCGCGCAAGTCTGCGGGCATCTGGCTGAGATCGCGGAACAGTGAAGGAAACGTCGCGCGATACGCGGCAATCAGCGGATCTTCAGGATCGAAGACGTAAAAATTCGTCGTGCCGCTGTATGCATCGATGACGACTTTAACGCTATTGCGTATGTAGTTGACGTCGTTTTCGTCGACTTTGTGGTGGCGCGAGTAAGGATAAGTCGACGTCTCAGTGAAAGCATCAATGATCCAGTACAGGTTCCCATCAGCGCCGGTAACGATGTAAGGATCGCGATCGTAAATCAGAAACGGTGCCAGTCCGTCCACGATCTCCCGAATGTTTCGATTAATCAGCAGGCGGCTGTCGGGTGTGATCGCGTCTGAGAACGGGATCTTGCTCAAGTCACCTTGCGCCCACGCAATCAACAGACGTCGAAGACCAGTCCCGATCCTAATGCCGCCCGTGCCTTCATAGCTCGTGTAGTTGTCCGATTCGCCCTGCGGAAAATCGAACTCTTTCTGCTTGGTGTTGACGTAGACATGACTGCTGGTTTCCTGACCGTAGTAAATCTGCGGCCGTTTCACCTGGATATCAGGCGCCCCCGGTTGGACGGGCATGTCGGACAGGATGAAGCGCGGCCGACCTTCGGCGGTAAACTCATTCGCAGTATTCATCGTCACGCCGTAGCCATGAGTGAAGATGAGCCGTTGATTCACCCAGTTTTTCGAGCTATCAGGCAGCTTTTCTATGTTCAGCTCGCGCGCGGCAATCATCATTTGCCGCGTCTGACCGCTGGTTTGATATCGATCGACGTCTACGTCCGGAAAGTCGTAGTAGATGCGGATCGCCTGCATCTGTTTCAGCGTGTCCTGCAAGGCGCGCCAGTCCCATAACCGAATGTTGTCCAGAGTGGGACGATTATCTTGCAAGCCATACGATTCGACTGACGTTTCAGCTTCGAAGTTTCTTTGTTCGATCTTGTCGATGCCGAAAGCACGACGGGTCCAGGTGATGTTCTGTTCGATGTAGGGCGTTTCGCGACCCAGTTCGTTCGGTTTGACGATGAAGTTCGTCACGTAAGCGGGAATGAAGACGGCCAGAACTAAATAGACGACCACTGGCAAGGCAACTGCCCCGATTAGGATCCGGCTGCGACGAAAAGTGAGAGCATTAATAACGCAAATGATTGCTGCGATCACCAGCGCAACCGCGACCCACCACAGTCCCGGAAGCAAGTGATGTGCTTCCATGTAGCTCACGCCCGAAAAAATTTGGTGGTCTTCCCAGAGGTAGGGATACCGCGACAGCAGCGTCTGCCATGCGATTAACACCAAACAAATTGCCAGGGGAATTGAGACAACGGTGATGCCAACACGCCACGGCTTTTTGTCTTTCGCGCTGGCGAGGACCGTCTCTTGAGTCGCTGCTAACGCGGCGTACGCGATCGCTGCAATCAGAATGATCACAGCCAAATAAAGAAGCCAGGAACTGATCGCATCATAGACAGGCAACGTGAACAAATAGAAATTTACCGGCCTATTGAAAACAGGGTCTGCGAGAGTTGTTGACGGTGCGTGAAAGTACAAGGCAAAGTCGCGCCACTCTTCACGCATTCCCAATCCGAAGATCAGGCCCGCGACCATCGCGACAACCCATGCAATCGGCCGTAGAAATCTGCCCGGCGAAATGCTGACTGGCTGTTGATTGATGAGGATCGTGCGCGGACCGATGTTGAAAGACGCAAACGCGCGTTCAATCAGCCAGAAGCCCCCGCGCAAAATCGCGGCGGTGAGCACGAAGAAAACGACGAACAGCTCAAGCTTGAGCTTAAAAATGTACCAATAAACCGCCGAGTAACCGAGCGATCCAAACCACAGCGCTGACATGTAAATCGAAAGTCCGCGCGAGCTTATGAAAAGGAAGAGAACAACCGCGGCGACAATCCAAATCCACCAGCGCCGCCTGCGTCGAGGGCGGCCGGGCGTGACGTCGATGACGTCATCATCTCGATTGAATGAAATGGGGTCGCTCAAGCGGCGCTAGCATACTTTAACAGTTCTAAAAGACCAATCGTTGGGCCCGCTCGTCAAAACAGAACCGACTGCACCGGCGGTCGTGTAAGTACTTACATAATTTTCTGTTCAGGTTAGCCTTGCTTAACGCGGCAATGATAAACTCTCGACAAATTTGCTGGTTGTTTTAAGCGGATGTTGTCACCAGAAACAGTTTTACAGAGCCGTTATCGGATCGTGCGCCAGCTTGGCCAGGGCGGCATGGGTGCGGTGTACGAAGCCGTCGATTTACGGTTGGATACAGTGGTTGCGCTCAAAGAGACGTTGTTTACCGAAGAAAGACTGCGGAAGCAGTTTGAGCGTGAAGCGCGGCTGCTGGCCCGACTTCACCATCAGGCCCTGCCGCGTGTCAGCGATCACTTTACCGAAGGTGACGGCCAGTTCCTGGTGATGCAGTACATCCCGGGCGAAGACTTGTTCGAGATGCAGACGCGCCGGCAGGGTGCGTTTCCCCAAAGCGAGGTTATGCGCTGGGCCGATCAGCTTTGTGACGCGCTCGATTACCTGCACACGCAGGATCCGCAAATCATTCATCGCGACATCAAGCCGCAAAATCTGAAGCTGACTTCTCGTGGCCAGGTTGTCTTGCTCGATTTCGGATTAGCGAAAGGCTCGGCGGGACAACTGACCGCGGTGACGACGTCAGCGAGCATCTTTGGCTACACGCCGAATTACGCGCCGCTCGAACAGGTTCAAGGCCTGGGAACAGACGCGCGCAGCGACATTTATTCTTTGGCCGCCACGTTGTATCACTTGCTGACGAATGTGAAGCCGCCTGATGCCCTGAGTCGCGCTGGTGCAGTCGTCAATGGTATGGAAGATCCTCTGGCGCCAGCCGACTCAGTCGCTCCGCAAGTGAGTCCTGCAGTCGCACACGTCCTGGAAGTGGCGATGTCGCAGAAGCGCGACGACCGGTACGAGTCAGCGCAAATGATGCGCGAAGCGCTTAATTCAGCGGCGACAGGTTCGCTGGGCGAGGCCGCAACCGTGCTGACTTCGACTGCTGCAACCACGAAACCAAATACGGTTGTTCCCGCCAGTGGAACTCAAATAACTGGTGGACATACGAGGGGTGTCCAGAGCGAAGCCCAAACTTTGCTGGCGGGCGAAACAAAAGTTCGCGCCGGCACTGTGACCGGCGAAACTGCAACAGTCGTGCGACCAGTTCGGCACGATCGAAAGAGTTCACGGGCTTGGATCGCGGCGGCGTTGGTTGCGCTCGTGATTGCCGGCAGCGCAGTTGGTTTCTGGGTTTATCGCGCGCGAAAGTCGCAGGGAGGCGTCACCGCGACACCGACACCGACTGAGAGTCCCGTTGTCCAGGCGACTCCTGCGCCGATCGACGAAAAGGTTGGGCAAACCGCCACTCCGGAACCCAGGAACCCGTCTACGGCGCCGGCTAAGTCGGAACAGGCGAAACACACTGCAAGGCAAACCGAAAACGCGACGGCAAAGCCAACGCCTGCCAGCGATGCGCTGACTCATGATCAGAACCGGACTATCGATCGACCACGGGTTCCGGAGCCGCCTGCTAACAATCAGAACGTTCCTCCGCCCGATACGCAACGTCCGCGGCGAGAAGAACCACGTGTGCAGACATTTCCGAACGGTACTCGTATGGAACGAAGAGCGGACGGTACAACTGTGATTACTTTTCCTAACGGCGCCACGCGCGTAATTCCGCCAGGTGTGCCGCCACCCAACCGACGGCGACCGCGACCGAATGGCACGCCGCCCCAGTTCTGACTAGCGCCGCTTTCGTGCCGAGATCTACTTTCAAACGAATCACTCAGAGGATGAAATGAAGAGAAGAACCTTGTCGGCCTTGATCGCCATTGTCCTTGCTTCCGTCTTGTTGGTACCAATGTCGCACGCGACGGTGGCTGCGAACGGACCCGAGCCGCCGGCGATTCGCATTACGCCACCCGCGCCCGTTTTCGATGATGCGAAGCGCCTGGAAGAACTTGCCGCGCGTCGCAAAAAAGTTGCCGACGCGATCGGGCCGAAGTCGATGTTGATTTTGTTTGGGGCTGAGCCGCGTGTTTACACGAACGATGTGGACTTTCCGTTCCGGCAAGAGAACAACTTCTTCTATCTGACGAATCTAAATCAAGAACGCGAAATGCTCGTACTGATGCCGGGTAACACGGTGACGCCCGAAATACTGTTTATCCCGCGGCGCAGCGCGCGCGCCGAAACCTGGACCGGTCACATGTACAGCCCGCAAGAGGCGGCGCAACTCTCAGGGGTGAAAGAGGTTTGGGAAACAAGCGAGTTCGCGCCGTTTATCGCTGCGTTGGCGAAGCACGAGGCATATCGCCCAAAGCCGGAGAACCTCTTGATGTCTTCGCTCACTGATGCCTCGCCGCCAACCGCAAACGGTGGATTTGATACCTTGTTCAATGCATCAACGAACAAAGAAGCGGGACTCTACCTGCTCGCGAACTTCTCCGGGATTAACGAAAGCCGCGAGTACCGACAGGAGCAACGCTTCGCCGCGGCCTGGCCCAAAGACACGGGCTTTGCGATTCAGAACGCTTCGCCGATCTTCGCGCAAATGCGTCTGCGCAAGTCGCCGATGGAACTGGAAATTATGCAGCACGCGATCGATATCAGCATTGAGGCGCATCAGCGTGCGGAAGCGTTTGCCTCACAAGCGCAGTGGGAATACGAAGTTGATGCGCAAGTGGCCTACACGTTCAAGCTGCGCAACGCCGACAATTGGGGGTATCCGGATATCGTCGGCTGCGGGAAGAACGCCACAACTTTGCATTACGAAGAGTCGCAAAGCCGAGTGCATCCCGGATTGCTTATGCTGATGGATGTCGGCGCTGAGTACGGCCATTACTCGGCGGACGTCACGCGAACGTTTCCGGTTAACGGTAAGTTCACGAAAGAGCAGGGCGAGGTTTATCAGATTGTCTATGATGCGCAGGAAGCGGCGGCGAAAGTGATCAAGCCCGGCGCTACGCTCTCACAGGTGCACAACGCGGCGACCGAGGTCATCAAGGATGGCTTGCTGAAGTTGGGACTGATAACCGATCGCAATAGCGACCAATATCGGGTCTGGTTCATGCACGGCACTTCGCATTGGCTCGGGATGAATGTGCATGATGTGGGAGGTGGCGCGATACTCGAACCGGGCATGGTGTTCACCAACGAGCCGGGGATTTACCTTCGACCGGACGCTCTCGACAATCTGCCCAAGACCCCTGAAAACGAAAAGTTCATCGGTGCAGTAAAGGCCGCTTTTGAAAAATACAAAGGCATCGGCGTGCGTATCGAAGACGACATGCTGGTGACTGAGACCGGCACAAAATGGATGACCGGCGCTCTGGCGCGTAGCCTGCCCGATGTCGAAGCGTTCATCGCTCGGGCTCGTCGTCAAAACGGCAGTCGCTGAATGCGGCTAGGGTCTTTGTTTAGAGGCGGGCATTGCCCGCCTCTCTTTTGTAAAGAGGAAACATATGCGATCACTTATCCGTCAATCTTCGCTTGTCGTCGCCTTCGTGGCCGTTTGTGCTGTCGCCGCGATTGCTCAAAAAGCTGACAATGAGTACCAGGTCGGCGCGATCCTTTGGACACAGACTTCGGGAGAAAAAGCCGCGCTCGCGTATCAGGCGTTCTCGCTGGCACGGCTGCGTCTGGATCAGGACATTCGCATCAATCGGAACCGCAGAACGCGTCGCGCGGTAATTGTTGATGTGGACGAAACAGTGCTAGACAATAGTTTTTATCAGGCGCAACTCGTCAAAGAACGAAAAGCCTTCGAAGCAAAGACGTGGATCGACTGGTGCAATCGCGCGCAAGCGAAGGCCCTGCCCGGCGCGGTGGAATTTTTGCGTTACGCGAACTCACGCGGCGTGCGCGTCTTCTACATTACGAACCGGCGTACGACCGAGAAGGACGGAACCGCCCGTAACTTGCGCGCGCTCGGATTTCCAGACGTGAGCGACGAGACGCTGCTGGTCAGAACTGACGGCTCAAGCAAAGAACCTCGTCGCCAATCAGTAGCCGCGAAATACCGGATTGTGCTTTTGATGGGAGACAACCTCAACGACTTTGCGGAAGTCTTCGAAAAGAGCCAGACGATCGACAGCCGTCTTTCCGCGGCCGAGCAGTACAAGAATCAGTTTGGTTCCCGCTTCATCGTCTTACCGAATCCCATGTATGGCGCGTGGGAAGATGCTGTGTATGGCGAAGGACGGTTGACGGATGAACAGAAATCGGAGAAGCGAAAAGCAACGTTAAGAGGTTACTGATTTCGATTGTTCTTTTTTGCTGAGGCAGCCACCTCTTCTTTGATTTCACCTTCGAGCCGCTCGCTCTTGATGTCCAGCCGCAGCCGATTGTAGATGCTCATGTACTGGTTCGCGATCCAAACCAGCGCGAGCCATGCGATCAAGTAACCTCGCCAGTCAGCAAACATCAGCTGGTATCGAGTAATCGCGACGAGGACTGCCGCGATGTAGTGACTGAAGCAGTACTCGCACGTAAACAGATAAAAGAACTTTCGTTCGTACCAACGACGGCATGTCTCGCTGCGCCGTTTACAATATTCGCGCGGCTCGCGAAAAGCCTCCTCATGAGTAACGGTCCACGCGACACACGCAACTGGAATCGCCAATAGAAACAGTTCGAGAATTTGGAAGCGCAACTGCGGCATCCGATTTCTGAAAGATTGACTTATCGAGGGAATCTGGAGGAATTACGCGTTGCCGATCACGGCGGCTTCGAGTTTAGCAAAGAATTGCGACGCCATCATTTTTGCGGCGCCTTGAATCATCCGTTGGCCGACGCCTGCGATCGAGCCGCCAATCTGCATTTCACCTGAATATCTAATTAACGTTCCACCGTCTTTTTCTTTCAGCTCGAAATCAGCCGAGCCCTTGGCGAAGCCCATCGCGCCCTTGCCCTGTACGACGATGCGGTAATGTTCCGGGGGCCGCATGTCTTCCAAGCGCACATCGCCTTTGAAAGTCCCCTTGATCGCGCCGATGCCCGCCTTCATCGTGGCGGTGTATAGATCATCGCCAACTTTGTCGAGTGATTCACAACCCGGAATCGCAAGACGCAGAACCTCAGGGTCAATCAACGCTGCGTAAACGCGTTCGCGCGTGGCTTTGATTTCGTGAGTGGCTTCGATGTTCATGTCAAAAGGAATTATCCGCAGACTAACGCAGATTGTGTCAGAAGCCCGCGCGTGAGCAAGGGCGTCGTTTCGATCGGCGCCCTCCCTTACGGTCAGGCTTCTGACAAGCTCATGCGAAATCTGCGGACACTTATCCTGCGTTCTGAATAGCTCCAGCAATTGCCCGGCGCGTGTAAACCGCTGCCAGATGACGACGGTAATCTTCTGATGCGAACACATCACCATTCACATCGATGCCATCAGTCGCGTGAGCTGACGCAGCGGCGATCGAGTTGTCATTCAGATTTGCGCCCGTCAACGACCCTTCGACCGACGATGCTCGATAGGCTTTAGAGGAAACGCCGGTGATGCCGATGCTTGCGGATGTACATTCGCTGCCGCCGTTGAAAGACAATTTGGCGGCAACACCGACAACCGCGAATCCTGATGCCGGGTGCGGCATCTTCACGTAGGCGTGTCCGGTGTGCCCTTGCAGTTTGTTGATCCGAATCTCGCGCAGGATTTCGTTGGGTTGAAGCGACGTTGTTAGTAAGTCAACGAAGAAATCGCCGGCTTTGATAATTCGTTCGCCGCCTTTGCTCACAGCAACCAAGCCTGCATCAAGCGCGAGGATCGCAGCCGGCCAGTCACCCGCAGGATCTGAATGCGCCAGACTCCCACCAATCGTACCTTTGTTCCGCACCTGCATGTCGCCAATGTGAGAGGCGCACTCGGGCAACAACGGACAGACGCTCTTCAGGAGATCCGAAGATTCGATTTGGTAGTGCGTCGTCATCGCGCCAATCCGAATCTGGCCGCCGTCATCGCTGATGTACGAGAGGTCTTTGATCCGCGCGATATCAACCAGCATCGATGGCATGGCGAGGCGCAGTTTCATCGCCGGAATCAAGCTGTGTCCGCCGGCGAGAACCTTCGCGTCTTCATTCTGCGCGAGAAGGTTCAATGCCTCATCGAGTGTGTTCGCGCGGGCGTAATCAAATTGTGCTGGGATCATGAAGCCTCCAATTGATTCATGTGCTCATCGGTCCATCAATTCATTTTGCAGTCGCCCAGTCGAATCATGATTCAATGGGGCAATGAATCAATGAATCAATTTCCAAATTGTTTCGGGTCGTACCGGCATATCCAGATGCGTTACCCCATAGGGCGCGAGCGCATCAACCACCGCATTCACAATTGCCGGCGTTGCGCCAATCGTTCCCGCTTCCCCGACGCCTTTTACGCCGAGCGGATTCACCGGCGAAGGTGTCTCGGTTCGATCAGTTTCAAACCACGGGAGCTGCGAAGCCTTCGGCAGCGCGTAATCCATCAGTTCGCCCGTGATGAGTTGACCCTGGTCGTCATAGATAACTTCTTCGTAAAGCGCTTGTCCGATCGATTGCACGATACCGCCGTGCACCTGACCGTCGACAAGCAGTGGATTGATCACCTTGCCGCAGTCATCGACGGCGATGTAGCGCACGATCTTGGTCTCGCCGGTGTCCTTGTCGATTTCGACAACGCACACATGAGTCCCGAATGGGAACGTGAAATTCTTCGGCTCGAAAAAGTATGTAGCCGACAGTCCCGGTTCCGTGTCCGGTGGAATTTCTTTGGCGATGTGCGCCGCGAGCGCAATCTCCTGGATGGTTAAACTCGTGCGCCCTTCCGTGTGTGGTTCGGGTAAAGCGCCTGCCGGCGCTTCGCCAACCGGCACTACTGGTTCGGAAGTTCCGGCGGCGGCTGCCGCAGCGGCTTGACGCGAATATTTCCCAGCCTCGAAAGAGATCGCTGACGCATCGCATTGCATCATGTGCGCGGCAATCTTCGCGGCTTTCTCTTTTAATTTTTGGATCGCGATTAGGACCGCAGTGCCGCCGACCGCCGTCGCGCGGCTGCCGAACGTGCCAATGCCGTATTGCACAACGCCGGTGTCGCCGTGAATGACCGTCACGTCGTTCATGTCCACGCCCAGTTCGTCTGCGGCGATTTGCGCGAACGAAGTTTCCTGGCCCTGTCCATGCGGCGAAGCGCCGGTGAGAATCGTGACTGTGCCGGTCGGCTCAATGCGCACGGTGGCGCTTTCCCAGCCGCCCGCGGGCATCGCTTGCGATGGTCCCAGCGCGCAAATCTCAACGTAGCTCGACACGCCAATGCCGATAAGCTTTCCGTTATCGCGCGATTTCTTTTGTTCTTCACGAAGCTTTTGGTATCCGGACAGATCGAGCGCCTTCTTTAAAGCCGCTTCGTAGTCGCCGCTGTCGTAATCCAGGCCCGTAGCCGTGTGAAATGGAAACTCGCTTGCAGACGGAAAGTTCTTGCGGCGAACTTCAACGGGATCCATGTTCAGTTCACGCGCGACAATGTCCATCACGCGCTCGACCACATAAGTCGCTTCCGGTCTGCCCGCACCCCGATACGCGTCCGTGGCCATTTTGTTGGTAAAGACGCCCGTCACATTCATCTGAATCGCCGGGATTCTGTAAGCGCCGCTCAACATCAAACCGGTCAGCGTCGGAATTGCCGGCGTCAACAGTTGATGATAAGCGCCGAGATCGGCGATGACGTTGTAACGAAGACCGGTGATCGTGCCGTCGTTTTTCACGCCGACTTCAATAGTGCCAACCTGCGCGCGACCGTGAATGGTGGCGGCAAAGTTCTCGCGGCGCGACTCGATCCATTTCACGGGCTTGCCGAGTTGCATGGAAATCCACCCGAGCAAAGCCTCTTCGGCATAGACGTTCAGCTTCGATCCGAATCCACCGCCGACTTCGGGCGTAATCACGCGCAGCTTGTTTTCCGGGATTCCGATCATCAGGGCGAGTTGCGTGCGCAGGAGATGCGGAATCTGGGTCGATGACCAAACGGTCAGTTCTTCTTCACCGGGAAAATATCGAGCGAGTACGCCGCGCGGCTCCATTGCGATCGGGGCCAGACGCTGGTGAATCATTTTTTGACTGACGATTCGGTCAGCGGCTTTCATCGCCGCTTCGATGTCGCCTTCACCAGAAGTCAGTTTGTAGGCGATGTTGTCGCCGAAATGTTCGTGAATCACGGGAGTCGTGGGTACTCCATCAATAACATGCACAACGGCGGGTAACTCTTCTATTTCGACCCCCACATGTTCGACAGCGTCGCGCACGGCATACTTGTCAGTGCCGACAACGGCGGCGATTGGATGACCGACAAACAAAACTTTGTCCGTCGCCAAGACGCGATAATCAGGTACCTTCAAATCCGGTAGTGCCGCGGCGCAGGGAACTGGTCCGATCTTTGAAGCCACATCTTTTCCCGTGTAAACCGCGACAACGCCCGGCGCATTTGCGGCCTCGCTGGTATCGATGCTCTTAATGCGGCCGTGCGCGTAAATTGACCGGACGAACGCGACATGCAACGTGTCGGGCAAGCGAATATCGTCGACGTAATGCGCCAGGCCCTTGATCAAACGAGGATCTTCAGTGCGCTTGATTCTTTGTCCTACATACTTACTCATGATGCCTCCATCGGAGCGCACGCATCTTGCGTGCGGTTCGCGCGCATCTTGCGCGCATTAGGCACTCGCTTTCTTCGCCGCGTACTCAACCGCTTCGACGATATGTTGATATCCGGTGCACCTGCACAGATTGCCTTCGAGCCCATGCCTAATCTCTTCGCGGGATGCGTTCGGGTTGCGATCGATAATCTGCGTTGAAGTCATGATCATCCCCGGCGTGCAATAGCCGCACTGCAATCCATGACATTCCCAAAAGCCTTCCTGGACTGGATGCAAATTGCCATTCGCCGCCAGGCCTTCAATCGTCGTAATGTTCGAACCGTCGGCTTGCACGGCGAACACAGTGCACGATTTCACCGCCTGGCCATCGAGCAGAACAGTACAGGCGCCGCAGATTGATGTCTCACAGCCGACGTGCGTGCCGGTCAGTCCCAGCACGTCTCGCAAGTAATGCACCAGCAGCATGCGTGGTTCGACTTCAGCGGCCGTGTCGACACCATTGACGTTGATACTGATAGCTTGTTTCATGAGCTACCTCGCATTCGTTTTATGAAATTCTGAGAGGGGAACTGCGTCAGGTTTTCTATGCCAGTTCGCCCGGAAAGTCAATTTGAGATCCAGTCAGCGTAGAGGCCTAAGTTCAACTCTCGGTGTCTCAGTGAATTCTCTGTGGCTCGGTGGTGAAGGTTTTCGCGCGAAATTTCCACCACAGAGACACCGAGGACTCACGGAGACACAGAGAACGACCTCAACTTAGGGCACTGTCGCCACCGGCATGGCAAAAGAAAAGGCGGGCACGAGCCCGCCTCTGAGAATCATGTGTGACCTGGTTTCTAGCGATTGTTCTTGCTTTGCTTGATCTGAAGCTCAACTCGTTTCTTCGCTGCCTTTGCTTCGTCGTCGTTCAGGCCGAGATTGCGCAAAGTCTTTCCAATGCTGTCACCATTTGCCAATCCCGCGAGAATTGCATCACGAGTGATGGCTGGATTTCTTCCACCAAGATTTTGGGCCAGCCGCGTGGCGGCAACGTAGTTTCCGAACGTCAGATTCGGATTCGTAACCAACGCGGCTTGGTAGCCTGCACGCAGATCGTTAGCAGTCACGTGCATGTCGCTCGCGATGTTCGGATGATGTCGCAGGTCGTTGTCTGCATCATGTAAGTTTTGGCTGGCTATTCGCGCGCGTTCCAGACCCGCGTCGGAACGTCCGTTTGATCGTGTCGAAGCATTATCGCGCCCCGCGTCAGACCGTCCCATTGACGCGTCTGATGAGCGGCCTAGACCGCGATCGACCCCGGCCCCGCTTGGCGGTCCGCCCGGCGATGCTCCGCCGCCGCCACCGCCGCCTCCGTGTCCTCTGCCTTGCGCGCTCGCATTACCTGCTACCGCCAAGGCAAAAGTAACTGTGAGTAGAAGTGTTAGAAATAATCTTCGTTTCATAGCTGGTATTCCTCCCGATTTTGTCGAGCGTCAAAGGAGAGAGTTAACGCTTAGCGACGTGTATGGGTGTGAAGCAATAGCCTAACGAACAGGTTGGTCAGCAATCCGCACGAAATCATTCGCGTTTGCTTGCGGGAGAGTTGCGGCCGAACAAAAAACCTGCAGCGGGAGTTACACGGTTGCTTTGTGAATCTGCCGCTTTAGCCGATGAATCGAACGCCGCGCGCGTTTGAGTTCCGCGTGATTATGGGCTACGAGCGCCGCATCGCGTTTCTTCTTCCATTCCTTGATACGCGTTTTAACCGCAGCCTTATCGATCCCAATGACGTCGTGATGCTCGTGAATGTCGATGTTCAGCGCTTTGCACATCGCCACGACAAGGTGTTCTTTATTCAGTTGGGTGTAACCCTGTAGCGCTTCGTGATCGATGTCTTTCGCGATGTCGCGCAATTCCGCGAGCGTCTTATGCTTCAATTCGTGATGTGTGTAAGCCATATCGTCCTCTCAAAAAATGATTGCTGGAACCTCTCACGGGAGAGCCTTTTGCAGTGAACGTCCCGTGAGCCACGGAATTATTAGCAGAATCAGGTAGCCAAGCCAAACGGTCAGCGACACGAAGTATCCAAACCCTGCCTTTAGAAGTAGTACCAGCAGCAGGATATCCAAAACGAAGTTTATTGCGGCGAACACCATTCCAACTCTGAGTCCTTCGGCCGTTGGGTGCGGACTGCGCCACAAACAAATTCGCGCGAACAGATAAGTGATCGGTACCCAGACCAACAGAATCGGAAAGCTGATCGCTGGATTCGCCGAAACATAAGGAATCGCAGGCGTCGCTTTTAGTGGCGGCGTCATAAAAACGACGCTGCCCCAGACAAAACCGATAATCCAGATTAAAATGGCGAAGCCCAGCGCTTTGAAGAGATTCAGAAGCATTTGAATGCGGGGAAATATCACGTTCGTGACGCGATGTCGAGATTTGTGCAGGTAGCATGAAGAAGATCATTTTTCGATCGTTCCTTTTGATAGTCGTCGTGCTCGTTGGCGGCGTCCTTTGTGACCTGTACTTCCCCCGCACGGCGAAGATGCGCGAGTTCAATGCGGACGAAGTGGCCCGCCTCGAAACCGCGATGTGGCGCTCGTATTACGACAAGAAGCAGGTGCAACTCTTCAATCAATTGTCAGAGCTTCTGCGCACGCAATATCACATGCCGCTTGTGCGTTCGAATCAGGTCGCGTACTACGCAGCGAGTGCAGCGTTCACTTTTAAAGACGGAAAGACCGAAAAGGATTTCGAAAAGGCTCTGCCGGACTTAGTAAAGTTCTATAGCGCGATTCGCAAGATGAGCGATATTCCGTTCGACGTCGATCGCGTCGCGCGCCTGGAGCTTCAGTGGTGGATCATTCACCGCGAGCGCTGGAAGCGACAAGCGGACGACTTACCGAAAGCGTTGGCTGAAGTGCAAGCAGCGATTTATGGCGTGCCGGTTGATCGCGTGATGGAACATGGACGTTTGCGCGCGCAAGCGATGGCGATTCGTGATACGAAAGCAGATGGAGGCCAAACAATGACTGAGGAAGACTGGACCCGGATTAACGAACTCTTGCGTCAGTCATGGCGTTCGTTGGCCGACGCCGTCAAGACTACGCCTAACGCCCTACCGAATAACCGAGCAAGCGATTCCCATTAGCCGAGCAAAGCATTCCCGCAACTTCATCGGTCACAAAACGTTCATCCAAATCCTTAACGCGCACAGCGCGATCGAGGGCGCCGGTATGAATGTTCACCCCCGCCAGACCGTTACCTTCCACGTCTTTCAGATCGGTATAGAAATACATCCAATCACCGCGCAACGCCGCCAGACGCTCGCGATGCCAAAGAAATCCCGACAATCGGTCGAGTTGATGCGCCGGGTCGAGGCGATCCAGCAAACGATCCTCGATGTTGGCGGAGCGCCTTTGCGCAAAACGATCGCGAGTGCCGAGATTCCCGCGACCGACGCGCGCGGCAACTCCGAAAGCGTGGAACCGATCGGTTCCATAAGAGCGAGCGGAATTCGTCGCGAGACTCTGCAGATTTGAGAATGACGAGCGCGTGGCGAGCCCTGACCAACTCAAACTTGAAAGCCCTCGCGCGATTTGCACGCCGCGGAAAGCCGTTGTGGTGACGCCGCCGAAGCGAAAATAGAGCGATGCCGCACGCGCGGCAATAGCGCCGATTGTCCGCAGAATGCCTCGGCCCGGCGGTGGATAGTGGGCGCGCCAAACCTCTCGGCCCGAGGCGTAGTCAAACGCCGCAATGTCTTCACGACCGCCGATAATTACCTGGTTCTGGTTGTTCAAGAGCGCGAAAGCAGCGCCTTTGATCCTGTGCGGTGAATGACCGCGCCGCTTTCCAGTCGCCGTGTCTATCGAAATAAGATCGTCGCGATCGGCAATCACGATCGTGTTGGGCTCCGGCAACACAATGTTCGTGATTCCTTTGTCAGCGCCTTTATATCGCCAAAGGACTTTGCCTGTGCGCGCCTCGATGGCCGCAACACCGTAAGGTCCGCGCTCGACAGTTTCGCCGTCCTTCAGGCGCGTAAATTGGCCGCCCATGCGCGCGTAAATCACCCGGCCGTCGAGTAACAATTCCGGCGTCAGGCCAATGTCTTTCGCTTCCCATTCGACTTCGCCATGGTCGCGCCGAATCGCCCGCACGTGTCCGCGACCGGATGTGTAGATGCACGCTTCATCAACGATGGGCGGGCTTTCGGTCAGCGCGAATCCACTTTCGTTGACTTTGAATTTTTCGCGCGTGCGCTCTTTGCCGGTGCGCGCCTCGAACGAAGTCGCGCCTTCGTAGAAAAGAAAGAGCCGTCCGCTGATGAACATCGGCGGATGGTAATTGTCGAGTGTGAATTCGACATCGCCGTCTGTCCAGCGCACCGGCATCATCTCTATGTCGCTACCGATTTCCTTTTTCCAAATTTCATCACCCGTGGAAAGATCGAGTACGTGAACGAGAGGCTTACGCTTCACGTCGTCGGATGATTTGCCTTTTGCATCTTTCACCAGGACGACCGCGAGCAGGTTGCTGTCGATATCGACAGCCATCTGCATGACTGCTCCCTTGAGTTTATCGCTCTGCCAAATCATGTCGCCGGAAAGAAGGTCGGCAGCTTCGATGCGCGTCTTCTGATCCTTTTCAAAGCTAAGCAGCACAAGATCGGTGCCGGGCACCGGCGCCACGTCATTTTCATCGAGGGCGGATGTCTTGCGTCGCCACAGAATGTCGCCTGAGGCGCTATCGACTGCGTAGAGAGATTTCTTCGTGCCGACAATCATCGCGCCGATGTCGGTGGGTTGATAGAAGCGGACGGTGTCGTCGAGTTTCGCGGACCATGTTTGAGCCGACGTGACCGTCGCTGCAAACGCGATGAAGGTCAGAGAAGCTCCGATAAGAAAGGATCTGTGAATCACAGTCATGGCTGAAGTGTAACTCAGCTAGAAGAGATGATGGCGAGAGGCCGAGAGTTGTCGGCTTGGGAAGGGCGAAACTCAGAGTCGCACTTCGATCTTCTCGGGTTGTGCCGTATCGCACGTTAATTCAACCGAACCCCACTCGTTAAGCCACAGCCCAAGCAGCCGCACGTTCAAGTCATACGATTGCAGGACGCGTACGCCGAGCAAGATCTGTTCGATATGTTCTTCGCGATTCGAATGGTTCGCCGCACAATCATGATGTCCGCAGAGAGCGACTACCGGAGATTCATGATATTTCACTGAGAAGCTGACTTTGCGAATGATTTCATCAACTACATAGGTGGTTTCCGAACTCAAGACTTTGTCGGGTCCCGGTTCAGTGATCAGATCGACGTATTCACAGTTGGCGTGCAACTTCATCCAGTCAGCGACGGGCTGCTGCACACGTCCATCGATGCAGGTAATGGCGGTGGCGAACTTGTGACGAGGCATGTTGGCCTAGGCTACCGTCACTTATTCCGATGTTCAACCGTCGGTAGCTCCTCCTGCAGACGGGGCGCCACGGCGATGCGATCACGACCTTCGTTCTTCGCGATGTAAAGTGCGGCGTCGCTGGCCGCATACAACGTGCGTTCAGAGTCTGCGTGTTCGGGACAAGCAGCAACGCCGATGCTAACGGTGGTCTGGCCAACACCTTCGATCTGCTGCTGCCTCAGCACTTCGTGCAGCCGCTTTGCGGCGAGTTCGCCTTTGACGGCATCAACGTTCGCGCAGAGAAGGGCAAATTCCTCACCACCCAATCTGGCGGCAACATCGTTGTCGCGACAAACTTTTGACAGCGTATGGGCAATCTCTCTTAGGACTCGATCGCCGATCGGGTGTCCGTAAGTGTCGTTGATTGTTTTCATGTGATCGACGTCGAGCAGCAACAGGGCGCACGGCGTGCCGTAGCGACGCCACCGTTCCAACTCGCCAGTTAAAGCTACGCGAAAGCGCCTTCGATTCGCGAGTCCCGTTAAGGTGTCGAAATCGGCTTCGCCACGAAGTCGATTCATCTCTTGCCGCAGTTTGATTAACTGTTTCGCGCGCAGGCTGAGCAGCTCAAATTGCTCCGGTAATTGAAAATAATCGGATGCTCCCTCGCTCATCGCCGCCTTGCGCGATTGAAGAGTCGCTATCTCCGCGCCGACAAATATGAATGGCAAATCATCGTCGCGTTGGTGAAGAATCTGTGCCAACTCCTGCAACGATAGTCCACGAATTTTCGTGCTCACAATTACGAGATGAGGCCGGGAGCGGATCAACAAGACCGGTGCGGCCGCAGCCGTCGACACGCCCACGATCTTGAATCCTGCTGACTCAAACGACGACCCGAGCGAAGCGTCTGGCTCGTCAGCGATCACAAGCACTCGTCTCTGTTCAGGAGAGTAACGTTCTGCGGCTGCCCTTTTTTGGATTGCTTCCCCCTTGATGATATGTCGCGAACGTAGTTGGTTTGGTGAGGGAAGGGCAGTCTTAGTTTAACTGTAAATACGGTAATCGGAAAGTTGTGAGGTCACGACGCGACCGCGGAACGGGCGGTGATCTTTCCTGTCTTTGCCTCCGTCGGCTCAGAATCCGGGCCGGTGGCAACCCACCTCATAAAGATTTCATATCCTAGCGCGAGCGCCGTCGCCCCTACAAACATCCCCAGGATTCCACCGGTTGCCATGCCGCCGAGCGCGCCAAAAAGAATGACCGGCATCGGTACATCAACGCCCCGACCGATCATCATTGGTTTCAGGATATTGTCCGCCATGCCGGTCAGCAGCAGAATGATAGTATGCGCGACCGCTGCACCCGTACTGTAATCGCCGCTCGCCCAGATATAGACAATTACTGGTAGTGTCACGACCAGTGCCGGCACCTGGGCAATTCCCAGCACCAGCGCAATGATCGCCAGGACTCCTGCAATCTTTATTCCGGCAAACATCAGCGCCAGGCCAATGAGTAGTGCTTGAATCGCGGCCACGCCGATTACTCCCTGCGCGACAGCGCGGATGGTCGCGACTGAAAGTTTAGCCAGCAACTCGCCTCTGGAGGGGCCGGCGATACGAGAGAAGATGTTTCGGCCGCTCCGTCCGGCTGACTCGCCATAGGCCATCATGATCGTAGCCACGACGAACGATGCCATGAAGAGCAGCATCGCCCCGCCGACGCTGGCGACCATTGAAAGCGCTTGCCGGGCCAAATCGCCAATCTTGGGCTGCATGGTCTCAACCAGCCCCGGAAGATCGCCCTGAGCTTTCGACCATCCCGTGTGAATCTTGGTCCCGACGATGGGCAGATTCTTTACTGATTCTGGTGGAGGCGGGACGTGCAACGTGTTCTGTTGCACCGCTCCTACGAAACGATGAACAGAATCAGCAAATGAGTTCATCAGCAGCCACGTCGGAACGACGATCAACGCAATGCCGAAAACTACCAAGATGATTGAAGCTAATCCTTGCCTCTTACCGAGCTTGCGGGCAAGCCACTGATGCGCTGGGTACAAATTCACTGAGAGGATAATCGACCACACCATCAGTTTTAGGAATGGAGAAAAGACTGTGAAGCACAACCATGCTAATGAGCCAATCAACGCGATGCGAACCAACGTGTCCCATAAGTTTGAAGGCCTCTCGCGTTCAAGTTCCCGCTGCATCATCGGCTTCATCGAACGTCCTCGGATCGCCGATCCTAGCAGAGAAGGGGCGCATGACTATCTGCCATTTTTGACAGTATGCAAGCTCTATTGAACGCAGGATAATTGTAAATTTTGAGGGAATTTACGCGAGTCCGGAGAATATGCTGCCCCTGTCAACACTGACAGTACGAAGAGAATCACTGCCGTTCCTAGAATCGATTCGGTACGTCCGACAACGCGTAATTCATCGCTCCGCGATAATTCGATTGAGGTGAATATGTTAAGAAGCCGCGCATTGATCAAATTTATTGTCGGTGTGACGTTGACGTCAGCGACGTTGTTGACTAGTTCCGCACTGGGACAATCCCCGGCAAATCGGTCAGACACCCAGCCGAAGAAGGACGATGTTGCGCAGGGGTCGCCGGCCAGGAATTCAGAAGTCGGTGTCTTGGATGCAAAGACAAGTGGCCCCGACAGTAAGGTCACTAACGAACGGCGATCGGACGATCTGAAGAGCGAAGTCGAGGCTTTGAAAGCTGAAAACACCACTGTTCGCGAGCTGCTTCGCAAGATGGAAGAGCAGCAGAGGACGCTCCTGGAACAGGTTGATCGTTTGCAGCGACGGCTTGATGCAACCACGACCGGTGTACAACCCGGCGCGCAGGTGGCGGTAGCGGATGCTGCGGTGCCATTGAATGATTCATCAGGTGCAGCATCCAAACCAACCAGTACGGCAAACGATGCAGCGTCACCTTCTCCAGCAGTACCACAGCAGAAAGAGGATCGATATAAGGATGGAATTCTTATCTATCAGAATTCCGATGATGCGAAGGTGCCGTTCATGTTGAGGTTCAACGTCAATACTCAGGTTCGATACCTCAACACCCTTAACAGCAAGGACACGTTCACCGACCACCTGGGCGTTGTTCGTGAGGTGCATAACCGTAACGATATAACCGTAAACCGCGCGATGTTCATTCTGGCCGGTTACATGTTCTCTAAGAAGTTGCAATACAGCATGACTGTCTGGACTTCCGCCGGGGCCGCGTCGATCGTCGTCGCCGGAAACATTGGTTGGCGATTCAACAAAGCGCTGACAGTGACCGGCGGTTACACCGGTGTTCCCGGCAGTCGATCACTGGTTAGCACCTTTCCATTCTTTCAACCAATCGACAGGAGCATGGCGGACAACTTCTTTCGTCCCGGCTTTACGCAGGGCGTTTGGGCGAATGGAGAACTTGCAAAAGGTCTGAATTACCTGGTGTTTGTCGGCAACGGTCTCAACACTCTGAGTATTACGGCGAACAAGATCGACACCAGCTTGTTGCTCTCTGGCAGCGTGTGGTGGGAGCCTCTGGGTTCGTATTCCGAGCCCGGCAAATCGTGGCAGATGTATGACGACTATTTCGCGTCGAAAAAAACCCGCATTCGAATCGGGACCAGCTTCACGAGATCGCGCGAGGATCGATTCTCAGATACCGATCAGTCCAGTCCTGATAACACTTCGATTTACAACTCGGACGGCGTGCTCGCTTTCGCGACTGGCGCGTTTGCGCCCGGCGTGACTGTGCAGAAAGCCACCTACAAAATGTGGGCAATCGACGGCGGACTCAAAAAGGGCGGGTTTTCGATCAACGGGCAGTACTATCTTCGTTGGCTAAACGATTTCGAAGCCGACGGTCCAATGCCCCTCACTTCTACGTTCGATCATGGCTTTGAGCTGTCGACAGGCAAGTTCGTGATTCCCAAGAAGCTACTGCTGTATGCTCGCGGCTCGAAGGTCTTCGGACAATTTGCGAATCCTTACGAGTATGGCGGAGGCTTTAAGTGGTATTTTCTGCCGACCGAGCGTGTGTGGATGACCGGAGAACTTATGAAGATCAACAGATCTCCTTACAGTGGGGCATTTACTCCGTACACCGCAGGTATGGCGGGATGGGTTCCGATGCTCCAAACGGTACTCGCTTTTTGAGAGTCGACTATCTCCCAAAGAAGCCTGGATCCATCAAATACCAATTGAGCAGGCCTGCGATTAATCCAACGCCGAACACCAGCAAGACAATGACTTTGTCTTTCGTTGTCTCAGGCTTTCCGAACTTTTTTGGGAAAAAAAGAAGAAATAACCCGCCGACGATTCCAACTGGGGCGAAGGCCGCGACTTTTAATGGATAACGACCTTCAGTAGTCAGCTGATGCCAGCCGTACCAGGTGAGACCGGCACACACTAAGATGAGCACTAATGCGAAGAGACGAGCTTTCACTTGAGTTAATTTATCCTTTCGCGCTCATCGTACCGCCTTGCACTTCTTGTAACGTCTTGAGAAATTCCGTTACGTCTGATTCTTGCGTCGCCCACGAAGTAACAAGTCGAACGATGGAGCTTTGTTCGTCGAATTTTTCCCAGAAATGAAATCCGTAGTCCTGCTGAAGGCGCTCGATGACTGCATTCGGAAAAATCGGAAAAACCTGATTTGTCGGCGCGTCAACAAAGAGCTCGTAGCCGCACGTCTTGATGCCGTCCGCGAGTTTCTCAGCTAACCGGTTCGCGTGTTGCGCAATATCGAAGTACAAATTGTCGCGAAACAGCTCCTGAAATTGGAGGCTCACCGCGCGTCCTTTCGCCAGCAAGCCGCCACGTTGCCGCAGATTGAAACGGAAATGATTCTTCAACGGTTGATTTACGATTACGATCGCTTCGCCAATGAGCGCACCATTCTTCGTGCCGCCGATATAAAACACATCGACCAGACGCGCGAGCGTCTTGGGATCCAAATCGCCACCCTTTGCCGTCAGAGCTGCCCCTAATCGCGCACCATCGACATACAAATACAAATCATGCTCCCTGCATTTCTCGGAGAGAGCGGTTATCTCCGCAGTTGTGTACACAGTGCCGAGTTCAGTGGATTGCGAAATGTAGACGGCCTTCGGTACGACCATTTGATCGAAGTTGTGCATCTCGACCTGTTCCTGAATTTCGTGGGGCCGGACTTTTCCATTCTCTCCTTTCACTGTATTGATCTTGTGGCCAGTGGCTTCAATCGCGCCCGCTTCATGCTGATTGATGTGACCTGAGTCCGCAGCGATCACAGATTGCCAGGGCTGCAAGATCGCTGATAGAACGCAGAGATTTGCTTGCGTGCCGCTCGCGACGAAGTGAACATCAGCTTCGGGACTAGCGAATCTTTCTCGAATCAACCTCGTCGCTTCAACGGCGAACGAATCCATCACATAGCCCGGTTCTTGCTGCAGGTTGGTACGTTGCAGAGCCTCCAGAATGCGTGGATGCGCGCCTTCGGAATAGTCGTCAAAGAAAAGATGTTTGTAGGTCATAATCAGAGTCGCGATTCACCGATTATTGCAAGGTAGCCTGCCGTAACGATTCCCACATGCGTAATCATGTGAGCAATAATTCCTGCTTCCAGGCCCTTGCGCCAATAAAGGTAGCCGGCGATCAGCCCAAATATTGAATTCGCTATGACGATGTAGAGCGCGATTGGGATAGTAATGCCGCCGAGCGCCACAGCGATAGGTAAGTGGCCTATTCCAAAAACAATCGATGAAATCAGGATCGCGCCAATAAAATATTTGCTTCGCGGTTTCCCATTGCCAGGTTGAAAAAGTTTCCAGCCGGCCCAAACTAAAAGCGTTAGCAAACCCCATCTCAAAAGTACTTCTTCGGTAATGCCTCCGTAGAGGAATCGAGTTGGCATGGGAAGCAAGCGATTGAATCGCTCAGCGCGAGCGACAAATTCTGGCGGCAAGGCTGATCTCGCAACAATCCAGCTTGAAACCACCGCCACGGCGCCGATTAATCCACCGACTACGCCGGAGAGTATCTGCGGGCGCAAAGCAGCGATGAAATTATTGCCGCTTGCAAGAGCGTCGAACGCCGGCGCTGACAGGCTAACCCTTTCCGCTAATAAAACCCCAACCAAGGCCGCCGCGGCAACCAGAATCGTCGGCTGGATTAGGCCCACAAGTTTGATTGCCCATGGCGACATCGGCAGTGGTCCATTTGCAACTGGCAAGACCGTTATCACTTTGTTCAGGTCAATCAAAAGGGTCGAAAGAATACCGATGAAGCCGGCGAGGAAAACGATTCCAAACAAACGCGTGCGGTAGGTCATTTACTTTGCATCGTCCTTCGCCATCGTCAGAGGCAACCCCTTAAAGTTGCCACGAACAGGGAAGGGCGGCAATCCTGAAGTGTTCTTCCCTGACACAACGTTCTTACACTGCGTGAGGCGGAGAAGGAAATTGCCATCGAGCCTGTCCCCGCGCGCGGTGGTATTGAAATAGCCGACATTGGAGTCTGCGTGCCGGCAGCTGAATGTATGACTGCCGCCGCCGTAAGCAATCGGAAACACCAATCGCGTGCCTTCTGTCACTCGGCCCTTGCCGTCGCTTTCGATTGACAGATCCCAACCGCCGTCAGCCCTAAGTTCGAAATGTTTCGGCGTGACGGCGCCAAACTTCGCACCCGGGCTCGTGTCCCGGAGCCGCAAGTCCGGGTCCCTATCTCCGAAGACCGCGCGAGGTACTTCCCAGGGCGCCCGCAGAGAGAGCAGAGGCTTTTCAACCTGCATGACAAACGATCCCTCCGGCGCGCCTGCAAGGCTCAAGGTATTCATCTGGTTGCTTCGCCATTTCAGGACTAGCAGAAGAAAGGCGCCGATCAGCAACGCCAGCCCCATGACGATAAGTAGTTTTTTCTTGCGGCCCATTATTGCCACGTTCTATTCCAAGCCGAATTTCGATTGATTGTGATTGCTATTCACCACGATGGACAAAACGGATGCTGTTGTTGTCTGCGTCGTGAACATACATTTCGCGATTACCCCAGCTTTGATCGGTAGGTTCCATATCAATGATGACGCCTTTGGTCTTCAGCTCTTTGTGGAGTTCATCAACACTTTCCACTCCGACAAAGACTGCGCCGCCGGCTACTCCATCCCCAGAAAAAGAGGAAAGATGGAGTTCAACGTCGTCACGGGTCAGACCCATGTAGCACGGATCAGCGCCGCCAAACGGTCGATAGGCGAAAGATTGCCGAAAGCCGAGACCGTCACAGTAAAACTTTTCCGCCGCGGCTGAGTTGGTTACATGGAGAATGGGAATCGCAAATTTGAGCATGATCTAATCTCCGCAGATAACGCCGTCTATGCTCCGAACTGCTTTAGATGATGATTCGCATGCTTGTACGTCGCGACTCCCCATTCTTGCCAGGTCAACGGTCCAAACAATGGATGGGCCGGAGTTGTACCGTCGTGCGGTCCCTTCCCGATGCGCTCCAGCATTTCCAGCAAAGCCGCGCGTTCCTGGTCGAACGAGACCCCATCGACAGGTTTCAACTCTGGCGCAGTCGGCGCTCCTTTCGGGAACGGAAGCACGTACAGGATGAGGTGTTTGAGCGGAAACATCTGCAATGCGCGCTTGCTCTTTGACGGCACGTGCAACTCTCCAAGAGTCATCTGCGCCGACAGCCGCAGATGTTGCAGCATACCTCCTACGTCCAGACTTCCCCATCGTCTCGTCGACGACACCGACAGCGAGCTGAGCCTGCTGGTAATTTCGGCGCGGTCAGCTTCATTCAAAATGGAGCGCATCGTCATTCTCCTTCATCGGTCATAGTCGCTATCCGAAGCACGCGAGGCGAGCCACGGCGTGTTGCTATAAGAATCCGCCACTACCCAGCCAGCTGCCGTCAACGCCAGAGTCATCACGACCTCACCCCATTGAAACGTGTTGAGCGAACCTCTCATCACGATTGGTAGCCATACCAATACCGCGAACATAGCCATCTGCAAAACCGACAACGCCGCTGCCAGTCGTGCAAACACACCGGCGACTATGGCCACGCCCGCAGCAATAAAGGTGGCGCCCGTGAAATACGCCCAGAACGCGTGCCACGGCAGCCAACTCGGCACCAGCGACACCGTCCCTTTGAGATTAGCGAAATGGGCGTAGCCGAAGGGGATCAATCCCAGACCGTAGAGCAGTCTCGCGATGCGCACTCCTTTGTCGCCAGTGGCGAAACCGAACCGCGTCCAGTTTTTGGAGAACCATGCGAACAAAACCCATGAGGCCGCCATCATCACCATCGTCTGACCGCAACTCCAGGTACTCTCGATGAGTGACGCGATGAAAAGGGCGCGCACTCGCCACAACAGGAACCAAAGGATGAATGAGGCGAGCAACGCTGCGGCAGCGAGAGCGGCGGCGCGTCGCCAGAACAAACCGATACCTGAAGCCAAAGAGATGAGCGCCGTGAAATAGATAAGTACCTCCCGCGCCGGCACACTCTTCGGTACACCTTGCCAAACGACTGTGAAATCACTTTTGATCAACCCAAAGATGCCAAGGCCGACCATGGTTGCTGCAAACAGCGCATGACCCACGCTGGCGATGTGTATTGCGTTCCCGTTCCTGCTGATCCGGTGCATTTTTCTCATCCGACGCGCGCAATGCGCCTGCCCATCACTGGCTCAACGAACTAATCGACGAGACTGATGTTGTCTCGCACAGCCATCATCGTCGCCTGCATGATTGCAATCACGGTATCTTTGCCGTCGAGATGCGCCAGCACTTCGGCGGAACAAACTGTGAGCGTGCGTCCGACGCGTACGACTCTGCCCACGGCGCGAAAGTGCTGGCCGGCAGCCGGTCTCAATAAATTGACTTTGAATTCGACGCTTAGGACGGCGGCTTCTGCGGGCATCAGGCTCAGCGCGGCGTAGCCGCAGGCGCTGTCTGCAACGGCCGCCACTACGCCGGCATGCAGAAATCCATGTTGCTGTGTGAGGTCGTTGCTGAACGGCCATTCGATGGTGACCTGGCCACGCTCGACCGAAACCAGCCGCGCACCGACAGTCCGCATGAATGCCTGCCGGTCGAAGCTGGCTTGCACCCTTGATGCGATTTCGGCGTTGGTTGCGTCTTGCATTTTCTAGACAATGGCGTCCGCGCCATCACACCGTGTAATCCAAAGGGCTGGAAGAATTCACCTGGGCCTGTCAGGAACGAAAAAGGCGAAGTCGATCAGCTCGTGGTGACGAGTACGACCAACGGCGCTACGAACGGTGTTCGCTTAGATTCCACGTAGGCCTCCATGTGAATCAGCACTGAGAACGCGAGGCAACGACGAGTTGCCGGCACGCTACACCAGGCTTACTCGATTGCCAACACTAATCGCGCCCGGGCGCACCACCGTCGCATACACGCCAGCATTGTTTTGATTGAGCCGCGCGACTGTTTTCATGATCCGCGCGTCTTTTGCTGCCGTGTTTGGATCGAGATTGATCATCACGCAACGCAAGTCGGGCATTGTGACGTGAAGGATTGGACTCGCCGCGTCGCTTTCACCAAATACCAACGTGCGGCCCACCCAATCGTCCTCGAGAAATGGTGTGTCACTGTCTGTCTCTAACAAGATGTTGGCCCTGAAGCGGCGATGATCAAGGTCCGTTTCGATTCCAGCTTCGCGACCGATGCCCCGTATAGTTGCAAGAGTGATTACTGAAATTGGCGCCTCATCAAAGATTCCATGCTTGAGCTGCATCAACTCGACGGCGCTGTGAAAACACTCGGAAATCTCAGATATTAATTTCGGGCTGCGGAGTTCTAGTCGCGATCCCGTCGGTGTACGCACGTGGGTTGGCAGTGGCTCGCCCGTGCTCTCGTCGCAGCCGGCAGGTTGGTAGCGCACGAGTTCCGGAAGTTTACTCGCCGTGAGCCAGGGGAAGTCGTTGTCCTCTGCGATTCGTCGAAATGCAAATCGTCGATCACCGACCAGTCCGTGCCATCCCAGCATTGTCGAGTCAGTGGCGAGACCAGCCATCGACTTAATGGGATAGCGAGCAACCTCGCGAACATGTCCGACGTGAATCATCCTGGTGCCATGTTTAGGCTCGGCTTTGCTCTACCGCTTTGGCCCGCGCCCAATTGCGTGGGTTAACTACCTGAGGGTTTTTTCTCTTTCGTATCGTCCGGGTTATACGGCGGGTCGTCGGGATTGTAAGGCTTTGTTGGATCGACGCGCTTCCCGTCCACAAACCTTTTTTGGTCACGTACATTGTCGACGCACTTGAGCTTCCACCCGTCGGAAGTTTTCGACCAGGTCTCACGTTGCACGACGCTGGTGTCCACTTTTCGGCGTTTGCCTGCTAACTCTCGATACCGGCTCAATTCCTGGAACACTTCGGCTGCAGCGATTAGCTTATTCTCGGACACCGTTAACTTTTGAATTGTGAATCGCATGTCGTACGGCGGCTGGTTAGACTCGAGAAACTGCTTGCTATACTGCTCCATCGTCTTACTGTCGCCGATTCTGCCGTCAGGGAAGATGGCGTGAAAGTCGGCAGTTTTCAACGCCACGATCGCTTTTAAGTCCTGCCGGTTGTGAGCTTCTATAAGCTTCTGATACTGGCCTTCCAACTCTTTCCGCACCTGCGGATCGTCCTGAGCCTGAATCGTGACGATGTCTAGAGACATCACCATCAAAATGACGAGCGCAACTTGAAACAAACCTTTGTTCATGTCAATTAACCTTTCAGTGGGGAAGTGTTACTGGAAGTACAGCGACTGCCAACTATTTCTCAATCTTCGAAATGTTACTTGCGAGGAGCCCAACGTTTGGTGGCGTGACTCCCGCGCGGTCATAAATCAATCGACCTTTCCATGTCACACCTCTTCGCGTTTGGATTTTGATGCTCGAATCGAGCAACATCGTATACAGCACCACCAAGCCGAGCGGCGCGGTCAACGCGTAAGCGGCGGAAATACCGGATCTGTAACCGCTCATCATCAGAACTGCAATTTGCATCAGCCACGCGAACATCGCGGGAATGAACAATTGCCAAAGCTGTGCGTCGATTCCGGCGACGATTGCAATCGCAGAAATTAGCGCCAGAAGCGGTGGCATCAACGCCATCACATACATCGAAAACGCGCACACCAGCGCGAAACCAAATGAAAACTTCATGCCTGAAAACCAGGTCCTGGTGCAACTCTCCCATATCTCGCCAAAACTCTGATACATGCGGGTGCGAAGCAAATGCGGCGCCTGGATGGTAAGCATTCGGCCGCCCGACCGCTTGATCATCTCGGCCAGGCGCACGTCTTCTACTACTTCATTCTTGAGTGCTTCATAGCCGCCGACACGCGCCAACGCTGAATGGCGCATTAGAAAAAATCCGCCGACGCCAAGTGCCCCGGGTGTTTTTGGATTATCAATGCGATACGCAATCGTGAACATGAGCGTTACCCACGCCCACGTCTGAATCATTACATGTTCCCAAAATGACTCCGTTTGAAAAAAAGGAATGAGCGAGATTGCATCAGCATCTTGCGCCCGGGCAGTGGCGAGTGCTGTTCGCAAGGCTTCCTTCTCAAAAATTATGTCGGCGTCAGTCGCCAGGATCCATTCGCCGTGTGCCTGTTTTAGTGCCTGATGCATAGCGTGAGGTTTGCCCAGCCATCCGGGCGGCAAATCTTTGCCGTCAATCACGTGCAGGCGTTTGTCAGTCTGTGCAAGTGATCTCAGAATCGATCCGGTGTTGTCAGTCGACCGATCATCGATGGCGATGACTTCAAATGCTCGATAGTCCTGCGCAAGAATTGAACGAATGGAATCTCCCAATACGCGATGTTCTTCATTGCGTGCCGGGACGATTACCGACACCGCCGGAGCGTCGCTCAATTGCAGAGGTGAATCACTAACCGGCAAGAGTGGTCTTTGGCGCGAGAGGCCATAAATCGTCAGCACAAGGCTGACTGTCCATGCCAGGACGAGGGCCCATAACAGATACGCGACGATACTCAAGCCTGTGAATGGAAGAAGAAGCATTAACGATTACCGGGTTCTAAGCATGCATGCTCCTCAATGACGGCGCGGCTCCTGCGCTCGAAGCCGAGGAGCGCGGCTAGGAGTGATATTTCGACGGCACGTTTTCGCGGCCCCATTTCAGGACTTGCGCCATCCATACCAGTTCGTCCAGAAAGTCTTTCGCTCTTTTCTCAAAAGCAGCGTCGAGGAGCGTGCCATTGCTATCGAACGTTTTCTGTACGAACGGAAAGTTTAAATCAGCGAACGTTACCGCCAGGCCGAGCTCGCGAACCATAGGCACCATCGCTTCGATAACGCGCGTTCCTCCCCACGGCCCGGCTGAGACACCAACGAAAGCCACCGCTTTGTGCACATATTCTCTCAGCAACAGATCGAGAACCGCTTTCAATATTCCCGGATAGCCGTGGTTGTATTCTGGTGTGACGATCACCAAACCGTCGGCCTTCACAATCGCGTCGCGCCATTCCGGAAAATTGCCTTTGATTGCTTGACCGTAATCGTGCTGCGGCAAGACGAATTCCGCCACGTCAAACAGGCGGGTTTCGATATCCCCGCGGCCGTGCATCTGCTCGACCAGCCAGCGCGCCGGGAAAATGCTGTGGCGATCCTGGCGGTTTGTGCCGACTAAGACGGGAAGATCAAGCATCGCCTTACTCGTAGCTCAACGCGTCAACCGCATCCTGACGCGCGGCGCGAAGCGCGGGGTAAAGCGCGCCGATCGAGCCACCAATCAGGCCCACAACCAGCGAGATCGCGATCCACTTCGGCTCAATGTCCACAATGAGCGAAGTCGAGCGCATCACGGTTGCGCGCAGGAGCAGCGTCAGCATGACTCCGATAAAGACGCCCAGCACGCTCACGAGAATGGCTTCCTGTTCGATCACCCAGGCAATCGATGCTTTCGACATGCCGAGTGATTTCAGGATGCCGATTTGGCGCGTGCGTTCGGTGACGGTGGTGTACATCGCGAGCAGAATGACGAGCGTGCTGATCGTGGCCGCGACGCCGATGACGACTTTCAGAAAAACGTTGAGCGCGGGCACGCTCGACATATAAATCTCCGGCAGGTCGCGCGTAAAGATGATTTGATCGTCGGGAAACTTGTCTTTGATGCGGGCGGCGACTTCCTCCTGCAACGCAGGGTTTTCACACGCGATAAGTATCGCGTTGCAGCGATTCTCGCTGCCGACCTGGTCCTGCATGGTCGCCAGCGGAATCTTCAGGCGAGCACCGCCGGGAGGCTCGTAAACACCGACGACTTGAAACGGACGTTCGTAAACGATAATCGTCGAGCCGACCTCGACCTGGTGCTCGCTCTTCCAGGCACCATCGATGATGACCTCGTCACCCTTGTCGAGCTTACGGCCTTCGCGAATCGTCAGGCCGGTCAGCGCGGCGTAGTCATCCGGGATTCCTTCCACCAGTCTCGACCCGAACCCGCTGTCGCTCCGATCGAGACTCTGGCCAATCGGGACGGCCAGGCGCACGCCCGCAACCTGTTTCACCTCTTGCACGTGGATCACTGGAATGGTGAATGATTGCGCGCCGCTGAGTCCGATAGTTCCCGGAGGGCGCAAAAGAATTTCGGCGCCAATGTTCGCTTCGCGCCGGCCGCGCTCGCGGAGAACGCCATGCGCCAAGCCAACTGTGAACACGACAAGCAAGACACCCAGCGCAATTCCCGCGATGCTGACCGCGGTACGTGCGGGACGATGCGCGATGTTCGAAAGCACCAGGCTGTCGGCAAGTTTCTGAAGGCGCGGACTGCGATGCAGAAGGCTGGCCCAGGCATTTGGCACCGCACGCCAGGTCAAGATAAAGACGCCGATAACGGTCCAGAAGATGATTGCAGCCTTCCGCACAATTGCGAGCGCCAATCCGATCGCGGTGGTGTAACCCAGAGTTCGCAGGATTATTCCGTTGCCGGTTTCGTAAACACCAATGGTGCCTGGCACAAATCCGAACGCGAAGTTAATCACTTTTGTCAGTGACTCAATGATGTAAGCCGCGCCCGCCGTGGATGAGTAGCCCAGTAACTTTAGCGTGACCCAAACCTCGACCACACTACTGACATGCGAAGCGATATCGAGCGCGCACATCGAGAGAAATGCTGCACGGCGGCGCTTGAAAAACGCATAGACTGTTAGCTCCACGCGATAAATGTGGTGACGCTGCGTCCGTAGAAAACGCGGCCGGAACCCTTTACGCGCGAGCTTGTCGACGAGCGCGGTAATCAGAGTCGCGCGACGACGGGTCGCGAGCGCCGTTGCGACAAGACCGAGAAACGCAATCACCGCAATTACGATCAGCAGTTCGCGCACAACGGGCGGCACCGCATACGCGAACAGCATGAGCATCGCGCCGCCGAAAATCATCAGCACGACTGACAAGTTGTAGAGCAAATTGTCGACAACCAGCGCGGGGACACCGTGAACCAGCGGCACGCGTTTTCGCAGCAGAGCGATCTTGGTGGGCTCGCCGAGCAGCGGACCCGCGAAGGTGAGGAAGCTCATCGACTCACCGCCCAACCGCGCGGCGAACGCCTGCATAAAACTGAAACGACGATGTTCGGCAGGCACGGAGATGCGCATCGAGATTGTGCGCAGCACGTGCCGCAGGCCGTTGAGCGCGACGACGATAAAGAAGCCAAAGCCCACACGGCTCAATGCCGTGAAGATCGGCTGCACACCCACACGACGCACGACGTACCACAGCAGCAGCGCGCCTAGAACAAAAGCGACCGCCTGCGCCCACGCGACGGAGCGTCTGTGCTTATATGATTTGGTTGAATCGGTCATTGCTTGTTGGCGCGCGCTGCGCCGTAGTCCTTGCCTGCGGCCTCAATAACTACTCGCCCGGGAAACTTGATGAATCCGCGCTTCGCCAGATTGTCACTGGGTGTGTCGTCCTCATTAAGGTTGCCGGTCAACGCAAGAATCGTCGGCACTACGCTCAAGCTATCGTAAGGCTCAGTCACTGCTAATCCGCGCGGTACGCCGTCACCGGCCAGCATGAACGTTGAATGTGTCGAAATGCGAAAGAACGATCCGTGATTTCCGCCCGGATTGAAACCGCGCACATCAAAGTTCCAATGATTATTAGCAAAAATCTGCAAATCGGTTTCCGCTAGATGTCTTTGCCGGAGCCGCATACTGCGCAATAGTCGCTCGTCTTCAGAAATTCCGGGCGCGTTCACGTCGGTTTCCGGTGCGACGAATTGCGTCAACTGTTCGTGCAACCCAATCAATCCGTTAGAGTATTGCGTCTTGTGCAGCGCGCGCAACCACTCAAGGTCTGTATGCCACTCACTCAGCCACTCAACGCGACCCAGGTCGCCTGTTTCCAGACGTGCGTCTTCAAACATTCGTAAGGGTAAGTCTGGCTGCCAATCAGCGCGATCGAAATGAATTGTGCCGTTTGCTTCCTGCGTCAGATGCGCAATCGGCAAGTATCGCAACTGAAGATGTCCCGCCGCTTCACCGCGCGGAAGCACCAGCGCCTGGCGATCAGGACTCGCGTACAACCAAATGACGTCGTCCTCCGGTCGCATGCCCGGCGGTAACAATGATTCGATTGATTCGCGCGGAATACGTGTCGCGAGAAAATCTACGGGCTGGCTCGAGATGCCCGACTGGACGTTGTTCCTGACGGTCTGACGTTTAAGGAGATCGAAATAATTGATGCGCAGGAACGTCCGATCGAGATCTAGTGAGCCATCGCCAGTTAAAACCAGGCCTGATGGCCCGAGTCCGACGACGTAGTTTTGCAGCGCATAAATTGAATTGCGATCGCCCATCGCGCTCCTTGGGATCAAATCCGGGATCTTTAGGGCCGCTGGCTGAAAGGTATCCGGATGTAGAGCGAGAAGCGCGCGCATGGTGGCGACGTATGCCGCGTAATCCGTAGCCAACTCAGTCCATTGCGTAACGTGCAGACAGGTACGCCGCGCATTGTCGTCACGGCCCATGTTCCGATCTTCTTCGGTGAACTTTTTCGGCTGGGATTTGCAGCGGGCGGTTTCTAATTCAATCGCCTGATGCAGCGCGCCAACTTCTTTGTCGAGTTGGTCGATTTCCGGCCCCCATGCCGCCCGATCGCGTGAAAGAACCCCAAAGAAGGTGTTGGTCGCTGCAGTTCGGACCTGTGGTGAAAGATCTTTTCGCTGCAACTGCTGCAAAAGAATGTGCAGTTCGTTGAGATCCGTATTACGCAGATGGAGGCCGGCGCGCTCATTCCCGTCGAAGTCCAGCAGTGCCGTCGGATAGTCCGCGCTTTGACCCTTCAAATAATAAGCCTGCGACGCCGTTGTCGTGATTGGTGGCACGAACGGATTAATGCCCTTGAGTGCATAATCCAACATCAAGCGCCGTTTTGTGATCACGTGATGCCCGCCACCTTCCCGGCTGCCAAGTAACTTCACGAGATTGAATCCCTGGCTCAGAACCTTTGGGTCGCTGTTGAAGCCGTGGTCAGAAACTACGATGAAGATTGTTTCCGAAGCGAGCGGACTCTTTTGAATGCCGGTCCAAATTCGCCCCAGCCGCGCATCCAGCTCGCGCAACACTTGCAAATGCGACGCATCGTCATTTGTGTGATGCGCAGCATGGTCGTATGACATGTCAAACAGATCGACGTATTGCACGCGCGGGTCGCTGAGCGCATCGATTAGTTCACGTTCGTATTGAGTAAACACCGCGTTGCGTAGATCAAGACCCGTGATGAACTCTTCAGCAAGTTGAATCGGGTTCTTGCCAAACTCGGCCTGTCCGGTGCGTTGCAAAGTCGCCAGGCGCGCGCCGCGCCCGTAAAGCTGCGAGCCCGGAAGCCGCTGATAGTTGTCATACGCATCCATCAGCAGATGCATACCAAGCGAATCGATCACTTCCGTTCCCGGCATGTCCACGTTGCCGCGGTACGCCTGCTTGAAATAGAACGGCACGAAATTCAGGTAGTCATACGTGTGAAAAATGTAGCGATCGAATTCAACGTTGCCTTTGATTTGCAGGTGTTGTCCCGTGTCGATTAACGACCAAGATGGTGCTGACAGACTCATGCCACGCACGTAAAAGTTAGTGAGCCGCGTTCCGTTTTGATAAAAGTTGTAGTCAAACCAGGGGAGACGACTCTTGCCGGTTTGCGGATCGCGTTCGCCTACGAAACGATCGACTGTGTCGTAGGGCAAACCATCGACTTTTAGAATGACGACGCGCTTCGCTTGCGCCTGGATTGAGACAGCGATGACAAGCGTAAGGCCGAGCGAGAGTGCAAGAAGTGAGAAGCGTCGGATGGCCGGCGATGTTATTCGGTTTCTGTGGGCCAGGGGTTTACGTCTGGGATCGTCGAGAACATAGCGCAATAGAAGCTCGTTCACGAGAATTTCGAGGGTGGCTTTAGCCATCAACAAAACATTGCCCCGTGAACGGGGCCAACAATTAAATGATTTCCGTTTCCCCCGGCATGAATGCCTGGGCTACATAAAATTCTCAGCCGCAACGGCCGGAATATACAAAACAAAAAACTTACGGATCGCCGCTAATTTCCGCCATTACCGAGTTTGCCTCGTTCGCCTTGATGCGGTCCGCTTCGTTCACGGCTTTGCGCAAGCGGGCAGCAAGCACCGCGCGCCATTCCGATTGCGGGGGTTGCTGGCGAAAAATGCGGAGCATTTCTTTGCGCGCTGTTTTGTCATTAATGCGCGACATGACGTCGAGGCACAACGTGCGCGAGTCGTCGTCGGTGCTGCGTTCAAAGACGCGCGCCGCAATTTTCGCCGCCGAGCCATTAGCCGCCGCTGCGTTGTCCGCCAGAAACTTCAAGGATTTCTGCACCGTAGCGACATCCCATGCAATTTCAACTTGCGGCGAGGATTCCGCAACGCGCTCGAGTAACTGCGTATGAAACTTAATCCTCCGCGCTAGTTCCAGCCTCTGCTCGAGTTCAGGCGTCCCATCTTCGCGATGGATGTAACGGCCAAACGACAGTACGTTGCCGAGTCCAAAAAGGAACCGGGCGGCCGGGCCATGAACCAGTGGCACCATCTCTTCACGTCGATCGCGTTCGACCTTGGCCGGCAGCCCGTTCTCGCGACGCGCGAAATCAACCAGCGCCTCATACTGTTTACGTGCAAGTTCGATTTCGCTCTCGGAATCGTTCGACATCGGATTGATCGAAACGGTTTCCAGCCTGCGTACCAATTCGTCGCGAAGCTGCGGATTGATTTTTGAATTGAACGCGAGGAGCAGCTTAACCTCTGAGTAACTGCGCACGCGCGACGGCTGGTTAATGTCCATGCCGCGTCGCCCGGTCAGGAAGCCGTAGGCTTTGCGTCCGGCAAGATACGGAAGATTGCCGAAGCTCGACAGCGAAAGCATGTTCTTCGCAACGTCATTGAAAAGGCGGCGCGACATCTCGCGTTTTTTCGGATTGAGGCTATCGCGAAAATCGATGAGCACCGCGGGAATCTTCGGATGATTCAATCCGTAGAGGGCGAGCGGTATCATCTCGAGCGGCCGCGCTCCTTCGGCATCAGCTGAAGTAAGCCGATTTTCGCGGTCGAAGTATCGCGTTTCGGAATAGCCCCTCCAGTTTCGTAATCGCGGGTCGTTCCACGGATTCGAAATATTCAAAAATCTGCCGCCGTACTGCCGGTTTGGTTGCCCTTCGAGATCGCTTTTTGCCACCCAAAGGATCGCATGAGTCGCCGTGCCATCAGGCATCAACAGCGGTTCGAAATAGAGGCCCTCGGCTTCCGCCTGTTGCCGCAAAAGCTCCCAATTGTGACCACTGTAGTCGAGCGATTTCGTTAGGTACTTGCTGACAGTCGCATCGTACTTGTCAGGACCGTACAACCCGCCGAAAGTTTTCTGGGAGAGAAGCAGGCGGGCTCGCAATTCAACCATTTCGCTGGGCGTGAACGCCGGTGCGAATTCGAGCAGCGGGGTTAAGGTGTCGTTGTCGGAAACCCGGGCTGCTTCCGGTTCCGTGCTCAGCGCTAAAAATTCACTTTCCGGGCGCACATGCTGATCAACGTTTTGATAAGTGCCGAGGACGGACAACGCCTGGGCGATGTGCGCTTTGCGATAGTCCGACAGATTCTGTCGGTAAGTTCTCGTCGAAACTTTCAGTGGCAGGCCGTACGTGTCGAGTAAAGCGTTCTGCACTCCCCACAAGAAGAATTTGCTCCAGGTGGCGCGTTGCGCGTGTGACAAATTGAGGATCGGCGAAGGTGGCCCTGATACATTCGTCTTGTTTCCAACGCTTCGATACAGAAACGGAATCGCCGCCGCAATTCGCTTAGCCATCGAAGGCTGCGTGTACGTCAACATCCAAACATAACGCAGTCGATCATTTTCCGGGTTGTCATCGCCGAACGTGTCGCGGAGCACTGTCACGAGCGGCACCTCCGGTGAATTCGAATCGCGCAAACCATCGACGCGGCCAAAGATGGTCAGAAGCTCTGAGCCGCGAGCGACAGAAAGTTTCTCGACCCGAAACGCGGGCACCGTCCGAGCTGAACTCCCTGAGTCCAATGGTGAGACGTTCGTAGTCGATTCTGTCGGAAGAATGTTCGCGTCAGTTTTTGCGGCTTGCGGTTTTGAGGTATTGAACTCGGATCCGGTCTGCGCCGCAACGACACTCCAACCGGCTGCAAGCAGTGTCAGTAGCACTAGCCCGCGCAGCAGCACGCAGGGAGGGAACATCGGGGCCCAGGCTCGAGTTTTCATGCTGCTCGCCGAACAGTCTTACGTAACAAAACGCTCCAGATCAAACAATGTTCCGACGGTTTCGGCGCAACGCTCCTGCAAAATTGAATTGAAAAAGCCGGTGCAAATCCCAAGCAATGAACGTGCCTGGACCAACCTTAGATGCTAAGTACCCGGCCGACCGTTTGATTGGGAATTGGCCGGATCCTTTTCTTCCTCAGGATTTTCTGGCGCAGTCCATCCCGATTTTTCCAGCAAAGTAAGGGCATACCGCACTGGGACAGCGAAATTGGATGCAGTATTTTCAGTGAAGACCGCGAAGGTGATCCCGATGACTCGTCCCGAAGGCCCAAAGAGCGGCGCGCCCGATCCGCCTTCACCCGTGCGCGCATCGTACACAATTTTGCGCGTGTTCAAATCAGTGATGTTTCCCTGAGTCATCAGCGGTTGAATGTGTTTCGTCTGTGCCAGATAGCCCAGCGAAGCTTCAACCGAGCCGTAACGGGCCAGCACGCTGCGGGCTTCCGTCTCGTCGAGTAAAGCCAGCAGACGATCAGGTCCGTTCGGATAGCCCATCGTCACCACCATGTTACCTACGACTTCCTGACCGTCGTGTTCGAGCGGAAGGACAGGAACTTTGTCAGGCAAGTCCTTCGAATCGATCGTGCACACGGCGACATCGTCGCGGGCCGCCGCCTGCTTGAATTTTAAAGTGAGGGGTTGTGCTTGATCGGGAAAGTAAGCGACGAGTTTGCGCAATCGCGGTTGACCGCGCACGGTGCTGTTCAGACTTTGCGCGCGATCGTCTGCGAGCCAAGGCTGTACCACGTGACGATTCGTCAGAAGATAACCATCACCAACGTGAAAACCTGTGCCGACGAAATCGAATTCAGCAATCGACCCGTTGCCTTCGGGCGTGAGCGCCGTCGAATCAGTGCCCGATTGAATGTTCGCACCCGATTCATTCGCCTGCGTTTCGGGATATCGCAGCGGACGACCGGTCCCTGATTCAACGAACATATATGAGCCGTAAATCAGTGCGACGCCGCTGCCGTAATCGGCGCGCAACTTCACCGCCAGTGACAGACTCTTCATTACGCGCTGATTGGACTCGTCGAGATCTTTTATTTGTTTGTTTGTCCGCTCGAGCTCGCCTTTCGCAGCTTCGGTCTGTGCCCGCAAGTCATCGTTGATGCGACGCGTGCGGCGCAGCTCGTTAACGAGGCCAAAACCAATGTAGAGCGAACCCAGGACCAGCGCGATCAGAATTGCGAAAACAATAATTTTCGTGCTCGGATTGATTTCGCGGACGAGTTCGCGTGTGAATTCGCGCAGGAAGATTTTTGCGTCGTCACGACGTGAGGTCGCGGAGGCTTCCATCGCCGCCTGTTCGATGAACGGTGCGACGTGCGCGCCGCCTCGTCGACCGGGCACGAGCGCCGCGGTTGCCTGAATCGGAAAGAAGTGAATCGAAGGGCCAGCCGGTCCGATCCAGATTTCGTCGCCGTCGTCAATCGCTTTGTTCGACCTGATCGGTCGGTTATTGAGCGTGACTTCAAGGTTCGAATCGTAACTGGCGATGCGATAGACACCGTTCTGCCGTGCCAGCTCCACGATTGGTCCGGTGGCTTTGCTGGCCGCGGCCTCGGGCAGACGAATCTTCACATCGCAGTCCTCGGCCGCGCCGATGGTGATGCGATCCCGCATCACGACTTCCGTCGATCGATCATTCAAAGAGGAAATATGAATGACCAGGCCGTCGGCCTTGCGCTGCTCAGTTATTTTTCTAAACGTTTGCATCCGCGTACTAAATCAGGCGCCCACCACCCGTCTCCGCCGGAACTCTGCGGTCGGTCAGCGGTCGCCTGTGCAATCCGAATATTACAATGAAAAGTGGTGCGCGCAAAGAACTTAATGACCTTGCATAGACGCAGGTTAGTGCTTTCTTTGATCGTCGGGTAAACGGATGTTCGTGTTAGCATTAACGCATGGCCGAGTTCGAGATGATTGAAGATATTGAGAGACTGCGTGCCCTGGCGCCCATAGCCGCAGCGCCCATTCAGCACCATGTTTTTGTTTGCACCGGCAAATCCTGCTCGGCGCGCGAGAGCGCCGAGGTTCGCGACGCATTCGAAAGCGCACTAAAACAGCGCGGGATGCTGTTTGGCAGAGAAGCGAAGGGCAAGAATCCGAAGGGAAGCATCGTTTTGACGGAGTGCGCCTCAGTCGGCTTTTGCGCCATTGGCCCGACTGTTCTGGTTTACCCCGACGGAACCTGGTACGCACAGGTGCGCGCCGCAGACGTAGCCGAAATCATTGAAGAGCATCTGATAAAGGGAACGCCGGTTGAACGTCTGGCGCTGATGAGAGTGCCGTGTGAGGGTGAATCGGTACGAACTCAAGCAACAAATGGGGGTGAATGGGAAGCGTAACCAGCGCCGTTAGGCTGCGCAGGCTTCAAACATTGTACGGCTCTTTGTCCAATAAATACGCGATCAATTCTTCTCGATTAGATTTTGTTTCCAGCCAGTGCCGAACGCGCCTGATCTCCGCATAGTCCTCTTCGCCAAACCTATCGACATAGATTTGCTGCATGCGCTTTTTTCGCTGCTCGCGGATTGCCCCCGCTTGCCAGAATGAGGTGAACATCGTGTGCATGTCGTCGTGCAAGTTTCGCTTGCGCAGCGCGGCCCACTCATTTCGGTCGAGCCAGATGCCTTTGCAGCCGTGACAATGGTCAACCGTGAAATCCAGACCGCGTCCGACCAGATACCTCACCATGCGGAAGCGACATTCCGGACAATCAACGGGAATACCCGGTTCAGCCAGCGACAAACTTTCCTTTTCGTGAACCCGTTCGGCCAGGTTGGCGTCGAGATTTTCAATCCAGTCCCAATATTCTTTGCCGCGAATCCAGTGGCCTTCACATTGCGGACAGTTGAATGAAGAAAGCTCCGGCTCCAACTCGGTTCTGATGAGTTCGGTGGTCTTACAAACCGGACACTTGAATTGTTCTTGTGAGTCCATAAAGCCCCGAGATTATTTATTGAAAACGATAAGGCGGCAATTCTCTGATTGCACCTGCCGAGAACATCCACGGTGGCATTTCAAACACGACGCGGTGTATGCAGTTCGGCTGGACTACGACCTTGATGGATGCATCGCCGCACGTTTCCATAAGCAGATATCGGAAGTAGATCCGCACATGATGCATTCCGCCTGATGTCGGAAAGTTGTGCGTCCCCCACGCGCGTTGCGTCGGCTGGCCGTCAATGATGATTGTCGGCGTACAGAGATAAAGAAAAAACGACAAGGGAAAGAAACTCGTTTGGATTTGAATACCGGTCCAGGGTGTTTGTGCAGCCATATTATGTGCCATCAACAAGCGAATTCAAGATTAAGGACTCGCGGCGGCGAGAGGTTCGGCGGCGGTTTCCTTCGGTTTCCAGCGCAGCACGGGCTTGCGCGCCGCGGTCGCTTCATCCAGCCGGCCGATGCGCGTTGAGTGGGGGGCGTTGAGCAACAATTCGGGATTGTCTTGCGCCTCTTGTGCGATCGAACGCATCGCCTCAATGAATTGATCCAGTTCCAAGCGCCCCACCGATTCTGTTGGTTCAATCAACATCGCTCCGGAAACAATCAGCGGAAAATAGATCGTCATCGGATGAAACCCGTAGTCAATCAGCCGCTTCGCGATGTCGAGAGTATGTGCGCCTTTGCGCGCCTGCCGTTTGTCAGTGAAGACGACTTCATGCATGGGCGCGCCGTCGAAGGGTTTGTCGTAATCGGAAACGAGCGCATCTGCGATATAACGCGCGTTGAGCACCGCGGCTTCGGTCGCTTCGCGCAAACCGTCGCGGCCGTGCGTCAGGATGTAAGCAAGCGCGCGCAGCATCATTCCGTAATTGCCGTAGAAGGCTTTTACGCGACCAATTGATTGCGGATAGTTAAAATCCAATCTGTAATTTGGAATCTGGGATCTGGAATCCGCGGTGCCGCCGTCGGTGCGCACAATCCGCGGCACCGGCAAGAACGGCTCGAGTTCTTTCGTACAGCAGCACGGGCCGGAACCCGGGCCGCCTCCTCCGTGTGGCGTAGAGAACGTCTTGTGCAGATTCAAATGAATCACGTCGACGCCCATGTCGCCGGGCCGCGCGACGCCAACGAGCGCGTTCATGTTCGCGCCGTCCATGTAGACTAATCCGCCGGCGTCGTGAACGATCTCGCAAATCTCGCGAATGTTTTTCTCGAACAGTCCGAGCGTATTCGGATTCGTCAACATCAATCCCGCGACCTCGCCATGCGCGCACAATTCGCGCAGGTGATTGAGGTCTGTCAAACCCTCGGCCGTTGATTTGATCGTTTTGACGGTGAATCCCGACAGGTGGGCTGACGCTGGATTGGTCCCGTGTGCGGAATCCGGAATCAGCATGGTGCGGCGCTGTGCCGATTTTTCTTTTCCGTCGCGCGCGTCGATAAAAGCGCGGATGATCATAATGCCGGTCATCTCGCCATGTGCGCCGGCCGCCGGCTGCAAAGACATACCGGGCAGTCCCGTAATTTCCGCGAGATATTGCTGAAGTTCGTAGATAACTTCCAACGCGCCTTGCGCTTCAGCTTCCGAGGCGAGTGGATGAAGATTCGCGAAGCCGGCAATGCGCGCGACTTTTTCATTCAGCCGCGAGTTGTACTTCATCGTGCACGAACCGAGCGGATACATGCCCTGATCGATCGAATAATTCCACGTTGAGATCCGGGTGAAGTGCCGAATCACGTCGACTTCAGTGACTTCGGGCATGCCACCGAGACGGTCGTCGCGTTGAAATTCACGCGGAATGATCTCGTCGAGCGGCGTTTCGTCGACATCGAGAGGCGGCAAACTGAAACCCATGCGGCCAGGCTGCGAGCGCTCAAAGATAAGCCGTTCGTTCGGGCTGATGTGAGTTGTGACCTTGGTGATCATTGATAGATTGACTCATTGACTCATTGACTCATTGATTCATTGAATCAATGAACAAATGGATCAATGGATCAATGGCGCAATAATTCAATTCCAGTGACAAGCGCGTCGATTTGTTCTCGCGTATTCATCTCTGTTACACAAACCAGAAAATCATTCTCTCGACTCGCGTTGTAACGTGATAGCGCAATGCCGCCATCAATCCCTTTCTCGTCCGCCAATCTCTTGAGCAGCGAGTTCGCATTGCCCGGTGCGCGTACGACAAACTCATTGAAAAATGGCGCAGAGGAGGGAAGTGAGAATCCTTCGATCTCCGAAATCTTACCGGCTGCATAGTGTGCTTTCTGCGCGCACTGCTTCGCCACAGCTTCAATCCCGCGCGGGCCCATCGTTTCCAGATATATAGTCGATGCCAGCGCAATCAGACCTTCGTTAGTGCAAATATTCGATGTGGCTTTCTCGCGGCGAATATGCTGTTCGCGCGTCGCGAGTGTCAGCACAAATCCACGTCGGCCCTTTGCGTCGTAGGCCTCTCCGACCAGGCGTCCAGGAATCTGTCGCGCATATTTTTCGCGCGTTGCAAACAGACCAACGTACGGTCCCCCGAACGAAAGCGGTACGCCGAACGATTGACCTTCCGCCACGACTATGTCCGCATCACACGCGCCCGGCGACTTCAGCAAGCCGAAGGACATCGCCTCAGTGACGACAACGATCAGCAACGCGCCAACCGCGTGCGCTCTTTCGGCCAGCGACTGAACATCTTCAATGCAGCCAAAAAAGTTTGGCGACTGCACCACCACAGCGGCGGTCTTGTCATCGAGACGAGTCAAACTGTCTGTCAGCGTGGTGCCGGTTTCGTTTGAGTGGGGCGTGTGCTCCAACTCAATCCCGGCGTGTTGCACGTAAGTGTGCGCTACATCCAGGTACTCAGGATGAATTGCTGACGACGCAATCACTTTCGAACGGCGGGTGACCCGCTCAGCCATCAAAACCGCTTCGGCCATCGCTGTCGAGCCGTCGTACATCGACGCGTTGGCGATGTCCATTCCCGTCAATTGGCAGACGAGCGTCTGGAATTCGAAAATGGCCTGCAGTGTGCCCTGCGAGATTTCAGGCTGATAAGGCGTGTAAGAGGTAAAAAATTCAGAGCGCGAAATCAGCGAATCCACGATGGTGGGAACGTAGTGCGAATAAGCGCCCGCGCCGAGAAAGCTAATCCGATTCGCAGCCGGATTGCGCCTGGCCGTCATATCGAACTTCTTCAGCAGCTCGAGTTCTGACAGTGCGTTCGGCACATTCAACGACCGGCGCAGACGTAAGTCCGCGGGGATCGATTCGAACAGATTTTCCATGGAACTGACGCCGATTTGCTGCAACATCTCGGCACGTTCGTCAGGCGAGTTGGGAATGTAGCGCAACGCGTTTTACTCTTCGGCTTTAGTAAAATCTTCGTATTCGGCGGCCGTCAATAAGCTATCAACCTCACCGGCAGCGCTCATCTTCATTTTGATCATCCAGCCGTCGCTGTACGGATCTTTGTTCACCTTTTCAGGCTCATCGGTGAGCGACTCATTCACTTCGGCGATCTCGCCAGAGACAGGCGTGAAGATTTCCGAGACGGCTTTCACTGATTCGACTGAGCCGAATGATTCGTTCGCTGAGAACGATTCACCGGGCTTTGGCAACTCGACATAGACGACGTCGCCGAGTTGCTCCTGCGCGTGATCGGTGATTCCGATTACCGCGATGCCGTTTTCGACGCGCACCCATTCATGATCTTTGCTGTAGTGAAGATTATCGGGAACGTTAGCCATTGATTCTCCCTCGAATGAGAATTCAAAAATCGAAATCAGAAATCAGAAGTCAGCCAAATTACTACTACTTCGCGCGCTTGTAAAAAGGCAAAGCCACTATTTGCGCACCGACACCTTTGCCGCGTACGTCGATCTCGATCGACGTGCCGGGGGCTGAATGCGCGACCGGTACATAACCCATGCCAATGTTTTTTTTCAAAAACGGCGCGGGACTCCCGGAGGTCACACGGCCCACGCGTTCACCGTTAACCAAAATGTCTTGTTCGTCGCGCGCAATGCCGCGGTCGGTGGTTTCGAAACCGATCAGTTTCCGCCTCACGCCGCTTTCCTTCTGTTTCGCGAGCGCATCGCGGCCAATAAAATCGCCTTTATTCAGCTTAGTAATCCAGCCAAGATTCGCCTCGAGGAGGGTTGTTTCTTCCGTGATTTCGTGGCCGTACAGGCACATGCCAGCTTCGAGCCGCAGCGTATTGCGCGCTGCGAGGCCGCACGGTAAAACACCATCATCGCTACCGAAGTCTCCCTCGTCGAGCATCTTGTTCCACAGTTGTTCCGCTTTTTCCGGCGCCGCGTAGACTTCAAAACCATCTTCGCCCGTGTAACCCGTGCGCGAGATGATCGAATCAATGCCATCCACGCGGCCGGTTACGAAGTGGTAATACTTGATGTCAGAGAGAGCGGTTTCAGTAAGCCTCTGCAAGATCGAGATAGCTTCAGGTCCTTGCAATGCAATCTGACAATATTCAGCACTCACGTTTTTAAGTTCGACGTGTTCTCCCGCGTGATGCGATTTGATCCACTCCCAATCTTTATCGGTGGTGCCCGCGTTCACTACCAGGAGAAGGTGATCTTCGGCAAAGCGATAGACGAGCAAGTCGTCGATCACGGTACCTTCGGATGTCGTCAATGCTGAGTATTGCGCCTGACCATCAACCAGCTTTGAAGCGTCGTTAGAAGTTAATCGATTGGCGAAGGCGATGGCGTCGCGACCGCGCACATCGATCTCGCCCATGTGCGACACGTCGAACAATCCAGCGCGCGTGCGCGTCCTCACATGTTCAGTCATTGTGCCGGCGGGATATTGAACAGGCATGTCCCAGCCGCCGAATTCGACCATCCGACCGCCGAGACGGCGATGCGCTGCGTTCAGCGGAGTACGTTTCAATTCCACAGCTGGTGCAGACACTCGTGCGTGAACCTCGTGCTTTGGAGGGAATGATTTCGAACTAAAAACCGGTAAGTTCGCAAACTAACACGCGCCTCTGGCGAGGTCAAGAACGCAAAGTCCTCGCCTGTGCGATTAACCAACGTGGATCGCTTCAAGCTTTGATCGAGAAAATGGAGACATCAGAGTTGCTGTCTCGATGCGCTTCCGCAGTGGGAAGCTGGCTTCCACTCAGTGTTACTTCTCGTAACGCGTAGACCCCTTAACCAAAAGGCCGCCGCGCGAAATCTCAGCAAATTCGCATGGTTGGAAGTTGGCACAGGCATTGCCCAAGAGTGTGACGCCGGAGTCCCTGGTGACCCGTCTAGTAATAACGAAAGGTTCGCCCACAAAAGTTATGAGAGCAAAGCCTTCCAGAAACGCCGATGGTTTCAGCATGATTCAATTGCTGATCACGATTGCCGTCGCCATGATCATAACTGGCTTCGCAATCGTTGGTATCACTCGCGCACGCGATCACGTGCGCCTCATGAATTCTGCGCGAGAGTTTGCCGGTTACGTTGAAAGAGCGCGTGCCGACGCCGTTCGCCGACACAACACGGCCACGGTGCAAACCATCAGTGAAACCAGCTTCCGGGTGATCATGGACTTCGACGGAAACGGTTCGATTGACGCCAGTGACATAAAAACTTTTGGACTTCAATCGGGAGTCCGATTTACGACTGGTATCAAAGGAGTAACTTTTGATTGGCGCGGTCGCATCACGCAAGAGCAGTCATTTGGATTTTTTACTCGGAAAAGCTTTTCGACCTCTTCAACAGATGGCTACACCGTCAGCGTGGGTGTCACCGGTGCCGGGGATGTCACCTTTGACGCACAGTTCTTCTCTGACTCTTTATTGCCGGGAGCGACATACACGGGCTCGCCGGGTGGCTTTATCCCTGATCCAAGCGCGTCGCCGGGCGTAGGATCCTATCCGAGTCCCACACCGACCCCCACCTCAACACCGACTCCAGATCCAAATGCATCGCCAACACCAACGCCGAGCCCGACGAGCTATCCAACCCCAACACCGACTCCGACGGCAACGCCGTATGCCACGCCAACACCGACTGGGACGGTAACGCCAAGTCCGACGCCGACACCGGCGCCCTGCACGTTAAGCGCGACTCCCGACCCATTGAACGTGGTTAGCGACGGTTCAGGAATCCTACGCGTGAATCGCACGAGCGCTTCTGGCTCCGGAACCATCAGTGCTTCGTCCAGCAATAATGGACAAATCCAGGTGACGCCAAGTTCACAAATCGTCAGTGGTTCATCCAGCGCTTCCTTTACGGTGACCGTCAAGAAGGCGGCCGGCAGCGTCACTTTCACGTCGTCCGGATGTGCGAGCACGACCGTTACCGTCAACATTCAATAAAGAGGAGGTTCTTTCGGTGACAACAGCACTCGAACAACAGAAACAAATGAAACCAGGCGACGAAGCAGGATTCACCCTGCTGGAAACGTCTATCGCCATGGTTCTGCTCGCGATTGTCGGCTTAGGAATCGCCTCCTGCTTCTTTTTCGCGGCCAAGAACAACAGCAGCGCCCGCGATCGTGAACTGGCGATGGCTGTTGCCCAGCAGCAAATGGAGCAATATCGAAGCCTGCCCTTCACTGATGCGGGAATGGCGGCTACCGCAAATGGTGGCTCGAGTGCAGTGATCACGCGCGCAGCACGGCAGTATCAGGTGCTGACCACGATCACTGACTCAAATGTCCAAAACGGCACCGCGCGCACCAAGACAATTCAGATTCGCGTCGTGCCCTGGAGCGACAACAGTCCCTGGGCACTGAATGTGGCCTCCGTATTCGGCTCAGTGACCATAATCACCGAGCGCACTTCCCAAAGCCGTGGCCCGAACCGCGCGCTGTAGACGAAAGGTGAATCGATGACACAGCAATTCAAATCGCAGAATCACCAAGCCGGATTCTCACTGGTCGAACTAATCATTGCGATGACCATTACGCTCGTCGTGCTCGGCATCTCGACGACGCTGCTGGCGCAGGCCCTCAATATCCGCACGCGCGCCAACGACAACGTTGATTCAATGGCCGACGCTGAACGCGCTTTGAACATCATGTCACGCGAAATCGCGCAGGCCGGCTTTAATCTTACCGACAACGGCATTGTCGCAGCCGACTCAGTGGTCGATGCGAATGGCAACAGCACCATTCGCATTTGTGCCAACCTAAACAAGTTTGACACCAGCGCCAGTTCGACGGCGCGTGCTGGCATTGGGGTTCCGGGTGAGGACGCCGGTGAAGATGTGAAGTACTTCATTTATCCAACTCAGAACACCACGCTACTGGCGCGCTACGACGCTAATGCGGCTGGTGGCGGAACATCTACCGTGCTCGCGAATCGTTTGGACGGGCTGCACATTCATTATTTCGCACAAAGGGTGACTTATAGCGCGGGTACGGTGGCGGCTCCGTGTGACATTTCGTCGCCTTCGCAAGCGGAAGTGGGTTCACCATCTGCCGCGAAATACGTAGTCATCGCTGTCTGCGTACAGCAGACGGCGACGGGCAAGCCCGGTGACCCCGGCTATCAGCCCAGGCAAAATATTTTGTTGACCAGCGACGTTGCGTTGCGCAACGCGAATCTTCTGGATTACTGAGTGCTGAAGGAGTATCTCGATGGACACAATTCATAAATCGAGGCAGGAACGCGGCGCCGCGTTGATTACCGTGTTGATGATCTCAACGCTGCTGGTCGCAACCGGCGGAGCGCTGGTGTTGGTGACGGGCTTGTCCACGCGAACGGTCATCGATGAAACGGCAGAGATGCAGGCGTATTACAGCGCCGAAACAGGTTTGCAAGACACATTGAATGTTTTGCGCGGCAACGTTGATCCGCGCGGTGCAATGCCAAACAATACCCAGATCAGTTTCCGCAACGCCGTCAATCGCTCAACGGCAAACATTCCCGGCGACAATGGCCCTACGTGCGGGGTAGATGACCCAACAAGTGTTTGCCGCCTGTCTGGTTGGCTAAATTACAATTACACGTCAACCGGCAGTAGGCCTGATCGCGTGGCATTGACAGCAAACTATTCGCCTCTCAACGGCTTGGCTTACAGTGTGGAAATCAGTGACCCGGATCAAACGCCCATTGCTACAGGCGAGCCGCCGCGATTGCTGGTTCGCGTTAAAGGTTACGGTCCTAAGGGCGCGGAAAAGCGTCTCGAATTAATTGTGTCGCGAACGAACTTCGATTACGCGCCGCCGGCAATGTTGTTGATGCGAAGTGCGGAAGATTGCTCTGCCGTGCATTTCACGATCGGCGACAGCCACCCTAAGTACTATTCGGGCCACGATCGAAGTGGGTCGTCCATTCTTCCTTCATTTGGCGCAGTCTGTGATTCCGATACCACAACCGAAGTCAATTCCGACGACAAGAACACTGTGAGTGACCCGAAGGCGCAGACCTTCGGTAACTCGTCGCTGCCGCCGTGGCTGCGATCGTCGGACGAAGCACGCGCCTTCTTAGCGGAAGAGAAAGCGAATGCCATAAACCAGGGACGTTACTTTACGTCCTGGGACGGATACTCAGGCAGTGCCGCCGATCCGGTATTCACCTTTGTTGACGGTGATTGCGTGTTGGATGGTGGCGGTGGCTTGCTCATTGTGACGGGGAATCTGACGCTGAATGGAAACCCAAGTTTCGAGGGACTGATACTGGTGCTGGGGGGCGGTCATGTTATCCGCAACGGCGGCGGCAACGGTGACATCTACGGAGCCATCTCTGTCGCTAAGTTTAATGTTAACGGCAACGGCGGATTTCAGGCTCCTTACTTCGATACCAGCGGTGGCGGTAACTCGCTGATGCAGTACGATTCGGACGCGGTACGCAAAGCCCTGAATATTTCCGGTCCACGAGCGTTGGGAGTACACGAACAATGAGCTTGACGCAGAGCTCATTGAAACTCTTCCGCGTTTTGATTTTCACCTGACAACTGACGGCACAAGGCCCCCGTGCCCTGCCGCGCTCGCAAAAAAAATTATGGCCCGCATAGACGACCTGCTCCGCCAAATGCGTGAGCAGAACGCATCAGATCTCCACCTAACCAGCGGCTCGGCGCCCTTTATGCGAATCAACGGAGAGATGGAGAGACAGAACTACAAGAGTGTGTCTCCCGAAACCTGCAAGAGCCTGATTTTTGAAGTCCTCACCGACAATCAAAAAGAGAGGTTCAACGAGAGATTCGACCTCGATTTCAGTTATCCGTTGCCGGGCGTGGGTCGCTTTCGCGTCAATGTCTTCATGCAGCGGCACGGCATCTCGGCTTGTTTCCGCCTGATTCCGGCCGACATCAGGACGATTAGCGAATTGAATCTCGCTGAACAACTTTCGGATCTAATCAATGTTTCTGAAGGTCTGATTCTGGTCGCCGGGCCCACCGGCTCGGGAAAGAGCACGACACTCTCCGCGTTTATTCATGAAATCAATGTGCGGCAGCAATCGCATATCATCACGATTGAAGACCCGATTGAGTTCGTGCACGAGAATCAGCGAAGCCTAATCAGCCAGCGTGAAGTTGCCAGCCACACAAAATCCTTTGCCGCGGCTTTGCGCGCCGCTTTGCGCGAAGACCCGGACATCATTCTAGTTGGCGAGATGCGTGACCTCGAGACTATTTCGTTGGCGGTCACTGCGGCCGAGACTGGACATTTGGTTTTCGCGACACTGCATACGAACAGCGCGATCAAGACGGTCGATCGCATCATCGACGTTTTTCCGGAAAATCAGCAATCGCAGATTCGCGTAATGTTGGCCGAGAGCCTGCGCGGCGTGGTGGCCCAGTCGTTGTTGCCGCGCGCCGATCAAAAAGGACGCGTGCCGGTAATGGAGATCATGATAAACGCGCCGGCAGTTGCGAACTTAATTCGCGAAGGCAAGACCCATCAAATCGCGTCTGTCATGCAGACCAGTCGCGGTCTCGGCATGATGACTTTTGAGGCTGCGACTCACGAGCTGATCAACCAGGGATTAGTTTCTGAGGAAGATGGCGCCAGCTTCCTGCGCCGTCGCAGCGCTGCGAAGACAATGACCCGCAATATTGGCACCAGGGTCACCAGCAGTCTGGCCGTGAATTAGGGGAATCTTCGTTTGGCTTGTGACCGCCGAATTACGCGAAGCTTCTGTACGCGGTCCACGGTGTAAGCGAGCGTCGAGTTCTCGAGCACTGCCCATACCCACCGTTTTTCCTTCTCAACGTAATTACGCTCAAGAAAGACAATCTTGTCGCCGAGAAACTGCTCGCGGTGAAAGCCCTTCTCAGCACCGTGGTAGAAGTCGATCGGATCGCTTTTGCGAAACTTTCCTTTGAACGGCTCGATCACATCTCCGACGAGGTGCCAATCTTCGTAGCCGCCGACGCGATTGACTATTTCCGCGGTGCGCACGTTGACCCGAGCAACGACTGAAACCTGCCGGTAGTCACTTCTCAAATATGAGAGCGGCGGCCAATCGTCATCGTCATTCTGTGCTAACGCCGAGGTGGCAGCAATTAAACCGAGTAGTACAGCCACCAGAACTCTCTTGGTCGCGTCATACATGAGACGTGTGCTCAACGGTGAGAGTCTTTGCGCGCGTCGAGAAAAATCGTCCACTCTTTCGCTTCCGCAGTGAGCAGTATTTGTTGATGCGCCCAGGGATCGGCCGCGTAAATCGCACGCGCTTCGTCCGCGGTTTCGACATTCAGAATAACCAGCGCGCCGGTACCGTCCGGCGCGAAGGGTCCTGCTAACATAACGACCCCTCGCTCAAACAGATCATCAACGAACCGCGCATGTTCGTCCCAGTATTGCTGTTCGCGAACTCCCCTTGATGAATCCCAGTTCGGTCCGGGTCGCAAAACCAGTGCGACTGTTTTCTTCACAATATGCGTTATGAGCTACTGGCCAGCCGTCAGCATCTTGCGGAGTGACGATGATGAGGTATCGTTGCTCGGATAGAAGATGTCTGTGATCTTCCAAACTTTGCTGCTGTTTCGCTCGACGCGAAAAAGGATCTTCTGTTCCTTGCCGAAGTTCTTGAAGGTCACCGGAACGTCAGCGAGGTCGCGATTGCCTTCGCCATACTCGGGCGCTTTGATACTGAAAACGGTAATCTTCATGTCCTGCGCGTTATAGAGCGGGTCACCGTCTATGGCGCCGACTTCGTTTTTCTCAGCCGATGTCTTGGCGTCTTTCCAAAGCAGGTCGGCAAGATCCTTCGCGAAGTATTTCTCTAAACGCACACGGTCCTTTATTTGAAAGAACGGATCCGTGCGGCGATTTTTGTGCGCGGCGTACAAGCTTCTTACCAGCGCGTCAGGCGTCGTCTGCGCGCGTTGTGCATGCGCAACGGGCACGACGAAAAACAAAGCGGTAGCAAATAAAAGTAATTTCTTTGTCATGTGATCCTGGTTTCAAGAACAGTTTCGGGCGGCGCGAGTTGCCGGACGATTCGTTCCCATGCGCTCTTAAATGGAAAGCAATAAAACAACACGATTGCTGAGACACCGGCGGCGCGCAGCATGTTGCTCCAGTCGCCGGTAATGATCGTAATGATGAAGCCCATCAAGCCGATCGCGCCTCCAATCGAAGCGATCTGGATTGTGGTTCCCTGAAGTGTTGCCAACAAAGCCGAGATCCCTTTGACCGCGGCGAGATCCTGAAGACGCATCGGCGAAAAACGCGTGCGGCGCAGCACAAAGACGCCTAGTCCACAGACGAGGATTACCAACCACAGACCCATAGCTATCTTCGGGTCGGCGGGCCGATAGATTTTGGTGGCCGCAAAATACGCGGTGGCAAGCAGCACGACGTCAAGTGCGAAAAAGATCCCGACTACAATCGTAGCGGCCCGGTGACGACTATTTAGTTCTTCGTGAATTGAAGCAGCCGCCATGGCGCAGCAATGCTACGTGAAAATGCGCAAAGTGAAAAGGTAGTCCGTGGCCGGGTAAAAAGGCGATGAGCAACCGTGATAACCGGATCACCCATCGCCTTTACCGGTTCACGGTTTAGGCGTTGCGGTCGTGCGCGGACGTTCCGCGGTCGCGGGGTTGGTCGTGTGAATCACGGGCTGAACGTTCTCTGGCAATTCGCCGCCATTAGCGATGGCGCGATCTATCAAATCAGTGCCTTCGCCATTGTGCGTAATCAGAATGCCGTCGTGGCTCGTCGAGATGTTCGCGCTGCCGGTAATCTGCTGCATCATATTCGCCATGAAGCCCGGCTTCTCGCACGGTGTGATGTCCTTCTTGATTGGATCAGGATCGGGAATTGAAGCGCCGATGACGTTCAGTTGGTCTTTCGCCTTATCGATGTACTCGCTGTTTGGATAGTCGCGCACAAGTTGCTGATAGAGCTTGGCCGCTTCATCGGGCTCTTCTTCTTCCTGAAACGTGCTGGCAAAACGAAACAGCACCTCGTCCATCAGACAGAAGTTCGGATACTTCTCAACGATTTCCCTCAGACGATCCTGCGAACCTTTCAGACCACCCTTCTTATGGATATAGCGCGCATCGTAATAAAAGCGTGCTACCTGCAGGTTATGCATCGCGAGGTTGTCCTGTACTTCGCGCAGATGCGCTTCGACCGTTGGCCGCAAATCCGTCTGCGGATATCTCTGCAAGAGGGCTTTCAATCGCTGCTCGGCCTTACGCGCATGAGTAATGTCACGGTCGGACAACCCCATCTGACGCATTTCGGTCTCGGCGACTTTGAGCAGCGCATCGTCCGCCAGCTGATCGGTCGGGAAGAAAGTGCGCCAGTCTTCGTACGCCTGGCCGGCCTGCGTCAATGAAGCGGTTGTTCCCTCAAGATAGAACGAATCGGCGATCGCCAGTTTGGCCAATGGCAAGTAAGCGGAATCAGGATAGGTGTTGATAATCGTAGTGAAAAGCAAGCGACCTGTTTCGTGATTGCCTTTGCGAACTTCCTTCGCGGCTTCAATGAACAAGACGCGGTCGCGACCTGGCGCCACCGTTCCCGTAAGGTCATCGTACTTGTCATTCTTCTTGCCCGGCAGCAAACCGAACAAGCGGCGCTTGTCCTTTTCTTTAGGCTGGTAATTCGGTGTCTCGCCCGTGGTGGTGCGTGCGCTCGCCGTTGCTTGCAGCGCCGCATCGACTCGCGTATTCAAATCAGTGGTGGATTGTTCCAGGCTGCTTATCTTCGAAGTGTCGTATTTTTCAGCCTTGTCTTCTTTGACCTGAAAATCGTTGACTTCACTGATTATGGCTCCAACTTCTTTGTCCAAACCGCGCAGGCGCTCGCGCGGATCGTCAGCGTTCTTGGTCTTATCGCCCTTGTCGCCTGAGTTCATGGCAGCAATTGCCGACGAAAGTGAGCGCCGCATTGCCTCGAGTTTCGACTTAATGACATTGAGCCGCTGCGTGTTGGACAAATCACTTTGGCCCTGCTGTGGTTGCTGGGCGAGCGCTGCCTTTTGCGACAAACAAGGCGCGAGTAATGCGGCGATCAGAACCGCAACCTGTAGAGCCCTGCGCGAGCGACTTGAGGTGAAAAACAAACTCATTGAAAAAAACCTCCAACAAAACAACCGACAGATTTTAGAGGAGAAGTCAGCCAATCTCCAGCGTCAATGGTACAAGAACCACTCCCGCTCCAAATTAAACCCAAAGCACGGTCGCCTCGCGCAACTGCCGGAGTGCGACACCGGGGTCATCAGCGTCAAAAATTGCCGAGCCGGAAACGATGATTTCTGCTCCTGCGGCCGCGACTTCAGCAATATTATCCGAGTCGATTCCGCCATCGATTTCAATCCGCGTTTTCAGGCCACGTTCGTCAATCATGCGTCGGAGACGGCGCAGTTTGTCGAGCGAAGCTGAAATAAATTTTTGGCCGCCGAATCCCGGATTCACCGACATCAGCAGCACATAATCTGCAAACTTCAGAACTTCATCAATGGCTGACAACGACGTCGCGGGGTTGATTGCAATGCCGGCCTGCCCCCCCGCGCCGCGAATCGCGGAAAGAGTTCGGTGGGCATGGGCGTCAGCCTCGATGTGAATAGAAACCATCTGCGCGCCCGCTTTTACGAACTTTTCCGCATATTGTCCAGGCTCAACAATCATCAGATGCGCGTCGATAGGTAAACGGGTTGCACGCGAAATAGCTTTTACCACCGGTAATCCAATGGTGATGTTGGGGACGAATCGCCCGTCCATCACGTCAACGTGCAGAATTGAGGCGCCGGCGCGCTCGACCGTTTCAATTTCCTCAGCCAACCGCGCGAAGTTGGCGGACAGAATTGAAGGTGCAATGTCGATCATCGATGCGTGATGCGAATTCATAAGTTTTTCTAAGGCGTAGGCGCGGGTCTCGGATTCGTGTTTGCATTTCGCGGCGGCCGCGGCGCGCCTCCATTTGAATTTCCGGTCGTGGCCGGAGTCGGCGCGCGATTATTATTCCGATTCTCGTTTGTAATTAGGGCGTTCGTGTTTCGGTTCCTGTTCGTCGCGTTTGCGTTCGTATTTCCGTTTGCGTTCTGATTCGCCCGGGGCGAAGGTTTCTTCTTGGGCGTCGGACTCGGGCTCGCACTTGCCGATCCGCTGTTCGCGTTCTGATTCTGATTATTCGAGCTGTTGTCGTTTGTGTTGTCCGGCGTGTTGCTCTCACCGTTTGCACTGGCCCGGCTGATATCGACGGCGACAGTTTGACCGACTTTTACGGTGACTCCTGCGGCCGGCAGTTGAATCAATACGATATCGGGCTTGGCTTGCCCAGTCGCGCGCGTCGCCCGTACGCGAAAATTCAATCCGGCCTCCTCGATCGTCGTTTCTGCGGCAGCACGATCCTTGCCCACCACGTCAGGCACACGCGTTTCTGAGCTGCGCAAGGAAAGATAAATCGCGCCGAGCAGGCCCAGCGAAAACGCAATCGCGATGCCGATCACGATTACAACGCGTTTGATTATTAGAAGGATTTGACGGACGGTTGACGTCATCGAATGGAATTAACTCTCAGGGGCCGTGTCAATCCGCGAAAAGCGAGTCTAACATGCCCGTCGCCGCGAGCGATAGGCAAAGTCTCGGATTAACGGCGGCGCTCAAAACCTGCGATGAAAAAGCCGTCGCAACCATCGTGTTGCGGCCAGGTTCGCGCATAGCCAACGCCCATGATCAATTCTTTCGGAACGGCTGGAGCGACTTTTGCAAACTCAGAATGCGCCCCGAGAAAAGACTCGACTACTTGTTCATTTTCCTCTGGTTCCACTGAACAGGTTGAATAAATCAATCGGCCGCCCTGACGCACGACTGACGCTGCATTCGAGATCATCGATCGTTGTTGCTGATTGAGCTCCACGATGTTTCGCTCCTTCAGGCGATAACGGATTTCCGGATTGCGACGTAACGTGCCGGTTCCGGAACAAGGCGCATCCAACAGCACGCGGTCGAACGATTCATTTGGGAACGGAAGCGCCTTTGTAGCGTCATGAAGAATCACGTGAATTCGGGCCCGCTGCTTCGCGGCCAGCCGTTGCATGGTCTCAGCTCGATGAGAATGAATATCGCCCGCGATGACCATCGCTTCGGGCGCGAGCTTCGCGATGTGCGTCGCTTTGCTTCCCGGTGCAGCCGTCACATCAAGCACGCGGTCGCCTGGTTCGGCGTCGAGCGCATACGCGAGCAACTGCGACGCCTCATCCTGCATATAGATAGCACCGCGATCGATAAGCGCCCGAATGACAGGGCTTCCGCCTTTCACGCGCCATGCCTCAGGAGAAACTCTTGACGCGGTTAGTTCTGCTTCTGCAGATCTAAGCTCGCGCATAACCTCATCGCGGTCGGTCAGCGCCGTAAAGCGAAAAGCATTAGGAGGCATTTCGTTGTTCGCACGCGCGAATTCGGTAGCTTCATCGATACCGAACGCCTTGCTCCACCGTTCAATTAACCAAGCGGGATGCGATGTTTCAATTGAAAGCCTTTCGATGCGGTCGGTCACGCCCGAGCCAGGATCGTAGTCAAGTTCGCGCGTCGCCCGGCGCAACACGGCGTTGACAAAGCTGGCCGCCGATTTCTCGCGAGTTGCACGCACCAAGTTCACTGATTCATTAACTGCCGCGGAAGCGGGAATCCGCGTGAGGAACTTCAGTTGATACAGTCCGAGCTCTAACGCCAATTGCACAGACAAATCGAGTTTTTCAGGACTGCGATCGGCAAAATGCTCGATTACTCGATCAAGCCACAGTTTTCTTCTCAAGACTCCGAGCACAAGTTCGTGGCAAAGGGCCCGATCATCTTCGCGCATCTTTGAATCCAGCCGGGCCAATAAGACTGAAGCGAAAGCCGATTCCGTCTCGACTCTGCGCAGAATCTCGAACGCGGAGCGACGTGCTGGCGAGATTGTCATCTTGGGTTATGGATTAATCGGACAGGCTTGCAGCGCGCATAATTTCCATTCGCCGTCGCGCTTTGAATACACGTTGAGAATTTTGTATTGACCAGAGATTTCGCGGCCGTGATAGACCCAATGAGACGTGTCGCGCGCAGTCAATATAGCCGTGGGACCAAACACACGGACGCTCACCTGCTCGCGGTGAATGTGCTGGATCCTCAAGTTGCCGCTGACGCAATCGCCGATGAACTGCGCCTTGTCATCGCCTTCCAACGGATAACTGAAGATGAAATCGTCAGCCATGATTCTGTCCAGAGTGTCGCCATCGCGGTTTGTCATCGCGGTGACCCACTCTTCATTCATGTGCCGCAGGTGCTGTTCAATCTCGAAAGTGTCAGGGTGTGCGCTCATTTGCCCCTGCTTCTACGACAATCACGCGGGCGAGTCAAATGCATTGATTCACCGTATCCTTTTTGCGTTGGTGTCGGGTAAACCGACACGATTTGGGATGTTAATGCGGCTACGGTGCTCCGAGAACTCTGTGGCATGTTCATTGCCAAGCTTAAGAGCGGGAGGCCAAGCAGAAAATGCGAACAAAATATTTCAAGAGGATTTTTGGAGGGTTAATCCTGGGACTCTCGTTGTTAGGCATTGGTGTGATGTCCAGCACGACAGCCCAGGCACAGTATCCGTGGCAGACTCAGGATCAAAGGCAGCGCGAGCGTGAACGACAGCGCGAACTTCGCCGCCAGCGTGAACAGCAAGCCCGGCAGGGAGGCTGGTACGATCAATACGGAAACTATCACGCGGCGAATACTCAAAATGGTTACTACGATCAGAACGGACAATTTCATCCGTACTCGAACCAGAACGGGTATTACAACCGCAACGGCTATTACAACAATAATCGTTCGGGACGTTTCAACGATGGATACCCAGATCTCGGTGGCTCGTTCGATTTGAGACAGACCGCGATGAATGCGGGCTTTACCGACGGCGTGAAAGCGGGCCGCGATGATCTCCGCAAGAACCGTGGGTACAACATTCAGGGTCATAGCGAATACCAGAAGGCGACTCGCGACTACAATTCAGGTCGTGGCGATCGTTCGCTCTATCAACAGTACTATCGCATGGCCTTTGAGCACGGGTATGCCGATGGCTATACCGGCCACTAAGTAAGTTTTCTCCTGACCCCAGCGCGAGAGCGTGAGCGGAGTTTCACTTCGCTCACGCTTTTTTTTTGTAAAGCAGGCTGCCAGCCGGCTGCTTTGACGGCAACTGGCCGACAGCCTGGTGTACCTCATTTTTAACGGAATCCAGTCCTCAATCGACGTTTAGTTTCGATACAAAGACAGACGAGAGGCAAGATAAAGTTCAGGCAGAGCTATGTCCAAAATCCTGATAATTGAAGACGATGACGTCTCGCGCGATTTGATGCGCATGGCGCTCGAAGCGCGTGGTCATGAGGTGACGGCCGCTGATAATGGCGTCAACGGTTACGACACTGCGTTGTTCCTGAATCCTGATCTGATCGTCACTGACATACGCATGCCTGGAGCGGATGGCGTGCACGTCGTGCGTCGTGTTCGCGATACTCCCACATTGCAGGACGTTCCGATATTGGTCACGACCGCGTATGGAACCGGCACCGCAACTTTTTCCTTGCAAGCGGGCGCCGACGCATACGAGCCAAAGCCACTCAACCCAAAGAACTTTCTCGCCACCGTCGAACGTTTGCTCGCGACATACAACACGTTGAGAGTCGCTTAATCACTCGCGCGGAATTTACAATTCTTAACAAACAATTAGGCGAACTCGCACGTAAAACTGGGCATCCCAATGAGCCCAGTTCGTCGCAGCAAGAATCGATTTAATACACCGCAAGTAATAGCCAATTTCACGGAACCTTTTCCAGCGCTGGCTCGTGTAATAGCGGGAACGCCGCGGAGCCACCTGATGATCTTCATCGTCTATTCCTCGCATCGTGTGCCAGTTGTGCGTCAAGTCGCAGCTGTCAAAATCTTACTCGCAATGTTGGCAATGATGGCCAGCCGTCTGCTGGTACGTGCCAAGTCCGCAGCAGTCACGCCAGTGGCCTCGCCCGCCTCGACGCCAGAAGCCAAACTCCGTCAGGTAAAGACGTCGACAGGAACCGTCGGCGTACCGCCTGAGAAGTCTCAAACATTTTGCTGTGATGACGAGCCCGACAGAGTGCGCGCTACTGTGGCGCGACGCGACACTATCTTCTTTGATGATTACGTAGGGTTTTTTCTCGAGATCTTCAACGATCTCCGCAAAGCGTTCGAAGCGTTTTCAACCCGCTCGGGATTCAAAGCGATGCGGACTTCACCGTAAGAGTTTCTGAGCTCTTTGCGGCCACAAAACTTCGCCCCGCGGTGTTCAATGGTTGAGCCGGATTCTGCAATCAGGGGAATAGCATGAATTTCACGGAACAACTCTGCGCGCACGTGAAGCGCACTCTCATCGTTGTCGCATTCGTCTCATCCATCGCACTCACGGCTGCCGCCGGCGCGCCAACCGCAACGGTAACGCCCAATCCGTCACCCCAACCTGCCGCGACGCCGAATGGCAATGGCAGCACCACCGATGGCGCGACACCCACTGCGCCCGCCGCGAGTCGCGGACGTGTCGTGCCGGCCGAGAAGATGCAGCCCGTGCGCATTGCGAAGTTTGACAAGGCGCCGGTGATCGATGGCCGCCTTGATGACGATGTGTGGAAAACCGCTGCCGTATTCAAAGACTTCTATCAAACCAGCCCCGGCGATAACGTCGCGCCGTCGAAACCGACCGAGACAATGATGGGTTACGACGCAAAGACTCTATACATCGCGTTTCATTGTTTCGATGAGCCTGACAAGGTGCGCGCGACCGTCGCCAAACGTGATGACGTCTTGAACGGCATCGAAGACAGCATTCGTGTTCTGCTCGACACGTTCAACGACAAGCGTAAAGCCTACGTGCTCGCCTTCAATCCTCTTGGCATCCAGATGGACGGCGTTCGCACTGAAGGCGTCAACGTCGACTTCAGCGTCGACATCGTCATGCAATCCAAGGGCACCTTGACCGAAGACGGTTATGTTATCGAGGTTGCGATTCCGTTCAAGTCGCTGCGCTACGAGGCGGGCAAAGGTAAGCTGTGGGGCATTCAAATCTTCCGCATCATTCAACGATTCAACGGCGAGCAGGATTCCTGGATGCCGATCTCACGCGACATCAACGGCATCTTGAATCAGGCTGGTCACATCACGGGTCTGGAAGGAATCTCGGCGGAACGAACGCTCGAGCTAATTCCGAGCATCACCGTTTCCGAAACCGGCAAGCTGCTGCCGCACTTCGACTTCATTCCGAACGATCCGGGGCGCATGGTCAACGAGCCGATCAAGTTCGATTTAGGATTGACGGCAAAGTACACGCTTACGCCGACTTCGACGATTAATCTGGCGATTAACCCCGACTTCGCGCAGGTCGAAGCCGATGCGACCGTCGTCACAACGAACCAGCGCTTTCCAATCTTCTATCAAGAGAAGCGGCCCTTCTTTCTGGAGGGCATCGACATGTTTCAGTTGCCGTTGAACGTTGTGCATACGCGCACAATTATCAATCCGTTGGTGGCCGCAAAACTTGTGGGGAAGACAGGCCCGAATTCCTATGGATTAATGTTTGCAGCTGACAGAGGTCCCGGCACTTATGTTGGTGACGACCGGCTCGATCCGTTCAATTTTCCGCTGATTGACAAGAAAGCTTACGTTGGGGTGTTGCGACTTAAGCGTGATATCGGCAAAGAGAACAGCATCGGCATGGTCGCGACGTCTTACAACTTTCCTGAGAAGCATAATCAGCTCGCCGGCATGGATGGACGCTTCAAACTCGATCCGCAAACGACATTCGTTTTTCACGTGGTGGGCACAACCTCGAATCGCTACTTCCGCGATCCTGAGCTGGATCGAGCCGCTGTGTGCGCGAGCTTGACCGGCCGCGATCGCATCTTCTGCAACCGTCGTCAGGTCTATCGCACCGGAAATGGATTTGGCTATCTCGGGCAGTACACAAAAGCCGGACGCCACGTATTTATGCAAGCGAGCGCGTTCGGCCGCACGGCTGATTTTCGTTCCGATGTTGGTTTTGTGCGACGGACGAACACGAACGAAAATGACTTTTACATCTCGTACAACTCCACGCCGCAACAAAAAGCGCGGCTCGTTTCATGGAATGTGGAGAGCTTCAATCAGGTGCTTTACGACTGGAGCGGCCGGATTCAGGGCGGCGCGTATGGCGGACACATCTTCTTCAACTTCCAGAAGCAATCTTTCATCGGTGGCGGTTTCGACAATCGGTACGAGAAAGATTACGAAGAAGAGTTCGGTGCAAAGCGCACGTCCTACCAAAGTGGACAATTTTTTGGCGAGCCGACGCGCGCCAGCAACAATAAAGTTTGGTTTATTGGCGGCGGCACGACGCCAAGCAAAACTTATTCGATGAATTTCTTCGCGAACTTCGGCTACGGCGGAATGGACTATGATTTTGGCGGGGGCCCGAAGTATCCACGCGTCAGTCCGGCTGCGCTTCAGTTCGGCCAACTGTTTCCGCAACTCGATCCGGGGCCTGGGCGAGGGATCGATCTGAATGGATCGTTCAGTTATAAGCCAACCAACGAGTTGTCTTTGTCGCTGGATTACACAAAATCGCGCCTTCGTCGTTATGACACTGGACTGGTCGCTTTCGACGACAATATCTACACGCTGCGCGGGACCTATCAGTTCACGCGCTTCACCTTCGCGCGTGCGCGTGTGGATTACGAATCGCTCAACTCGAATGTCACAGGTCAGGTCTTGCTTGGTTGGACCCCAAATCCAGGCACGGCGTTTTATGCCGGCTACAACGACGACCTGAATCGCAACGGCTACAACCCATTCACGGGCAACCTCGAGCCCGGGTTTCGCCGCAACGGCCGCACATTCTTTGTTAAGTTCTCTTATCTAATTCGGAAGAGCTTCGGCTGATTTGCAGGGTACGCGCTTTCGCGTCAACAGGTTCACACCTCATGAAGTTTGTGAAGATCTTCCTGGTGATTGCCATCGTCGCTTGCGGTGGCTTTCAGGCGCGCGGACAAACACCGTCGCCGACCGCTGCTGCGCCTTCGGCCAAAACTAGTCTGCCTCCCGAGAAGTCTGCGCCAGTTCAGCTGCCGCGGTTCGACACTCCGCCGGTAATCGATGGCAAATTGGAAGAGGTTTGGAAAAACGCAGTGGTCCTCAGCGACTTTATTCAAGTTCAGCCGGGTGACAATATTGCGCCTTCGAAACGAACAGAAGTCCTGCTCGGCTACGATGCCAAATTCATTTACATAGCTTTTCATTGCTACGACGAACCCGACAAGGTGCGAGCGGCCATTTCCAAACGCGACAACATCTTCAACGATGATTACGTCGGAATTCTCTTTGACACATTCAACGACAAGCGCAAGGCGTACGAATTCGATTTCAATCCGCTGGGCATTCAGGCTGATGGCACCTGGACGGACAACAACGAAGACTTCAATCCCGATTTTGTTTTTGAGTCGAAGGGTGTTCTAACCCCTGACGGTTGGACGGTTGAGATTGCCATTCCATTCAAGTCGCTGCGTTATGTTGCCGGCAAGGACAAACCTTGGGGAGTACACTTTTGGCGTCGTATCAAACGATTCAACAATGAATTGGACATGTGGATGCCGATCAGCCGCGATAATCCAAGTTGGCTTGCGCAGGAAGGTCACATATCAGGACTCGAAGGCATCTCGGCTGAACGCACCCTCGAATTGATCCCCAGTTTGACGCTGTCTGAGACCGGAAAACGAAAGACCGCTTTGATCCCAGCTCAGGCGGCGGCTGGAATGCTCGATCCCGGTCGTATGGTTAACGAGCCGATTAAGCTCGATCCTGGCCTGACCGGCAAGTACACGATCACGCCAAACGTGACACTGGATTTCGCGCTCAATCCTGATTTTGCGCAAGTCGAAGCCGACCAACTAGTGGTCACTGCGAATCAGCGGTTTCCCATCTTCTTTCCTGAAAAACGTCCGTTCTTCCTTGAAGGCATCGACATTTTCAATACGCAAATCGCGGCTGTCCATACGCGCACCATCGTCGATCCGGATTTCGCTGTAAAACTAACTGGCAAGACGGGTCGCAACACGTTTGGCTTGTTAGCGGCGTCTGACAATGCGCCAGGCAACTTCACGGAAGATGAAAAGTCAACCACGAACGCGCGCCTGATTGGCAAGAACGCATCAGTCGGAGTGGTGCGTCTGAAGCGTGATATCGGAACTAAGGATTCGTTTATCGGCTTTCTCGGCACGTATCGCAAGTTCGTCGATCAATACAACGAGCTTGCCGGATTCGATGCAAAGTTTCGCATTAACCAACAGACGACTCTCAGCGCGCAGGTCCTGGGAACGCATTCGCGCGAGTTCTTTTTCTATCCCGATTCAGGCAAAACGCTCGATCGCGTGGAGAACGGATTTATCTATGCCACCGATTACAATATGAGCGACCGTCATTGGGGCTACGACTATTCCAGCGTCGGGCGCACGCGCTTCTACCGTTCGGACGTGGGTTTCAATCGCCGCGTCAACACTAACAATCACAATTTGTTCGTTCGCTACAACTCCGACCCGCACCCGAAAAACACAATCGTTTCATGGCGCGCCTATAACTCGTTCGGCACCAATTTCGACTGGCAAGGTAATATGCAGTTGTACAACAACGAGACGCAGATGCAATGGAACCTTCATCGCCAGACGTCATTCGGAGTGGGCGTGGATGTCGGTTACGAGCGGGTGTTTGAAGAGGAGTTTGGGATGAAACGACCGGCCGGATCGAACTGCGCGGCGTTGAATACCTGTACGTTCTGGGGCACGGACAACGAGCGCTCGTCACCGAATGTTGGTTTCTACACGTGGGGCCAATCGACAATTAATAAGAAATTCAATTTTAACTATTTCATCAATCGGGCCTTCAACGTGCTTGATTACGATTTCGGGGCCGGCCCACGCTTCCCGCGCGTAAGCGTTCCCGCAATTACTGCGCGCAACGCAGCGGCCGCGGGTCTCTGCGATCCAACGAAACCACTTCCTCCCAATTGTCTGGCGCCGCTGGATCCTGGTCCGGGCAGTTTCTGGAACGGCAATGCGGGCATTACTTATCAACCTTCCACGCCGCTGCGGATCGACTTCAGTTTTACAAAGCAACGCCTGCGCCGAAACGATACCCATTTGCTCGCTTTTGATGAGAATCTCATTTCGACGAAGGCAACTTACCAATTCACACGTTTTTTGTTCGCGCGCGGTCGCGTGGACTTTGATTCGCTCGCTTCCAATTTCAAGGGCCAGTTCCTTTTGGGCTGGACACCTAATCCGGGCACAGCGTTTTATATCGGCTATAACGACGATCTCAATCGCAACGGGTTTAGCCCATTCACTGGACAGCTTGAACCTGGATTCCGCCGCAACGGTCGGACATTCTTCATAAAGTTCTCCTATCTGATTCGCAAGAGCTTCGGTTAAACTCCGCTGCACGCGGACGCGGCATGTTCGCGAGTTGTGGAAATTACAAAGTTACTCCTGCTGATCCTCGTCTTGTTTTGCGCGGCCGTTCCGGCGGCTGCGCAGACGGAGACGTCGCGTCCCGCCCATAAGGTTTCGATCCCGCCGGAAAAATCTGTTCCTATTCGCATCGCGCGCTTTGATAAGGCTCCCCTCATCGACGGCAAACTCGATGATGAGGTGTGGAAGCAAGCCACCATCTTCAAAGATTTCATTCAGACAAGCCCGGGCGACAACATCGCCCCTTCGCGCGAGACGATCGCAATGATGGGCTATGACAGCAAGTTTCTTTATTTGGGCTTTCATTGTTTCGACGAACCGAACAATGTCCGCGCGACCGTCGCAAAGCGTGACCAAGTCTTCAGCGACGACAATATTCGCGTCTTCCTCGACACATTCAACGATCAGCGAAAAGCTTATGTCCTTGGATGGAACCCGCTGGGGATCCAGGAGGATGGCATTTACACAGAAGGATCCGGCACCGACACCAGCGTCGACATCGTGATGGAATCGAAAGGCATGTTGACAAGCGATGGCTGGACAGTCGAAGTCGCGATTCCGTTCAAATCGCTGCGCTACGAAGCAGGAAAGGGAAAACTTTGGGGCTTCAACGTGCAACGAAATTTCTTTCGCTTCAATGATGAGTTCGATTCGTGGATGCCGCAGTCGCGCGAAATCGCTTCGCAGCTCAGCCAGGAAGGTCACATCAACGGTTTGGAAGGAATATCCACTGAACGAACTCTCGAGTTGATTCCCAGCGCCACTCTTTCCGAAACGGGCAAACGCGTGCCGGCGTTGCCCCCCGGCGCAACGGGGCTTGATCCGGGACGTTTAGTCAACGAGCCGCTGCACTTCGATCCGGGCCTGACGGTTAAGGTTGGCATTACGCCGACAGTGACGCTCGACGTCGCTCTGAATCCGGACTTCGCACAGGTCGAGGCTGACGAAACTGTCGTTACTGCGAATCAGCGCTTTCCAATCTTCTTTGAAGAGAAACGGCCGTTCTTTCTCGAGGGCATCGACATTTTTCAGACGTCACTGAACGTGGTGCACACGCGCGCGATTGTGGATCCCGATGCGGCCGTGAAGCTCACGGGCAAGCGCGGACGTAACACCTTCGGTTTTCTGCTGGCCAGCGACAATGCGCCGGGAAACTTTAGTACTGACGAAAAATCCGATCCGGTCAACGCGCGATTCATCGACAAGAACGCGTTCATCGGCGTGCTGCGTCTGAAACGCGACGTTGGTAAAGAATCCAGCGTCGGTTTGATCGCGACGAGCTACAATTTTATCGAAAAGCACAATCAACTTTTCGGAATCGACGGCCGCTTCCAACTCGATCCAAAAACTGTCGCGTCCTTTCAGGTTATCGGCACTACGTCACGCCGCTGTTTCTTTGAGCCCGAGAAGAACGAACACACGCCGGCGCCGACTGAGCCATGTTTCGTCAATGGCCCGACGCGAAATTATTACCGGCAGGGAAATGGATTCGCTTATTCAGGAGTTTACGATTACACCGGTCGCAATTTTGGCTGGTTGTATCAGGGTCAGGGTCAGACGCAGGACTATCGCGCGGATGTGGGCTTCACCCGCCGTTTAAATACGAACAGTCACGGGGCTTTTGTGCGTTTTAGCAATGATCCCGATCCAAAACGAAAGATTATTTCGTGGCGATTGCAGAGCGGCCTGAGCTCAAATTTTGATTGGCAAGGTCATCTGCAAAACTGGGAGATACAGCCACACCTGAATCTTCAATTGCAACGGAACACAAATCTCGAAGTCGCCGTGGGTGTCGGTTATGAGCGTCTGTTCGAGCAGGAATTCGGCCCGCGACGTACGGCAACTCAGGCTGGCGCCTTCTTTGGCGGGCCCGAACGATCGACCTACAACGGGGGGATTGGCTTCGGCCTTTCCACCAACCCAAGCAAACTAATTGGCGGCTACTTCTCGATAGACCGCAGTATCAACGACTTCGACTTCGATTTTGGCGCGGGTGAACGGTATCCGCGCGTGAGTCCTGCCGCGCTGGCCGATCCTGATGCGCCGTTGGATCCAGGGCCGGGGCGCGCCCTTGGCATCAACGCCGGTTTTTCGCTTCAGCCGCGAAACGAATTTCACATGTCGCTCGACTATACAAAGCAACGTTTGCGCCGCAATGACACCCACCTGCTTGCGTTTGACGAAAACATCTTTTCCTTTCGATCCACTTATCAGTTCACCCGGTTCGTGTTTTTTCGCGCGCGCGCGGATTACGACACGCTCGAATCGAGCATTCGCGGACAGTTGCTTTTCGGTTACACGCCGAATCCAGGAACTGCCTTCTACGTTGGCTACAACGATGACATTAGCCGCAACGGTTTCAATCCGTTCACGGGCCAACTCGAACCGGGCTTTCGTCGCAATGGCCGGACTTTTTTTGTGAAGGTTTCGTATCTCATCCGCAAAAGCTTTGGCGGATAAGTCTCGCCATGGAAAAGCCAACGCCAGTCGATCATTCGATCGCAGAGATTCTGAAACGACGTTGGAGTCCGCGTGCGTTTTCTAATCGGATGGTTGAGCGTGAGAAGCTGCAGAGTCTATTTGAAGCTGCACGTTGGGCCGCGTCGTCTTTTAATGAGCAGCCGTGGTCATTTATCGTCGCGACAAAAGAGAAGCCGGAAGAGTACGCAGCATTGCTGAATTGTTTGATGGAAAAGAATCAACAGTGGGCGCACCTCGCTCCCGTACTGATGGTTTCCGTCGCTAAATTAAATTTTGATAAGAACGGAAAGCCGAATCGGCATGCTTTTCACGATGTCGGCATGGCCGTCAGCAATTTGATCGTGCAGGCGACAACATTCGGCCTCTACGTGCATCAGATGGCCGGATTTTCCGTCGAGAGAGTCCGTGAAACTTACGGCGTCCCCGACGGATTCGAACCGGTTGCGGCGATCGCCGTCGGTTATCCGGATGATCCGAACGTTCTTCCTGAACCGTTCCGTGAGCAGGAAATCGGTCCGCGTCGGCGCAAGCCCATTGACAGTTTTGTTTTTGCGGCGAAGTGGGGAGAAACTTCGCCGCTCGTGAAGTGACGGAGCGCCGACATCTTGTCGGCGGTCCGCAGACATCTTGCCTGCGCGATTCATTGCGGGCAAAGGTGCCCGCGACCCGCACGCAAGGATGCGTGCGCTCGCCTGCGCTTATGCCTTTCGACACTTCATCGCTTTGGCAATGAACTCCTGCACCTCATTGCTGAAAGGCCTAGGCATTGACGCAGGCCAGTTCTCGCCGTCCGAATACATTCGGTTCAATCCCTTTTGGATTTCCGGATTACCGCCGGTGAATCCCTTCACGAGTTCCGACCACCGCGCCGCCAGCGCTTGTGACTTCTCGCTCGCCGGATCTTCGCCGGCAGACACCGCTGCCTGGACTTCGCTGATCAAACTCGCCCAATCGCGCTGACCCTGTTCAATGACTTCGCGAGGAATCGTCGCGGCGCGCTTCTGAATTTCACGCTGTGCTTCCTCAGAATAATATTTCTTCGTCCAATCCATGTTGCTTTGCATATTTATCACCTCGATTATTTTTGCGAACGTTTCCCAACCGGGCGCGCGGCTCGTCGCCACGACGTATTCCGCACGTTGAATTGCTTTGACGGCGAGTTCCAGGCGGTCGCGTTTCTCTTCGATCGCCTCGCGCTGCTGCCGCAGCGTCGTCGTCAAATCGCCTGGCCCACGTTTGAGAATGTTCTTGATTTCGTTCAGCGAGAAGCCAATGAACTTCAAAGACACAATCTGTTCCAGTCGCGCAAAGTCGTCCTCTGAGTACAAGCGGAAACCCGCGCCCGTATAACGGCTTGGCTTGAGCAAACCCAGCCGGTCGTAATGATGCAGCGTGCGCACGGTTACGCCACTGAGTGTGGCGAACTCATGCGGCTGGAACAGTCTTTTGTCGGTGCGTGTCATAGCAAACTCCCGAACTGAAACGAGGCTAAGGTCTGACGTAACGTCAGACGCAAGCAAAAAGATTTCAAGCCGAATCTATGCGGCGCTAAACGCCTGTTGTAACTGATTTTGAGGCTAAAGCGTATTATCTACTTGCGTGTTACACTAGCCACCCACCGGCTCAAATGAAGGTATTTTTCTTGCGCTTATCACGAAATCTCAGCTTTTTTTCGCTCTGCCTTGCAGGCGTCACGCTGGTTGGCGTCGCGGGTTGCAAAAGCGATTATCCCGCGTCTGGCCGCCCGGCGAGCGCTGACGCTAAAGGCCAGCCACGTCAGGTCAAGACCGTTCAAGTGGCCGAGACCCCGATCGGCGAGACAGTGACGGTGAACGGCACTTTGGCTGTGTATGATCAAGCGACTGTCGGAACGAAGGTCGCAGGCCGTTTGCAATCGATATCGGTAGATTTTGGCACCGTTGTCCGCAAGGGGCAGGCGATTGCAAAGCTCGAGCCGCAGGATTATCAACTGCGTGTACAACAAGCGGAAGCGGCTTTAGCCCAAGCGAGAGCGCGTGTGGGACTCGCGCCTCAGGGTGGCGACGACAAGGTTGCAGTCGATCAAACCGGCACGGTGCGCGAAGCGAAAGCGGTTTTGGAGGAATCGAAGGCGAAACGCGATCGCGCGGCGCGACTAATCAATCAGGGAATCATTCCCAAGGCTGAAATGGACACCGCCGACGCCGACTATAAAGTGGCGATGAGCCGCTATCAGGACGCGGTCGAAGAGATTAGCAATCGGCAGGGCGTGCTTGCGCAGCGTCGTTCAGAATTGAACCTCGCGCGGCAGCAACTCGCAGATACGATTCTTTACGCGCCGATGACCGGTGTCGTGCAGCAGAAGCGCGCGAGCACCGGTGAATATCTAGCCGCCGCCGCGCCTGTCGTCGACATCGTGCAGATCGATCCGTTGCGCTTGCGCGTGGACGTGCCCGAACGCGAGTCGCACAAGATTCACAGCGGACAAAGCGTGCGCGTCACGGTTGAAGGTGATCCCGACGCGTATCTGGGCACTGTCAAACGACTCAGTCCATCAATCAGTCAACAGAATCGCGTGCTGTCAGTCGAGGCTGACGTGCGGAACAACGGACATTTGAAACCCGGCGCATTTGTGAAAGCGGAAATCGTCACTGATCAATCCAGCAGCGCCGCCACCGTTCCGGCCAGCGCCATCGTGACTTTCGCAGGAATCGAAAAGGTGATCACCATCGAAGGTGGTAAGGCAGTCGAGAAGGTTGTCATGACCGGACGACGCGGACAGGATTGGGTGGAGATTAAGTCGGGAATTAATGTTGGTCAGCCGGTGATCGTCAATCCCGGTAACTTACAGTCCGGACAAGCGGTGCAAACTCAGTGAATTGTTCCGGAAACAAAAGCGCATTGGGGATTGGGTTCGTATTGATTTTGGCGTGTGCCGATGCGGTGTTGTCACAAAAAGCCGGAAAGCTTCCCGCCGCCCAAAGCGTGAAAGCTGAACCTGAAGATCGTCCTTTAACCATTGACTTTGCTCCCGATCCCGAATTCCCATACGAAATTATTACCGACATGGAATTGCAGGTGGTTCTGATCGCAAAATTCAAAAAGAGCGGCAAAGTAACGGACATAAAAATCATCAGCACCAGAGTTCCTGATAAGCTACCGAACGCGTTGTTAACAAAGTTGGAACAGGCGACTACAGACGCCGCGAAGAACATTCGCTTTACTCCTGCGACGAAAAACGGTCACCCGATTACCCAAAGAGTGGAAGTCGTATTTACGTTCAAGCGTGTGCGAAACAAGAATTATTCGACTTGGCAGCCGAGGTTGATAGCTTAACTCGATGCAAAAACTCGCTGAAATTTGTATTCGCCGTCCGGTTTTTGCCGCGATGATCGTTTTGTCGCTGGTCGTCGTGGGCGCGGCGAGCTATTTCAAGCTCGGCGTCGATCGATTTCCATCAGTCGACTTGCCGACGGTGAGTATTCGCACGGGACTACCGGGTGCGGCGCCCGAAGAAGTTGAATCGCTGGTCACCCAACCGGTCGAAGACGTCGTCAACACCGTCGATGGCATCGACGAGCTGAGGTCGATCTCGAGCCAGGGGACGTCCGTCGTCATCGCGACCTTTAAACTTAATCGCGACCTTGAATCCGCGGCGCAGGATGTTCGCGACCGCGTCACGGGTCTCGGACGACGACTGCCTGATGATGCGACTCCTCCGGTCGTGCAAAAATTCGATAACGACAGCACGCCGGTACTCACCATTGCGCTTTCGGCGAACCGTTCGCTCCGCGAATTGACTGAGTTAGGGGACAAGATCGTACGCCCGCAACTCGAGCGCGTCGGCGGGGTGGGCGAAGTGCGCGTGGTTGGCGGTCTCGACCGTGCCATCAACGTGTGGATAGATGCCGATCGGCTGGCGGCCTATCAGATTCCGATTGCGCAAGTGCGACAGGCTTTGCAGCGACAGAATGCCGACGTGCCGGGCGGAAATGTTGAGACGAACAAGGAAGAGATAACGCTGCGCACGCTGGGCCGCTTTGAAAATCCACGAGATTTCGAAGACCTGGTGATCGCGAATATCAACGGCGCGCCGGTGCGGCTGCGCGATATCGGCTCGGTTGAAGATGGGACTAAAGAGCAGCGCTCGTTGGCGCGACTTAACGGCGTGCCGACGGTCACGCTCGACATTCGGCGTCAATCAGGCGCCAACACGATCGAGGTAATCAAGGGAATCAAGAACGCGCTGCCACGTGTCAACGCACAACTTCCCACTGACGTGAAGCTGGAGACTATTCGCGATCAATCGCGCTATATCGAAGCCGCGCTTCATGAAATTCAGAAGCACTTGATTCTCGGCAGCATCCTCGCGAGCCTGGTCGTATTGCTGTTCATGCGTTCGTGGCGTTCGACGATCATTGCGGCGGTCGCGATTCCGTGTTCGTTGATTTCCACTTTCGGCATGATGCGAGCCCTAAACTTTACACTCAACAGCGTGACGATGCTGGCCCTGGTCCTGATGGTCGGTGTCGTGATCGACGATGCGATTGTCGTTTTGGAAAACATCTTCCGCTTTATTGAAGAGAAGGGGATGCCGCCGCGCGAGGCAGCCAAAGAAGCAACCAGGGACATCGGTCTCGCCGTGCTCGCCACGACGCTTTCGCTGGTCGTGATTTTCCTGCCCGTTTCGTTCATGTCGTCCATTTCCGGCCGATTTCTCTATCAATTCGGTATCACGGCCGCGGTCGCCATCCTGGTCAGCTTGCTGGTTTCGTTCACGCTGACACCGATGATGAGTTCGCGTCTGGTGAGTGTGAAAGACGCGGGCGGTCACGGCCATGCCACATCGCGACGCGGCTTCTATCGATGGATCGATGGCGCCTACATGCGCGCGTTGGGGCTCGCGATGCGCCATCGCGTGATCGTTTCAGTCATCGCGTTGCTCGTGATCCTCTCAAGCGTCCCTTTGTATCGTGCGGTGAAACAGGAGTTCATCCCCACCAACGTTGATGAGGCGGAATTTGAAGTCAACATCAACGGGCCGGAAGGCACCAATCTCGTCGTCATGAACGAGACGATGCAGCAGGTTGAAAAAGACATCATGTCTACGCCCGGCGTTCGCATGGTGCTGACAAACGCGGGCGGATCGTTTCTCGGCGGTTTGAACCAGGGCGGCGCGTACGTGCGCATCGCTCCGCATGAAGAGCGCACCCTTTCGTTCGGCCGGCTCTGGACTGAGACGTTGAAGGGCAATCCCTTAAAGGCATTTCGCGGCAACTACACGCAGCAAGACGTAATGACGGAAGTGCGCCGGCGCTTGCAAAAGTACGCGCCGATGCGGGCCGGCGTGCGCAACGCACAGTCGTTTAACTTTGGCACCGGCGGGCGCTTCGACATTGATTTTGCCTTGCGCGGACCGGAACTCGAGAAACTTTCAGACTATGCGGAAGAGCTGGGCCAGCGCGCGGCGAAGCTCGGCGGCATCGTCGATATCGATACGACGCTGAAACTCAACAAGCCTGAATTCCGCGTAAAGATTGATCGTGCGCGGGCCGCGGATCTGGGGGTTGATACTTCAGATATTTCCACGAGTCTGCGTTTAATGGTCGGCGGTGAAGAGGAAGCGTCGCGTTATCGGGACGAATCGATCAACGAAGATTATGACGTTGACCTACGACTGAGTGAGCGCGATCGAAACGATCCAATGGTTATCAACCGCCTCTACGTGCCCTCGTCGCGAGGTGGACTCGTGCGTCTCGACAACCTGGTGAAAATTACTCGCGACACCAGCCCCTCGCGCATTGATCACCTTGATCGCGAACGGCAGGTCTCTTTGCGCGCCTCGATTGCGCCGGGGTATGCGTTGGCCGATCGCATCGAAGTGCTGCGCGGGGCTTATGCCGACATGCATCTGCCGGCTGTTTACACCTATACCGTGGCTGGCCGCGCGCGCGAACTTGAACGCACGTTCGTGGAGTTCGTCTGGGCGTTCATCCTCTCGATCATTTTCATGTACATGATTCTGGCGTCACAGTTCGAAAGCACGTTCCATCCGGTGACGATTCTTCTGAGCTTGCCCCTCTCGATGCCGTTCGGTCTCTTGTCACTGTGGCTTACGGGCGACACCTTGAACCTCTATTCCGCACTGGGACTGTTGGTTCTGTTCGGCGTCGTGAAGAAAAACTCGATTCTGCAGATCGATCACATGAACAGCCTGCGTGCGATGGGCATGGATCGCTATGACGCGATCATGCAGGGTAATCGCGATCGTCTGCGACCGATCTTAATGACCACGCTGGCCCTGGTCGCCGGCATGTTGCCGCTCGCTTTAGGCACGGGGCCGGGCGCAGAGGAGCGACGCTCAATCGCAGTGGTCGTTATCGGCGGACAAACTCTGTCGCTACTGCTCACCCTGATCGCAACACCTGTGGCGTACTCGCTGCTCGACGATTTGCGCTCGACGGCGGGTTGGCGGCGTTGGGCGAAGGCTGTTCATGCAGCAACGGAACCGGTGCGCGCGCGGGTTCCCCGTTGGCGACGGCGCGAAACGGCCGAAGCTCAATCAGTCGATCAGACTGCGGAACGCGAGCGGATCACGCCAACCGAAACCCTGCGTCCGGTTGGTGGAGGCAAGTGACGTTTGCAACGATTGATTAGTCGCAGTCTGATCGTCGCGACGACCGTCGGCTGCTTACTGTTTACGCTCACTGCTAACCCGGCTCGCGCCGCCTCGCAAAAACCTCAAAAAATCAAAATTTATTTCTATCACGAACCGGGCGAGTACATTGATCTGAGCCCGGTCACGCGCGTCATGCGGACCACAAATCCCGCGCGTGCGGCGATTCAAGCACTATTGAAAGGCCCCACCGCAGCCGAACGAAAGCAGGGCTTTGATGGTCTGGCGAGCGCTAGCGATTTCACGATTGGCAGCTTGACGATCCGAAATGGAACTGCGCGAATCAACTTTGTGGCGAGTGAAGACTGGCGCGGATTTCCGGGGGACATCGCACCGGCACGATTCAAAAAAGCGGTCGAGCTGACGTTGAAACAGTTTCCGACAGTGAAGAAAGTAGTTGTCTCGTTGAATGGTGACGTGAACTTCGATTCCTGATTGAGCTGGCGTCTGTTTTGTAGTTTCCTGCTTTGGTTTGTTCCTCTGTCTCTGTGCGGGCTCCGTGTCTCTGTGGTGAAAATACCTTGGGAAACGGTGCACCACAGAGGCGCCGAGATCGCGCAGAGACACAGAGAAAACTGAGAGCGCCCCGTCTATTTTTCCTTCGCCCACGCCCAGTACGCCAAAAAAGTTGTGAACCTACCGAGGTTGTAAGACTTGCTTTCTTCCAGTGGGCTCGTGTCCTGCGAGTGAACTAACATTCCGTCCGAATCCAGCACGAACAGATGCGGATAGCCGGCGATTTCGGGATACCGCGCGAGCACTTCTTTGTTTGAATTTTCTTCGCTGAAATTAATCTTGACGGTCACGAAGCTTTTGTCACGCACTGAGGTCAGATCGGGATGCGCCGCGAAGAAGTCATCCATGTGATGACACCAGCTGCACCATTCACCGCCAACCTCCAGCAGAACGCGGCGATTAGTTCGTTTGGCTTCTGCCGCTGCGTCACGAATGTCCTCAGCTGCATCGCGCTTTGGATCGTATTTCGTTACGGGAGTGTATGGCGACTGCGCACGCGACACCTGCGCACAGCCTGAGACGGCACCCACCGCAATCACTGTCATCAGCAGAAAACGAATTAGAGTTTTCATTGACCCCTCCGAAAGTCTTACGCTCGATCAACTTTCGGATGCATCGTGTGCCATTGCGTTGCCTTCTCATATGCGAGTGCCACGCGCAAAGGTGACGCCTCGTCGTACAAGCCGCCGGTGAACATGATCGCCTGTGGCAAATGCGCGACGGGCGCGTTCGGACCTGCGGGCACATCCAGAAAACCACACGGCAAACAAACTGCCGGATGGCCAGTAAGATTTGTAATGATCAGACTCGCACTGCCGGGCGCGGGCGAAACGAACACATCCCAATCCTTCATCAGCTTGTCCATTTCGCGCATCAACAGCACGCGCGCGCGCTGAGCACGGAGGTACTCAACTGCAGGCACGAAACGATTTGTGCGAAAAGTATTGGGCCAGTCGCCCGAATCCTGTCCAGACAATTCGTTGACGCGCCCGTCGCGCGTGATGTCGTCAAACGCCGTGGCCGCTTCCGCAGTTAAGATGTGGCGAATGTTGTTCGTGGGAAACTTTGGCAGTTCGATCGCAGTCATCTTCACGCCCGCCTTCGTGAGCGCGTCGAGTGCCTCTTTGTACATTGCGTTACGCTTCTCAGCGATCTGCTTCTGCTGGTCAGTCGCGTTTGCCGGCGGCGTGAATTCAAATTCGGTTTTCAGATAAGCCACGCGCAAGCTGCTGAGCGGGGCGTCCGGGTTCCAGTTGAAGTGCGGATCGCCAACCGTTAAGTCGCGCTTGTCCGGACCATAAATCGCATCGAGCGCGGCGGCGCAGTCTTCGACGCCGCGACCGATGGGACCGATCTTGTCCATCGTCCAACTCAAGCCCATCGCACCGTAACGGCTCACGCGCCCGTACGTGGGTCGCAAGCCGGTGCAGCCGCAGCGCGACGAGGGCGAAACGATCGATCCCAGCGTCTCTGTGCCAATCGAGAATCCCACCAAGCCCGCCGCCGTGGCGGCGGCCGGTCCCGCTGACGATCCGCTTGATCCAAGCCGATCTTCGTCAGGCGCCCAGGGGTTGCGCGTCACGCCACCGAACCACTTCGGCCCCTGCGCGAGCGCGCCCATCGAAAGTTTCGCGACCAGCACTGCGCCAGCTTCGCGCAGACGCTCGACGACGGTCGCGTCGTAATCGATGACTTGATCGCGGTAAGGTTCCGCGCCCCACGTCGTCTTGATTCCTTTCGTCGCAAACAAATCTTTGGCGCCCCAGGGGATGCCGTGCAGCGGTCCGCGATATTTCCCGCGCTTGAGATCATTGTCGGCTTCCTGCGCCTGCTTCATCGCGAGATCTTCTGTCAGAGTTACCACGCACAGAAGCTTGGGCCCGTACTTTTTCAGCCGCGACAAATACATCTTTGTCAGTTCGACTGATGAAACTTTGCGCGTGCGAATCAGTTTGGCGAGCTGAGGCACCGTGGCAAATGCGAGGTCTTCGACTGATTTGAATTGCGCCGGCTCGTTCCCGCCAAATCTGAATTTCGTTTTGACCTTTGCGCGTTTGACGTGGAACCCCGGCAATTCAGGATGGAATACGACGGCCGGTTCAGTGTCGAGTGGCACATCGATCTTCCGCACCGCTTCATAACTGTCGAGCAAACGATTCACGCCCGGCAACGCCATGTCTTCCTGTTTGTCGTTGAAGTCAATGCCGATGATCTTCTCAGCGTGCTCAAGGTCCTCCTTCTTAATGCGCAGTTGCGGCGAAGGGCTCGGTGATGCTTGCGCGGACGGTGTAGGCGTTTGCGCGAGCGCCGTGAAAGGCGTCTTTGAAGCAACGACTGCGGCGGCGCCGGCAGCGGGAAGAACTTTGACGAAGGCGCGACGAGTGATCGATTTGTGGTTTGATTTTTTCATGGCGACTTTTGGCGGCATACAATATCACAAGTGTCAGAAGCCGATTGCTGGATGACAGCCTGGGTAGTTCTTTGATTTCAACGCTCGGTGTCTCCGTGAATTCTCTGTGCCTCAGTGGTGAATGCTGTCGCGCGATATGTTTCAACCACAGAGACACCGAGCGCTCACCGAGACACAGAGAACAGCTTCAAATAGGGCGTTGCCCCAAGCTGCCAGCTTGTCGCGTTGACGGGCCGGGAACCTGTCTGACATCCGGATGCAATGCGAATCGGAAGGTGTTAACCTATTCGTCAAAACTAATTCAACAGAACTGAAAATTTCCTTTGGCTCAAGAGCAAACGAAAACTGATTTCTCTGAAGTAATTGCCGAGAATTTTGGCGCGAACGCGACGTATGTCGAAACGCTTCTGGCGCGTTTCCGCAGCGATCCATCGCTGGTCGATGAATCGTGGCGCGCGTACTTCGAAGAGCTGCTTGGCAACGGCCAACCTGCCGCACACTCAACAGCACCGACGGCTCAAGCGACCAGGACCGAAGTCGCGACGTCGAGTGGTGACGGTTCCGCGACAACCACGGCTCCGGCCATAAAATCAGAACCGCCGGCGACTCCGGCATCCCAACAGCCTGGTACTGAAGCCGTTCCTATTCGCGGCGCGGCCCTCAAAATTGTTGAGAACATGGAGGCGAGTCTGGCCGTTCCCACGGCGACCTCTCAACGTCGCATTCCGGTAAAACTGCTCGAAGAAAATCGCCGCATCATCAATCGCCAATTGGCAGATAACGCCGGCGGCAAGGCGTCGTTTACGCACTTAATCGCGTATGCGCTGCTACGCGCGCTGGATAAGTTTCCGCAGATGAACGATGGATTTGACGTCATTGATGGGCAGCCCGTGCGCCTCAAACGTGCAGCAGTAAATTTGGGCATCGCGATCGACTTGGAAAAGAAAGACGGCACGCGTTCACTGCTGGTCCCCAACATCAAGAACGCGAACCGCATGCGCTTCTCAGAGTTTCTTGCCGCGTACGACGACGTCGTTAAGCGCGCCCGCGAAGGCAAGCTGCAGATTCCTGACTTTCAGGGCACGACGATTTCGCTGACCAACCCCGGAACGATTGGAACGGTTGCTTCAACGCCTCGCCTGATGGCCGGGCAATCGGTAATCATCGCGACGGGCGCGATTGAATTTCCGGCAGAATATCAGTCTATCCATCCCGCGATCGTGCCGCAGCTTGGGATCAGCAAAGCGATCACGATCAGCAGCACTTACGATCATCGCATTATCCAGGGGGCTGAGTCCGGCGCGTTCCTCGCCCGCGTGCATGAGTTGCTGCTGGGTAAAGACAAATTCTACGAAGAAGTCTTCCTTGATCTTGGCATCGCGCACGCGCCGCTGCGTTGGAGCGTCGATCGCAATCCGTTGCTCGCCGGCGAGGAGCAAATGCACGAACACGCGCTGCGCCAGGCACGCGTGATGGAATTAATCAATGCCTATCGCGTGCGGGGGCACCTGACGGCGGACATCGATCCGCTGCACGCGATGCCTCTGCTTTATCATCCCGAACTCGACATCGAAACGTATGGGCTGACGATTTGGGATCTCGATCGAATCTTCATCACCGGCGGTTTAGGTGGAACCGAGACTGCTACGCTGCGCGAGATTCTGGACATTCTTCAGCGCGCGTACTGCGGGAAAGTCGGCACTGAATACCGGCATATTCAAAGCAAAGAAGAGAAGCTCTGGCTGCGCGAGCAGATTCGTCGCGAGTTCGTGCATCCCGAACCAATCGACACGGAAGTTAAGAAACGAATTCTGTGGAAACTTATCTCGGCCGAACAGTTCGAACGATTTCTGAATACGAAATTTCTCGGGCAAAAGCGATTCTCAATCGAAGGTTGCGAGACGATCATCCCGCTGCTCGATCAGTTAATCGATCGTGCCGGAGACGAGGGCATCGAGCAGATCACGATGGGTATGGCGCATCGTGGCCGCCTCAATGTGCTGGCGAATGTGATCGGCCATTTTTGCGAGCGCATCTTCACTTCGTTCGAAGGTTCGATTCACCCGAGTTTCCCCGCCGATGAAGGCGACGTGAAATATCACCAGGGCGCGGAAGGCGAACGCGAGACGCCGAATGGAAATAAAGTCAGTCTGCGTTTGTCACCGAATCCAAGTCACCTCGAAGCCGTTGATCCCGTCGTCGAAGGCATGACGCGCGCTACGCAAGACGCGATGAATGATGGCGCGCTGACAAATGACGAGGCGCGGAATCGCGCGTTGCCCATATTGCTGCATGGCGACGCCGCGTTCGCAGGACAGGGAATCGTGATGGAGACGCTCCAGCTTGCGCAACTGCACGGTTATCGCACCGGCGGCACAATTCACATCATCATCAATAATCAAATTGGATTTACGACTTCGCCGGAATCGGGTCGCTCTTCGATTTATTCTACAGACGTCGCGCGCATAACCCAGTCGCCAATTTTTCACATCAACGGCGACGATCCGGAAGCGGCATATCGCACGATGCGCATCGCGCTCGCCTACCGGCAGACATTTCACAAGGACGTCGTGCTCGATGTGGTTGGATTCCGTCGCCTCGGTCACAACGAGACGGACGAGCCCAGCTACACGCAGCCGCTGATGTATCAGCGCGTGAAGGAGCACCCCGGCGTGCGCGCGGTTTACGCGAAGCGGTTGATTAAGGAAGGCGTCATCGATGAATCAGGCGCAAACCAACTAATCGAAGAGCGCATTCGCCGTTATGAAGACGCTCTGGCGCGCGCCAAGAAAATTGCCGTCGACGCAAAGGCGTCGTTTGTTCCGGAACCGGAAGTTGTCGAAATCGACGGCTCTTCCGTTGTTCAGACACCGGTCACCGCCGACGCCGTCAAGCAAATTACGCAACAGATTTCAGTTGTGCCGGAAGGCTTCCACCTGAATCCGAAAATGGTGAGCCAGCTGGCGCGGCGCGCGAAGATGGGCGAGGGAAGTCTGCTGATGGATTGGGCATTCGCCGAAGCGATCGCGTTTGGGTCGCTGGCGCTCGAAGGCACGCGCGTGCGTTTGAGCGGCCAGGATTCTGGTCGCGGCACATTTAGCCAACGTCACGCAGTGCTTTACGACACACAGACGGGTCAAGCGTGGACACCTCTTTCACAATTGTCTGGCGGCTCTCACGGCCGTTTCGAGGTTCTCGATAGTTCGCTTTCGGAAGCAGGCGTCCTCGGGTTTGAATACGGCTATTCGGTGATTTCGACGGACGCGCTCGTGATGTGGGAGGCGCAGTTTGGGGATTTCAACAACGTCGCGCAATCCATCATCGATCAGTACATCTCGTCGAGCGAAGACAAATGGAAGCAGCGTTCGCGTCTGACGATGCTGCTACCGCATGGTTACGAGGGGCAGGGGCCAGAGCATTCGAGCGCGCGACTCGAACGATTTTTGCAACTGTGCGCCGCTAACAATTTGTGCGTTTGCTATCCGAGCACGCCAGCGCAGTATTTCCATCTGCTCCGCAGACAAATTCGCGAAGGGTTCGAGCGGCCGTTGATTGTAATGACGCCAAAGAGTCTCTTGCGCTTGCCCGCTGCTGGTTCTTCGGTCGAGCAAATTACCAGCGGCGGATTTCAGCCGGTCATCGATGATGTTGAAGTCGCCGATGAGAGTGTCGTGGCGCGAATTGTCTTTTGCAGCGGAAAAGTTTTCTATGATTTGAGCGAAGCGCGAAAGAAAACCGGCGAGAGCCGCGTGGCCATTGTCAGGGCCGAACAATTCTATCCATTCCCACTGTCCGCCATTACGGAAGTAGTCGCGCGTTATCCCAACGCGAAAGAGCTAATCTGGTGTCAGGAAGAGCCCAAGAACATGGGCGGGTGGACTTTCATGGAAGGAAAGTTCGAGGACTTAGTCCCTGGCGGGGATCGTCTGCGCTACATCGGCCGGGCTGAATCTGCGAGTCCGGCAACGGGAAATTATTCCGTGCACACGCAGGAGCAGGAGCAACTGGTGCGCGAAGCGTTGACGATCGATTAGCTCTTTTTCATCACCAGCGAAATCAGAGCCGAGAAGATCGTTCCGACCACCGTCAGGCCAATTCCCAAGCCCAATGCCGCGGTTCTGGCACGGCCGCAATTTCAAGTTTGACCGCAAACTTCGGATAGCACGCGCGTTGACTTGTCATTAAAATCGCCTCATCAATCGTGAAGAGGTGAAGTAAAGTGTTGCAGACGCTACCAGCAAATCTAGCCGTAATGAACAATCCGGATCTTTGGAACGCGGTGTTAACACGCGACGCTTCGCGCGATGGCAGCTTCGTATTCGCCGTGCGCTCGACGGGAATTTATTGCCGGCCGTCGTGTCCTGCGCGGCGGCCGAATCGTGAACAGGTCCGTTTCTTCAAGGTTCCGGAAGCGGCAGAGCAGGCCGGCTTTCGCGCCTGTAAGCGTTGCCATCCGCGACGCGCGCGGGCGAATGATCCACAAGTCGAACTTGTACGGCGCATCTGTCACATTATCGACGAACACGACAGCGATGCAGTCACCCTCGACAATTTGTCGTCGATCGTGGGTGTGAACGCTCATCACCTGCAACGCACATTCAAGCAGATCATGGGCATTACGCCGCGACAGTATGCGGACTCGCGCAAGCTCGATCGATTCAAAGCCGGCGTGAAGAAGGGTGCATCAGTTACCGATGCGTTGTACGAGGCGGGTTACGGATCGAGCCGAGCCCTGTATGAAAAGTCTTCAGCGCAGTTAGGGATGACGCCGGCGACGTATGGCCGTGGCGGAAAAGGGATGCGCATCGCTTTCACAATTGGTGACTCATCGCTGGGACGTTTGCTGGTCGCGGCAACTGAACGCGGAGTTTGTTCAGTCACCCTGGGTGATTCGGACGTTGAGCTAACGCGAGCGCTGTTTGCGGAATATCCTGAGGCATCCATCGATTCGAAGGACACGTCGATCAGCCCGTCGCTGAATCTTTGGTTAGATCGCGTGCTGGATTCGTTGAAAGGGGAGCAGCGTCGTGTAGATCTGCCGACGGACATTCAAGCGACCGCATTTCAGTGGCGAGTTTGGGAAGAGTTGCGGCGCATCCCATTTGGTTCTACGCGTTCGTATCAGGAAATTGCGAAGGCGATCGGCAAGCCGAATGCGGTGCGTGCCGTTGCGCGTGCGTGCGCGACCAATCGGCTCGCGCTGGTGATACCCTGCCATCGCGTGATTCGCGCAGACAAGAGCCTGGGGGGCTATCGCTGGGGATTGGCGCGGAAACGGAAACTGCTCGAAAAGGAACAATCCGCAGATTACGCAGATTCCACAGATTAAGAATTAACCACGAACGCACAAAGATCACGAAGACCGCGGAAGCGTTCTCTTGTGCTTGCGGTGGTGTCTTTGTGGTTAATCTTCTCTGCGTAATCCGCGAAATCTGCGAATTACTTCATCCACACTGTCTTGATGTTCACAAACTCGCGAATGCCGAACTCACCCAGTTCACGGCCGTAGCCGGAATGCTTCACGCCTCCGAACGGCAGACGCGGATCAGAAGCGACCATTCCGTTGATGAAGACGCAGCCAGCCTCGAGTTCGTCGATGAAGCGCATCTGTTCGTTCGCGTCACTGGTCCAAGCGGCCGAGCCCAGGCCAAACGTGGTTGAGTTTGCCAGGTCGATAGCTTCCTCAATCGAGTTGACGCGGAACAGCGAAGCTACCGGTCCAAAAATTTCCTCGCCATAGGCGGGCGCGTCTTTCGGAATATCGGCCAGCACGGTGGGCGTGTAGAAATGTCCACGAGCAAGCGCGCCGTCGAATTTCAGCCGGTGTCCGCCGGTCAAAATCTTCGCTCCGCTCGCGACACTCACTTTCACCTGTTCATCAAGGTCGTTAAGGATCTGCTCAGTCGCCAAAGGCCCGATGTCCGTCTTTTCATCCAGCGGGTCGCCGACGCGCAGCTTCTGCATCGCGGCTACGAATTCAGATTCGAATCGATCGCAAATCTGACTATGAACAATAAATCGCTTGGCCGCGATGCACGACTGACCGTTGTTGATGGTGCGCGCTTTGACGGCGGTGCTCACGGCGTCTTCAAAGTTTGCCGACGGCATGACGATGAATGGATCGCTGCCGCCAAGTTCGAGAACAGTTTTCTTAATCTGTTTTCCGGCAGTGCTCGCGACGCTCCGGCCAGCCGGTTCACTACCCGTCAAAGTCGCGGCTGCGACGCGCGGATCTTCCAATATTTTCGGAACGGCATCCGACCCAACTAACAAAGTCTGAAACGCGCCCGCCGCGAAACCGGCGCGACGAAAGATGTCTTCGATGGCGAGCGCGCATTGCGGCACGTTCGACGCATGTTTCAGCAGGCCGACGTTACCAGCCATCAAAGCCGGCGCGGCAAAACGAAAGACTTGCCAGAACGGGAAATTCCACGGCATCACTGCCAACACCGCGCCGAGCGGTTGAAAGTGCACGTAGCTCTTGGACGCATTCGTTCCGATAATCTCATCGGCGAGATGACGCTGCGCATTCTCAGCGTAGTAACGACAAACCCACGCACACTTCTCCGCTTCCTGCACCGCGGCATTGATGGGCTTACCCATCTCAAGTGTCATCGTGCGCGCAAACGTATGCTTTTCGCGCTCGAGAATCTCAGCCGCGCGCGACATTTTTTCTGCGCGGTTTGCGAAAGACGTGCGTCGATGTTCGCGAAAAGTCTCGGCGGCCCGCGCAATCTTCTCTTCGATTTGTCGTTCGTTCAGGGCATCAAATGTTTGCAGGACTTCGCCCGTGGCGGGATTAATTGATGATATCGGCATGAGGGAACTATAAGACGTGAGGTCATCCGACCGCCATCATCTCGGGCTCCTCTTCTTCAATCGCGACACTCTTTTGTTTCTTCCGCAACACGATTAGGCCAATGCCGGAAATGATGCACGCTGCGCCGGCGAACAACCGCCAGTTGAATTTCTCATGCAGCACAATCATGCCGAGCACAACCGCGACGACTGGCGTCACCAGAGAGATCAGCATCGTGTTGATAACATCCATGTGCCGCACCAGCCAATAGAAAAGCGTGAAGGCGATTACGGAACCGACGATCACGAGATAGGCGAGAGCAACCACGGACGTTGCCGTCCAGTGAAAGTGAAATGGATTGCCTTCTTTTGCAATTCCGAGCGTAAGTAACGGCGGAAAGCCACAGATCATTTGTCCGGCGGCGAGCACGAATGGATCGATCTGCGTCCCATACGCCTTCACCAGAACATTGCCGTACGAGCCACAGAAGGCACTCAGCACCAGCGCCACGCTCCCAGCGAGAGCGGCCTTTCCCGCAAACGACAACTGATCAGAAAACACAATTCCGACACCGATGACGCCGAGCAGAACCCCGATTACCTTCTTTGGCGTAATCGGTTCTTCAGGCAGATAAAAATGAGCGATGACCAGGCCGAAGGCGGGAAATGTTGATTGCAGCACCGCGGCGAGACCGGAGGGAATTCGTTGTTCGCCCCAGAACACCAAGCCATAGTTCAAACTAAACTGCAACCACCCAACGACGGCAATGACGAGCCATTCACTTCGCTTTCGTGGCCAGCGCACGCCGCGCGCAAGAATGATTGCCACCAGAATCGAGGACGCAAACAGAAATCTAATGCCCGCGAAGCTGAGCGGCGGAAGATCATTCAGACCGAGTTTGATAAATAGCCAGGTCGATCCCCAGACACCACAAAGAATCAGCCAGACGATGCGCGCTCTCATGATTCGATTCTAAACACAAAACGGGGCAGTAGCCGGCCGTAAGGGAGGGCGTTGCTCGGACGCCCTGGCTTACGCGCGGGCTACTGCCCCGCTTGCGTGTGACCCTTACTCTTACTCGTGATGCTGCAAATTCAACTTGATTACATTGAAGACTGCACCCTGCGGATCAGCCAGGACCGCGAACCGCCCCACGTTCGGAATGTCGGTAGGCGGAACGTAAGTTCGCGCGCCGAGTGATGTCGCTTTAGCCACCGTGCCGTCGCAGTCATCTACTGCAATGTAGATTCCCCAGTTCGGCGGCATCGGGCCCATTTGCGGCTGAATCTGCATCATGCCGCCGATATGGTCCTCGCCATTGATCCATTCGGTGTACGGCGTCGCGCCACTGTCGGTCTTTGAGGTCCAGCCGAAGAGTTTCGTGTAAAAGTCTTTTGCCTTTTCAGTGTCATTTGTCAAAAGCTCGTTCCAGCACAGCGATCCAATTTCGCCTTTCACGCCCACGCCTTTGTGTTGCTTGGGTTGCCAAAGGCAGAAGTGTCCGCCCGTCGGATCGGCAATCACCGCCATGCGCCCATGTTCCATGACATCGAACGGCGGCTGCACGACTGTGCCGCCGAGCGACTTCGCCTTCGCGGCAGTTTCATCAGCGCTCGTCACACTGATATACGAAGCCCAATGTGTCGGCACTTGCTTCATGCTTTCGTCTTTCTGGAACGAAGCACCCACGCTTTTTCCGTTAAGCGTGTAGATTGTGTAGAGCTGGTCGGGCCCGATGGGCGTATCGTTCGCCTCCCAACCAAACAACTCCATGTAGAACTTTTTCGCCGCCGGGCCATCAGAGGTCATCAATTCGATCCAACAGAAGCTTCCCGGCTTATTTTCCAGTTGAGTTTGCGTAGCAGTGTCACTCATTTCATTTCTCCTGCGTAGAAAAATTGTGGATGGAAACTCTATCAGCGAGAACCGAAAAACTCTAGCCGATACTCGTTTCTAAATTGTAAACATTTGTGAATTCTCGTGAAGGTTGCGGGGAGGGAAACGCAAGACAGGCGCGCAGGATGCGCGCGCTCCGATGCGGGCATTCGGATAATTGAGTCCAAAAACGAAATCGCGCTGCTCTCACCCGAAGATGTTAGCAGCGCAATCTCGAAGTCTTATGAATCACCGAAGCGATTCGTAAGATGGCAGCCTAGACTCGTCAGTACCAAGCTGCCAA